>Ga0302326_10004084_pt1 | contig 33988 bp, 32 predicted proteins | sample Palsa_T0_3_FD_202264 | JGI IMG/M metagenome (GOLD analysis project Ga0302326, IMG submission 202264) | Peat permafrost microbial communities from Stordalen Mire near Abisko, Sweden - Palsa_T0_3 | ecosystem: Environmental > Terrestrial > Soil > Palsa > Peat permafrost | place: Sweden: Abisko...
GCGCGCTCTGCGGGGTCGACGAACTCTACGCGATCGGCGGCGCGCAAGCGATCGCAGCACTCGCGTTCGGCACGGCCACGATCGCCAAAGTGGACAAGATCGTCGGGCCGGGCAACGTGTGGGTGACCGAAGCGAAGCGCCAAGTGTTCGGCATCTGCGGGATCGACGGGCTCGCGGGACCTTCCGAGGTGCTCGTCGTCGGCGACGAGAGCGCCAAGCCCGAATTCGTGGCCGGCGAAATCGTCGCGCAAGCCGAACACGACCCGCTGGCCCGGGTCGCGGCGGTGTCGGAAAGCCGCGTGCTGCTCGAACGGGTAGCGGATCTGTTGGGCGGAGATTTTGCGACGGAATGCGGGCGCAGCAAGATCATCGAGAAAGTCCTCGCGGAGCGGACGTATCTCGTGCACGCGAAAAATCGCGAACAGATCCTCGAGGTCATCGAACGCTTCGCCCCCGAGCACCTGTCGCTGCAAACGCGCGATCCCTGGTCGTGGCTTCCGAGTATCACGCGCGCCGGCGCGATCTTCGTGGGCGACGACACGCCGGTGGCCTCGGGGGATTATATCGCCGGTAGCAATCACGTCTTACCGACTTCCGGTGCAGCGCGCTTTTCGTCGGGTCTCCGCACGGCCGATTTCTACCGGACGATGTCGTTGATCGCGAACAGCCGGTCGCGCATGGAGGCTGACGCTCCGCTGCTCGAGGCGCTCGCCGAATTCGAAGGCCTCCCCGCGCACGCACGCACGGCGCGCTTGCGAGTGGGGCAGTAGGAGTGCCGTTGCATCCGCTGCTGCTTGCGATCGACCTTGACGGGACGCTCGTCGAATCCCGTAAACCGGTCCGGCCGGCCGTCACGCGGGCCGTCAAAGCCGCGCTCGCTGCGGGCGTGCGCGTAACCCTGGTGACCGGTCGCATGTACGTTGGGGCGCGGCCGTTTGTCGAGTTGCTCGGAATCGACGGCCCGATCGTATGCTACCAAGGCGCCGTGATCGCCGATGCGCAGAGCGGCCGGTTCGAACGCGAAGTTCCGCTCGCCCATGACGTCGCGATCCAGATGTACGAGCTTGCGAAGGCCGGCGGTTACCACGTCCAGTTTTACCGCGACGACCACTTCTACGTTGAAGAAAACAATCGCTACGCGCAACTGTACGGACAAACGTCGGGAACCGAACCGATCGTCGTCCCGTCGCTGCCGCAAGCCTTCGTGGGACACGACAGCACAAAGGTCAATGTCGTAACCGATATCGAGAAGGCCCCCGCGGTCTATGAACTTCTCACGCGTGCGCTCGGTGCGAAGGCTTACGTCACGCGCTCGAATCCACAGTTCGTGGAAGCGATGAGTCCCAAGGTCGACAAAGGGCTCGCGCTGCGTTTGGTCGCCGAACGGCACGGCATTCCGATCGAGCGAGTCATGGCAATCGGCGACTCGTATAACGATCTTCCGCTGCTGCGCGCGGCCGGTTTCGGCGTCGCGATGGGCTCGGCGCCGCCGGAACTTCTGGCCGAGGCAGATGCGGTCGTCGCCGACGTCGAACACGACGGCGTGGTCGAAGCCATCGAGCGTTTCGTTTTACCGCCCGATTCGCAGAGCGCCGCGGTTTGAGGGCGAGCGCCCGTCTGCAGCGCCGCACCCGTCGCTCGCTCGGGTCACGCTTGCGCACCTACAGCCTGCCCGCGATCGCGCTGCTCGGACTTGCGGTGTGGGGCGGTTGGTGGCTCGCAAACTTGCCGGCCTTTCACCTCCAATCCCTTGTCGTTACCGGTCTTTCGCGCGTGACGGAGCCGGAGGTCGTGGCGCGCGCGGCCATCGACCCGCAGGCAAACGTCTGGTTTCTCGACCGCGCGGCAGTTCGTCACCGGATCGAAGCGATTCCCTACGTCGAGACGGCCCGCATTCACGTTCGGCCGCAGGCTGCCGTTTGGATCGAAGTCAGCGAGCGCACAGCCGAGGCGTGCGTGCGCGACGCCGCCGGCAACGTGCTGACGGTCGACGCTGCGCTGCGCGTGCTCGAAACCGGTTGCAGCAGCGCGAAGTCGACCTACGAGGTTCGCTCGAATCTCCCGGCCGCTCCCGGCACGTTCCTCCACGATCCCGAGCTGATCGCTCTCCAGTCCGACGCCCGCACGCTTGCGCGCAACGCGGATCGCTATCGTGCCTTCAGCCACGACTCGTTCGGCGAACTGGAAGCGACCATGCAGGACGGGATTCGGGTGCGTTTCGGCGACGACGACGACCTCGATCGCAAACAACGCCTGATCGCGCCGATACTCGCTCAACTCGGACCGCGCGCGGGCGACGTGCGCGCGGTGGACCTACGCGCCCCTGATGCTCCCGTCGTCGAATACCGGCACTAGGAAGACTCGGACAACCACGCAATAACCTCCGCCGCATTTTGATCGGGTGGAAAGACCGGATAGAAGACGTGCGTGATCGTGCCGTCCTCGACGATCAGCGTGAAGCGCTTGAGCAATGTCATGCCGGCAGTCTCGAATGTCGGCAGCGTCAGCGCCGCGGCGAGCTCCAACTTCGCATCCGAGAGGAGCGCGAACGGGAGCTCCAGACGCTCCGCCGCTTCCCGCTGGTACTCGGTGTCCTGCGTTGACAGGCCGAATATCTGCGTCACGCCGAGGCTTTGCAGCTCACTGAAATGATCGCGGAAGGCACAAGCTTGCGGCGAGCAGCCGCGCGCTCCCGGAATCAGATCCCAGCCGTCCGGATTCTCAACCCCGGGCCGGCCCGTGCGCGGAAATGCGTAGACGACCGTCCGCCCCACGAGTTTCGAGAGGTCGACGCTTCGCCCGTCCGTCGCCGGAAGTGCGAGCGACGGCAAACGACCACCCGGCAAATGTTTGGTCGCCCCATCGTCGGTGGGCGCGACAATACTTGACCAGTCGGGTGCGGCAACGGACTTCTCGGTCATCGAGCAACCTCACGCAGGCGACGAGAACAGGTGTGGGCCCCAAAAGACTATGACTCCCGCCCGAAGTAACCTGCGCAACCCGCCGAAACAAGACGCTGACGGAGGCCGCGAGCTGGTTTTGCGTATATCGTGTTTCGTTACGGCACGCGCCGCATAAGGTTGAAAAACAGCGGCCTCGCTTTGACGAAGCCTAAATATTCATAGAGGCGGAGCGCTCTTTCGTTGGCTGCCGAAACGTGCAAGAAACTGTGGAGCCCCGTCGATGCATGTAGGCGGACGAGGTGCCGGACGAGCGTCGCTGCGTAGCCGCGTCCGGTGTACGCCGGATGGGTGCAAACGGCGCTGATCTCGCGATAGCCGGGTAGCGCAAGTCGCTCTCCGGCCATAGCGACGAGCATTCCGTCCTGCTCTACTCCGAAATACGATCCGAGGATGTAGGCCCGGGGTCGAAAGTAGTGAGGGAACGCGACGTCGGTGAGTTGGACCATCGCCGGGGCGTCCGCAGCGCCCAGCTCTCGCGGCAAAGCTGCATCTTCGTCTTGCGCGGGCACCGATGTCCCGGGGAGGTGCATTTGCCAGGCTCGCTCCTGGTCCGTATGCTCGAGCCCAGAGAATTGGGCAAAGCTCTTGCCCGTCACGAGAATCGATTCGTCCGGTGCAAGCAGGTCGTGCAGCGCTTCTAACGACTCGGAATTCGAGTCGCTCATCCCGGCAAAGGGAATCACGTCCGCTGGATATCGGCGCACCGTTTCCGAGCCGATCGCAAGCGTTGCTTGCTCCGTGCTCAGCGCGTACCAGTATGGATTATCGAACATTTCGCCTCATTCAACACCGGTCCGGTTGCATTTGCGCGTGAAGAGGGTTCGCACGCCTTGCTCGGAAGCACCGGCCGTTTCGTCTCGCTCTCCGAAGAGGAACCATTTCATGTCTGGCCTTCTTGCTCGTGTTCGCCTTGGCGTCGTTGCTGCGTGCGTCGCTATCTCGTGCTCTGCTCCGCTGCCGTCCCTCGCGGCGGACGACGTGCTTGCGCGTGTCCGTGCGCGTGGGGTCGTACGGTGTGCGAGTATCGTTCGTCCTGGAATCGCCGTTCCGACGGCCGATGGCAAGCATTGGTATGGCATCGCGCCGGACATCTGCCGCGCGGTTGCTGCCGCCGTGCTCGGCGCACCCGATCTTATCAGCTTTCGTGCATATTTCGGCGTACCAGTCGCCGGCGGAACGATCGACGATGCCGACGACATCGTGTTCTTGAGCGGCCGCGAACTCGTCGGGGAGACGGGACAGGCGGCGGGGGACCTCGAGCTCGGCCCCGTCGTGCTTCACGACTCCCTGGCTTTGCTCGTTCCCGCCGCTTCCCATGTTACGCACGTAAAGCAACTTGGAACCAAGAGCGTGTGCGTCGAGCCCGGCAGCCGATCGGACCGGGCACTCGAGGGGTACTTCACGCACCACGCTATCGCGCTTCGCGAGCATCCCTTCGAAGAGACCGATGAGATGCGCGAAGCGTACGGCGACGGACGCTGCGATGCCCTCGCCGGTCCGTTGACGACGCTTGCGAGCATTCGCGCCGACCCCGAGGAGGGGCACCGTGCCGACCGCATCTTGCCCGAAGTGCTCGCCGATGACCCGATCTTTGCAGCCACCCCGCAAGACGCGCACTGGGCACGCACCGTGTGGTGGGTATTCAGCGTGCTTGTCGATGCGGAAGATGCCCTCGTCAAAGCGCACGGACGTGACAGCGCGATCGCCGCCGTGCCGCCTGCCGCGGGCACCGAACTCGGACTCGCGGCCGGTTGGGAATCACGAGCGCTCAACGCGGGCGGCAACTACGGCGAGCTCTTCGATCGCGATCTCGGAGCGGGCTCGAGATTGCGGCTTGCGCGCGGCGCGAATGCCCTGTGGCGTAACGGAGGACTGATCGTCGGGTTGCGCTTTGACTAGCTGTCGCATTGAAGACACATCAAGTTTAAGAGCAGTCTAAAGAATCATTATCTCGCTGTTATAATTTTGCAGCGCATATTTTTTGACGGGAATCGCAAAGCGTCTTACGAACGGCATCGCAGCCTTCTCCCCACAAAGTCGTGAAAGCTGGAACTTTGCGACACACCATGAGGACCGTATGAAACACGTCTCGTTGCCACGCGCAGCGTGCGCTTTTGCACTGGTTGCGGCGCTTACCTCACCGGCGTTCGCCGCCGGCGATCCGGAAGTCGTAGTACAACCACGTGCGAATGCACAGATTGCGCCCTACGTCACCCATGTCTCGAATTCGGCCGGGCTATCGGCGAGCGACGAAATCGCGCTCGTGAGAAAAAAGGTCAAATACGTCTTCGTGATCTTTCAAGAAAACCGCTCGTTCGATACGTTCTTCGGATCCTTCCCGGGTGCCCGGAATCTCTTCTCGCAGCCGACCGCGCAGACGCCGGGTTACTTCCAGCAGCTCCTCGACACGAACGGAAAGCCGTTCACGATCGCCCCATTTCGGATTGGCCCGGCGCAGTTTGCAGCCGATACCGACGACGTCGATCATAGCTACGCTCGTATGGCGGCGAAGATGGACGTTCAAAACGGAATTCCACGGATGGACAAATACGCTCTAACCGAGGAATTGAAGTTTACGACGCCGGGCTCAAACCCGACACTGAAGGCCAAGCAGTTCGGCGAACTTACGATGGCGTACGAAGATTGCGACACGGTCCCGGTGCTGTGGAACTACGCCAATCGCTTTACGCTGTTCGACAACTACTATCAGCACACGATCGGTCCCTCGACACCCGGAGCCATCGACATGATCGCCGGCCAATCGGGCGAGTCACAATGGGTCGAGCATCCGAATCTGGCCTCCAACAATCCCGTGCTCGCTGCGCTCGGCCGCGGGGAACCCGTGGCGACCGACGACGATCCGTTCTGGGGTTCAGCGGCGGATCCCACGACGGTCGGCAAGCAGCCGATCAATCCCGGCGATAACCCGAACAGCTTTCAGCTCAATCAGACCTATGCGAGCTTGCCGTTAACGTTCAATGGCAAGGACATTCGCGCCGTTACCGGGCTCGACCGCATGGCGACATCGGATCTCGCCGACGTGCGCCAGGACGTGCCCGCGATCGAAGCACTAAACGCTAACGCCGTGCCCTGGGGTTGGTTCCAAGAAGGTTACGATCGCGAACCGACCGACGGCACGACCCTCCACGAGAGCTACATCAGCCACCACAATGGGCCGCAGTATTTCGGTTACGTCTCGAACAACCCGATCGAGACGCAACACCTCCACGGCCTCAACGACTTCTTCTCGGCCATTGGAACGAACCAACTCATCTCGCCGACCGGCGGCGTCTTCTACTTGCGCGGCGGCTTCCAGAACCTCACCGGCCTCAAGCCGGCTGATCCCGACCCCGCTGTTCAGGCGAACTTCGTCGGCGACGACGACCATCCGGGGTACTCCGACGCGCAGATCAGCGATGCGCTCGTCGCGCGTGAAGTCAACGCGATCGTGCATAGCCGCTATTGGAGTCAGAGCGCGATCTTCATCACGTACGACGAGTCCGAAGGCGACTACGATCACGTTCCGCCGCCGATCCTGGAGCTTTCGCCGGCCGGAACTCCGCTCGTGCACGGACCACGCATTCCGCTCATCGTGATTTCACCGTTCGCGAAGGCACATGTCATCTCGCACGAGAGCGGCGACCACAATTCGATCATTCGCTTCATCGACCAGCTCTACGGGCTTCCGTTCCTTGCCGATCTTCCCGACGAACTCAAAGCGCGCCGAGTAGGCGCCACGGAATTCGGACAAGCCAACCTCGGGCCCGACGACAACGGGGTCGGCTTTAACGGAGAAGACCTGCTATCGGCCTTCGATATCGGACGGCTCCTCGGCAACACCCCGCCGCTGCCGGTAGCTTACGCCAGCGTCCCGGCAGCACTTGGCGCCACGGTGCCGCCCCTAAACAATCAAGGCTGCGCAGCCCTCGGAATCATACCTGACGACGTGGCGCACGGCGTCCACAATCCGATCCCAGCCGACTTCAATCCGCGTCCAAGCACCGACCCGAGCACGGCAACGCCCGCTGCACGTGCCCGCCAGGCGCGGTTGCGACGCTAGCCAATCCCGCCAGGTGAACTCGCCGCCGCAGCCGGATCGTTTCCGGCTGCGGTGGCTTTTTTTAGCTGGGGGCAATTGCGCGCTATTGCGTGCGCAGCTTTGGCTTGACACCCCACCCCAGGTGGGGTAGAGTTGCCTGATATGAAGGCAAAGAAAAGTACGCTCTCTCCTGAGCGTAAGCAAGACGTGCTCAATCGGCTCAAGTCGCTGCGCGGGCACCTCGATGGGATCATAAAAATGGTCGACGAGGATACCTATTGCGTGGATGTGATCAAGCAGATTGCGGCCGTTCGCGGCGCGCTCGATCGCGTGAGCCGGCTCGAGCTGCAGAATCACCTCGAGCACTGTGTCGTCGAGCAGATCCGGGGCGGCAAGAGCGATGCGGCCGTCAGCGAGCTGATGGACATTCTCACCCTGCGCCAGGAAGTGGCATGATCCCAAAGCTTGGTGAGGCGCTCCTGGCTGCCGCCGGCATGGCCTGGCAGGTCGGATGGAGCCTGGTCCTTGGCTTTACGCTTTCCGGCATCGTCGCTGCGGTCGTGTCAAAGGACCGTATGCGCGCGCAACTTGGCCGCAGCGGGGTACGAGAACTTGCGCTCGCAGCCGGCTACGGCGCGGCAAGTTCGAGCTGCTCCTACGCGGCTGCAGCACTCAGTCGAACGCTCTTCAAGCGAGGCGCCGGGTTTGCGACATCGCTTGCGTTTCTGTTCGCATCGACCAATCTCGTGATCGAGCTTGGGATCATTCTCTACCTCTTGATGGGTTGGCAGTTCACCCTCGCCGAGTGGCTCGGCGGCATCGTTCTGATTGCGATCATGGCGGCGTTGGTGAAGCTGACCTATCCGAAGCAGTTGGTCGAAGAAGCGCGCATCCACCGGGAGAGTGGTGGCGGCCACGAGCACGGTAGCGAGACCGTCCAGGGCGCAACGCTGTGGCAGAAGCTGCGCAACCCGCGCACGCCGATCGTCGTCGCACAGGGCGTTGCGATGGAATGGTCGATGCTCTGGAAAGACTTGGCCGCCGGCTTCGTGATCGCGGGATTTCTTGCCGTGTTCGTGCCGCCGCACGTGTGGGGATTGCTCTTCTTATCGGGCGCGCCGGCCGCCGTGCGCGTCCCGGCCAATGCCGTCGCGGGGGCCGCGATCGCAATCATCACCTTCGTCTGCTCGATCGGCAACGTCCCGATGGCGGCGATCCTTTGGGGAAGCGGGATCTCGTTTGGCGGCGTGCTCTCATTTCTCTATGCCGACCTCATCGTGTTGCCGCTGCTCGACGTCTACCGCAAGTACTACGGCTTGAAGATGGCAGCGTACATTTTCGCGATCTTTTTCGTAACGATGGTCAGCTCGGCGATCCTCATGGACCTCGTCTTCAAAGCGTTCCATCAGGTTCCGGCGCCGAACACCCACATACTCGCGATGGTGACGACCTTCTCGTTCAACTACACGTTCTGGCTGAATGTGCTCGCAGCCATCGCGGTCGCCTGGTTCATCTACCTCAATCGCAAGCATCCGATGGACCACGCGCATCACGATCATGCCGAGGCACACGCGCATCATGCGCACTGTGAGATGCACGAGCAAGGCGGAGCCGTGACATCCTCATCGGGTGGTTGAACGACCGCCCGCAGGACCGGGAAGAACGATAACCGCCCGCGCGAGCACGTCGCGATCGGCGATCAGCTCGATCGTGGCGATCCGATCGTCCACGATCCGAAAGCGGAACGCAACCCGCACCTCGGCTGCATCCATCCACACGGCTCCCGGTTCGCCGTCGATCAAAGCCGGTTGCGCAGCGCGCGCACGCCCGGAGAACGTCCGCGCGACGGCGTCCGCACCTTCGATACCAGCCCCCAGACCATCGCTCTGCCAGTACACCGCGCCGCCCATCGCTACCACCGCCGCATCCGCGCGAAGCGTCGCTTCCGGATCGAGCAGCGCGAGCAGCGCGGAAAAACTTCCCCACCGCGAGGCTTGGAGAAACGCACGCACGAGTTCGTCGTGCCGCCGCGTCACGGCATCGTAGCCGGCCGATGCACCGCGCACGCGGCGGCGCGCTCGGCTTGCCAGTTGCCGCGCCGCCTCCGGCGTCTTGCCGACGATCGCGGCAATATCATCGAAGGGCACGTCGAACATGTCGTGCAGCACAAATGCAACGCGCTCCGCCGGCGCCAGCGCATCGAGCAGGATCAGCAGGGCCAGGCCGATCGAATCGGCCAGTATCGCTTCGTGCTCAGGGCGTTCGCCGGGAGCGACTGCTGCCGTGTCGCGACGCGGATCATCCGGCGTCAGCTGCTCGCGGCGGCTTTCGCGCCGCTTCAACGCATCGAGGCAGACGCGCGCCACAACGGTCGTGAGCCAGCCTTCGAAATTCGTAACAGCGGCAACGTCCGCGCGGCTAACACGCAGCCAGCTTTCCTGTAAGGCGTCATCGGATTCGGCCGTGGATCCCAGCATTCGTACGGCGATCCGCTGCAAGCGCTGGCGAGCCGTCTCAAAGCGCTCCGCGAGCCGTTCCGCCTCCTCCAACGCATCCTCTCTTCGGCTAACCCGTCACGTTTCACGGCGCTCGATCCGTCATCGAGCTAGAAGGAGTATAAAACCGTGAAAGACGTTTCCCTCATCATCTATCCGGCAGCAGACCTGCCCAAGGCCAAGCAGTTCTTTTGCGAACTCACCGGCACTGACCCCTACGTCGATGGATCGTGGTACGTCGGCTACAAGGGCGGCGCCGTGGAAATCGGGCTCGTTCCGAGCGGAGATAATCACGAACCGGGCGCCCTCGCCTACTGGTCGGTGAGCGACATTGCGGCGAGCGTTAAAGGGCTCATCGGCGCGGGCGGCACCGTCGTGCAAGAGATTACGGACGTGGGCCAAGGGATGCTGGTCGCGAGCGTAAGAGAGCCGGGCGGCACGATCGTCGGGTTGCGACAACCGCCGGCAGGCTGACGGGACCGTGCAAACGTCGCGACACGAACGATGTCATGACTTCTGAACCGGGTACGAATGCGGAGGCGGCGCATCGATGACGCGCTCGCCGCTGCGCCGTCCTCTTGGGAGATCTGACAGAGATGGAACCGCTGCGTAAGATTTCGATTGCAGAGAAGTTGGCGTCGTTTGACGACCAGTGGTCACCGAAGACCCTGGCTAGCGTCGGCGACTACGCGGTCAAAGCCGTGAAGATCGCCGGTGAATTCGTGTGGCACGACCACCCGGACGATGATGAATTGTTCTACGTCGTACGTGGCGGAATCGCGATGGAGTACCGCCTGAACGGCGCAGAGCGCGTCGAGCGCTTCGGGCCGGGCGAAATGCTTCGCGTTCCCAAGGGGATGGAGCACCGGCCGGTTGCTGAGCCGGGCACGGAAATCTTACTGTTCGAGCGCGAGAGCTTGGTCAATACGGGGACAAGCGGCGAGACCAGCCGCACCAAAGAGGCCGTCCGAATCTGAATTTTCGACGGCCTTTTGGCCGGTTGTCCACATCTATAAACACCCTCTCAACACTATATATACAAGGAACTCACCGCCCCCACCACAATATGTAGGGGGTATGCCGCTCCACCTATCGACGCGGACCCTGAACCTTTTGGGATCTCGGCACGCTTGACGAAGTCGGCTTGGGGCACCGCGACAATCGCCGGACTCGATATTGGTACGACCAAGACGTGCGCGGTCGTGGCGACGGCGACTCCTAACGGACTCGACATCATCGGCATCGGCGAAGCACCCTCAACGGGGCTGCGCAAAGGGGTCATCACCGACCTCGAGGAGACCGTGCGCTCGATCGAGGCCGCCACCGAAAAAGCCGAGCGGATGGCGGGCGTGCACATCTCGCACGTCTACGTCGGTGTTACGGGCGAACACGTGCAGAGTACGAACAATCGCGGCGTTGTTGCCGTTTCGGGCGACGAGCGCGAAGTCGTACCGCGCGACGTCAAACGGGTCGTCGACGCTTCGAAGCTGATTAACGTCGGTGCCGACCGGCAGATCATTCACGCCTTACCGCGTCACTTCACCGTTGACGGGCACGACGGCGTCACCGATCCGATCGGCATGAGCGGTGCTCGCCTCGAGGTCGATACCCACCTGATCACGGGCGGCAATTCGTTCATAACAAACGTTCTCAAGTGCGTGCACCGGGCCGGCCTCGAACCGGCCGGCATCGTCTTCGAGCCACTCGCCTCCTCGGCCGCGACCTTGCTCGCGGAAGAAAAGCACGTGGGCGTCGTTCTGCTCGACATCGGCGGCGGCACGACCGACATCGCGGTCTACTCGGGCGGCGGCGCAATTCATACCTCGACGATACCGGTCGGCGGCAACATCCTCACCAACGACATCGCGCTCGGTCTGAAGACCACGTTCGCCGACGCCGAGCAAATCAAACGTACCGTGGCTTCAGCGCTCAACGACGAGCACGGCGATGCCGAATTTGCGGTCAAGACGCTCGACGGGCGCACGATCCGCAACATCACCCGCGCGCAGTTGCGCTCGATCGTCGCGCCCCGCATCCTCGAGATCTTTCGCATGGCAAAGGCGCAGCTCGCGGAGCGCTTGCCCCGCGACGTCATTCTCGCTGAAGTCGTATTGACGGGCGGCGGTGCCCACTTGCACGGCATCGAGCAAGCGGCTGCGGAGTTTTTCGGGATGCCCGCGCGCGTCGGCGTTCCGACAGCGATCGGCGGATTGTCGGACACCTTCACGCGGCCCGAATACGCGACGGCAGTCGGGCTCGTGCTCTTCGGTCCAAAAGGCGACGGCGCCATTTGGCACAACGGACGGAGCAGATCCGTCTTCGGCAAAGTCGCCGCGTGGTTCGGCGACATCTGGAACTAGTGTCCGAACGGGACACGACTCGCCCACAGCTCACTCTTTTTTCGGAGGCATCGATGGCGGACTCGAAGCGCTACAATCCCGAACACGCGGCGACGATCAAAGTCGTCGGCATCGGCGGCGGCGGCTGCAACGCCGTCAATCGCATGATCGAAGCCGGTCTCTCGAACGTCGACTTCTACGCGGTCAACACCGACGTTCAAGCGCTGCGCAACGTGCACACCGAGAACACCGTGCAGATCGGCAACGGCAAAACGCGCGGCCTCGGCGCCGGAGCGAATCCGGACATCGGTCGTGAAGCGGCCGAAGAGTCACGCGAAGATTTGGCGATGGTGCTCGAAGGTGCAGACCTCGTGTTCATCACGGCCGGCATGGGCGGCGGCACCGGCACGGGCGCCGCGCCGATCATCGCAGAGCTCGCCAGAGAATCGGGCGCGCTGACGGTCGCCGTCGTCACCAAACCCTTCTCGTTCGAAGGCCGCAAGCGCATGCTGCTGGCCGAGCGCGGGATCGCGGATCTCGAACAGAAGGTCGACACGCTGATCACGATTCCGAACGAACGCATCCTGCAAATCATCGAGCGCCGCACCCCGCTGCAAGAGGCCTTCAGCTACGCCGACGACGTGTTGCGCCAAGGCATCCAAGGCATCTCCGATCTGATCACGCAGCCCGGCCTGATCAACCTCGACTTCGCCGACGTCAAGACGATCTTGACCGATGCGGGCTCCGCGATGATGGGCATCGGCGACGGCACGGGTGAACACCGGGCCGCGGATGCGGCGCAAAAGGCGATCGCTTCGCCGCTGCTCGAGACGACGATCGAAGGCGCGCGCGGCGTGATCTTCAACATCACGGGCGGTCCGGATCTCGCGATGTACGAGGTCAACGAAGCAGCCGAAATGATCGCGCGCGCCGTCGATTCGGATGCGCAAATCATCTTCGGTGCTTCGATCGACCCCTCAATGCAGTCGAAGGTCCGGGTCACCGTGCTGGCAGCGGGCTTCGGTGCCCGGCGCGCCTACGATCCTTCCGCCGACGGCTTTACCTTCGATCAGAAGTTCGAGAAAGTCGCCCCGGTCAACATGGACGACATCGAGGTTCCGGCCTTCCTACGCTACCGTAGTTAAGCCTGAAGCGTTACACCCGAAGAACGGCGCGCGCTGCGCGGATCACAAGGGGCACGCGCTAGGATCCGCGCAGAGTTCGTATATTTTCGTCTGCCCAAGCGCCGTCGGGGTTTCCGTTACCCATTGCGCCGGCAGCCGCGGCACTTCCGGCCCGAGAATCCAGTCCGAATAAACGAAGATCCGATGGAGCCTGCGCCAGGCGGGAATCTCCGCGACGGCGCTGTCCGGCCCGATCTGCAGGATGATCCGGCGGCCGAGCACGCCTTCGATGTCTTCGCCGTAGGCTAGCGTCGTCGCGACCGACCACGAGCAGAAGATGATCGCATCTGGCGGCGTTTCGGTCCGAATCTGCTCGATGACGCTGTCGTAGTTCTCTTGCGCGCTGCTGACGAACTCGCCCCGGTTGGCATAGGCAAGCTGTCCCGTCGTGAAGAGCAACGCGGCGGCCAGCAAAAGGCTAAGGGGCGCGTGTCTCACAAAACGCACGCGTAGTTGCGGCGCAAACGACGCGAACACCGCGGTCACCGCGAACGAGGCAAGCAAATATCGTTCGGAGTCGCTTTCGTTGTAGCCGTACGAGAAGGCGAACGGCACCGGGCAAAACGCGGCGAGCAACAGGAGCACGGTTGCGCGCCGATTCGATTGCCAGAGCGCGACCAGCCCGAGCACCGCGAGAACCATGGCCAGTAGCCCGATTTCCGGCAGGGCGTTGCTCCACCAATAGCTCGCGTACTCTGGATACTTTTCGAGGTGAAGAATCGAGGTGAGCGTTCCGCCGGCGCCGCTGCCCGAACCGAGTATCTCGCGCACGAAGCCGGGAAACGTGCGCGTCGCGTTCGTGTCCCAAATGAGCGACGAACCGGTGCCGCCGGGAATGTTCGGCAAGCCCGCGTGCAGATCGAGGCCGGCGGCAGCCACGAACGACGAGCGTATCGGCATGTAGAGATAGAGGAGAAGCGGGGCTAGGAGCGCCCCGCTCGCGGCGAGCGCGATTCCGAGCGAGCGCTTGCGCGAGGTCAGGAAAGCAAAAGCGAGGGCGGGGATCGTCCAGAGCGCGTTTGGATGCGTCGCCAAGCCGAATCCGACGGCGGCGGCCGCGCACCACAGCTCGCGCGGCTCGTCGCTACGAAGGTAGCGCGCTAGGAAAAAAAGCGCTGCCGCCGTGCAGAACACCGTCAGCACGTGAACGTCCGGGCCCATCGCTTTTTTCCAGACGTAGTCGCCCGCAGCGTAGAGCAGCGCTCCGAAGAGCGCACCCGTGCGGGTCGCCCCAAGGCCGCGCGAGGTCAGGTACAGCAGGCCGCTCGTCCCCGCGGTCGTGAGCGCCGAAAACACGTTCATGCGCCATGCGACGTTTCCGAAAGCGAAGAGGTGCGAAAAGAGCCAGCCGCTCAGGATGAAAAACGGGAAGCCGGTCGGATGCGGTATGCCGAGCACGTAGGGTGCCGTCTGCATCTCAGCAATATCCCACGCCGATACCGATTGCGGTAGCGAGGCGAGGTACACACAGAGCGGAAGCAGCACGGCGAGCGCGACGAGCGGACCATCGACGGAGGTCAAAGAGCGCCCGGTCGTGGTTTCCTCGGCATTCTCCACGGAGAAAGCGACTGCGCGAGTCGTGACGAAGCTCCTCCCGGTGACGAGCAGTACGATTTCAACCGATGTCGCCGAGCGCGCGATTGCGATCCGGCGTGAGATTCATCGCTTTCCCGAACTCGGATTCGAGGAAGAACGCACGGCCGCAATCGTCGAGCGCGAGCTCGACGCGCTCGGCATCGAACACCGGCGCCTCGCCAAGACGGGCGTCGTCGCCATCATACGCGGTGCCCTGCCGGGACGTGTCGCGGGGCTGCGCGCGGACATGGATGCGCTGCCGCTGACCGAGCGCTCCGGTGAATCGTTCAGCTCCGAAGTTGCCGGCAAGATGCACGCCTGCGGTCACGACGCGCACACGGCGATGTTGCTTGGTGCCGCGCGCATTCTGCAAGCCGAACGCGCGCAATTTCAAGGAAGCGCGGTTCTGCTGTTCCAGCCGGCCGAAGAAGGGCCGGGCGGCGCATTGCCGATGATCGAGGAAGGTGCTCTCGAAGACCCGGCGCTCGATGCGATCGCGATGTTGCACGTCGATTCGCGACTCGATTCGGGGACGGTCGGATTCATCGGCGGCCCTTGCAATGCAGCAGCCGACGAGTTTCACATCACGATCGAAGGGCGCGGCGGTCACGGCGCATCCCCGCACACGGCGATCGATGCCATTCCGGCAGCAGCAGCCACGGTTTTGGCCCTTCAGAACATCGCAGCGCGCGAGACCGATCCACTCAAGACAATCGTCGTCACGGTCGGCACGATCGAAGGCGGTTATCGCAACAACATCATCGCCGATCGCGTGAAATTGACCGGCACCTTTCGTTCGCAAGATCCCGAAGTGCGTGCCGGCATCGAGCCGCGCGCGCGCCGCATCGTCGACGGTGTTGCTGCCGCCTACGGCACGAAGGCCCAGCTCGACGTCATCTACGGTTATCCGCCGGTCCTAAACGATGCGCAGTTGGCCGACACGTTTCGCGCCTACCTCGAAGCGACGACGGACATTCCGGTGTCGCGCCCGGCAGCGACGATGGGCGGCGAGGATTTCGCGTTCTTCGCTGAGCGCGTGCCCGGTCTCATGATCCGCCACGGCATCCGCAGCGAAGCAGCTGGTTCAACCCATCCGGGGCACAGTCCACAGTTTCGCGTCGACGAAGATGCGCTCGTCTACGGGATCGAAACGCTGGTTGCGTTCGCACGGGGTGTCGGGTCGGGTGCCGTGCGCGGCGGCGCCTTAGTCTAACCCATAAATTGTGCCTGCCCGAACGGCGGGGCACAAGATATAGTGGTCGGGTGCAGGTCGGGCCGTGGACAAGCCGAATGAAAACGTATGCTCGCTCCGCTCGGTTCGGCCGACCGCATGTCGTCGAATGCGCTCCAAGGCAGCCAGGATCTCTCGAGCAGCCCCGAGTGCGCCTTTGCGCTCGTGTGCGAAGTCGAGAAGTGGCCCGTCTGGTTGAGCTTCGCGCGCAGCGCGCGCCGTCTGGATGAGGGGAAGGCCCTCGAGCTGGGAAGCGAGATCGCCCTGCGCGGTGCAATCCCCGGCGAAGAAGAAGAGCTTTACGAGGTCGACCAGTTCCTAGAGGGCCACATCGTTTCGCTCGTCGGCGCCTACTCGCTGCGCCGCCGCATCGACTTTCGCATCGAGCGCAAGAGCAATCGCTCGAAGATCGTCGTCCGGGTCGACTATCCCGCTTACGGCGGTGTGCTCGGCGCGCTGATCGACCGGATGACGGCCCGGCGCCGTTTGGAAAGCGCGCTCGAGGACTCGCTCGTCCACTTCAAGGGTCTGGTCGAGTTCGATGCCGCGCCTCGCGACGAGCTGCTGGCCGATTTCTAAGGGCTGCGCCAAATTAGCAGTCGTTGACTGGAACTGCTAGGAGCGGGTATACTTTGAGCCTAGCGCGCCGCCACGTTCCACCTAGGGAGTATTAGGCTTGCCCATCTACGAGTACGAGTGCACGCAATGCGGCACCGTGACCGACATCAAGCACGGTTTCAAAGAGACGACGAGCGAAACGTGCCCGAAATGCAGTGGCGAGCTCAAGCGGATCTTCAACCCGGCCGGCATCGTCTTCAAAGGCTCCGGCTTCTACGTCACCGACTCGCGCAAGCCGAGCTCGTCGTCTTCGGGCGACACACCCAAGAGTGATTCGGGAGCTTCGGCCAAGAGCGATTCGAGCAGTCCGGCCAAGAGCGACTCCGGCGGCAAGAGCGATTCCGGCGGAAAAGGCGACGCCGCTGCGTGAGCGCTCTCCCCGAGCGCTTCGGGCTGTACGTGCTCGCGGTCTGTCTCTTCCTTGCGCTGCTGTCGGTCGTGCTCGGGACGATTTCGCTCGTGCGCAGCGCGCTACGGCTCAAGCGGCACTTCAGCACCTACGGCGACCTGCCGCTCGGTAAGACGCTCGAGCTCACCCAAGCTCGCATTGACGCGGCGCTGCAGCGGGCCGACTCGATTCCCGGCACGTTGCGGCGCGCCCACGCGGCCTTGGTCGAAATGGAGACCGCCGGCGACAGCATGCGCGTCGAGTTTTCGTCGGTCGGCTTGCTCTTGCGCGCCGCCGGCGCGGTCTTCAACGGGCGCTGAGCTGCGTCTGCTGCCAGAGCGGCACGAAATCCGGAAAGCTGACCGCGATGCAGGCCTCGTCGTCGATGGCGTGCGGTCCGGTCGGTGCAGCAAGCGCGGCAACCGCCATCGCGATACGGTGATCTTCGTGCGCGCGCAGCGTGCGCTCCGGCGTGCGCGCGCTGCCGCCCGTGATATCGAGCCCGTCGTCGTGCTCCGCCACGATAACGCCGCAGGCACGCAACGTCTCGGTGATCGTCGTTAGACGATCCGATTCTTTGCCGCGTAGATCGGCGGCGTCGCGGATATGGCTCGTACCGCTTGCGTGCGCGGCGACGACGGCCAAGATCGTGATCTCGTCGATCGCACGCACGACGAGTTCTCCGTCGAGCGTCGTTGCCGTTAGCGCGCGGTAGCGAACCCGGATGTCGGCGACCGGCTCGCCATCGAGTTCCCGTTCGTTTTCGAGGGTGATGTCGGCGCCCATCGCACGCAACGCGTCGAGCACGCCCGAGCGCGTGGGGTTGACGCCGACCTCGCGCAGCAAGAGATCGCTGCCCGGTGTGATTGCCGCGCCCGCGAGAAAGAAGGCCGCGCCCGAAAGATCCGCCGGCACGCGCACGTCTTGCGCGACGAGCGAACCGGGATCGAGCTCGACCGTGCGCCCATCGAAGCGAATGCTGCGCCCGAAGCGCCGCAGCATGCGTTCGGTGTGGTCGCGCGAGAAACGGTCACCCGTGATGCGGACGGGCACCGCCGCATCGAGATTCGCGAGCAGAATCGCCGACTTCACTTGAGCGGAGGCGATCTCGAGCGCGAACTCGCCACCCGGTGGCGCAGCGACGCCGCGCACGGTCGCAGGAAGGCGCCCGGCGTTCGTCGTGATCTCGGCACCCATCGCGCGCAGTGGGCGAGCGACGCGTTCCATCGGCCGGCGGCGTAACGACGCGTCACCGTCGAACCGAACGTGCAAACCGCGTCCGGCGCAGAGGCCCATCAGCAGGCGCGTCGTCGTACCGGAATTGCGAGCGTCGATCGTGTGGGCCGGATCGCGCAGTACGCCGCCCGTAACGACGATCACCTCGCCCTGGTCGTCGATCCGCGCACCGAGCGCCGCCATCGCATCGCGCGTCGCCAGGACGTCTTCACCGCGATTGGGAGCCGAGACTCGTGATGTTCCGGGTGCCGCCGCGGCCAGCATCAACGCCCGGTGCGAGATCGACTTGTCGCCTGCGACGCGCACCTCGCCCCGCAGCGGCCCGGCCCCAAAGACCACGGTTCTCCTACATCAGAGATTCTAGGGAAGGTGGGATTCGAACCCACAAGAGCATGAGCTCAATCGCTTTTGAGGCGATCGCGTAGACCGTTCCGCCACTTCCCCACGACCCACGGAGTTCGCGCAGTCGGGGGTGTGCCCTGCGTCGGCACCTGCGCCGCATCGTCTGCAGCCGCAAGCGCAAGGGGCACGTCTGCGGGGGAAACCACGAAGTCGTAACCGTAGCGGACGTGCGTCAGCCGTGCGGGTGCGAGCTTCAAGCGCACCACGATCGAGAAGCGCTGCTCGAGAATCCGCGCCTCATCGACGTCGCCGTCGCGCCACGCGATCGTGGCGAGTTCGTGCGTCACGCTATCGTAGTAGCCGAGCGCATGTCCGTCCCGCACAACGAGCGTCGTGCCGGCCGCAAAGGGGAGCGGCCGCGGCGTAAAGAGCTGCCGTGATGTCATATCGCCGCCGCTGCCGACCGCAAGCGAACTCACGGCGACGCCACGCTGGGCCGTGAGTGTTGCGCTTACCACCGCCTCTTGCGTCGCTCCGGGCGAATGCACCTCGACCTCTTCATCAACGCTGAATGCGCGCGCCCCCGCTTCGAGCGTCACCGTGCGTTCGAAGCGAGCTCCATCCGGCACAACGTCGGGGGCGTCGTATGAAAAGTGAGCGACCGCGCGCGCGCCGCTCTGCGCGATGCCCGCATCGTAGTCGCGATTGAACATCCCCGCCGGAAACTCGTGTGTATATTTCGCGATACGATCTGTCGTGGAGAGCGGCGGTTCGAGCGCGACGTCGTCACGCATAGCGCCGACCGACGTGAAGATGCTGCGCCCGGTCACGTCGTCCTCGAAGACAAACGCGCGCGCCCCGGCGGCGGGCGTCACCACGAGCCGCACGAGCCCGTTGTCGAGCACGACCTCGGATTCGCCGTCACGATAGACGTCGGCGCGAAAAGCGCGCACGGGTTCAGTTGCCGGGCGCGGCGGCAGCGGCGCGGGCAACACTGCGTCGTCGCGCACCGGCACGGAGGCACCGGACAGCGTTCGGACGGGCGCGGCAAGCGGCGGCGGCGCGCCGCCGTCGTCACCGGCGAAGTGCTCCGAGGGATGCCGCCCGACCGCGGCTACCAGGCCGCTATGCGCCGGCACGATGAAGGGCGGCAAGCGAAGCCGCAGGTGATTTGCGAGCTCGACGCTCCCGCTCGGCACCGAGACATCCTGTTCGCCGTCGTTGAGCACGCTCAGAAATCCGGCCAGCGTTCCCGATGCATCCGGCGCGAAGGTCGCATCCGGGACGCCTTGCACGACCGGTTGCAAACCCGCGCTGCGCAGCGCCGCGAGTAACGCAACCGGCGACGGCACGCCGGCGATCGTGCGCCCGCCACGCCGCACGAATTCATCTAACCGTTGCTGCGTCCGCACGACAAGCGGCGGCGTACCGAGCGTCTGCAGCTGCGGTACGATAAGCAGCCGGTAGCGCTGCAAATCGAGCGCGCTGATCGCCACCGGATCGACGAGTGCGCACGACAGCCCCGCCGCGCGGCAGACGGTCTGCGCAGCGATCGTCTGCGAGCCGATTTCAGCGAACAGCGCGTTGTCCGAACGCGCTGGCGCGAAGCTCTCGCCAAGATACGCAATCGCCGCGTCGTAGGCCACGGGCGACGCCGCCAGACGCGTCCCGAACTGTCTGAGAAATGCGCCGGCGGCGGCGGTCGGCGCGTAGCGATCGGCGCTTGTTCCGTCCAAGCGCAGGGCTGCGTCCCAGGCGTAAAACGAGTTGGCAAACGGCGCCTCCCAGCCTCCCGGATTGAGCGTGTCCTGCGCCGGAAAGTTGACGATGCCGCGCATGCCGAGAGCGATCATTTCAGCAAGTGCAAGCGAGGTGTTGCGCGGATCCGCCGGACGCGGCCGGATATCGCCCGGCCCTTCGAGCCAACCCGCTTGGAACTCACTTTCAAAGAGGGGTTGATGTGGCCGCGTGCCGAGCAAGGCGGTCGAAAACGCGAGTTGCGCGACGTCGTGCTCGCCCAGCTGGTAGGCGTCGCTCTGATACCAGTTCCCCATCGCCCAGACGGGGGATGAGGCCGGCACCTTCATCTGATACGTGTTGATGAACACGAGTTCGCGTGAACCCGTTACCGATGCAACCACGCCGTGCAACCAATCAAGGTACGCGCGCAAATGCGGCGCGGGCCACGTTTGATTGTCGAAGTATGCGGCTTGGTCGTCGTCTAGGGCCACGGCGACGATTCGGTTCGCGTACGGCGCGCACTCGTGTAGCACGCGCTCGAGCCAGCGTTGCGCATAGGCGACATGCGTTGCATTGCGCATCCACTCCGCGGCGGCATCGTCGGAATGCGCATTTTGCAAGGTTGCGGTCGGCGGATAACGCCCTTCCAGCAAATCGTGAAGCGGCATACCGTATTCCGGGCGTTTGAGCAGCCACGCCGGGTAACCGCCGTTGCGCCATTCATTGCGAACGACGGGCCCCGGCCGAAGCACGATCTCGAACCCGTGTTTGCGCGCAAGGCGCAGCACCTCGTCCAGGTCACGCCGCGAATTCGTGCGTCCGTTGAAGTCGAAGTCTCCATCCGCCGGTTCGTGCCAGTTCCAGGGCACGTAGAGATCGAGCGTGTTGACACCAAGCGCGGCCAAGCGCGTCATCGAATCGTCCCACCGATCGCGTGGCAAGCGTTCGTAGAAGAAGGCCGCGCCATACAGGAAAAACGGTGTGCCGTCGACCTCGAAGACCGGTTGCCCCTCGTGCTCGACAACCCGCGCATGTCCCCAGGTCGCCGCGGCAGCGGGCGCCGGCCCGTAGCAGACTCCGAACACGAGCAGAGCGAGCGCTACGGCGCCTGCCTTGGGCTTGAACGGCCACTCCGCCCGCGAGCGGGCGCGCACGACGTACACGACGACACCGGCTGCGAGCGACAAAATTCCAAAGGCAATCGCGGCGCTTCCCGCCGAGAAGAAGATGTAGCTCCAACCCCCGAGCGCTACGAGCGCCGGCAGCGGATAGAGCCACATCCGGTAAGGTGCGCGCACGCCCCGCGCACGCAGCGCAGCAACCGCCACGAGCTGCGCGATGCTCTGGATGATCACGATTCCGGCCGTCAATGCGTTGATGACGTCGGCGAGCGATAGGAAGCAGGGCGGTATCGAGAGCAGCCCCATCGTCACGAGCGCCACCTGCGGAAAGTGACCCTTTGCGTGCAGTTTCGCAAATGGACGCAAGAAGACGCCGTCGACGGCAGCGGCATACGGGATACGCGCGTAGCCGAGCAGGTTTCCGAAGACCGAGCCGAAGGCCGTCCCGAGAACGGCGAGCGTAAAGAGCTGCGCGGGGAACGTTCCCCAGACCCGCTCGACGACGCTTGAAGCAACGTAGCTTGCCGCGTCCGCTACGACGCCGTTTGGTCCGCTTGGAACCAGCTCTTGCCAAGGCACGATTCCGAGCACGCCGAGTTGGAGCGCAAGGTAGAGCAGCGCGATCCCGACGATCGAGATCACGACCGAGCGCGGCAGGACGATCGCGGGCCGCCGCACCTCATCGCCGATCGTGCACGACTGCCCGTATCCCGCATAGTCGTAGAGCGTGATGATCAGTGCCGGTCCGAGGCCGGCCGCAAGCTGCGTAACCAGACCCGAATGCTTATCGACCGACAGCGCTTGCGACGCCGAAAAGCGGGTGGCCGCCGCAGCGATCACGGCACACAGCGTCGCGATCGCAACGGCCGCAAGACCGATGCTGAGGGCACCGAGCGTGTTGATGCGCCGGTACAGGATGACGAGCGTGATGACGGCGAGCCCGGCGGCAACGATGCCTTGCAGGTTTGCATTCGAGCGCAGCGGCGTCCAGATGTAACCGGCATAGTGCGCGAAACCGATGTAGCCGGTGGCCAGCAGCAGCGGACCCGAGAGCAGCGTCTGCCAGGCGAACAGAAAGCCGAGCAGCCTCCCCCAGCGTTCTCGGCCGAAGGTCTCGCGTAAGAACGTATACGTGCCGCCCGAACCCGGATACAGCGAGCCAAGCTCTGCCCAGGCAAGGCCGTCGCAGAGCGCAACGATCGCTCCCACGATCCACGCCGCCAACGCCGTGGCGCCGTGCAATTGCGCGAGCACGAGCGGAATCGTCACTAGCGGCCCAATGCCAATCATCGTGATCACGTTGAGCGCCACCGCGCCGCGCAGTCCGATGCCGCGAATCATTGCTGCCTCCTATCGCGGCGCAGCGGCAGCGTCCTCTTCTCTTTGGGCGGGAGCGTCGACATGGCGGCGCGTACGAATGCGAGGTGGCGACAAGCGAACTCGGGCAACTTTTAGGGCTAAGCGGCGACGTTCGCATCGACTTCGTCGAATCGCCCGCGCTGCGCGACAATCCGCTGGGCGATCCGGCGCGCCGGCCGCTCGCCGTCTACACGCCGCCCGCTTTCGATGCGCAAGCTTCGCGGCGCTATCCCGTGCTCTACGTGCTGCACGGTTACACGGGCGACGTCGCGGCGCTGGTCGCGGGAAAGCCGTGGGAAACAAACGTCGTGCAATGGGCCGACCGCCTGATCGTCGCGGGCGCGATGCGGCCGCTCTTGCTGGTGGTAGTCGACGGGTTTACGCGCCTCGGCGGTTCGCAGTACGTCGACTCGATTCACAACGGCGCGTATGCGACCTACGTCATCCGCGACGTGATCGGTCACATCGATTCGCACTATCCGGTCAGCCCGCGCGAAGGCGCGCGCGCGGTCCTCGGCAAGTCGTCGGGCGGGTTTGGCGCGCTCCATCTGACGATGCAGTATCCCGGCACGTTCTGCGCTTTCGCATCGCACAGCGGCGACATGAACTTCCGCGCTTGCTATCCGGCAGCGTTCGTCAACGCGCAGCGTACCCTCGAAACCTTTGGCGGCGACATCGGCGCGTTCGTGGCCGCGTTTGAAGCAAAGCCAAAGCGGTCGCAAGCCGAGTTTCAGACGATCGAGACGCTCGGCTACACCTCCGCCTACTCGCCGCGCTCGAACGCGGCCTTTTCGCTCGATCTGCCCTTCGAACCGCGAACCGGCGAACTGCGCGAGGATGTTTTCGGCCGCTGGCTCTCGTACGACCCGGCTCTCGTCTGCCTGCAGAAGAAGCCCGAACTCGAACGCCTGCGCCTGCGCTACCTGGACGCCGGACGGCGTGACGAGTACGCGCTCGACCTCGGTGCCCGTGTGTTCGCCGGCCATCTTCAGGATATGGGACTCCGCGTGCGCCACGAAGAATTCGACGACGACCACCGCAACGTCGGCTACCGCTACGCGGTTTCGCTGCCGGCACTGGCCGAGGTTTTGGAGTTCGAGTGAGGTTTCTCGCGTTTTTGTTGGTCGCAGCCTGCGTAGCCGTTCCGTCGCTCGCTTTGGCGGACGGGCCGTCCTACGACGACCCCGGCATGCACTTTACGGCACCGGAAGGGTGGAAGAAAATCCAGCCACCGGACGACGGCAAGGATCCAGTGGAGCGAGCCGGCCCAGTCGTCGCCTTCGTGTGGCACCAAGACCAAATCGACCAAGAGAGCATCACGATTACGACGACGCCCTCGAGCGACGACCTCGACTCATTCGAGCACGACGAGGAAGGCAAACTGCGCTCTGCTTCGGACGGAACCTTCATCAAGAAGCGCGAGAAGACCGCGCTCGCCAACGGTATGCCCGCCTATTTCATCGACGCGCGGCTGACCAACCAAAGCGGTGGTGCGGTCGAGCACTATGCATATCTCGTCATCGATACCAAAAGGACGATCGAGATCTCCTACGCCGGTCCGTACGGCAAAGCCGACGCAGACGCGGTTAAGAAACTCTTCGCATCGCTCTACGTCGTCGTCTATCCGGTCAGGCGCGACCGCTAGCGCAGGACGGCCGTCCGGGTCGCATCGAGCGCGACCCGCAGATCCTCGATGAGGTCGCTCGCATCTTCGATGCCGACCGAAAGGCGCACGAGCGTATCGGTGATGCCGCGGCGCTCGCGCTCTTCTTTCGGGATCGAACCGTGCGTCATGCGCGCCGGAATGCCGATCAGCGACTCGACGCCGCCGAGACTTTCCGCCAGGCTAAAGAGTTTGGTCGCGCGCGCGAACGCGAACGTGCGAGCCGCGTCGCCGTGCAGCACGAACGAGAGCATGCCGCCGAAGCCGCGCATCTGGCGCTTGGCTAGCTCGTGTTGCGGATGGCTCGCGAGCCCGGGATAGTAGACTCGTTCGACGTCATCGCGAGCCTCGAGAAACGCCGCTACCGCAAGCGCGTTTCGCTCGTGTTCGCGCATTCGCAGAGCGAGCGTCTTAGCGCCGCGCATCACGAGCCACGCATCGAATGGGCCAGGGACGCCGCCGACCGCGTTTTGGTGAAACCGTAAGACATCGGCGATCGCGGGATCGTTTGAGATCGCAGCGCCGCCGACCGCGTCGCTATGACCGCCGATGTACTTCGTCGTCGAATGGACGACCACGTCGGCGCCAAGTTCCAGCGGTGACTGAAAATACGGCGAAGCGAAGGTGTTGTCGACCGCCAAGATACAGCCGGTCCCTTTGAGGGCCGCGAGCGCCGCAATGTCGGCGAGGTTCAAGAGCGGATTCGTCGGCGTTTCCGCCCACACGAGTTTGGTGTTCTCTGAGAAAGCCGCCCGCGTCGCTTCTAAATCCGTCATGTCGACGTAGGTGAAGCTGATCCCGTAACGGCTCAGAACCTTCGAGAAGAGCCGGTACGTGCCGCCGTACAGATCGTTGCCGACGACCGCATGATCGCCGGCCGACAATAAATTGAGCACGGCCGAGGTCGCCGCCATGCCGCTCGCAAAGGCGCTGCAGAAGCGCGCCTCCTCGAGCGCAGCAAGCTGTTTTTCGAGCGCGCTCCGCGTTGGATTGACCGTGCGGCTGTAGTCGTACCCACGGTGCTCGCCGACCGCCGTTTGCGTGTAGGTCGAGGTCTGATAGATCGGAACGATCGTCGCTCCGGTCGCCGGGTCGGCCTCTTGCCCAACGTGGATCGCGCGCGTGCTGAACTTCACCGCTATTCCGGCGTCGTGCTCGCCGAAAGATACGAGATGATATCTTGACGGGTGAGCACACCCATGGGACGCCCGCCGTCCGTTACGACGATCGCCGCATTGGCGAGCGTCAAGAGTTTGTAGGCGCGGTCGATCTCCACCTCGGTTTCAAGGCTCGGAAACGGGCGGCCCATCACTTCGCTCACTTGTTTGTGCAATAAATCGGAACGGTCGAACACGGCTTGCATGACCGCCACGTCGTTGATGCTCCCGACGATATCCGCACCGCGCATCACCGGCAGCTGCGAGATCTCGTAGCGCCGCAACAGATCGAGCGCATTGCGCACGACGTCGTCTTCGCCGACGGTGATCATCGGCGGCAGCGGTTCCTTGCTGCGCAACACGTCGCCGACCGTTGCCTTGCGTTTGCTCTCGGCCAAGAAACCATTGGCGATCATCCACTCATCGTTGAAAATTTTCGACATGTAGCCGCGACCGGAATCGGGAAAAACGACGACCAGCACCGCTTCCTCGGGCAGCCGTTGGGCAACCCGCACCGCTGCGACGGCGGCCGTGCCCGACGATCCGCCGACGAGCAACCCCTCTTCGCGCGCAATGCGCCGCGCCATCAGGAATGACTCCTTGTCCGACACGCGCATCATCTCGTCGATCACCCGCATGTCGACGGTCTCGGGCAGGTACGCCATGCCGATGCCTTCGACCGCGTACGATTTCGGCGTGTCGCCGGAATAGATCGAGCCTTCCGGATCGGCGCCGACGACGTGGATCTTCGGGTCCTGCTCTTTCAAGTAGCGCGCCGTTCCCGAGATCGTGCCGCCCGTTCCGAGTCCGGAAACGAAGTGAGTGATCGTGCCGGCGGTTTGCTCCCAAATCTCAGGCCCGGTCGTGTGGTAGTGGGCGTCAGGATTGGCGTGGTTGTGCCACTGGTTCGGCATGAACGCGCCCGGAATCTCGCTGACGAGCCGCATCGCCACGCCGTAGTACGACTCGGGCGAATCCGAGGCGACGTTGGTGGGCGTCACCACGACTTCCGCGCCGTAGGCCCGCAGCAGATCGATCTTTTCTTTCGCCATCTTGTCGGGCATCACGAGGATGCAGCGGTAGCCACGAATCGCCGCCGCCATCGCAAGCCCGGTGCCCGTATTCCCGCTGGTCGCCTCGACGATCGTAGCGCCGGGCCGCAGGATCCCTTGCTCCTCGGCGTCGCGAATCATGGCGACGGCCGGGCGGTCCTTGACGCTGCCGCCCGGGTTGACGTATTCGACCTTTGCCAGCACGAGGCAGGGAGCCCCATCGATGATGCGGCGCAGGCGGATGAGCGGCGTGCGCCCGACCGCGTCGAGTGCGCTCTCAAAGAACTTCGCCTTGCGCTCTCCCGCTACGACACTCATTCCGCGCACTTCTGGACCGGCCGCTGAATCTCATCGAAGCCCGAGGCGGTTCTGCAGCGTATGGCTACAGATCTTCGAAGCGGCAAAGACTTTCCGCGGCGCGGCCGCGATGAGTACGGTGGATATCTCTGGCTCCTGCGAGCGTTCGACAAGGCGCGCGCGGCCGCCAATGGTACGATCCACGACTACATCTATCCCTGTCCGATGGATAAGGGCGTCTTCGAGCGTTGGGGCATCACCGCGGCGCAATTCGACGAAGCGATCGCGACGCATCAAACCGACGAGGCGATCCTCGGCTGGCTCGGCGAGCGTGTTCGTCCCGCCCAGCGCGACGCGGCCAACCGCTGGCTAACCCACGATAAATCGGAAAATCTCGATCGTCAGGATCGCGAAGAGGGCGCCGCCGCCGCCTAACTGAAGTCGCGGCCATGCGGGTCGCACGTTCGGCATTCCTGATGGCTCTCTTGATCTGCATTGCCGGTTGCAATGACGGAATACCGCCGGTCGGCAACTACGCGAGCATCACCGGGCGCGTCGTCGACGCGACCACGGGCGCCGGGATCGTGAACGCGACGGTCGCCGTAAACGGCGCGACCCTGACGCAGCAGACCGATTCGAACGGAAACTTCCGCTTCGCGCCGGTACCCACGGGCGACTGGGATTATAGCGCCTCGGCCGACGGCTATGCGACGGTACCGCTCGTGACCAACGCCCCGCCGCTCAATCCGGGCGAGACGCGAACGCTCACGATCTCGCTCACCCACGGTTAGCGGCTAATCTTGCCGTCGCCGGCCGGCGACGCGCCGCGCATCGTCATCGCGCCCGATAAATTCAAGGGCAGTTTGAGCGCAAGCGAAGCGGCCTCTGCGATCGAACGCGGCGTCCGTCGCGCCGCGCCCGCGGCGAGCTGCGCGGCCATTCCGATGGCCGACGGAGGCGAAGGCACGGTCGATGCGTTCGTCGAGGCCGGTTGGAAGCGTGTCCTGTGCTCCGTACATGGCCCGCTCGGCGATCCGGTGCAAGCGGCCTTTGCGCTGCGCAACGACGCAGCCGTGATCGAGATGGCTTCGGCATCCGGCCTCGGCCTGCTCCGCCCCGAGCGCTACGCGCCGCGCGTGACGACGACGTTCGGCAGCGGAGAGTTGTTGCGCGCTGCACTCGACAGCGGGGCGCGGAACATTCTCTTTGCGATCGGCGGCAGCGCGACGACCGATGGCGGAGCGGGTTTCTTGCAGGCGCTCGGCGTGCGGCTGCTCGACGAGGCGGGCAACGATCTTCCGGCCGGTGGTGCTGCGCTACAGCGTCTCGCGCGCATCGATGCCGGCGGGCTCGACCCGCGTTTGCGCGAGGCCACGATCGAGGCCGCCGCCGACGTCGACAATCCGTTGCTCGGGCCGCGCGGCTCGAGCGCCGTGTTCGGCCCGCAAAAGGGTGCGACACCGGAAGACGTGCGCGTCCTTGATAGCGCACTCGAGCGTTTTGCCGATGTCGTGGCCGCCACGTGGCACAGCGACCCGCGCAACGAGCCCGGTGTCGGCGCGGCCGGCGGGCTCGGTTTCACCTTGCGTGCGGTCTTTGGAGCTAGCGTGCAACCGGGCGCGCCGCTCGTCGCCGAGTTGCGCGGACTTGCCGCTGCTTTGGCCGGAGCGAACTGGTGCTTCACGGGTGAGGGCCGTATCGACCGGCAAACGCTCGGCGGAAAAGTGATCGACGGCGTTGCCGCGCTCGCACGGCAGGCTCGCGTACCGACGATCGCTTTTACCGGAAGCATCGAAGCCGGCGCGGCCGGCGCGCTAGCGGCCCGCGGCGTAGCCTGCATCGCGATCGCCGAGGAATCGCTTGCGCGCGAAAGCGCGATGCGCGACGCGGCGGCACTCTTGGAGCGTGCGGTCGAACGCGAGCTGCGACGGCTGCTCGCTTGCGAGCGCCCGGGTCGCCCCTAACCGGTCGCTTCGGGAAGCGCGTTCTCTTTTGCCGCGGTGCCGCCGGGCGTCGAGAGGCGCACGAATGACGAACGCTGCGCCACGTGTTCGTCGATCAGACGCAGCACGACGTCGGCGAGCCGCGCCGGGTCGTGGCGGACCGTCGAGGTCTCGCTGATCACGTTGGAACCGACGACCCGGACACCAAGCGCTTCGAGCGCCGCTCGGTCGGGAACGACCGGTTCCTGGCCTTCTTCGGCGTAGGCTTCAACCAACCGGCGCGGCGGCTCGACGTTGACGATCACGGTGTCGCACACCCGTTGACCGGTCTGCTCGAACAAGGCGCGCACGTGCGCCGAGGCCGTGAACGCGTCCGTTTCGCCCGATTGGGTCATGACGTTGCAAATGTAGATTTTCAGTGCGGTCGACTCCGCGACGGCTCGCGCGATGCCGTCGACCAGGAAGTTCGGTAGTACCGAGGTGTACAGACTACCGGGCCCGAGGACGATCGCATCGGCGCTCGATATTGCTTCGAGCGCGTCGTCGAGCGGACGGGCCATTTCCGGGTCGAGCGACAAGCGCACGATCGGATGACGCGAGCGCGAGATGTTGGTTTCGCCGTCGACGACCGAACCGTCGGCGAGGGTTGCCCGTAAGCGAACCGTTTCGAGCGTCGCCGGCAGCACGCGGCCTTTGATGTTCAAAACGCGGCTCGACTCTTTGATGGCAGAATCGAAATTGCCGGTGATCCCCGTCATGGCGGCCAGAAACAGGTTCCCGAAGGAATGACCGCTCAGCCATTCGCCTTCCTCGAAACGATATTGAAAGAGGTCGGTCACGAGCGCTTCATCGTCGGCAAGCGCCACCAGACAATTGCGAATGTCGCCCGGCGGCAAGATGCCGAGCTCTTTTTGCAAGCGCCCCGAACTGCCGCCGTCATCGGTCACCGTGACGACCGCCGTCAGATTCGCGGTCGAGCGCTTGAGGCCGCGCAACAAGGTGGAGAGCCCGGTCCCGCCGCCGACCGCGACGACCTTGTAGCCGCCGCGCAAGCGGCGGCTCAGCAGCGCGCCCACGACGTTGTCCTTCGAGGTCGGCGCGATCGCGACGACGATCGAGCGCATCCATTGCTGCATGCCGACGAACACGAAGATCACGCCGATGATCACGAAGGCGTATGACAGCGAGCCGAGCGGAACGCCGAAGTCCGAGAGCGCGCTATCGACCATCTCGTTGAGCGGCATATGCGCGCCCTCGGCGACGAGCCACCGTTCGATCCCATTGCCCAGCAGCACGCCACCGAGGATCGCAAGCAAGAGCCAGCGCTTGACGCCAAGACCCGGATAAAGCCAGCGTAGAAAGCGCAACGGGCGGGCGCTCACCGGTGCACCAGCTCCCGCAGTTCGCGCACGACCGCAACCTCGCTGACCGATTCGATGTGATCGGCCACGCGGTTTGCGATGTAGACCGAACGATGCCGTCCGCCCGTGCAGCCGATCGCAATCGTCAGGCGGACTTTTCCTTCGCGCACGTAGAGCGGCACGAGAAAATCGACCAGTGCGAAGAGCCGTTCCAAAAACTCGGCAGTTTCGGGAAGCGCTTCGATGAACCGCGCGACCGGCTCATCGGCGCCGGTGAGCGGTTTGAGTTCCTCGACATAGTTGGGATTGCGGAAGAAGCGCACGTCGAAAACGAGATCCGCATCGAGCGGCAGGCCGAACTTGAAGCCGAACGCGACCACGTGAACGGTCAAGCGATGCTCTTTCGGATCGTTTGCGTAGGCGGCGATCACGTAGGATTTGAGCGCCCCCTGCGTCAGCAACGACGTATCCCAAACACGCGTGGCGAGCGCACGAAAGGGTTCTAGCTCCGCGCGTTCTGCGGCGATCGCGGCGTGCAGGTTGCCGCTCGTCTCGCGTGGATGCCGGCGACGCGTCTCGCTGTAGCGGCGCACGAGCACTTCGTCGCTCGCGTCGAGATAAAGAACCTCGAAGGGAACGTTTTGCCGTTCCAGTTCTTCGAGCGCCACGAGCGCATCCCCGAACGGGCCCCCGGCTCGAACCTCGAGCGAAAGTGCGACGCGATCGACCTGCGCTTGCTCCGCGAGGGTGACAAAGCGCGAGACGAGCGCCGGAGGCAGATTGTCCAAGCAGTAGAAGCCGAGGTCCTCGAACGACTTCATCGCTTGACTCTTTCCCGCACCGGAAAGGCCCGTTATCACAACGAACCGAGAAAACGTCACCAAGAATCGCCGGAAAGCGCGCGCATGAGTTTCTTTTCGCCTGAAAAAGCCAACGCCCTCATCCCGGCCCTGGCCCCGCTGATCGAGGAGCTTTGGTGCAAGCGCCGAGAGCTAGCCATCAAGCTGCTCGAACAAGACCCCGCGCTGCGAAAAGCCGGTGGCCGCGCCGGCCCGTCGACCGCTGAACGGCGCAGCGAGACGCGCCGCTGCACGGAGCTAAAGGCAGAAGTGGTGCGCATCGTCAACCGGATCGAGGCGTACGGCTGCGTGATCAAGAGCCTCGACCTCGGGCTGCTCGATTTTCCCGCGCTCCGTGAAGGCCGGCCGGTGTACCTGTGTTGGAAGGCCGGTGAGACCTCGGTCGCCCATTGGCACCGGACCGACGAAGGTTTCTCCGACCGCAAAAGCCCTCTAGGCGACGGGCGCCGTCTCTACCTTGAGAAAATCCTCGGCCAAACCCTGAAGGCGTACCTCACCGAATTCGACGGTGTAGGCGCCCGCTTCAACGCTCTTCACGTCGCCGATTTCCGGCACGTTCGCGAGTTGGGGAATCTTGGCACGGATCTCGTCGGGCAAGCGAACTTTGTCGCCGACTTCGAGGCCGCCGGTCGCGTACAGTCTCTCCAGTTCCTCCATCAACATGGGCAGCGGAATACCGTAGCCCTCGCTGACTTGTTCGATCGTTTCGGTCTCGCTGATGGAACAATGCGAGCAGCCGCCAAGGTGAAACTTCGCGAACACGCGGCGGGCGCCGGCATGCGTCTTGAAGGCCTCGTCGACTGTCATGTCCTTGTTGAAATGAGCGCTCAACCGATATCTCCGTAAAATGTCCTGAGGGAAAGTCATTCGTGAGGACCGCTCGAGCGGCCTCGGAGGTTGCATTGGCACGGCCGGGAGCGGATTGCGAAGGCCGCCTATAAGCCGGATTCTGTACCGCTTGCGCGGCGGCAGCCATCTCTCTGGGGTGCACGTCACCATGCACCTCGTTGCGACGTAGCTCGTTCGGACGGGCCGTCCGGCCCCGAAGGGCATTTCGAGCGGTCTTGCTTCGCGTGGGGTTTACCCGAGCGCGCGTCTCCGCGACGCTCCGTGAGCTCTTACCTCACGATTTCACCCTTACCGGAACGGGTCCGGCGGTATGTTTCTGTGGCACTTTCCTTCGAGTTGCCCCGACAGGACGTTATCCTGCACGCTGCCCCGTGAAGCCCGGACTTTCCTCACGCCCGGAGGCGCGCGACTGCCCGGCGGCCTTCGCAACCGCACTGTACCACATTGGACCCCACACACATAGCACCCGCGCATGCAAACTGGCCACGGGGCCACCTAGCGGCGACGAACGATGCGATCTACACGCCGCACTACCGCAGACCCAGCGCAAATAGATACAGTTGGCTACATTGGCAGCATGAATGTCGACGGCTACCTGTAGTCGCCAAGAGAAAGACTGATCACGGGGCGCTACCGGCATCGTGCGCACAGCATCGGTTGTCGGCCATGGTGCCTCGTTAGCGTTGCGCGGTTAGCGCTCGCGGGCACCGTTCTGAACCGAGAGCTCCCAGCGATACCCGTCCGGATCGTGAAACCACAGGCCCATATGCGGCGAGCCCGGCGATGTAGGGCCGATCTCGTTGCCGGGATCTTCCAGTTCTACGCCGTTTTTCTTCAACATGTCGAGCGCTTCGCGCAGCGCGCGCATGCTCTCGAGGTAAAACGACATGTGGTCGATCGTGTCCGGATGTGGTGTGCCTTTGAAAAACCCGATGATCATGGCGTCGTTCGTCAGCGCGATGGCCTCATCGGATCGGAACATTTCCTGCAGATCGAAATTCTCGATCCAAAACTGCGCGCTCTTTTCCGGGTTTCCGACGGCAAGGCTGAAATGCCAGACCGCGCCAAGTTGTACTTTCACGCCCATACCTCTTCGTAACACATCAAGTCGCGGCTTGTACGCGCGGATGATGCGAGCTTTCTGCGCATTCGTCAAGCCCCCGTCATTTCACTTCGTAACACATCAAGTCGCGGCTTGTACGCGCGGATGATGCGAGCTTTCTGCGCATTCGTCAAGCCCCCGTCATTCCGTCATTCCACCAGCGACACGGTAGATCGCGCCGGCTATGAACTTTCTGCGATCCGACACGAGCAGCGCGACGGCCTCAGCGATGTCCTCGGTGGTGGCCCAGCGGAATTTGTGAGCCGCTGGAATTACAATCTCGAGGCGCGAGCTCAACCATCGCTTTACCGCGAGCGATTGCAATCCGCAGACATCACAAAAGGCGCAATCTCCAATGACGACGCCTTCTCAAACCTGCGATCCCGGCTGCGGGCTCAACGCCACGCTCCGCATCATCTCGGGCAAGTGGAAACCGCTGGTCCTGTTTTTCCTGCGCGACGGCCCGAAGCGCTACGGCGAGCTCAAGCGTTTGATCCAGGGCGTCAGCGATAAGGTGCTGATTCGGCAATTGAAGGATCTGGAGGCTGATCACGTGCTGGCGCGGACCAACTACAAGGAGGTGCCGCCGCGCGTGGACTACATGCTGACCCCGCTCGGTCGCAGCTTGGCCGACGCGATCCTCCCGCTGTGCACGTGGGGAACCGAGAACATGGCGGAAATGGCACGAATCTTCGCCAACCGCGCTTTGCCCTAGTCCGGCACGACAAGCTCTGGAGTCAATGCGGCGGCGCTTTATATCGTCGTTTTGCGCGCCGTATCGGTGTCGACGGTTCAGGGCCTCGGGCTTGCGTCGATCTCGGAGGCCCGCGCCAGTGCTTGCGTGTCGATATACTCTCGGACGTTCGTCAGTTTGCCATTTCGAACGGTAATGGCGAAGATCCAATTGTCCTCGAACGTCTTATTCGTAGCTATGATTTTCCCCCGAGTGAAGCCGACGACCAGAACCCGGTCTCCCTGCGCTACGAATTCGCGGGCCTCAAGGAATGAACTATGCACCGTTTCGGACTCCGTCTTCAACAGATCCGCCAGTTTCGCGTGCCCGCGGCGCGTGCC
>Ga0302326_10004085_pt1 | contig 33988 bp, 28 predicted proteins | sample Palsa_T0_3_FD_202264 | JGI IMG/M metagenome (GOLD analysis project Ga0302326, IMG submission 202264) | Peat permafrost microbial communities from Stordalen Mire near Abisko, Sweden - Palsa_T0_3 | ecosystem: Environmental > Terrestrial > Soil > Palsa > Peat permafrost | place: Sweden: Abisko...
TTATTGACACCACGACGCTCTTCATTGGGGGCAACGGCGGGAATCTGAACGTCATCGGCAGCTCGACTTCAACCGCGGCACTGGACTTCGGCGGAGGCACGTTCACCAATACCGGGACGCTGACGGCCTCGGCCACGGGCAATCCCAACCCTAACACGACGGTAGATGTAATCGGTTCTGGCGAATACTCCATGAACGGAGCCGGCACTCTGAACAACACCGGCACGGTGAACATCAACGCCCCGACGGAGATTAACGCGAGCATCACCAACACCGGCACGGTGAACATCAACGCCCCGACGGCGACAGGTATAGATATTGGCAATATCACCAACAACGGGACCTTCAACATCGCCAGCGGGCAAACACTCACTTTAGGTGCTGAAGCCGAAGAATCATTCACGCAAAACGCCGGCACTCTGGCCATCGCCGGCTCGCTGCTGGTGGAAGAAAATAATTTCACCTACGGCGGCGGCACGGTCACCGGGACGGTGACTCTCGAAGGCGATTCGATCCTGGATTTTGCCTCCAGCACGGCGGGTTCGGGCACGTTCCTTTTTATAGACAGCGGCGAGGACATCGTGAACGGTGTTTCGCCGAGCGGTGTGACCGTTATTGACACCACGACGCTCTTCATTGGGGGCAACGGCGGGAATCTGAACGTCATCGGCAGCTCGACTTCAACCGCGGCACTGGACTTCGGCGGAGGCACGTTCACCAATACCGGGACGCTGACGGCATCGGCGACGGGGAATCCCAACACGACGGTAGACCTCATTGGCGACTACTCCAAGAACGAAATCGGTACACTTAACAACACAACCGGCACGGTGAACATTAATGCCCCGACCCAGTTTAGCGCCAGCCTCACCAACAGCGGCAGGGTAAACATCAATGCCTCGACGACCCTCGTCAGCGGCAACATTACCAACAGCGGCACCTTCAGTATCGCCCCAAGCGCTACTCTCTCTTTCGCCAGCGCTTCGCAAAGCCTGACTCAAACCGGCGGAACTTTCACGGTTGGTGGGACATTAACGCTCACCGATACATTGAACCTCAGCGGCGGCACACTATCGGCGGGAACATTCAGCGTGAGCAGCGGCGGTGCATACAACCAATCAGCCGGAACATTGACGGCCGGCTCCGCGAATTTTGCCGGTGCCGGTTCGTTCTCATTCACCGGTGGGATGATGACTATCAATAGCGGAACGTGGACCCCGCTGATTCAGTCGAACACCGTGAATTACGGGTACGGCTCCTTTCCGTACAACGCCTGGAATGTTTCCGGAAGCAGCTCCCCGTCAGTTTTGCTTGAAAACAGCGCGAACAGCAGCTCCTCGACCGGCTTCATCGGAAACTCGGGCGGCACGGGCACTGTGACCGTGTTCGGCGCTGGTACGAGTATGTCGCTGAGCGGCGGGATTGACGTGGCCCTCGGCGGTTCAAATTCCGGCAGCGTTTACACTCCGGGCAACGGAACCCTCAATGTGTTGAACGGCGGCAAGGTCAATGCGCCTCAGATGAGCATCGCACAGGATGGATCTGTTGGAACGGTAAACGTGGAGGGTACAGGATCGAGCGTGTCGATCACTTCATATCTCTCGATCGGCGGCGGCACCTATGTCACGACGGCCACGGGCACGGTGGCGAGCAATGGCCAATTGGTTCTCAACACCGGCGCTTCCTTAAGCACCCCGACCGCTTACATAGGATTTAATGGTGGCGGCGGGTCCGTGGTCCTCGGAACCGCCGGGGGCGACGGTTCCATTTCAACCTGGACGAACAGCGGAACTGTTTATGTCGGCGGCGACAATACCGGCGGTGATTTCGGCACGGGATCCATCACGGTCAACACCGGAGCGATCCTGACGACAACCGGGCTGACAGCCTACAACGGTAGCGGAACAGGCGGTGGAAGCATTCACCTCGCAGGCGGCACCATCAACACTGCGACGCTCAATGCCAGCGGCAATTCCAACCTGCTGAACTGGACCGCCGGCACGTTGACGGTAACAGGGTCGATCATCAACACGCCCACTATAACCGTTCCCAGCACCGGCAAGCTTGTCTTCGAGCCGAATGCTTCCGCAGTCACCACGCTGAGCAACCTGTCGATTGTTCCGGGCGGAGTTGTTGATCTGAATAACAACGAACTTCTCATCCACTACACCGCCGGGTCTGACCCCATCGCCTCCATCGCCGCCTGGATCAAGAGCGGCTACAACGGTGGAACCTGGAACGGCAGCGGCATCATGTCCACGATGGCGCAGAGTAACAGCGGCAGCTACGGTATTGGATATGCCGACTCGGCCGATCCGAAGAATCCTGCCGACTTGCCAACCGATACCATCGAAGTCGCCTACACGCTTCTGGGAGATGCGAACCTGGATGGCAAAGTTAACGGCGCCGATTTCATCCTGATGGCAGCAAATTTCAACGATTCAGTCACGAACGGCTGGGACATAGGCGATTTCAACTATGACGGCAAAGTGAACGGCAGCGACTTCGTACTACTGGCGGATAACTTCAACCAGTTTGCGAGCCAATCTGCCGTTTCGGCCGCCGATTTGTCAGCGCTTGATTCGTTCGCCGCAGCCAATCGTATCAGCCTGGCGAGCGTCCCAGAACCGGGGAGCGCGGTGGTAACTGTAGTGGCTGGGTGGCGAATTCTTTGCCGGCGGCGAAGATCTTCTCGCTCATGATTATTATGGCGGGGTAGCATTTGCATTGCCACTTTTATTTTGTCCTTGACTATTCGTAATACGCAGTATACAGATTTATCCCACTGAGGAGAACGCATGGCCAAAGCACTGATTTCAGTGCGTGTTGACGAGGATTTGCTTCGGCAGATTGACGAGATCGCGGAGAAAGAAGGCGTAACCCGGACGGAGATCATCGAGACGGCGCTGTTTAACGGCGTCAAGAGTGAACGGGAATTTGTGGAGAATTTGGAGAAGCCGCTGCAACGCATGGTGATGAAATTTATGACTTCGCGGCCATTGGTTGATTTGATTTCAGGAGTCGTCGGAAAACAGCCGAGCAAGCGCCGCGTAACCCTCGCTCACAAAGGTCTACGAAACCAGCAAGCGACGGAATTAAAACCAAAGGAAGCGAAAGAGTGAGGCATTCGTGATGGAGCACGATCTTAAGGACATCCCGGTTGCGGCAACCGATAAAGAAGCGGCGGAAATCCTGCGTCTTTCTCCTCGGAAAGTCTGGGACATGGGTAAGTCTGGTGAGATTCCCCGCATTCAAATGGGCAAGTCCGTTCGTTACGACGTGCGCGGTTATATTGAGAAACAGCGAAGGGAGAAGGAGGACGACGATGGCAGCGATCTGTGATGATCCCGATGGGCGGAAGCGGATTGTTTTCAAAGGCCGCGACGGCGTGCGCAGGGCGATTCGCCTTGGCAAGATGTCGCGTAAGCAGGCGGAATCGTTCAAGATCAGGCTGGAGCACCTCATCGCCGATCGTAATGCGGGGCATGCGCAAAGTGTCGAGCTGGCAGAATGGATTCGTAGCCTTGATGCGGTAATTCGTCGTCGTCTCGCGGGAGCAGGGGTAATTGAGGCGGACAATCTATCGAATGTGACACTGGGAAGCCTTCTGGATCATTTTTTCGCCGGGCTGGCGGTCAAACCGACGACCGTTGTTGTTTATGAACAATCCCGCCGAAATCTACTGGAGTTTTTCGGCCAGGATCGGCTGGTGCGGACAATCCGGCCTTTGGATGCTGACAAATGGCGGCAATTTCTTGTCCACGAGGGTCTGGCTCTCGCGACAATCAGCAAACGCGTAAAGACGGCGCGGCAAATATTTAAGCGAGCGGTGAAGTGGAAAATGATCGTTGAAAATCCGTTTGAGGATGTGAAGGCGGGATCGCAGACAAACAAATCGCGTATGTATTTCCTATCCGGCGAAGATGCGGCAAAGGTTTTGGCGGCCTGCCCGGACGCTCAATGGCGTCTGATATTTGTGCTGAGTCGGTTTGGCGGTATCCGCTGCCCTTCGGAAACTCTGGCCATCAAATGGTCTGACGTGGATTGGGAGCGGTCGAGGCTGCGCATTCCGTCGCAAAAAACAGAACACCTTGAGGGGCATGATTGTCGTTGGATTCCAATGTTTCCAGAGCTTCGGCCACATTTGATGGAGGTGTTCGAAGAGGCCGAAGAAGGCGCAGAGTATGTCATCACACGATACCGGGAGGAAAACGAGAACCTTCGAACGCAATTTCAGCGGATCGTTGTGAAGGCAGGCCTGACCCCCTGGCGGAAGCCGTTCCACAATCTTCGCTCAACTCGCGAGACGGAACTGGCGGAGATTTTCCCCATCCACGTTGTTTGCGCATGGCTTGGCAATTCGCGGGCGGTGGCTCAGGACCACTATCTGCAAGTGACCGAATCTCACTTTGCACGAGCTATCCGAGAAGCGGCGCAAAATCCGGCGCAGCAGGGAGCGGAATTGGCTCGCAAAGACTCGCATTCGTCAAATCCAAAAAAGCAAAATCGCCCGGATTTACCGAGCGATTCTGCATCTTGCGAGACAGTGCAAGATTTTGATATGACCCCGACGGGATTCGAACCCGTGTCGCGGCCTTGAAAGGGCCGTGTCCTAGGCCTCTAGACGACGGGGCCGTGTGAATCCACGCTATCCAACAGACCTGCCCAGGAGCGGGCACAATATGCAGATAGCATCGCCATCGTCAACGACCGACCCGATTGATACCATCCTCACTCATGCTCCAATTCTACAAATTCCGCCAGGACCTATTCCCCCCTCAGCCGGCGCGAGAGGTTTATTTCAAGCGCCCCGCCGGCCGCGGTTGGCCGGAAGAGTGCCCGCCGATCAGGGCCGCCAATTCTCTTGGGTTTGATCTGCTGGCGAATTTCGATGTCACGTTCGTTCAAAAACGCGGCGTGTGGAGCGTTGAGAAGGACATCGTCATCGAAAGCGATTTCGATTACGCCGCCACCGAAAACTCCGATGGCTCGCCGCTCACGCAGCAATATGCGTGGTTCTGGGAAAAGGGCCAGAAATTGCCCCACGTCATCAGCGATCAGGTGTATGCACAGATCAGCAACCAGGTGAAGATCAGCTCATTTCTGTTTCTGAAAACCGATCCGAATGAACTGCTTTTGATGACCGATGTGCCGAATCAGTGGCGGCCGTTCCGGACGTTGTCGGCGGTGGTGGAAACCGATTGGTATCCGGCGAGCTATCCCTGGCACGTCGTGCTGGAGTTGAACCGAACTGAAAAGCGCATCCAAATCCGCAAGGGCGAACCGATCTGCCGGGTGCTTCCCATTCGCCGCGAGACGTATTTCGCCGGCGAGATGCCGCAGGCGGCTTTCGACGATTTTTTCGCGCGCGGTCAGAAATGGCTCGCCACCCACGGCAAGCCTGTTGCCGAGGGGCAAATGGACATCACCCGCACCTACGGCCGGCAGCAGATCAAACCGAAATTCGTCCTGCTCCCGTGATTTTGACGACCGGCAGCCGCAGATTAGATTGGGTGTCATGTCGCAAGTGCCACCGGCAATTCCCCCCGAATATCCGGGATTCGCCCACCAGAATTACCCGCAGAATTATTCCCTGCCTTCGGTCGCCCGCACCAGCGGCGCGGCCGTGTGCAGCCTGGTCTGCGGCCTGGTCATATGCTTCCCCGTGGCGAGCGTCGTGGCGGTCATCACGGGAATCATCGGCGTCGTCGAGACGGCCAAGCCGACGATGAAGGGGCGCGGAATGGCGATCGCCGGTCTGATCCTGGGCATTTTCAGCCTCAGCGCCCAGGCGGCAGTGGGCGTGGGGTTTTATGAGATCATCCGCGCATCCCATCCGCAGCGCGTCATCGCCAGAAATTTCATCAACGATCTGGCCGCCGGGCGAATCGACGCCTGCGCTGCCGTCGCCACCGCGAAACTCACCCCCGACCAGATCGCCGCCGCCTCCAAAACCATGCAGCCCTGGGGAACCCTGCAGGATGTTCGCGTCCTGGTGCTGGCTTTTAGTTCCACCAACGGAAATTTCGCGGGCGTGGCGTCGGGCGTCTGCAAATTCGCCGGGGCCCAGCACGGGTTTACCATGATGCTGGTGCGCGATCCTTCCGGGCAGATCAAGGTGGATTCATTCGCATGGCAGAATTGATCGCTCCATCACCGCAAATCCCCAGCGAGACGATGAACGCACCATCCGCTCCGAGGACGTGGGATATTCCCTCGGCCGTCAGCTTCATCTGCGGATTGATTCTTATCGTGCCGTTTCTGGCGGGCGCGGCGGCGATTGCGATGGGCATCATCGGCCTGCGCCGAATCAAATCACTGAACACCCGCGGACGCCGGCTGGCAATCGCCGGATTAGTCCTCGGCACCCTGAACATCGCCGGCTGGTCGGTCTACTTTAAGTTCATCAGCACGATCAGCCAGCCCGGCCGTGAAGCGGCGCATCATTTCATCGCGGATGTGGCATCGGCCAATCCAACGGTCGCCCAGCGCGACTGTACGGGGAGCGTTTCATCGGGAAGTCTGCTCGCCGCTTCGAATCAGATCAAAAGCTGGGGCGGATTAAAAAACGTTTCGGTATTGTACGTGACCAGCGATAACGACAATGGCATCACCACCGGCACCGTGCGCGGGGTCATCTATTCCCCGACCGGGGAACATAATTTTGAATTGCATGCGGTGGATCAGGAAGACGCTGGCTGGAAAGTGCGGGAGTTTTCGCTGCAATAGATTCGACAAGGAACCTTTATCGACATTCGTGAAACAATCGATTCGCTGCGCCGCGCGCTGCAGGTCAGGCCGGATTCGGCGGCGGGGCATGCCCAACTCGGCAACGCACTGGGGGCGACGGGGCAGCTCGACGCGGCGATCGCAGCCTATCGCAGGGCGATTGAGTTGAAACCCGATTTTGTCGAAGTGCACAACAATCTCGGAACGGTGCTGGCGCGAAAGGGCGACCATGCGCATGCCCAAAAATGCTACCGTGAAGCGATTCGGCTCAAGCCGGATTATTCGCAGGCATATGGCAATCTGGGCTTGTCGCTGCGCGATTCCGGCCGGCTCGACGAGGGAATCGCGTGCCTTGAGGAAGCGATTCGCCTCGATCCGCAAAGTGCCGAAGCATGGAATAATCTCGGTAATACGCTGGCCCGGGCTGGCCGACTGGAAGATGCGGTGGCCGCGCTTCGGCACGCCATCCAGATAAAGCCGGCTTATGCCGAGGCCCACAACAATCTCGGGGTAATCTTTAGAGATGCCGCCAGGCCGACGGAGGCGATTGCCGCCTGCCATCGGGCCATCGAACTCAAACCCGATTATGTCGCGGCTCACAGCAATCTTGGCAATGCCCTGAAAGACGCCGGCGAAATCGATGCCGCGATCGCCTCTTTCCGCCAGAGCATTCGCCTCGATCCGAGCTATGTCAAAGGTCACAGCAATCTTCTCTATAGCATCCATTTCCATCCTGCCTACGACGCGGAAATGATTTTTCGCGAGCACCAGCTTTGGGACCAGCAGCACGCGCGGCCGCTGGCGAAATCGATTTCCCCGCATTCCAACGATCGAAATCCGCAGCGCCCGCTGCGCATCGGATACGTCTCGCCGGATTTCCGCGAACATCCGGTTGGACGGTTTATTCTACCCCTCCTGGCAGCGCACGATCGCAAGCAATTCGAGGTGTTCTGTTACTCGGGCGTTCAGCGCGGCGATGCGATGACCGAGCAGGCCCGCCGCCACGCTTCGCACTGGCGAAGCACCCTCGGATATTCCGCCGATCAACTCGCGCAAAACATCCGCGATGACCGGATCGACATCCTCGTGGATCTGACCATGCACATGGCTCAGAACCAGATGCTCTGTTTCGCCCGCAAGCCCGCGCCTGTGCAGGTGACGTATCTCGCATACTGCTCCACCACCGGGTTGGGCACGATGGATTATCGTCTGACCGATCCGCATCTTGATCCGCAGGGCATGAACGATGCGTTTTACAGCGAAAAATCGATCCGGCTGCCCGAGACGTATTGGTGTTATCCATTGGATGAGCAGGCGCCCGAGGTGAGCCCCCTGCCGATGGCCGCGAACGGTGCGGTGACGTTCGCCTCCCTCAACAATTTCGGCAAAGTCTCAGCCGATGCGCTGGACGGCTGGATTCATTTACTGCAGGCGATCCCAAAATCGCGCCTTATTCTTCACGCGCATGAAGGCGACCATCGTCAGCGCGTTTGGGATCTGCTGCGGCAGCGTGGAATCGATCCGAATCGCCTGATATTTCACGCCAGCGCTCCGCTTGGGCAATATCTGAAGCAATATGATCAGATCGACATCGGCCTCGATCCGTTTCCCTGTAACGGCGGAACGACCACCTGCGATGCCCTGTGGATGGGCGTGCCGGTGGTGACGCTGGCCGGTCGAACTGCCGTCGGGCGGGGTGGGGTCAGCATCCTTTCCAATTTGGGTTTACCCGAGCTGATCGCGCAGACGCCCCAGCAGTACATACAGATCGCCTCCGATCTCGCAATGGACGCAGCGCGTCTCGGCGAACTGCGCCGCACGCTTCGCCAGCGAATGCGCGCTTCGCCGCTGATGAATGCGCCGCGCTTCGCTCGGAATGTCGAATTGGCCTACCGCCAGATGTGGCGTGATTGGTGCAGTTAAGCCCGCAGCGTCGCGCCAAGCGTTTTCTTTGCCGTTTCGATCACGGTTTGAACTGAGCCTTCCACCTGTTCGCCGGTGAGAGTGGCGCTGGGCGAGCGAAACACCAGTGCGATGGTGACGCTTTTGAATCCCGCCTCCAAGGGCTTGCCGCGGAAAGTCGTGACGAATTCGATCGACTCCAGAAACGGTAGATTCAATCCCCGCACCAGCGATTCGATTTTCTCAAACCGGATGTTCTCCGCGACCACGAGCGAGACATCTCTCTGCACAGCCGGGAACCGCGACAGGGGCTTAAGCTGTGGGACATCGCGAGCGCCCGCAAGCAGCGGCGCCAGATCGATCTCCGCCGCCGCCGGAATATCGCGCAGCGATAACTTTCCGGCGACCGCGCGGTCGATCTCACCGAGAAATCCGATGCTCTGCCCCTTCCACACCAGCCGCCCCGCCGCTCCCGCGGCAAAACCCGGATGAGAATCGGGAGTCACGGTCAATGGATGATCGGCATCGAGGCGGGCGAGGATCGTCTCCGCCATGCCGCGCACCTGCCGCAGATCACCCCCCACCCAGGCGATGCGGCGTTTCTCGCCCAGGCCGCCATTGGATTCCGCGCCGAAAGTTGAGCCGATTTCGAACAGGCACGGCGCGGTGTTTCCACTGGTTTCGTTGAATCGCACCGCCTGCAAAAGCCCGGGAATCAGGCTTGGGCGCAGCGCGGCGTCGGCCTTGCGCACCGAGGCGTCGGCTCGAAACGGCGCGGCGCCGAAATCGTTTCGCAGCGAATCGCTGATGAAGCTGAACGTGACCGCCTCGAAATATCCACCGCCGACCATCACATTGCAAATATTTTCCAGCGTGACGGCAGTGCGATCGGGCGGCGCGAGCTGGATCGATATCTCCGGCCGCGTGGGAATGCGGTGATAACCGAGCAATCGCGCGGCTTCCTCGACGAGATCGATTTCCTCGGTAATATCCAGCCGAAAGCTGGGAACGATCACCGTGATGGAATCCCCCGAGGATGATTGGGTTGGCGAAAAACCAAGCCGCCAAAATGCAGCGAGAACTTCGCCGGGCGGCAAATCCACGCCCAGGATTCGTCGCAGTTGGCTGAAGCGAAGCACGATCTGACGAGACGTGATTTGACCCGAACCGGCTTCAACTACACCGTCGGCCAATTGCCCCCCCGCCGTTTCGAGGATGAGCTGCGCCGCCCGCAGGCTCGCCATCGCGGGCAACGCGGGGTCGATGCCGCGCTCGAATCGGTACGAACTGTCGCTCTTCATGGTCAGCGCCCGGGCGGTGCGACGAACGCTCAGCGGATCGAATCGCGCGGATTCGAGCAGCACATCTACCGTTGAATCGGTCACTTCACTTTCCAGGCCGCCCATCACGCCGGCCAGCGCAACGGGATGGGTCGCATCGGCAATCACCAGCATGGACGGCGACAGGTCGCGCTTGCGGCCGTCGATGCTGAGAATCGTTTCTCCCCGCGCGGCATTGCGAACGATGATCTGCCCCCCGCTGATTTTGGAGAAATCAAACGCATGCAGGGGTTGGCCAAGTTCAAAAAGTATGTAATTGGTGACATCGACAATATTGTTGATGGGCCGCACCCCCACCGCCTCGAGCCTGCGGGCAATGGCCGGTGGCGACGGCGCAATTTTCACGCCGCATATCAGCCGGGCGGTGTAATGCGGGCACAGAGCCGGTGCGTCGATGCGGACTCGCATGCTGGATGAGGCTGGATCGCCCGACACGGCCGGTTTTGGCGCGGGTGGGTTGGCCAGCGGAAGATTCATAATTGCCGCAAGCTCCCGGGCAGCGCCGACATGCGAAAGGCAGTCGCCGCGATTGCTGGTTACTTCGACGTCAAAAATAGTATCGGACTCATGGGTTTCGATGGATTCGACGGGAAATCCGGCATTGGTGAATGCATCGGCGATGGCGGCCGCGTCCGCGGGCACCTCGGGAACAAACTCCTTAAGCCAACTCAGGCTGATTTTCATGTGCGTGGGGTGCCGGTTGTAATCCCTGTGATCGGAAGTGACAAGTGCGGCTTAAGTGGGTGTGAATATTTGTTTTGTCGTTCCAGCGGTTCAACCGATGTTGCAAGGCGGCCTCCGATGGCATATAGTGGCTGTTCTTTGGCCTTGGAATTGGGGAGGATGCAGTTGTACGAGGGTGATTGTGGCAAAGCTGACACACAAAAAAAGCAACGCGGCGAAGGTTGCCAGGACGGCAGGACGCGCAAAAGATAAGTCCGCGGGCAAGTCGGCGGCAAAAGCGCCTGTAATTAAAAGCGAAGGCAAGACCAACTCCAAGCCGACCTCGATCAAAATTAAATCTCAAAAATCCGCGGCCCCGATCAGGTTCCCGGTGGTCGAAGAAGAGCCCGTGGTGATTCCCACCGCCGCCCCGGTGCCGACCAACGGCCGGCCGCGCAAGAATCTTGCCGGATTTGCCTCCAAGGAACTGGAGGGCTTCCGAGACCGTATTCTCGCCAAACGGCGGGAGATTCTCGGCGACATGACCTCCATGGAGAAAGAAGCGCTTCGCAGCGGCAGCGGGAGCAACCTGTCGAACCTGCCGATTCACATGGCTGATATGGGCACCGACAATTACGAGCAGGAATTCACCCTTGGCCTGATGGAAAAGGACCGCAAGCTGCTCCGCGACCTCAACGACGCCCTGGCGAAAATCCAGAACGGCACCTACGGCATCTGCGAAGGCACGGGCAAACCCATCAGCAAGGCCCGCCTTGATGCCCAGCCCTGGGCCAGATATTCCATCGAATACGCCCGCAAGCTGGAACGCCGGCACCGATAATTCATTTTCCATCCGGTCATTTCCTCACCCCACCCGGTTTCGGAATTTCAAATTCCTCCTACAATTCGCCATCATGCGATCCGCATTTGGTTCTCCCGTTGCTTTGCTGCGGTTTTTTTTGACCGCGGGAGTTTTGACGGCAGTCGATCTCTGGACGAAATCGCTGGCATTTTCCAAATTCGCGGTGGGCAACAATTTTTATCCGTTCATTCCAGGATGGCTTCAGTTTGAAGCGGTTGAAAATCACGGCGCGGTCTTCGGCTGGGGCCAGGGCGGGCGCGTGGTCTTCATCGTTGTTTCAATCGGCGCGATCACATTTTTGATGTTCCTGTTTGCCACCAGCGGTCGGCGATGGATCTTTCAGATTCTTCTGGGGTTGCTTCTCGCCGGCGTGCTGGGAAATCTGTACGACCGGGTGACGTTCGGCTTCGTGCGCGACATGATTCACGCGCTGCCGATGTGGAAGAATTTTTTCCCGTATGTGTTCAACGTGGCCGACAGTTGCCTGTGCACGGGCGTGGGACTGATGGTGATTTACAGCTTCGTGGTCGAGCAGCAGAGGAAGCGGCAGTTGGCCAGGCAGGAGGCGGGGAAATCCGATGGATGATCTCGCGCTGATGCGCCGGGCGATGGAGCTTGCAGCGCGCGGGCGCGGGCGCGTCGAGCCGAATCCGATGGTCGGCTGCGTCCTGGCGCGCGATGGGCACATCATCGGCGAGGGATATCACGAATATTTCGGCGGACCGCACGCGGAGCCGAATGCACTGGCTTCGTGCGATGATCCAAGCGCCGCTACGGCGTATGTCACCCTAGAACCGTGCTGTCACCGAAATAAGAAAACCCCTCCCTGCGCACCGGCGCTGATCGCGGCAAAAATCTCCCGCGTCGTCGCGGCTTGCAAGGATGAGAATCCCGCCGTGGCGGGGAAGGGGCTGCAAATGCTGCGCGACGCCGGTGTCGCGGTGGAATCGGGCCTGCTGAATGCCGAGTCGCGGCAGATGAACGCGGCTTATTCGAAGCTGACATCGTACCACCAGCCGTATGTCACGCTGAAGTGGGCGCAGACCGCCGATGGCAAGATCGCAGGCGCGGGCGGAAAACGGATGGCGATCAGCGGGGCCAAATCGCTGGAGCTGGTTCACCAGCTAAGGTCTCGCTGCGATGCAATTCTCGTGGGCATCGGCACGGTGCTGGCGGATGATCCGTTGCTTACGGCTCGAATCGTCGATCCACCCCGCCATCCCGTGCGCATAGTTCTGGATTCCAACCTGCGAATTCCCATCAAAAGTCAGCTTGTGCAGTCGGCACGTCAATCGCCGGTCTGGGTTTATTGCAGCGAGACGATTTTTGGCGCCGAATCCGAGCGCGTTTCGGCGCTGCGATCCTGCGGGGTAAACGTCGCATCTCTCACAAGCGATCGCGACGGAAAATTATCGCTGGAATATTTGCTGGATGAACTGGGGATAAAAAAGTTCACCCATCTGCTCGTGGAACCTGGTCCAACGCTGGCGCGGAGTTTCATCCGGAGAAATCTGTCGGATCGCGTGTGGGTCTTCCGCTCGGAAATGCGCGCAGCTACCGATGACGCCCCCGCTGCGGTGAAGACGAATTATCCGCAAACAAAAAGCATCGCGCTGGACCGGGATATTTTGACGGAACATTTGAACGCAGAAAGTCCCGCGTTCTTTATGATGCAAGGTTCCGTCGATTTACCTGATCCAGAGCGATGACTTAATTCAGGGCATTATTGTCCAGCGCCGCCGGTTCCGCCTGTGCCGCTGGCTCCGCCATTGCCGGCGCCACCGGTTCCCCCGGAACTTCCGGGCGCTGCCCCGCCGGTTCCGCCGGGATTAGCGCCCGTGCCGGGGTTGGGGCTGCTGCCGCCTGCCCCGCCGGGTGTGGCTCCGGTTCCGGAACCGTTGTTGTTGCTTGTTCCGGAGTTGTTGCCGCCGCTGGGATTGTTCTGGTTATTGTTTCCCGGATTATCGCTTCCGGTGTTGCCAACGCCCGTTCCGTTTCCACCGGTGCCATTGTTGCCGGTGCCGGTGTTGCCGTTATTTCCATTGGAAGGCGTGTTGCTGGCGCCACCGCCGTAGTCCTGGGCTCGCGTCATACTGGTTGACGTGAGAAAGGTGAGGCCGCCGACAGCGAGCGCTGCAGCGAGAAGCCTGCTTAGTCGTTCCATGGATTGGTCTCCCTGAGAGAAAAGTGGTTGTCGTGTTCGCCACATCGACGAACATTCAGATTGCTCACTCGCAATCGGAGTGCCGCGAGATATATCCTCACGAGCGTCAACCTTTGGGGGATTAATCAGCGACTTTCTGCCGCAGGCGGACGTCAGTGCGACGGAAGCGCATCGAGCAATCGCTGGATTTGGGCTTCTGTATTGTAGAAATGGGGCGAGCAGCGCAGGCGGCCGACGCGCTGTGCGATCTCGATGCGCTGGCTGCGGAGATACTGGAAGATTTTTTCGTGGTTGAGCATGGGCGAAGCGAAGCTGACGATTCCGCTCCACTGCTCGCCGAGCCGCGGGCTGATGATGCGGTAACCTTTGCCCTTTAGTCCGGTGATGAGGATGTCGGTGAGAGATTTGATCCGCGCCGAGATTTCGCCGATGCCGATGGACTGGAGCATCTGCAGCGATGCCCGCAGCGCCATCAGCCCCGGGACATTGTGCGATCCGCATTCAAACCGCGAGGCATCCGGGCGCAGGGTGTAATCGTAATGCCCGAAATTCTGCGAATCGATGACGTTCAGCCAGCCGATCATCAGCGGGCGAGTCCGTTCGATCAGGGCGCGCCGGCAATAAAAAATGCCCGCGCCCTCGGGGCCGAGCAGCCATTTGTGTCCATCAGCCGAGAGGAAATCGATATACATATCCGCCACGTTCACGGGAATAACGCCCAGCGATTGAATCGCATCGACGCAGAAAAGGATCTTGCGCTCAGAGCAGAACTGGCCGATGCGGGCCAGATCGTGTCGCTGCCCGCTGGCAAACTCAACATGGGACAGCGTGACGAGCCGGGTGCGCGGCTCGGCGGCGGCGGCGAGGATTTTCTCGACCGGAACCTGCCGAGTCTCCTCCGGGCCGGGTTGCTCCTCGACCATCACGAGCTTCACCCCCCGGCTGCGGGAAACTTCCATCCAGGGATAGACGTTGGCGGGATATTCGACGTTGGTGGTGACGATCCGGTCGCCCCACTGCCAGTCGATGCCATTCGCGACGATGCTGATCCCTTCGCTGGTGTTTTTCACGAATGCGATCTCATCGCGATGGCAGTTGATCAGCGCTGCGGATTCCTGGCGTAGCTTTTCGATGTCCTGGTACCAGCCCGCCCCCAGATACGCGGCGGATTCGGCCTGAAGCGTGTAATCCTGCATGGCGACGGCCGCGGCATGCGGCAGCGGCGCGACACCGGCGTGGTTGAAAAACGACCATCCCTTCAGGACGGGAAAGGCCTGGACATTGCCGAAAAATTCCGAGATGGCGGCCATGATATGCCTGGGTGAATTTATCATACGCGCTGTCTCGGCGTCATGTGCCTATTTTTCAGCAAGTTCAAATCTACTAAGGACTGATGCGCGTATAATGCCTCGATGCGGCAATCGTGGGTTGGAATCTGTTTGGCATTGATTCTTGCCGCGATTACGCCCGCGCGGGCAGGGATGTTTGACGATCAGACGATTCCGGGAAAATGGCTCAAGGCCATGGTGCCGGAGCAGCAAAAGGAGCCGCAATATCCCGATTACGATCAGAACAACAGCCTGGAGAAAGCATCCGATCAGATGTGGGCGGGGCAATATCGGCGGGCGCTGGTCACGCTGGAATCGGTGAAAAAAGGGAAGCCGCTGCGGATCGCGCTGATTCGAGCCGAGTGCCAATTGCGACTGGGGCGATACGAAGCGGCGCTGGCAAGCTTGTCGGCCTCACCGGTGGCGCACGATCCCGCGGCACAGACGATGTGGGCGCGGATCATGGGCGCCCAGGGGGAATACCCCAGCGCCATCTCGATTCTGCAGAATGAAATCAAAAGCCATCCCGACCTGGTGGCGCCGCGATATTACCTGGGCGCCTACCGCGAAAAGATGGGAGATATTTCGGGCGCGACGGAGGCGTTTGACTGGTTCATCGATGGGCCGCGAAATTATCTCCAGAATTGGATCGGGCATCCCGAGACGTTTGACGATGCGGAAGAGGTGACGCTGATGGGCCGGGCGATCGACCGGTGGGCGACGTTGACCTCGGCCTATCAGCGGGAAATTCGTCTGCACGATGTGGTGCTGAACATGTTCGTGCGGGCGTATGACCAGATCGACCAGGGATATTGGCCGGCGCATCTGGCGGCAGCGGAGACGTTTTCCTTGCACGATGATCCGCAATCGGCGGCCGATGAACTCCAGCAGGCGCTCCAGGCAAACCCGAACGATGTGCAGTCGTGGAAATTGTTCGGGCAGATGGCGCTGGAGCAGTTCAATTTCGACGGGGTGGACCAGGCCGTGCAGGCGATGCGAGGGGTGGATGAACATTCGGTGGAAGCGGATGTGCTGGAGGGCCGAAACCTGCTGGCCCAGCGCATGCCGAACCTGGCGATGCCCCCGCTGCAAAAGGCGCTGGCGGCGCAGCCCGCCAACCTCGAGGCGCTGGGTCTGCTGGCAGCGGCGCAGGAGGTGCTCCTGCAAAACGACCCGTGCGCCGCGACGCTGAAACGGGCCGATGCGATTGCACCGCAAAGCGCGGTGGCGTATTTCGAGGTGGCCGAGCAACTCTCGGCGATGCGGCAATATCCGCAGTCGGCGCAGATGTATCAGATTGCCATCCAGCGCGCCCCCTGGTGGACGCGGGCGCGAAACGGCCTGGGAATGCTCTATGCCCAGAGCGGCGATGAGGACCTTGCCAAAAAGGTGCTGGATGCGGCCCACACGCTCGATCCGTTCAATTACACGACGACCAACTACCTGCGGCTGCTGGATATCATGGCCAAGTTCGCGCATCGCGAATCGGCCCATTTCATCGTCACATATGATCCGGTGCAGGACCCGATCATTCCGGAATATTTCAACGATTATCTCGAAAGCGTTTATCCGCTGGTGACCGGCGCATTTGATTTTGAGCCGAAGGTGAAAACGCTGATCGAGGTGTTCCCGACGCAGGATGAATTCGCGGTGCGGACGACGGGCGCGCCCTGGCTGCCCACCGTGGGGGCGAGCACGGGCAGGATCATCGCCCTGGCAGCGCCGCGCACCGGCGAGCGGACGACCGGGCCGTTCAATTTCAGCCAGGTGCTGCGGCATGAATTCACGCACACCGTGACCCTGGGCGCAACCGACAACCGCATCGCACATTGGTTCACCGAGGGGCTGGCCGTGCAGCAGGAGCATTCACCGCTGCGGTGGGAATGGGTGCCGATGCTCTACGATGCGGTGACGCGGCACCGGATGTTTCCTATCGATGAATTGACCTGGGCGTTCGTCCGGCCCAGGCATCCGATCGACCGGCAACTGGCGTACGCGCAGTCGAGCTGGATTTGCCAGTACATTGAGGAAACCTACGGGCATCCGACCATTTTGGCGATGATGAACGAATATCGACTGGGGCATACCGAGGATGAGGTTTTCCATAACTCGCTCCATCGCAGCGAGTCGCAGTTTTCGGATGAGTTCCAAACGTGGTGCGAGAAGCAGATTGCCGGATGGGGTTATGACGAGGCGACCTCCGCGAAATACGATCAACTCCGCAGCGAGGGAGAAGATTTGATCTCCCAGCGGCAGTTTCAGCTTGCATTGCCGATCTGGGAGCAGATTCAGCAGATTAGGCCGATGGATATTTTGCCGCACAAACGCTTGGCGGCGCTTTACCGGCTGTGCAATCAGCCGCGCAAATCAGCCGATGAATTGGCGGTCCTGGCGGCGGTCGAGCTGCAAAACAACACGTTCGCCAAGGCGACAGCCAGGGCGTATCGGGATATCGGGGATTTGAAGGAAGCCATTCGCTGGGCCAGGCGGGCCGTATACACCGATTTGTATGATGCTGATGCCCATAGCCTGCTGGCGGAACTGGATGAGAAAATCGGGGATGCCGGGGGCTTGGCCAGAGAACAGAGGGTGATGGGGGAACTGCGGGCGCTGAACGCGGCGACGACGCAGCCGAATTGATCTCGTTTCACAAAGAAAATGCGATCGAACCGCAGAGAGCGCGGAGGGCGCAGAGGAAATCTCATCTTCTCTGCGCCCTCCGCGCTCTCTGCGGTTCAATGAATTCTTTTGTATGATAAGTCCATGGACGAAAAGCCCCTCACGATCGCAGAATTCCAGAAACATATCTCCAACCGCTACGAAAAAGTCGACCGCAAGCGCGGCAGCGACAAGACATTCCACTGGTTAATCGAGGAAATCGGCGAGCTGGCAACAGCTTTGCAGGGAAACGACCGGAAAAACCTCGAGGAGGAATTCGCCGATGTGATCGCCTGGCTCTGCACGCTGGCGAATATCAACGATGTGGACCTGGCCTCGGCGATTTCGCGGAAATACCTGGGGAAGAAGCGGCCAAAGGGACATAAATAGCTGCGGATTTGACGAACTTTGGGGCCATCAGTCCGTCATGTAGATAGGATGTGCGTTCAGCGATTGAGCCCGTTTCGGCCGCGAATTGACGCGGGAAAATCAAGGGCGTACATTTGGCAACCGATGCGATTTTGGCTGGCCGGCATGCTGATTTTCCTGATGCCGGTGGCTGTGATGGCGCAGGCTCGGGGGCAGGTGCTTTCGCTGGGCTTCAACAACCGGTATCGGCCCGACTGCTGGACGCCGATGCTCGTGCAACTCACCAGCCAGAGCCCCGATTCGCAGGATTACCAGATTCACATCGAGCAGGAAGACCTGGACCGCGACCGCGTCACCTACACGCAAACCGTGACGCTGGGCGGCAATGTCGAGGGGCGCCCGCCCACCACGGAAAATTTCTGGTGCTACTTCCGCCCCAAGCCCGTGGATGATGGCTTGCCCGATGCCACCGATCCTTCCGCCTCGCTGGCGACGCTCAACAGTCAGCTCAAGATTTTCCTGTGCGATAAAGATGGCAAGCAAATTTCCACGCTGCCGCTGACTTCAACCATCCTGAACGTCGATCCGCGTCATTCGCTGGGCGACGGCGAGCGCGGAAGTCGGCTGGTTTTGTTCGTCTCCGACGGAACTGACCAGCCGGAGATTTCCGATTTCTCGCAGCAGAAAGGCGTTCTGCAAAATGTGGAGGCCGTGTCGGTGGCGCCGCGCGACCTGCCCGGGAATGTTATCGGTTACGAAGCCGTGGACACAATCGTGTGGATGGACGCCGATGCCAATTTTCTACTCTCGGGAACACACACGCCGTCGCTGGAAGCGCTCATGCAGTGGGTCCACCAGGGCGGGCACCTGATCATTTGCCAGCCGGCCGAGTCGATCAAGATCAAACCGTTCGAGCAGATCCTGCCGGTGGGCGGCCAGATCGATGGGCAGTGGGCGATCCCGACCGTTGATGTGAAAAACGCGGATGTGCTCAATGGCCTCGCGCATTCCAACTATGACACGCCCGCGTGGGCGAAGGATCTGGGGACCTTCAAAGTCGCCCGCGTCCCGGCGCTGCCGGGAGCGAAGGTCGATGAGTGGATAACTTGGAACGACCGTGGGCAGCCGGCGTTCACTCCCTGGCTGGCGCGGCGAACCGTGGGACTGGGCGCGGTGACGTGGGTGGCGCAGGATCTGGGAAATCCCGCGCTCACGCGAGTGGCCAAGACGGGCTGGCGGTATGTCTGGAACCGGGTGTTCGACTGGAACGATGCGGTCGATGTGTCCGAGGATTACAAACCCGTCGAAGGAGTGGATGATCCGTGGGCTGCCAACGACAAGGCGCTGGACCTGGGAGAAATCCTCAGCAAGCATGGAATGGATCTGCCCAGCACCGCGGCGGCGCTGCTGGCGATCGCGGGGTTCTTCTTCGTCGTTTACTGGGTGGTCGCCGGGCCGGGAATTTATCTGGTCCTGGCGGCTCGGAAAAAGGCGAACCTGAGCTGGTTCATGTTCGGCCTGTCGGCGGTGGTGGCGACGCTGCTGACGGCGCTGCTGGTGAAAGTCGTGGTGCGCGGGCCGCCCAAGTTGCAGCACATGAGCTTCGTCCGCTACGCGGCCGGCGAGCCGACGGGCGTGATCGACAGCCGCTTCGGCCTGTATATCCGCCAGGACGGCGCCAAGACGGTCACGCTCGGAAACATCGCGCCGCATGAGGTCAGCTACATCACGCCGCTGGGAATCAATCCACAGTTTGTCAGTGATGTGGAAGAGTTGCCGGCTTACCTGGAATATCAGATCGCGGTACCGCAGCCCGCGGATACGGATAGCACCAGCGCCGTGATTCCCTACCGCAGCACGTTGAAAAAACTTCAGGCGCACTGGGTTGGCGAGCTAAAGGGAACCATTGAGGAAAACCCCGATGATCCGGTCAAGCTGGACGCGAACGATAATCTGACCGGTACGCTCATTAACCACACCGGTTATGATCTATGGCAAGTGTTTCTTGGATTCAAACGGCCCAATTTCGGCAACCAGCGAACCGTGAGCAGCCACGACCTCGATACAATCGTTTACATCGAAGAGTGGTCGAAAGATGATTCGCTGAAACTGGACGATTTGCTGGGCAAGAAATATCAGCTCGACCTGGAAAGCTCGGATAAATCGCATAAGCCGATGGGGTCCGCCACGGTTCACGGTACGATGGGCGGCGCCAACGACGTCGCCGACTCATGGAGCAGGTTTTGGCGCGGCCAGGGGGACGAAGTGACCGGCGACCTGGATTATGTTCTGCCGATGCTCACATTTTTCGATCTCCTGCCGCCGTGGAAAGTCCAGAGCGGACAGCATGCGGATCGTTATGAGTTTCGGCGATATGGAGCGCGAATGCTTGATCTGTCGCCGGCGATGAGCGCCGGAGGCCTGGTGATCGGCGCTCGAGCCATGGTGGACAAGGACACGACGCTCACCCCGTTGCCCGTGCCGATCTCTGTGTCGGATACACCGGTTGCCGGGCAGGGGACGACATATTACGAATTTATTTTGCCGATGGATCGCTCGGCAGTCTCGGGATTGCCGACGACGCAGCCGAGCGCGCAGCAGTGATCGTTTGAGGAATGTTCGATGGCGGCTGTAATCAAAACGGTCAATCTCACCAAGCGGTATGGCACGCTGGTGGCACTGTCGAATCTCAACCTGGAAATCAACGAGGGGGATTGCTTTGGCTTCATCGGCCCCAACGGCGCGGGAAAGACGACGACCATTAAAATTTTGGCGACCCTTCTGCAGCCCACCTGGGGCGAGGCGCGAGTTTGCGATTACGTGGTGGGATATCAATCGAGGTCAATTCGGCCACTGATCGGATATGTGCCGGATTATTTCGGCGCGTATGAAGACATGGTGGTGCAGGAATACCTGGAATTTTTCGCCGCCGCGTACAACATCAACGGCAGCCAGCGAAACAAAATCGTCAATGACGTGCTCGAGCTGACCGATCTGGGCTATAAGCGAGACTCGCTGGTGGACGGCCTGAGCCGGGGCATGAAACAGCGGCTTTCCATCGCCCGCGTTCTGGTGCACGATCCCAAGGTTCTGCTGCTGGATGAACCCGCCGGCAACCTCGACCCACGCGCGCGAATCGAAATGCGCGAGCTGCTCAAGGAACTGCGGCGGATGGGCAAGACGATCCTGATCTCGTCGCATATCCTTCCGGAGCTGGCAGACCTGTGCAACACGGTGGGGATCATCGAGCAGGGCGAATTGCTCTACAGCGGGCCGGTCGCCGACATCGTCCGCAAAGCGCGGGCCGGGACGGTCATTCTCGTCGGCGTCACCCGTGCGCCCGAGCAGGCCGCGGCGCTTCTGGCGCAGCATCCCGATGTGGATGCGGTCGCCCCCAACAACGGATTTCTGCAGGTGTCGCTCAAAAATGGCAAACAGGATTATTCCTTCATCGCATCCCAACTGATCGCCGGCGGTTTTCAGATCAACCTGATCCGGGAAGAAGAGGTCAACCTGGAAACGGCATTCATGCGGCTGACGAAGGGAATGGTGCAGTAAGACAGTTGCGAGCCGCGACTCTCAATCATGCTAGGCATTGCCGACTATCTCTGGCGTTTGATTCCGGGGAACCCGATTCTTCGCCGCGTGGTGGAAAATGCCGGCAAAAAACGCCGGGATATGGTCATCCGCTGCGCGTATCTCGGACTCCTCGTGGCCGTGGTGCTCTATACCCTCTGGCTCAGCGGCGATGATTTCGGCGATCTGGCGGCGCTGGCCCGGCAGTCCACGCATCTCTTTCAGCAGATGTCGTATCTCCAGCTTGGACTGGTGGCGCTGCTTTCGCCGATCTTCACCGCCGGCGCGATCACGCAGGAGAAGGACAGCCAGACGTACGACATTCTTCTTTCCACGCCGCTGACCAATGCGCAGATCGTGCTCGGTTCGCTCCTGAGCCGCGTATTTTTCGTGGTGGCGCTGCTGGTCAGCGGGATTCCGATTTTCGCGGTGACGCAGATTTTCGGCGGCGTGGCGATCAACAGCATCATCGCCAGCTTCCTCATCGCCGCCAGCACGGCGCTCGTCACGGGCGCGATGGCCATGGCGATCGCCACGTTCAAAATCGGCACCCGCCGGACGATTTTCAGCTTTTATCTCTTCATCATCGTTTACCTTGTCGGCGGCATCCTGCTCGACCGGGTGGATTTTTTCCATCTCAGCTTTATCGACTCCACCGGCGCGCCGGCCCAAACCTCGACGAGCTGGCTGACGGCCTTCAACCCGTTTCTTGCGCTGCGGGTGATCTTCAAGGACAAGGCGTATATGCCGCCCAACGTGGCGGATTTGCCCGAAGCTTATCGCACGTGGCCGATGAGCTGGGTCTGGACCAGCCCCGATACGTTTTACTACAGCTTCATGCTTTTCCTGAGCTTCGCGATGATGGCGCCCTCCGTGATTCTGCTCCGCAGACTCGCACAATCGACCAGCAGCCTCAAAGGGTGGTTCCTCCAGAAAATCCATCTCAGCCGGGGCGACCGCTCCCGCAGGCCACGCTCGGTGTGGCACAACCCCATCGCCTGGCGGGAAGCCAAAACCAAAGCCTCCGCCGCACGGGCGACGTTTCTGCGATATGGATTTATCGTTCTGGGAATGACCGGCGCAATCGTGCTTCTGGTGTGGCACAGCACTGAGCTTGCGCCGGGGAAATTCATCAATCACAGCTACGACCCGATGAAAAATACGCTCTACATCGAGGGAAGCGGCCTTCCGGAAATGCCCGTGGCAAGCGGCGTCGACGTGAAGATCGGCGATAACCCGGCAACGAACGACGCATTGAACGGCCGATACCAGGTGAATAATTACACTCAGGACGCCAACGGCGCGATCGCCACGATCGATCTCGACGAGTTCGCGCGGAAGTTGTCCTCGGACGACGCGCAAAGCTGGCTGCTGGGGCTGACGATCGTGGAATTTTCGGTGATTTTGCTGATCATCTCCAATGCCGCCGCCAGCACGGTGACGCGCGAGAAGGAGGACGGCACGCTGGATTTGCTGCTCTCGACGCCGATCACCAGCCGGTATTACATCTGGGGCAAGCTTCGGGGGCTGGTGGCGTTCGTGCTGCCGCTGATCGCGGTGCCGGTGGCCAGCGCCTTCATCTTCGTGGCCCACGATTTTTTCCGCTGGATCGCCCAGCGCGATTCCAGCTTCGACTGGATCGTCTTCCCCGAAGCGCTGATTACTATGCCGGCGATGCTGATCATCGCCTGCGCCTTCGCGGCAATCCTGGGCATGCAGATGTCGCTGCGGTGCCGCACCACCGTGCGCGCGGTGATGAGCAGCGTGGGCATCGTCGTCGGCGCGTGCGCGGCGATGGGGTGGTGCGGATATGAAATTCTGGACAGCAGCTCGATGAGCGGGGCCATTGCCGTGGCCATCGGTGCGTTCAGCCCGTTCACGCTGCTTACGATCCTGATCGATCCCCGCCAATATGCCGGCGCAGCGTTTCAGCAGGGGCAATCGTACGATCCGGCCACAGCGCGCATCGTAACGTTTGTGTTCTGCGTCATCGCGCTGGGCGTCTATTCCATGGGGATCTGGTCGATGTACAAATCGATGGTAAAGAACTTTGACATGACGATCCGCAAGCAATCGAGATAAATATGCAGAACACCGATCTTCTCAAGCCGCACCAGGACCATTCGAAATTCTGGCAGAATTCGCACCAGTATTTCGACCGGGTCTATAAAACGATAAACCTCGACCCGCTATGGCGCGAGGTGCTTTCCTCGCCCAAGCGCGTGCTGACGGTCTCGTGTCCGGTGAAGATGGACGATGGGAGGATTCAGGTCTTCACCGGCTACCGCGCCCAGCACAACAACGCGCGCGGCCCGTTCAAGGGTGGTATCCGCTTCGATTCATCGGTCAATCGCGACGAAGTGATGGCCCTGGCGATGCTGCAGACCTGGAAAAACGCGCTGGTGGACCTGCCCTTCGGCGGCGCCAAGGGGGGCGTGGTGTGCGATCCGCGAAAACTCTCCGCCGGTGAAAAAGAACGCCTCACCCGCCGCTACACCAGCGAAATTATGCCGATCATCGGTCCCGTTCACGATATCCCCGCCCCCGACGTCGGCACTGATTCGCTCGTCATGTCCTGGGTGCTCGATACCTACAGCATGATGGTCGGCCATCAGGAGCTTGGCGTGGTCACGGGAAAACCCGTCGGCCTCGGCGGCTCTGCAGGAAGAGAGGAAGCCACCGGCCGCGGCGTCATGTATGTCCTCAAGGCGTTTTTGGCGACCCAGAACAAATCGCTCGAGGGCGCGCGCATCGCCATCCAGGGTTTCGGCAACGTCGGCTTCCACGCGGCGCGATTGCTGGATGAGATGGGCGCGACCATCATCGCCATCGCCGAGCGAAAAAGCGGCGTCTACAACGAGCACGGCATCGATATTTCCGCGGCTGGTTTGTACTACCGCGAGCGCGGCGAACTCACCGATTTCCCCGGCGCGGAAGAAATCACCAACGAAGAGCTGATGACCTCCGATTGCGAAGTGCTCATCCCCGCCGCCATGGAAAACACCGTGACGGATGACATCGCCCCGCACATCCGGGCCAGGATTATCGTCGAAGCCGCCAACGGCCCGACTACCCCCGAGGCGGATGAAATCCTCCGCGATAACGGCGTGACCGTCCTCCCCGACATCCTCGCCAACGCCGGCGGCGTTACGGTCAGCTATTTTGAATGGGTGCAGGGCCTGCAGAATTTCTTCTGGTCGCTCAATGAAGTGAATGATGAACTGCAAAAAGTGATGGAGCGGTCCTTCGCCGCCGTGAACGCCAAGGCCGACCAGGCCGATTGCGACTACCGCACCGCCGCGTACACCATCGCTATCAGCCGCGTAGCGGAGGCGTGTAAATTGAAAGGATTATTCCCCTGATATCGCTCGAAGCTCCGGATGTACATCCGGAGCTATTCCCCCCCACCCAGCGCTTCCACAATCTGCTTGGAATCCCCCACCTGCCGAATTCGCAGCCCGAAATTCTCGCCGACTTTTACGGCTTCGCCCAGGGCAATCACTTTGTTGTTCACGAGCAATTCCAGCGGGCGGTCGCTGCTTTTGAAAAATTCGATGATCGCCCCGGTGCCCAGCCGCATCACCTCGCTGCAGTGCATTTTACGCTCGGCCAGCCGCACGATGAGGGGAACCTGAAGGCGAAGGATACGGTCCAACTCATGGCCGGTTGGGGCGTGAGAAGGTGATTTTGGGGCCTGCAGTACGGGCATCCATTCCTCAGCTATCTATTATCGGCTGTATCGGGGGAATGGCAATAGAGACACGGCGGCCCTATTTCAGCTTCTGCATGACCAGACAGGCGTTATGGCCGCCAAAGCCGAAGCTGTTGCTCATAGCAACGTTCACCCGGCGCTCGCGGGCCTTGTGGGGGACGTAATCCAGATCGCACTCGGCATCGGGATTGTCGAGGTTGATCGTCGGGGGAATTAAATTGCGGTCGATCGTCAGGGCGCTGATCACCGCCTCCACGCCCCCGCTGGCGCCGAGTAAATGCCCAAGCTCGCTCTTGGTGGAGCTGATGACCAGTTTCCGGGCGTGATCGCCGAAGAAATGCTTGATCGCCTTGGTCTCGGCCACATCGCCAAGCTGCGTGCTGGTGCCGTGGGCGTTGATATATGTGACATCATCTGTGGACAACCCGGCATCCCGCAGCGCAAGGCTCATCGCCCGGCTGGCGCCCCTCCCCTGCTCATCCGGCTGGGTGATGTGATACGCATCGGCGCTCATGCCGTAGCCCACCAGCTCGCAGTATATTTTCGCCCCGCGTTTTTTTGCATGCTCCAATTCTTCGAGAACCACCACGCCCGCCCCCTCGCCCATGACGAACCCATCGCGATCGCGGTCCCACGGCCGGCTGGCGTGCGCGGGATCATCATTCCGCGTGGAAAGCGCCCGGGCGGCACAAAAACTGCCCATCCCCAGTTCGCACAGCGCCGCCTCGGAACCGCCGGCGATCATCAAATCCGCCTCATCGTGCTGAATGAACCTCGCCGCATCGCCGATGGCGTTGGAGCCGGTTGCGCACGCCGTCGCAACCGCCGTGTTGGGGCCGTAGATGCGGAAGAGGATGGAAATATTCCCGCTGGCGGCATTGACCATCAGCCGCGGCACGGTGAATGGGCTGACCCGGCTGATGCCGCGCGTATTGAGGATTTTGTTCTGCTCCTCGAGGGTTTCAATGCCACCGATGCCGCTGCCGATGAGCACCCCGCAGCGATACCGGTCGGTTTTTTCAAAATCGACGTCCGAATCGATGACCGCGCTCACCGCCGCCGCAATGCCAAACTGCCCAAAGCGGTCCATGCGCTTGGGGTTGAGGCGTTCGGTGGTGAATTTGGAGACGTCGTATTTACCCAGGTCGAAATCAGCGCACTCACCGCCGAAGCGCGTGGGGAATTTGCTCGCGTCCCAGCGCCTGATGGTGGCGATGCCGCTTTTGCCGGCGCAGAGGTTGTCCCACATTTCCTCGACGGACTCGCCAAGGGATGTAACGACGCCCAAACCCGTTAAGACAACTCGGCGCCTGCTCATTTGCTGGAATGTTCTTTAATGTAGTCGATCGCCTGACCGACGGTTTGGATCTTTTCCGCCTCCTCGTCGGGAATTGAAAGCTCGAATTCGTCTTCGAATTCCATGACGAGCTCGACGGTATCCAGCGAGTCGGCGTTGAGGTCGTTGATAAAATGCGTCTCGCGCGTGACTTCACTTTTGTCCACGCCCATTTGCTCGCTGACAATCTCAATAACCTTCGTGTCGATATCTTCTGCCATATCCACCTGCCCTAGCAAAAAAACCTCTGGACCACGCGGTCCGCGACAAAACTATATCGGTGAATGATTGTTGCGCCAATAAGTGCCATACACATCACCCTGGCCTCCGGCATCGGCCGTCAACTCACATCACCATCCCGCCATCCACGCACAGCACCTGCCCCGTGATATAACTCGCCCCCTCGCCGGCCAGGAAACTGACCACCGACGCGATTTCCTGCGGCATTCCAAAACGTTTGAGCGGAATAAAGTTCTTCACCTGCTCCTTGATCTGGTCGCTCAGCCCATCGGTCATGTCCGACACGATAAATCCCGGTGCTACCACGTTGCAAGTGATATTCTTCCCCGCCAGCTCCTTGGCGACGGATTTGCTCAGCCCGATCAGCCCCGCCTTGCTCGCGGCGTAATTGGCCTGCCCCGCATTGCCGGCGACGCCGGAGACGGAACTGATATTGATAATCCGCCCGCCCTTGGCGCGCATCATCGGCCGTGCCGCCGACCGGATCGCCACGAAGGCGCTTTTCAGATTGGTTTCGATGACCGAATCAAAATCCGCATCTTCCATCCGCAGGATAAGCCCGTCCCGGGTAATCCCCGCGTTGTTGACGAGCACGTCGATGCGGCCCAGCCGCTCCGCAACCGACTCGACCGCCGACGCCAGCGCCTTGGAATCCGAGATATCGCACACCACCGGCTCGGCCGCCCCGCCCGCGCTGCCAGCCTCGGCGCACACCTGCTGCAGCTTTTCCAGGTTTCGCGCCAGCGCCACGACGTGCAGGCCATCGCCGGCGAGTCGGCGGACGATCGCCGCTCCGATCCCTCGCGAACCTCCCGTCACAATCGCCACGCGTTTTTCGGTCATTTCGATTCCGCTTTCTACCCGATGCTCTCGATCACCAATCGCCGATTGATCCGCTTGCCTAGCCCGGCGAGCGTCCTGCCCGGCGAAAGCTCGATGAACCTTGCCTCGGGCTGGGCGACGATCGTCTGCATTGTCTGCTCCCACCGGACGGGCGAAACGATCTGCTCCACGAGCAGCCGTTTGATTTCGCCGACATCCCCGTGCGGGCGGGCCGTGACATTAGAGTATACGGTTTTGACGGGCGGGGTGAAGGCAACCTTCGCCAACTCCGCCGTCATTTTGTCCGCCGCGGGTTGCATCAACGGGCTGTGAAACGCCCCTGCCACCTTCAAAGGCATCGCGCGAATGCCCATCGCCTCGGCGCCGGTGACGGCCCGCGCACAGGCCCCGCTGGACCCGCTGATGACGATCTGGCCCGGCGCGTTGAAATTCGCGGGGACCAGCACCTCGCCGCCGGCGCACTCGGCGCACAATTTCGTCGCGGCCGCCTCGTCCGCGCCAATCAGCGCGACCATTCCGCTTGGCGACGCGACTGCCGCTTCCTGCATATATTTCCCGCGCTGGGCCACGAGCCGCAGGCCTTCTTCGAATCCAAACGCGCCCGCGAGGTGCAGCGCCGTGTATTCGCCGAGGCTCAGCCCCGCGTAGGCAGTCACCGCGCCGGCGTCGAATAATCCCGCTTCCACCGAAATGCGGAAACTGGCGATGCTGGTGACGTAAATCGCCGGCTGGCTGATGTCCGTCTGATTCAGCCGCTCCTCCGGTCCGCCAAAGCAAACGGCGGCCAGGTCAAATCCCAGCGCCCGGCTGGATTTCTCAAAAAGCTCGCGAGCCGATGCGGAGCCTTCGCACAGCGATTTGCCCATTCCGACAATCTGCGCGCCCTGGCCCGGACAGAGAATATAGAGGTCCCCAGGCATTTAAATTCTCGCCACTGCGTTTGCCCAGGTCAGCCCGCCGCCGAAGGCGACGAAAATCACCACGTCCCCTTTTTTGATTCGGCCGGATCGCTGCGCCTCATCCAGCGCAATGGGAATGCTCGCGGCGGATGTGTTGCCGTACCGGTCGATGTTCACAAACGCCTTCTCCGCCGGAAGGCCGAGCTTTTCCATCGCCGAGTCGATGATCCGCTGATTCACCTGGTGCGGAATGATCAGCTTCAAATCCTGCGGGGCCAACTCGCACGCCCGCATCGCCTCATGGATCAGTTCCTCAAATTTCGTCACCGCGAATTTGTAAACCTCGCGACCCTTGATCTTCATGAAATGCTGGCGACCCTCGATCATCGTGGAGCTGAGCGGAAACCGGCTGCCGGGAATGCACTTCATCGCATCGGCCCCGGTGCCGTCGGCGTGCAGGGAGCTGTAAATCAGCCCCCGGGCCGGATCGGTCGACCGCTGCAGCACCACCGCCCCAGCACCATCACCGAAGAGAATGCAACTCGAGCGATCGGTGTAATCGGTGATCCGGCTCAGCGTTTCCGCGCCGATCACCAAAACATTCTTGAACTGCCCCGCGCGGACAAAATTCGCGCCGGTCACCAGCGCGTAGATAAATCCGCTGCACGCCGCCGAAAGATCAAACGCTGGCACGCCCCCAAGCCCCAGCGCGGCCCCGACGAAACACGCGGTTGACGGAAAAACCATCTCCGGCGTGATCGTCGCGCAGACGATCAGCTCGATATCGCTCGGCTCCAGGTTTGCCGAGGCGATCGCCTTCTTCGCCGCCGCCGTCGCCAGCGATGCGGTGGTGTCGCTTTCCGCGGCGATGCGGCGTTCCTTGATCCCGGTCCGCTGCGTGATCCACTCGTCGTTGGTTTCCACCATGTTCGACAGATCGTCGTTGGTGAGCCGTCTTTCCGGCAACTGGCTGCCGAATCCCGCGAGGATGGCTGAATAGGTCTGCATCGACATGACGCTGCTCATTCCTCTGACACGGGAATCGAACTTTCGATCGTCTGCACGATTTTTTCGTTGATCTTGCTGGCGATCAGTTGCTTGGTGACGCGAATCGCGTTCTTGATCGCCCGCGCCTCGGAGCGGCCGTGGCAGATCAGGCAGTAGCCATCCACGCCCAGCAGCGGCGCGCCGCCATATTCCTGCCAGTCGTGGTTGGCGTAAAGCTTTTTCAAGATCGGGTCGAAGTCATTCACCAGATTGGGCGCTGCCTGCTTGATCTCCGCGACAATCGTGCGGAAGAGCCCATCGGCCATCCCCTCGGTGAATTTCAGCACGATATTTCCCACGAAACCGTCGCATATCACGACATCCACCACGCCCTTGAACAGATCGCGCCCCTCGACATTGCCGATGAAATTGATCTGCGGCTCCTCGCGCATGAGCTTGCGCGCTTCTTTGGTGAGCGTGTTTCCCTTGGCGTCTTCCTCGCCGATGCTCAGGAGCCCCACGCGCGGCTCCTTGCGGCCGCACAGGGCCGCGCCGTAGGCGGCGGCCATGATCGCATACTGCTCGAGATGCTTGGGCTTGGGCTCGGGATTGGCGCCCACATCGCAGATCACCACCGGCCCGTGAAACGTCGGCAACATCACCGCGATGCCCGGCCGGCTGACGCCCTTCAGCAGCCGCATCCGAAGCTGCGCGGCCGCCACGCAAGCGCCCGTATTCCCCGCCGAGATCACCGCATCCACTTCCTTCTTCGCGGCCAGCTTGCACATCACCGAGATGCTGCTGTCAGGCTTGCCGCGGATCGCCTCCACCGGCGATTCATCCATTGAAATCACCTGAGTGGTGGCAACTACGGAATAATGCTTTTGCTGCTCGGAAGTGAGGGAGGAATGTTCCAGCCCCTGGCGGACGATTTTCTCATCGCCGACAAGGCAGATCACATCGCCATCTTGGAGCAAAGGGGCGGCCTGCCAGCATCCTTGCAATATTTCGGTCGGGGCATGGTCCCCGCCCATTACATCCACCGCAACTCGCACCGGCAAGCTCCTTGGATGGGTCCAATGAGAGAACCTAGGCTCTGTCTGAATGGATCAGGACTACCGTGTCCTGGGTATTTAGCGTTTTACGCCTGTTCATTTTCCATTTGCAGCGCCAACTTGGGATTGACGTAACCACAATTGTCGCAAGCGCAATGCGGCAGCTTGGCGTTGGAACACTGCGGGCAGCGGACGTAATGGATCGGCCGCAACGCATGATGCGAACGCCGCTTACGCTTGCGAGACTTGCTGATTTTCATGACCGGTTGCATGACCGACTCCAAAAACAAAAGGGCGAATCATCGCCCGCCCATAAAAAACCACGGCGGGATATACCCGCCGGTAATGCGACTAGGAGGGTATTTGCGCCGGGGGCGAATGTCAAGAAACGATGCAGGCGCCGCAAAAACGATTCACAAGCTGGGTACGCTAAACGGCGGCGATTTGCCGGGCTTTTTCCAGCGCTGAGGCAATCTTCGTCGGATCCTTGCCGCTTCCCTGCGCCATCTGTGGACGCCCGCCCCCACCGCCGCCGGCAATGGCAGCGACCTGTTTGACCCAATCGCCAGCTTTCAGGCCTCTGGCAACAAAATCGTCACTGACGGCGGCGATGAACGTCACCTTCTGATCGACCGACGCCGCCAGCAGAATCGCATGGCTGGGTGACTTTTTCCGCAGGGAATCGATGGCTGAGCGAAGCTGATCGTCCGATGCGCCGGGAATCTCGCCAACGATCAGCTTTCCGTCCCCGATGGCGGGCGCTTTGGCCAGCAGATCACCGGCTATTTTCACGGCGTCTATTCCCTCACCGGTGGATTGGGATCGGCCGGATTTCTCAAATGATTTATATCGGGCTTGCAGTTCCGCAAGCGCGGTTTGTGCTTGACGCTTCGGAGACAGCGGCATCACAGTTCCAATTAACCTCTGATTGATCTGGACGATCGACTCGGACAATTCGGCGTCCGGCAACGCTTGTGCCCTGTCGACCAGATCATGCAAGTCTTTAGCGCGAGCCCAGGCTTGCTGCGCCGAGTCGCCGGTCAATGCGATGATTCGGCGAATGCCTTTGCTGACCGATTCCTCGGAGATGATCGCGAAACCGCGCGTCTCGCGAGTATCGGATAAATGCGTGCCGCCACAAAATTCGATCGAGAAATTTCTCCAATTGGGGTTGGCGGGGTCGGCCAGCAGGTCATCCACGGGAACACCGATCGACACGACACGTACAACAGGCGGATACTTCTCGCCGAAAACGGCTCGTAATCCATTTATCTTCAGTGCATTTTCCTGAGGCACTTCCTGGATATAAACCTTGAGCGGTTGCCTATCCGTCGCGTGGCGTACCGCGACATCGACCATGTTTAATTCCGCCAACGTCATCGCCCGCGGGTGAGAAAAGTCGAACCGGAGTTTTTCGGCGTCAACAAGCGATCCCTTTTGCTGCACGCCATCGCCGAGATATTTGCGCAGGGCCCAGTTGGTAAGATGAGTCGCGGTATGATTTTTTTCCGTATCGTGACGCGCGGAGGAAACAGTTGCCTCGATCGAATCGCCGACGGCGATCTTTCCGCTGCGCAGCCGGCCGATGTGCAGAACATATCCGCCGACGTTTCGCGTCGTCTGGACGTCAAACGTCCCGGCGGTTGAAACGAACTCGCCCGCATCGCCGACCTGGCCGCCCATTTCGCTGTAGAAATTTGTCTTGTCGAGAATAATCGCCAGTTCTTCATCCTCAAACGCGCTGGAGGGCGAGAGGCCCAGATCATCCCCGTTCCAGATGGCCAGCACCTGCGACTTGATCGGCTCATGCGAGAATTTGGCCTTGTCGTCGGTGGGCTTGATGCTTTTGGACAATTCCGACATCGCATCGGGCGGAAGGTCGGCAAGACTGGACTCGGCCGATTTGCCGCCGGAGCGTGCGAGATCGCGCGCCTGCTCCATCAGCTTTTCGTAGCCGGCGATGTCCACGGTCATCCCGCGCTCCTCGGCCATGATGCGCGTGAGATCGATGGGAAAGCCATAGGTGTCGTGGAGTTTGAACGCCGCCTGCGCGGAAATCTCCCGGGCGGCGGACGCAGCCTCCTCAAACAGCACGATCCCCCGGTCCAGCGTCTTTCCGAACGAAACCTCTTCATCCCGAATCAACCCGATCACATGATCGGGATTCTTTTTCAACTCCGGAAACGCCCCGCCCATCGAATCGATCACCACCGGCACCAGCCGGTGCATGAACGGCTCAACCAGCCCAAGCTGCTGTCGCCCGAAACGCACCGCCCGCCTAAGGATTCTCCGCAGAACATATCCGCGCCCCTCATTGCTCGGAATCGCCCCGTCCGTCAGGGCGAATGTCAGTGTGCGAAGATGATCGGCGATCACCCGGAACGCGATGTCGTGCCGCAACTGCTCATCGGCCGCCTCGGCCTGTGGGTCGGGCGCGTTGGTTTTGGGGAATTTGCCCGCGTATTTGAAGCCGCTGAGATCGCCGATGGCCGCGAAGAACGGATCGAACAGATCGATTCCATACATATCCGTCTTGTCCTGCAGGATCGAGCAGATGCGCTCAAAGCCCATGCCGGTATCGACATGCTGGGCCGGCAGCGGGGTGAGGCTGCGGTCGGCGTTGCGGTTGTACTGAATGAACACCAGGTTCCAGAATTCCATGATGCGCGGGTCTTCGCCGTTGACGTCATTGCCGCCGGTCTTGCCGGGGGTGCGGTCGATGTAGATTTCCGAGCATGGCCCGCACGGGCCGGTGTCGCCCATCTCCCAGAAATTGTCCTTGCCGAAATAGTGGATGTGATCCTCCGGTATGCCGGCGATCTGCTTCCACAGATCGGCCGCCTCGGTGTCGCGCGGAACGCCATTTTTTTCATCGCCTTCAAAACAGGTGACGTGCAGGCGCGTCGGGTCCATTTTCCAGACGTGGGTGAGCAGCTCCCAAGCCATCTCGATGGCCCCGCGCTTGAAATAATCACCGAAGCTCCAGTTGCCGAGCATTTCGAAAAATGTGCCATGGCGGCGCGAGCGGCCGACATCGTCCAGATCATTATGCTTCCCGCCGGCGCGGATGCACTTCTGCGTGTTAACGGCCCGGGTGTAACTTCGCTTCTCCTGCCCCAGAAAAATCGGCTTGAACTGGTTCATTCCCGCGTTGGCAAAGAGCAGCGTCGGATCGTCGTGGGGAACCACCGGCGAGGAGGGAACGAACGTGTGCCCATGCCTCTGGATGAAGAAATCGAGGTATTGCTGGCGAATTTGCGCGGAGGTCATGGCAGAAAATCGTGCGGGACAGGGCCGGTGGATTCTACCTGCGAAAACGGCTCGA
>Ga0302326_10004088_pt1 | contig 33982 bp, 24 predicted proteins | sample Palsa_T0_3_FD_202264 | JGI IMG/M metagenome (GOLD analysis project Ga0302326, IMG submission 202264) | Peat permafrost microbial communities from Stordalen Mire near Abisko, Sweden - Palsa_T0_3 | ecosystem: Environmental > Terrestrial > Soil > Palsa > Peat permafrost | place: Sweden: Abisko...
TGATCGTTACCGTACAGTGTCTGCAACCGTTCTGAGATGTTGCGTTTGCCGATCCCATTCTCGCCTTCCCCGTGTTTGCCAGCGCCTTGGCGTCCCGAATTCCTGACGATAATTCGTAATCGCCCTTGGTGCAGTTCGCTCTCTATGGCGATTCTCCCACCCTCTGCGATACACGCCACACCATGGCGCACCGCGTTCTCGACCAGCGGTTGCAGTAACATGCCCGGTACCATGGCATCCAGCGTCTCTGGAGATATGGTTAACTCCACTTGCAACCGGTCCCCCAGCCGGGTTTTCTCGATTGCGATGTACTGTTCTGTAAATGCCATCTCCTCTGAAAGAGGCGCCTCCAGGGCGGCCTGGCCGTTCAGGCTGGTGCGCAGGAAATCCCCGATTTGCGACAACATCTTGGTAGCCGCGGAAGCTTCGCCATCCAGAACCAGCGTTGAAACGGCGTTCAGCGAGTTGAATAGAAAGTGCGGATTGAGTTGGTAGCGCAACGCTTGCAGCCGGGCTTCTCGAACCTCGGCTTCGGCACGCAACAGACGTTCCCTTTCCTGCGATACTGAATGCCATTGCTTGATACTGAAATACAGACTGGACCAACTGAAAAGCAAGAAGGGGAAATCGGCCGAATTCACGGCCAGGTTCACGGCGCTCATGTTGTGAATGCCCCTCACCGTCAATTCATACACGAACGCGACCGCCGCTCCGATTGTGACCGACGCGACAAGAGCCCGCAATTCAAATGCGACCCAGGAAGGGTAACGCCGCAGCAGCCAACGGCAAACAGGATGTAATACACAACTACCGAGGAACAGTAAAACCACCACCTCCGTGTTTTCGCGCAGCGATCCCGAGCGCTTCAAAATGTCGGGCAGCGATCCCAACAGCGTCCATGCATAGAAACAGGTCCACCCCAGGGCTTGTAACTGCCAAAATGAAATGAGCCGCAAGGGTTTATTAAGCACCATCATGATTCTAGCCCAGTTGCAGCGTGTTGGCGCCCAGTCTACCGATCAAAACCGGCAATCCGCCGCATCGGCCTATCGCCCTGAAGATCAGCGCGCAAAACTGATCCGGCACGAGTTACTCTATAACTGAAGGGGTGGCTATCTCGGTGATGGGTGGCTCGTTACTGCGGAAATCAAAAACCTCGCTTCAATCCGCTCTGCTGGCGGCGATCCTGGTTGCCGGGTGCCAGGGAGATTCCGTTCCGGAACAGTATTCCCGAATGGCCGCGGTTGAGCAATATCTGATGGCGGATTCCGCCGCCGAGATCGCAATGGCCCGAAGCGCGGCTCCGCAAACAATCGCACAAGATGCAAATATTCTCATTCTGGGCAGAGCTGGCTATGCAACCGCCGTCGCCGGAAAGAATGGCTTCACATGCCTTGTCGAACGATCGTGGATGTCTCCATTCGACAGGCCCGAATTTTGGAACCCAAAGATACGAGGGCCTATCTGCTATAACCCGGCGGCGGTAAAAACGGTTCTTCCTTACACGCTGAATAGGACAAGACTGATCTTAGCTGGGTTATCCAAGGCGAAGGTGCATCAAATCATAGAGGCTAGCGTTGCAAAGAAAGGACTGCAGGCACCAGAAGCCGGCGCCATGTCTTACATGCTATCGAAGATGGGATATCTCGGCGACTCGGCGCGTCAATGGTGTCCTCATTTGATGTTCCATGTTCCCAGGACAGGCGAGGCCAGTTGGGGCGCGAACCGTGCCGGTTCACCGGTATTGTTCAATGACGACAATCGCGACGTGCCGGAGCCCGAGACCATTTTTATGGTCCCGGTTGCCTATTGGTCGGATGGAAGCCCTGCGCCGCAGATGGTAGTTCACTAAGAGCCGGATCCGCGGCAACGTGATTCGTACACGACGAATCATTACACTAACAATTCAATTGATAACCGCCCCAACGCGCATTGTAACTTAAGCTCGTGCTAAAGCGGCTCGGCGGCTAAAACCGGCAACCCGTCGCATCGTTCAATCGGCCTGAGGATTAGCCCAACCAACTGAAGCAGGTGACCGTTACTCTACTACCCATATGACTGCTTCAAAAAACGCCAAACTCCGGCTCGGGGCATTGCTCTTAGGCACATTTGGAGTCGTGCTGACGGTAGGTACGGTCCCCAGCCATGCACAATCTCTGACGACCGGCGGTGTATCCGGCAACATCACGGATGCCACCGGCGCCGCGATCCTCAACGCAACTGTCATACTGACCGATCTCGATAACGGATCCGTTCAAACCACGTCATCCAACGGCTCGGGTGAATTCCGGTTTTCGCTTCTCAAACCGGGCCGCTACACGGTATCGACGAGCGTCAGCGGCTTCGAAAAGGTCGAACGGCCTGTCGAGGTTTCCGTCGGAAACGTGGTCACGGCCAGTCTGGTTCTTCAGCTGGGACAAGCCGTCGCCACAATTGAGGTTTCGGCTGCCACGCCTCTCGTCAACGAGGACCCGGCCCAAATCACCACCTTTACGCAGCAGCAAATGGAACTGTTACCCAACGGCGGCGGCGATTTAACCACCATCGCCTACACTGCGCCCGGTGCTCTGCTCAACGTCGCGCCCCCCGGAATGAGTGGTTTCGGCAACTTTACCGTCAACGGATTACCAGGCACATCAAACCTGTTCACTACCAACGGCGAGAACAACATGGATCCGTATTTCAATATCAACAATTCGGGTGCATCCAACCTCACGCTCGGTTCGAACGAAGTCCAGGAAGTGACCATCACCACGAACCCTTACAGCGGTCAGTACGGTCAGCTATCCGGAGCTCAGGTTTCTTATGTCACCAAATCGGGCACCAACCAGATCCACGGCAACGCCAATTATTACTGGAATGGACGGTTGCTGAACGCGAACGATACGTTCAATAATACGCAGGGGGCGCCAACGCCCTTCGCCAACGCGAATCAGTGGGCAGATTCCATCGGCGGCCCCATCATCAAGAACAGGACGTTCTTCTTCCTCGACAACGAAGGGCTCAAGTTCGTGCTCCCGGTCACCAATGTACTCACCGTTCCGAGTCCGCAATTTGCGAGCGCGGTGCTGGCTAACGTCACGGCCACGCAGCCCATCGAGGCCGCCACTTACCAGAAAATGTTCAACCTGTACCAAAATGTGCCGGGCTATAGCGGCGCGAGCGCCCTGCCGAATACCACGGCATGCAACAGTCTGACGCTGCCCGGCTTCAACCTCGCTGCGGCGCCCTGCGCCCTGCAATTCCGCTCGAGTCCCTCAGTCTTGGCTTCCGAATGGATTCTGGCCGGCCGCGTGGATCATCGGATCGGCGACAAAGATCAGGCTTATTTCCGGTACAAACTAGACCGCGGCACGCAGCCGAGCGCGACTGATCCGGTCGATCCGAGCTTCGACGCGATTTCAAAACAGCCTTCGTGGGACGCCCAGTTGGACGAGACGCACATCTTTAGTCCGCGTGCGACGAACTCCTTCATGGCGACGCTGAGCTACTATCGGGCTCAGTTCACGCAGGATACTGCTCTGGATTTGAGCATCTTCCCATACGGCATCATTACTTCCGGTACGGTTCCGTTTACCGGCTTCAATGGGATCTACGAGTTCCCCCAGGGCCGCAACATCACTCAATACCAATTCATCGACGATTTCAGTTATACCTTCGGGAATCATAATCTGAAATTTGGCGAAAACTTCCGGCGTTACGATGTCAGCGACCATAACTTCGCGTTCAACGGGCCGGCCGTCTACTTCGGCTACACGGAAAATGGTCTGCAGCAGTATGCCGATGGCCGCGCGTTCCAATACCGGCAATCCGACAATCTATCCACCGACGTACCGATCGCCCTGTGGGGATTAGGTCTATACGCGCAAGACGAGTGGAGAGTTCGCCCCAACTTTAAGTTGACCATCGCCCTCCGCGCCGAGCACAACTCGAATCCGGTTTGTCAGACGGATTGCTTCTCAGAGTTTAAAGCTCCATTCGCCAGCCTCGCTTCGACGGTTGCCGGCAACGGCAGTGTCCCTTATAGTGCCGACATTACCACCGGTCTGCATTACGCCTACCCTGGCGTCGACAGAGTCGACTGGTCACCCCGCCTTGGTTTCTCCTTTTCCCCAGGTACGTCGGGCAAGACCATCATCAGCGGCGGAGCCGGCATGTTCTACGATAATGTACCCGCCGGGCTGGTAGACAATTTGAATTCGGATCCGCCCTCTACGGTCGCGATCCGTGTCCGGCCTGCCGGCGGGGTACTACCGTTCGATCCCGCGGGCGGGGCTGCAACGTACACAGCCTCTGCGCAGTCTTTCAATCTCAATAAGAGCTTTAATCAGATCTCCACCGCTCTGCAGGGTCTCGGATCTATCTTCGAGGCGCCTTCGTTCAACTACTTCAACGGGACGATTCATTCGCCCGTTTATCAGGAATGGAATTTGCAGATCCAGCGCGATCTGGGTAGATCCTACGCTTTGATTCTGGCTTATAACGGTAACCACGGTATCAAAATCCCTTATGGAAATACCTGGGGCAACGCGTATGACCCTGAAGCCTACGGGCTTCCTGGCGCGCTTTACCCGACCGTCGGCGCGATCGCGCAAGGTGCCCCGCCCAATCCCAGCTACGGCACAGTCAACGAGGTCCAAAGCGGGGCCGTTTCCAATTACAACGGCGCTACAGTTACGCTCCGAAAACGCCTCTCGCGCGGATTGAGTTTCGACCTGAATTACGCCTGGTCCCACGGCCTCGACGACGTTTCCAACGGTGGCGTCTTCGCCATCAATACCAATACCGCCATCGGGACGCAGATCAGCCCTTACGGGCTGCGGCAGGGTAATTACGGCAACTCCGATTACGACATCCGGCACAGCTTGACTGGGGATTGGGTGTATTCGCCCGCCTATCGTTTCGGCAACCACTTTGTTAATTCCGTGTTTGGGGGCTGGCAATGGTCCGGCAAGACCTTCCTGCGCACGGGAATGCCTTTCACCGTCACCGATAATAATTGGAGCGGAGCCATCACCAATACAGACGCGCCGATCCTGGCTTACCCGACCGGCCCTTACACCAATAGCTGCGGGGCGTCTGCGGTCAACACACCTTGCTTGAACGCTAATAGCTTTATTCAAAGCGCCTCGAGTGCGTTCACGAATTACCCTGGGATTTCGCCACAGAGCCGCAATCAGTTCCGCGGCCCCGGCTACTTCGACGTCGATATGCAGGTCTATAAGACGTTTAAGATCGCCGAGCGCGTCACCCTGGGGTTGGGCGCCCAGGCTTTCAATGTATTCAACCACCCAAACTACGCCGTTCCCGACAGCGGCTTCGGTGATCCCACGTTTGGAAATATCTTGCAAATGGCCGGGACCCCGACCAGTCCCTACGGTAACTTCCTGGGCTTCGATTCCGCGCCGCGCCTCGTCCAGATCACCGGAAAGGTCACCTTCTAGTCATCTCAAAATCCACCGGGGAACACCAGGGGAGCCGAAAGGCTCCCCTTTTCATGTGATCAGGGACTACGGGCGGCTCCGCGCTTCAGAGCGCGATGTGGCAGTCTTAGGCATGCTGGACAGTAGCTCCTCGTCGCCGCAAGCCCGTTTGCTGCGGTCGGCGCAGCCGCCGCCTTTGTCTGACTGGTAGCGCCGGGCGTCCCCACGAGTGTGGTGAGCAGGCATCCAATGATCAACGTGGCTCTGCCTCAGGGCGGGTCTCGCCAACGTCAGGCCAGGCGGGCGCGCGAATAACGGACCTTTCCCGCACCGCAGCTTGGGCCCTTGGCCCCGAATTTTGCGGGGCGAATGCGAAGCCCTCACTGCCATCCAACGGCAAGTCCTGTGGGCTCGCTAACGTCAGGGCCAGGTTTTTTTCGGACATAAACGCCACGAGGCTCCTCGATTCGCAGGACGTGATCGGCGGCGGTGTCTCTCAGAGTTTGAACCGCGCCGCCCGGCCACTGTATGTCGATGGTGGCAGCCACCGTCTCCCGCCCCAATCCGAAATGCAGCCTGAGATCGCTGGTGGACATGAATCCGACAGAGCCGGTCACGTGATTGTAGAGCGTACGCCCCGACGGCGTGGTGAGTTTCACCTTGGCTCCGATGGCATCACGATTGGCTTTGGTGCCAACGAGTTTCAGCAGCATCCAGTGGTTCCCGTTGTCGGCGGAGTTGATCAGAATCCGCGGCTTCTGGTTCAGCGATGTGACCACCAGATCCAGGAAGCCATCGTTGTTGAGGTCCGCAAATGCCGAGCCGCGTTGATAGCCGATCCGTAGGAAGTCCTCTCCCATCTCCGGAGAAACGTCGATAAAATCGTTGCCGCCGCGGTTTTTGAACATGGTGTCGTGCTGCGGCGAGGAAGGTGTCAGGTTATCGACGTCACCGTTGGCGGAGAAAAGGTCCTTCCAACCGTCGTTGTCGTAATCGATGAAGCCATTGCTCCAGCCGGAGAGGTGTTCGCTCAACTGGACAATCTTCGCCGCAGGGGAGGAGTATCGGAACGATCTGCCGTGCTGGTTGTGAAACAAGGCCCAGGTCTGGCCCATGAGGTTGTTGTAAAAGATATCGATGAAGCCGTCGTTGTCGTAGTCCTTAGCATCGGCGCCCATGGCCGAAACGGTTGCGCCGCTATCGTTATAGGCCACGCCATACTCCAGGCCCACCTCTTTGAAGGTGCCATTTCCCTGGTTCAGGAAGAGAAAATTACGCTCGGTGTCGTTGGCGATGAAGACGTCCATCCAGCCGTCGTTGTTGAAGTCGGCGATGGCGATCCCCATCCCTTTCCCGGGCGATTTGCCAAAGCCGGATTTCTCCGTCACGTCTGCGAACCTCCCGCCGCCGAGATTGTGGTAGAGCCGTTGCGGCACGGCCGGATAGGTCTGCGGATGGCAGTAAGCTTCCACGCCGCGCACGGTGCAGCGGCGGTCGTCCTGGGGAGTCCACCGCGTGTAGTTGGAGACCACCAGGTCCAGAAGACCGTCGTTGTCGTAATCGAACCACGCCGCCTGAACGCTGAGCGTCTTCGCGGGCTTCGCGTCCAGTCCGGACGCGTCAGTCACATCGGTGAACGTACCGTTGCCGTTGTTGTGGTAGAGCGTGTTCTTCCCGGTGTTGGCAATGAAGATGTCGGGAAAGCCGTCGTTGTCATAGTCGCCCACCGCGACGCCGTAGCTATAATCCAGGTGCTCGCCCGCGACGCCTGCATTGACCGTGACATCTTCGAAGGTTCCATCTCCCTTGTTCCGCAGCAAGCAGTTATAGAAGGAAGGCCCGGTCTTCTTCAACTCCGGCAACTGGGCGCCATTGCTGAAGAAAATATCCATGCGGCCATCGTTGTCAAAATCCAGAATGCCTATGCCCCCGCACATGGGCTGCTGGAAATATTTCCGGCCGGTGTAGCTGTTATTGGTGATGTACGATATAGCTGAACGCGGGGCAATGTCGGTGAAGTGCGGGCGGCCTACAGAGGCCCGCGCGCCGGGTCCACGAGACAGCCCGAGCGCTCCGGCAGCGGCCAGGAACGCAAATGCCGCTACGGGACGCTTCATGGCAACTCCAGTGTATAATACGGGGCGACGAATGGCCGAAAAACGCCCGACCGCTGTTTGGTTTCTGGTGTTCGCAGTGGCGTTACCCGCCGGAGCCCAGCAGAGCCCGCTGCGGCAGGCCGCGCAGCTCGACGCGGAACAGAAATGCGGCGAGGCCGAGCGCTTCTATCAACAGGCTCTGGCGCAAGGGCCGCCTTCGCAGGCGCTCTTGAATAACCTGGGCAACCACTACCTTCTTTGTGGAGATGCGGAAAAGGCGCGTACTTATTTCGAGCGCTTATTGAAGTTGAACCCGCGGCACGTCAATGCCAACCTGCAGCTCGCGCGCGTCGCCACGGATCGGCACCAAGGCACCCGCGCCCTCGAATACCTGGCGCTGGTGGATGACTCCCAGCCGGCCACCCGCATGCTGCGGGCCGAGGCGCTCCACTGGGCGGGCAAAACCGCGCCGGCACGGGCGATGTTGGACGGCGTGCAGAAAGAGGCCGAGGCCGATCCGCGACTCGAGTATCTCTACGGACTGACTTGCGCCCGTATCGGCGCCTATGATCGTGCCGTGGCCGCATTCAACGCCGTATTGGTGCAGCACCCCGACGATTTCGACGTTTTGTTCAACCTGGGGCGCGCCGCGGCTCGCGCAAAGCTTTACGACCGGGCCCTCCGTGCACTTGAGGTGGCGGCGAAACTTGAGCCCGGCAACGCGGATGCGCTCATGGAACTGGCGGGCGTCAACGCCGCGCTCGAAGACTACGCCCGGGCGATTTATGTTCTGGCTCAGGCCAAACAACTGGCTCCGCAGCGTCCGGAAATTTCGCTGGCGATGGCCCACGCGGCCCAGGCCGGCGAATACTATGGGGACGCCGCGCTGGCTTACGACGAATATCTTCGGCTAAAACCTGATGACGACACTGCGCGGCGCGACCGGGCGCTGGTCTGTGGGTTCACTGAAACCAGGCAGGCGGAAGGTTTGAAAGAGCTGACGGGGTACATCCAGAAGCATCCTGGCGATCCGCTGGGCTACCACGACCTGGCGCAGCTTACCTGGCGCGATCATCCGCAGCAGGCCCTCGACGCCTTGACGACCGCAGTGCGTCTCGATCCAAGGCTCGCCGCCGCGCAGGTCGATCTGGGGTGGTTGCTCAACCGTTTGGGCCGCACTGCGGACGCCATCCCCCACTTCCAAAGGGCTATCGAGATCAACCCGCGGGACGCCCGTGCGCTCGACCAACTCGGAGCCGCCTACATCTCGCTCGACCGTGCCGCGGACGCCGCGAAAGTCCTCAGGCAGGCGGCGGCGATATCGCCGGAGGATGGCGAGATCCAGATGCATCTGGGGCGTGCCTTGATGGAATCGGGCCACGACGAGGAGGCGCGGCAGATTCTGGACAAGTTCCAGAGTACCCACCCGCGGCGAGTTCGCGGGCCGTGGAGGCAGCCTGCCATGATCGAGTCCGCGAGTCTTCCCGCAGCCGAGCGGAGCAAGCGCGAAATCGAGCGGCTGCGGAAGGATGCGGCTGTCCATCCCGACGACCCGGAGTTGCAACTGCGCCTCGCCAGCCTGCTACTGGCCGACGGCCAGATCGATGCGGCCGAAGCCGAGTTTCGCGTGCTGCTCACGCGCAATGCCGATAGCCGGACCTGGCAGCAGGCGGGCAGCTTCCTGCTGGGCTTCGAGCGATACCCGTTGGCCCGGGATTTTCTGGAGCGCGCAGCAGCCGGAAATCCAGCCTCGAATCTGGACCTGGCAATCGCCGTCTTCTTTCTCGATGGGCCCGCCAAGGCGCTGAGCATTCTGGAACAGGTACCCGCCCAACAGCGGTCCGGCGACTATTTGCTGCTGAAGGCCAAGATCCTCGACGCCGCCGGCCAAAGTGGAGAGTCTGAAAAAGTGCTCGAGCAGGGGCTGCAGCTTTCGATTTCGCGCCCGCAGATCGCAAGAGAAGCCGGCCTTCTGTTGGTGCGACACGACCGTAAAGAGCTGGCGCTCGAATTCCTGACCAAGACCGCGGGGAGCGATCCGGACCTGCTGCTCACGCGGGCAATGGTGTTGGCCCTTACGGAGCGGAACAACGCAGCGGAGCAGGCATTGAACGAAATCGAATCGCAGTGGCCGGAATGGGACCGGCCCTATGTAGTTCACGGGGTGCTGTTAGAGAAGGCCGGCCGGCGGGAGGCGGCGCAGAAGCTCCAGACCGCCATCGCGCTCGGTTCGCAGGATCCGGCCGCGCGCTGCGCCCTGGCCCGATTGGCCTCTGGTGCGCGCTCCGACCCTCCATGTTCGTGTGCCGGCGGGCTCGATGATCTGTTGTTCTCGCGGTGTGCCATCAAGGAGTCACGCGGTGCGCGATGATCTCAGACCGGCTGGACTGGTTATTCATGTGATCCAGGCGCATCAGCAGTTCCAACTGCTCTACTTTCGCGTTTGGATCGATCCCACGGCTGCGTAACGCGTTCGCCAGCCGGGGCAGGTCGGTCACTAATTCGCCGGCCGCTTCGGTTCCCTCCATATTGGTTCCGGCAATAATCAGCACGAAACTGTTGTGCGAAAGATTGGGAACCAGCGAGATGGTGGCGTAGCCCACACCGGGCATGGGCGTTCGCGCGGTCCCCACATATACAGGAGACTCTCCAGGCCGCGGTGACGCGTTTCTGCAGACCTGCTTATCGAGGACCGGATCGTATTCAATGCGGAAGTTGAGATGGTCGTTCAGCAATCCCACCCAGGGATTCGGATAAGCGCTGCCCAGCAGGATGACAGGCCGGTCCGATTTGAAGTCGGCGACCTGCATCATCCGTCCGGAGCGCACGGAGATCGAGCATCCTCCGCTCTGCAGCACGCTACCGATCCGGGCCGATATGGATGCGTCCGCAATGCTGGTGAATGGCATCCGGCTCAGGTCGGGGATCTGCGGAACGCGGGCGGCGATATCGTCAAGCCAGCGCTGGCTCGTGTAGACCGGCAAGGATTGATCGGCGTGGACCAGCGATTTATAGAAAGCGAAGTTCACATCCGCGGCGACCAGGGTAACGGCCGCGCCGGGCGCCGCTACGAGCGACCAGGGCACAATGGCGAGGGACGAGCGCCGTGCCGCTGCCGGGCGCAGCTTCGCGTTTTGCATGGCAAGCAGTCCGCAGATCGCGGTGAGCGTGGCGATGATGGCCCATTGAATCCAGCCGCGATGCCACTTTCGCGCTCCGAGCGCCGGAACGGGCGGGGACGGCAGACGCTCCTCAGCCGGCTCCGGCAGAGCCTTTTTGAGGATCTCGAAATCTGGAGCGTAGGAGCCGGGTAGCAGCGAAATACGGATATTCGAACCGCCGCGCGGGGCGTCTGAATGCTGGTAGTAAGCCGCGAGCCGCTTGCGTATGTCATTGGCGGCAACGCGAACGATGGCATCCTGCCCGGTGTCGTAGCTGACGTCCCGATGAAACAGCTCTACGCCGATGGTCCGCTCCTTCAATCGCTCGACCCCGTTGGTAAGCGCGTTCTCCACCAGGTAGCGGAGCAACACCTGCCCGCGATGGCTGCCGCGAAATTCGGGACTCTCGAGAACGCTCTCGAGTTCGCGCCGGATCTCGTCGTGTGCGTGCGCGGCACTGGGCCCGGCCGCAACTCTTTCCTTGGAGTAGGGCATGTAGCGCCTCAGATACTATCACATAACCGTTCAATTGGGTGCGTTAAACGACGCTTATTGTTTTCAATCACGTACGGGCCCGTTACGAAACCTCCCTATCGTTTACGCGCCCGGCGGGGAAGAGCAAGATGCAGAGAGCACGGGGAATGATTAGAAATAATAGATTATCCGCAGACAGGCGGCGGGCAGTGCTGGACGTACGCCCGCGTGACGTCGCAGTTTTCGGTGGTGCCTGAATCTACTCCAAAAACGGTTGCGCCCAAATATTACGAAGGGATGTATCGAGAGTCATGACAAACCTGAAGTTCAGTCCGCCGTTTGGCGTAGACGCTCTGCTAAGGAGCGTAATCGCAGCGCTCCTTCTACTGACGCTTGCGGCTGCAGGCCTGACCGCTCAAGAGTATCGCGGCAGGGTCCAGGGCACCGTAAGAGACGCGACCGATGCCGTGGTAGCGGGCTCGAGTGTCACGCTGCATAACATCGATAACGGTATTTCCACGGTGCGCACGACTAACGAAAGCGGCCACTATATCTTCGACCTCGTGGAGCCCGGTTCCTACAGCCTCGCCATCGAAACTGCCGGATTTGCCACGTTCGTGGAAGAGAACGTGCCGGTGGCTGCCCACGCGGACATCACCGTGGACGCCATTCTCAAGACGGGCAATGTGCGCGAAACCGTCACCGTTGCCGCGGAGGCGAGCCAGGTACAGTTCACCACGAGCAAGCTCGAAACCTCGGTTGACGCGCACATGTCGGAGAACATACCGCAACTGTGGCGTAGTCCGTTCGTGCTGGCTGCCTTGGATCCATCCGTGCTGATGCAGGATAGCAGCACCGAATACAACCCGTTCAACAGTTGGGGACCCAACAACCTGAGCATCGGCGGCGGATCCGCCTACTCCAACGACCTGCAAGTGGATGGCAGCCGCGTGGGAATCAGCGTGAAGACCGGCTATGTTCCCACCCCCGACATGGTCCAGGAAATCACCGTTTCCCAAAACACAGTCGACGCGGAATTCGGGCACGGTTCCGGTTCCTCCATTTCGATTGTTACCAAATCCGGCACTAATCAATGGCATGGAAGCGCTTATTATAATGGACGCTATCCCTGGGCCAATGCGGTGGCGGACCGGATATTTCGGACGCTCGATGAAGACCGGCAACAGATCTACGGCGGTACTCTCGGAAACCCCATTCGGAAAAACCGGTTGTTCAACTTCGTGTCCTACGAGGGATGGAAATGGGAGCAGGCGCAGACTCCCTATACGGCCACGCTTCCGACCGATCTTGAACGCCAGGGAAATTTCTCCCAGTCGATCAATGGCGCGGGCGCAACCAACCTCATCTACGATCCGTGGACTACGCAGACTTCGGCGAACGGCCAGACCATCACACGCACACCGTTCCCCGGCAACATCATTCCCGCTTCGCGCATCGACCCCATCGCGGCAAAGTATATGTCGGCCCTCTGGCAACCCAATGCGCCGGGCCAAGGCTACGACCATCTTTGGAACTATATCGCCAACCTGCCGATCAACTATCCGTACAAGAATTTCGCAGACCGCGTCGACTATCATGTGAGCGACAAGCTCAACGTGAGCTTCCGCGCACAACTCTTCCGTACCCCAGTGACGTCGTCGAATCCGACCGGCTCGGCGCTTTTCGATAATGACCGGGGCAGCAACCGTAACGGCAATACCTATTCGGGCACCGTCACCTATACGCTGGACCCTAGAACGGTCATTAGCGGGAGCGTCGATTATCACAACTTTACCGATCAGTCGTCGTTTGGCGTGCAGGCTCCGGCCTGGACCTTCGCGTCTCTCTATCCGAATACCAATTTCTATCAGGCGTTATACGCGGATCCGACCATCACCAAGCTGGATGCGCGCATGTCCATCAGCGGCGACGGCGGCCGGTGGCTCGACATGGGACCGGGCGGAGGTTTCTGGAACCAACTCCCGAGCGGCAACGGCCTGAACGTACGGGTCGCGCGGCAGGAGGGCTCTCACTACCTGAAAGCGGGTTTCGAGACTCTCGAAACCCACGCGCCCAGTCTGCTCCAACTGTCCAATCCGGGCTTCGGGTTTAACGGAGACATCACCAACTCGACATATGTCAACCCGAACATAGCGGTAGCGGGCAACCCCTACGCTTCGTTCCTGCTCGGGGCAGTCGTACCCGTCGGCGCCAGTGCGAACGGGTGGGACAGCAATGAAACCTCCATGCCGAGCCTGATTACCCCGACTTTTTCCAGCCGGTTTTACGGGGCTTACATCAATGACGACTGGAAACTTTCGAAGAACCTCACCCTGAACCTGGGTATGCGCTGGGAGTGGGAACAGCCGTTCGTCGAGTCGCAGAACCGGGCCACGGCGCCGCTGAATCTCACCGCGGCGATCCCGGCGCTGCAGGGCATACAGATTCCGGCCGCGGTCCAGCAGTTCTATAATGGCCCCTGGAATCTGGATGGCGCATTCCAGTTCACCGGCAGCAGTAATCCGGAAATGTGGCACTCGGATATGGGCGTGTGGTCGCCCCGCGCCGGCTTCGCATACCGGCTGAGCGATAAGATGTCGCTGCGCGCGGGATATGGGCGGTACACCACCCCGTGGAGCATGGATGAAAACGCGCAGGATCAGTTCGGGCCGCCTACTACGGGCTACTCAAACTACACGGACGCGCCGCCCGCTGTTCTGGGCGTGCCCCAGATGACGTTGTCGAATCCATTTCCGTCCACATTCCCTATTGTCGCCAGTTCGGGGAAAACCTATGGCACCTATACCGGAATTGGAGGCGACTTGACCTACTTCAACCCCAATCGCCCGCACTCGTTCAGCAACCGGCTGAACCTCTCGCTGCAGAGACAATTGCCGCAGCATATTGTGGCGGATGTGACTTACTTCTTTAATCGTACGAGTCAGGTCAACAACATCGATTACAACATCAACCAGATCAATCCCCAGATCGCCTTGCAGTACGGAGCGGCGACCAATGCAACCATCGCCAATCCGTTCTACGGTGTTGCTATTCCCAATCCGACCCCCGGGCCGCTGTTTAACGAGGCGACTATTCCGGTGACCCAGTTGGCGCGGCCATATCCGGCGTGGGGCAATTTGACCGTGATTGACGGGATTAACGGCGGCGCAATGCATTATAACTCCCTGCAGATTAAGGCAAGCAAGTCCTGGAGCAATGGTTACAACTTACTAATTGCCTACAACTATCACGTTCAAACCAACCAGACGTTCTATGATGGCGTTGCCAACTATCTGAAGCAGTGGAGTTGGGAAGACTCGGGCACGCCCCGGCACCGGCTGGTGGCTTCCGGCACTTGGGCGCTTCCTATCGGCAGGGGCCGCACATATTTGTCTAGCTCGCCCCGGTTGTTGGACGCTCTGGTGGGCGGTTGGAATCTAGCCGGAGTGGTGACATTCCACTCTGGCGACCTGTTGCAGTTCCCTGGCATGCTGGTGAACGGCAACCCCCAGGTTTCTAATCCCGGACCGGACGGCTGGTTCAATACTTCGGTGTTCTCTTTGCTGCCGGCATATACCCGGGCCACCAACCCATGGTTTTACTCGGGCATCCGGGGGCCGCATTTCTTCAATGTGGACGGCACGCTGAACAAGGACTTCAGCATTACCGAGCGAATCCGCTTCCAGTTGCACATGGACGCTTTCAACGCTCTGAATAACATGAACTGGAACGATCCGAATATGACCGTGGGCAGCAGCCAGTTCGGAAAATCCACAGATATTTATTCCAACGATTTCGGGCGGCGTTTACAGCTCGGACTCCGGCTTATGTTCTGAAATTCGAAGGACCTTTCCGGACCACACCCCCACCCGCACGCATATGACGTGCCGGAGGCGGGAGGCGTGGTGTCCGGGCCATACCCGCCCTAAGTGCGCAGTGCTACACTCAGTGGCAAGCCGGAGTCGGATCATGCGGTGGAGAAAGTGGCTTCAGTACGGCGCCTGTGCCTTAGGCTTATGGACGCTGTTTTCGGGATCGGCCTTGGGCCAGGAAGCGGTGGGCGCAAGATCCGGGCACCCGGCTCACATTCCTGAAGACCCAGGGCAAGGTACGGAACTCAACCTGCGAGTGGAAACCACTCTGGTGCTGATCCCCGTAGCCGTAACTGATTCACTGAATCGTTTCGTTCTCGGGCTTCAAAAGGATCAGTTCCATTTATTAGAAGATGGCGTTGAACAGACCGTGGCGCACTTCTCCGGCGAGGATGCACCTCTGTCGGTTGGCTTGGTCTTCGATGAGAGCGGCAGCATGGACTATAAGCTGCGGACTTCTCAAGCGGCAGTCGCTCAGTTTTTGAAGACCATGAACGCGGACGATGAGGTATGTCTGGTGGAGTTCGGCGACACTGCAAGTCTCACGGTCTCGTTTACCGCCCACACCGAAGAGATTCAAAACGCGCTCAAGAAAGCCCAGCCGGGCGGCCTGACCGCGATGCTCGACGGTATCAACCTTGCCCTGCGCGAGATGAAGAAGGCGAAGAATTCGCGGAAAGCAATCGTGATCATTTCCGATGGCGGAGACAACCACAGCCAATACACGGCGGCCCAGATCGAGTCGCTGGTTCGCGAAGCGGACGTCCAAATCTACGCCATGGGTGTGTTTGAGCCCAGCCTGCCTTTCGGGCTGACCCCCGAAGAAGTCTCAGGCCCTCGCTTGCTATCAGAGATTGCCACCCAGACAGGCGGACGTGCTTTCGCGGCAGCGCTCACGAGCGACCTGCCCAGTGTCGCGGCCCGCATTGCCGTTGAATTGCGCAATCAATACGTTCTCGGCTATTACCCCGGGAATCAAGCCAGAGACGGAAAATACCGCCACGTGGAAGTGAAGGTTACGCAACCGCGCGGTGTTTCGGCACTCAAAGCGCACTGGCGTCTGGGTTATTACGCTCCAACACGATAACTAGCGATGGGCAACACCGCGCACTACGACAGTTGGAGCGGCATGCACAGGTGTGGGATACGGAACGGGCGCACGCGGAATCCGAACAATAGTCCCGGCTCCCGCTGAAACTCCTGTCCGCCATCGAAGTGCGGGCAGGTAAGTTTGAAACCCGCGCCCCACCAGTCCCAATAGGAGAGGTGAATAGGTATAACCGGGTAAGTAGATCGAGTTGAACCCCGGCTGATTGGGATATAGATTGGGATATAAGGAGCTGTACAGGCCGTACGAACCGAGACCAGGAGAAGCCAGGCCGAGCGTCGGAAAATAGGTAAAGGTTTCCACACCAGTCGCCTGCGCGGCCGGATCTTCGTCAATCTGCGCGGTAATGGCATTGTCCGCGGCAATCGATTGGCTACGACCGTCGGCCCAATCGCTCAGTGCATCGCCCGATTGCTCGTTCGACGGCTCGGGCACAAGCACCCCCGCGAACGGCAAGCTCATCCCGTGTTCAACGGATACAGGTTGCCCGGCAGCCCCGGCGAACACTTCCGCCTCGCCCTGGCGGACCCACAGGCACGGCGGATCAGAATTGATCCGGTACACGCCCTTCTGCAGGAAGTGAACCCTCCAATTCTTATAGATTAAAGTAACCGAAGTATCTGAATTTGGATCTCCCGAATCCACGATGGCAGAGCCCGATTGCAATTCGACCCGGGTATCGGCGAGATTATTCGCAAGCATGCGAATTGCGCTCCGCTCGCCGAGGCGGAGGAAGACGCCAGGGGTAAGCAACACCTCTACCCGCCCCTCCCCTGTGCGTAATTCGGCGCCCTCCGGGACGCTTGGAAATTTGCCAAGATGCGATTCCAGCGGCTGGCCCGCCAGATAGACAGCCCCGTCGATAAAGTGGATTACACCGGAGTGGGTGGAGATCACCGATTGAGCGTTAGCCGGAAGCGCCAGGGCAATGACCGCAGCCCACCCTGAGAAAGTACACGCACGGCGGTTGGACATAAAACATCTCCCTTGAAAAGTATGTGCCCATCTAGGATCCGAGTCAAGTACCGAGCTGCCTTCCCGGCTACGCTTTCCACTTATAGAAGTAGAACAGCAAGGGCTTCGGCCCGGTGTTCACGATGCCGTGTAAGTGACCGGCGGCGCAGTACATCATAGAGCCCGGACCCACTTGCGTCACATTGCCCTCCACGGTGATTTCTCCGTGGCCCTCGGTGATCACCATGAATTCCTCTTCGGGATGTTGGTGCGGCGGATGCGGGCTCATGCCGGGTTTCAACAGAAGGCTTCCGGCCGTCATCGCATGCAATTGGTCGGTCGGACCATTGTAGTAGGTCCGCTGATCGCCAAAGGGTAGCTTGTCCAAGGTGACCTGATCGGCGCCGCGGGTGCCACTGGGCAGTTTGTCTTCGGCGGCGGCAAGCCTGAAGGCGGCCGCGCCGAGGCCTGCCATCTTGAGTAAGTCTCGTCTATTCGCCATGATTGCTATATTAGTCCACGCGGAGGCGGTGTGTTTGGATTCGCAGTAATAGTGCTGTTGGCAAGTTGGATCTTCTGGCTCTACCCGTTTATGCGCAAGCGGTTCACCGGCCCGAAGCGCGCATCGAACGCCATGGCGCCGCGCGGAAAGTGGGGCCTGCTGCTGCAATCGATCGCCATATTTTTGGCCTGGTTTTGGATGCCCGGAACGACGCCGCCGGGTGTGGCGCGCATGATCGCTTCCATGATTCTGGGGCCGCTCGCGACGGTGTTTGGATGGCTGGCCGTGCGGCATCTGGGAAAGCAGCTCCGCATCCTGGCTGGGCTGTACCCCGACCATGAACTCATCCGCACGGGACCCTATAGCGTCGTGCGGCACCCTGTGTACGCTTCGCTATTCCTGATCATGTTGGCTACCGGACTGCTCTTCGCACGGTGGCAGTTTTTGCTGCTCGCCGTCGCGCTCTATATCGTGGGCACGGAGATTCGGATCGTCGCCGAGGAGGGCCTGCTCGCCACGCGCTTTGGTCAGGAATTCGAGAACTATAAGCGCAGTGTACCCGCCTACTTGCCATTTCTGCGCTAATCTTTAGTTCACATTCCTTCCGCCAGCGCCAGCGCACCCCAAAGCACGCTATCGTCTTCGAGGGCCGCCGGCATCACGTCGATACGCGCGCCGGACCAGTCCGTAATCTGGCGCCGCAACTCCGTGCGCAAGGGACCGAATAGCCGGTCACCTGCTTTGGCGATGCCGCCGCCGATCACGATCCGGGCGGGATTCAGCAGCATAATGCAGGCTTTCAGCCCCAGCGCGAGGTTCACCACATACCGGCTGACGAAGGCGGAATCTTGCATCAACTCCTGCGCGGTCTTTCCATAATCGCGCTCGAGCCACAGGCCGCTGCACATGCGCTCGAAGCAGCCGTACCAGCCGCACAGGCATACGGGGCCGTCCGGACGTATGGTGAGATGCCCGATTTCGCCGCCATAGGAATCAGCGCCGCGCCAGATACGTCCGTCCTCGCAGATGCCACCGCCGATTCCGGTCGAAAGCGTCATATAGAATAACGGCGAGCAGCCGCGGCCGGCGCCGAAGCGGCCTTCGCCCAGCGCGCCGGCATTGGCGTCGTTGTCCATGATGGCCGGCACGCCGAGCAGATCGCGCACCCAATCGGTCAACTGGAAGTCGCGCCATCCGCCAACGTGCGTCGAGAGCGCCACACGCTGCTCTTTGAAGATCACGGGACCGCCAAAGCCTATGCCACAGCGATCGATGGGCGTCTCGAGCTGCCAGGCGCGAGCGATGGAGGCAATCTGTTCGAGCATCCAGTCACGCCCGCCTGCGGCGTCGGTACGGTGGGACTCCCGGCGCACCATTTGCTCGCCTTCGAAAATGGCGATCGAAAACTTGGTGCCGCCGACGTCAATCCCCAGAGTTCGTTTCGCGCTCATCAGATGCCATAACCTCTCGGGGTGAGGCCGTGCCGGTCCCCTTTTTCATGATGGTGATCGAGGCGACCAGGTTGCCGAAGCGCGCGGCGTCGGTAGGCGAGCCGGTTACACGGAGGGCCAGAGCGGCACCCGCCGAAAAGCTGTCCCCCGCACCGCAAATATCCACGGGATGGGCCACCGGCCGCGTGCGCACCCAATCCTCGCCGGATTCTGTGACTGCCAGCACGCCATCTGCGCCACCGGTGACGAACATCAGCCTCGATTCCCCGTGGCGCAGCAGGGCCGGAAAATCCACGCGGCCAAACAGCTCCCGGCAGGCATTCTCGGCTTCCTGCCGGTTGGGCTTCACGATTACGTGGCGGAACAGGTGTATGCGCGTGCGGGAATCGGCGAGAAAGACGCGCTCGGGATACTGCGGTGCGAGCTCCGCCAGTAGTTCACGGACCGCGGGCGTGACCACTCCGCCCTGGCTTGTTTCGGCCTGATCCGAGACGATGATGACGTCGAACGACTCGACTGCTAACTGTAATTTGTCGAGGACCTGGCGCTCGACGGTGGAGGGCAGCGGCTCGGTATTGATGAAGTCGAGGCGGGGCTGGTCTTCCACACCGGTGCGCGATTCGATCACCTTGGTGTAAGTGAAAGTTTGGATATGCGGCGATCGCACGCAAAGATCGGCGGAGATGCCGCGCGCGCCCAGGGCTCGCGAAAGCTCCATGCCGAAGCCATCGTCGCCGATCGCCCCTAACACCGCCACGCGGCCCGCACCCAGCGCCGCAAGATTGTTGGCGACAGTGCCGCCGGCGCCGGCGGTGACCTCGGTCCGCACCACTCCGATGCGCGGAATACCGGTCTCGCGCGATGGTTCGGAGGCCGCGGGATCGTAAGTACACCAGCGGTCCAGGCAGATGTCGCCCACTACCAGCGCGGAGAGTTTCGGGAACTGGGCCAGGATATCCGCGGTCGTCATGCGGCTTCCAGGATGGCGCGGCGCAGGGCAGGAAAAGTCGCGCGGTGGTCGCCGCGGAAGTAGAAACTGGCCCCGCCATCGGCGACTGTGCGCACCAGGATGGTTTTGTAAGGCCGGAAATAATAGCCGGGGTCGGTCTTCGGCAGTTCGCGGCTGATGTCGCCCTCAATGGGCGCCAGATCGAAGACCGCGGTTGCGAAATCGCGTATGGCGCGCCCTTCCTGGCGGGCTACATTGCGCGACATGGCCAGCGCCTTCAAGTAAACCTCGGGCGCCATAATGGCCGAGCCGAAGCTTAGCAGCACGCCACCTTCGAGACCTTCGACCGTGCGCGCGAAGATCAGGAAATCGCGGTAACTGGCCGTGCCGAAGGCCGCGCCATCGCAATTGGGATGCTCGTGCAAAATATCGTAGCCGATACCGACGTGCGCCGTTACGGGCACGGAACAGCGCCAGGCCGCGCCGAGCACGCTCAGATCCTTCCAGGCATAGGTGCTTTCGGCGATGCGCCGGCCGGCGTTCTCACCGAGGCCCAGGTTGCAGGCGGCGGCTTCGGCCACCCAGTCGTTTAGTTCGCCGGTCTCGCGCCATAAGCCAAATTCGCCGGTGCGAATGTAGCGCGCCACGCTTTCCGTGGTCGCGCCGATGCGCGCCAGCTCGTAATCGTGTATGACGCCCGCGCCGTTCATGGCGATGTGATTGATGAAGCCGCGCTCGACCAGGTCGATGATCTGGCGGTTGACGCCCGCCCGCAGCACGTGTGCGCCCATCATCAGAATGCGCGCCGCGCCACGCTGGCGAGCCCGCACGACGTGTGCGGCAAGATCCGCTAACTGCGGATGGGCGTACGGTTCCGCAATCTCGTCGAGCTGCAGCCAGCGGCTGGCCTGCAGGTCGTTGACTCGCTCAGCCAGCGGCTTGACTTCGAGCCGGGTGCGATCGAAGACTGGATACTTACTGGCCATTCGGAAAGAGCGCGCCGAGCAGCTCGTCCCGGCACAGAAAATTAGGCACAATAAAATCGGCGCCCACACCAGCCAGGCGCTCCCGCTTCCATTCATCCACAACGCGGCACTCGGGCTCGGCCGTGGCTACGCCCACTGCTACGCCGCCCACTTCCTTGACGTTCTCAATTTCGACATAGCCGTCGCCGAAGCCCAGGAATTCCCTTCCCTGAAACTCAGAATCGGCAATCAGCCGTTGAATCAGAATTTTCTTCGAGAAGCTTTTGTAGTCGTCTAATGCGCCATAAACGCGCCCGTCGAAGTAGCGCGACACATCCAGCAGGCCGGCTTCTTCGCGCATGTATTGCTGGTCGGTACCGCTCGCCAGATACAGGCGCAAGCCGCGCGCCTGAAGCGCTTCCAAAAGCGCACGCGCTCCCGGCACCAGATACTTCTCAGGCGAGACCTGTTGGCGGCGCAACTCGTCCAGGCGGTAGTGTATGCGCTCGTGCAACCCGTCCAGGTACATCTTTTTGTATTCGAGGGGATCGAGCGGCGTACCGCCGCGCTTCGAGATCTCATCGGCGAAAGCCACCATCTGATACATGGTCTGCTTGCCGGTGAGGCGCCAGACGAAATCCTCCACGACCGCGCGCAGCTCCGCTTCCGTTTCGCCGCTTTTCAGATCCAGCAGGATCCCGACCATCATCGGGACCATGACCTCCATCCAACCTGAGCGAATGGTCGATAGAGTACCGTCAAAATCAAAGAGACACACCCGGGCATTTTGGGCGGAAATACCCGGGCTAAATTGTTCAATCATTCCAAACTATTCTGACATTTTGATTGAGGCAACGAAGACGCGGGAACGGAGGCTCAACGTCAGCTCTTGCGACCCTTCAAGCGGCTGACATCGGGCACTTCTTCACCGAGGGCAGTAGCCAGGTCAATTTGATGATCCTGCTCCTCCATGATGATCTTGCGGATCTGTTCCGCCATGGCGAATTCGCCGAGGATTTCGCACTGCCGAACCCTGTCGCGATAGTTTCGCACAGTTTCATTCTCGTTTTCCAGATCAAAACGAAGCATGTCCTTGGAGCTCTCCGAAGTGCGGACAGGCTTGACAGCCACCGTAGGCATCTTGCCCAGGTAGTCGATCTGGCGGGACACAATCAAAGCATGCTCCAATTCCTGACGGGCGTGAATTTGGAGCTGGTCGGCGATGTTCATGTACTCGGCCCCTTTTAGTACCTGAGAATACACCACGTAACTAATGATCGCCTGGTACTCGCGCGAAAGGTCTTCATTCAATAGTTCCGCCAGGCGATCGCGGGAAAGTGCTGGTTCGTTTTCAACGGCTTTTTCAGCCATTCGATTCCTCCTTAAAGCGGGCTGGCGCCCTTTGCCTTTCGGAATCAAGAATAACATTTGTCGATGTATGCTGTGAAGATGATTCGCTTGAGTCTCATGCATTCCGTCGCGTTCATTTGCGCCGTTTTTGCCGCGCAGACCGCGCCACCGCAGGTTCCCGACAATCTGAAGGTCCCAGCCGGTCAAGAGCTTCTGCTCAAGGCGTCAGGCAAGGGGAGCCAGGTGTATGTCTGCAAGGCTGCGGCCGCTGACGCCCAACGGTTCGAGTGGATACTCGCCCGACCCGATGCCGGCCTGTTTGACCAGAGCGGCGCCCGGATCGGGAAACACTTCGCGGGTCCCACCTGGGAATCCGCAGACGGCAGCCGCGTAGTCGGTCAGGTGCAGCAACGTGCCAATTCTCCTGGTGCGAACGCGGTTCCCTGGCTGCTGCTCAAGGCCACTTCCAATCAGGGCTCCGGCACGTTCGCGCGGGTCACTTACGTTCAGCGAGTGGACACCGTGGGCGGCCAGGCTCCGGCGGCGGGCTGCGACAAATCGCGGGTTGGCGCGGAAGCGGCGGTCGACTATCAGGCAAATTACTACTTCTACGTGTCTCGCTGAAAAGAGTGCCGGGTGAGCCGCCTACCTGGCTGCTTCGATCAATTTGCGTATCGGCGGTTCGACGCTGAGCAACAGCACGCCCTTGGGCTTCCTGGCTTGTTCGAGAAGCGCGGTCTGCCGCTCGATCCACTCCGCCGGCGCATGCTGTCCCGACTGGATATAGTCGAGCGCCTGCAATCCGGCGACGGCCACCAGGGAGAGCTCTCGCGAAATCTCCGCATCCTCCGCCAGTAGTTCCGATTTTGCCTCAATCGGCGCTAATCGCGCGTCGTTGTCGCGCCAGCGCAACAGCCACGCCCGCATCTTTTCCAGGTCGCGCGCTTCTACCAGCACCGCAAAGTGCCGCGCCACTTCGCTCTCGGGCCGCGCCGTGTCCACCAGCCGGTTCAAGGGCGAAAGGCTGGTGTATTTAAGGACCTCCTCGCGCGCGTACTCCTTCACCCCTTCGACTACCTCGGCCAATGTCCTGACAGGCTCTACCGGAGCCCCGTTCGCCAGGCGCTCCAGCATCTTTTCGTATTGCGACACATGCGTCAGCCCCAGCCACTCCAACTCCCGGCTCACCACGTCCAGCCTGCGGTACATGTCCGCCACGTCCGTCACTTGCTGCGGCGACCAAAGCCGCTCCGCAATCGCCGCCATGCGCGGCCACACGCGCGCGTCGAGCATCTCCGCCGTGACGTATTCCGACCACATACAAGCCTCGCCGCCGAGAATCCGCTGCCGCTGCTCCTCATTCAAGTCCGCGGCACCGTCTCCCAGCGGATCGGCCGCATAGTGGTCTGCCGCCGAATACATCAGGTCCAGATAATATCCGTGCGACAAAATGCCGTCGACACCTTGCCGGGCGGCGGCCGCCAGCGATTTCTGTCCCCGCCACGACTGGACCAGAACATTGCGAGGCAGGTCAGGGGTCAACACTTCATCCCACCCGATCATCGTTTTCCCGTGCTTCTCTACCAGCTTCTGCACGCGCTCGGTGAAGTACGCCTGTAGCTCCTGGTTGCCCTTCTCCTTATCCGTCCAGCCGTGCGCCTGCTTGAACTTTTGTATTCGAGCGTTGGCATCCCACTGTTTTCCGTTTACCTCGTCGCCGCCGATATGGAAATAGGCGTCTGGAAACAACGCCGCCATTTCGCCGATGAAGGTGTCCAGGAATCTGTAGACCTCCTCGCGGGTGGGGTCCATGGCCGGATCGAAGACGCCCCATTCGCGATCGATGGCGTACGGGCCCGGCCCGCTGGCCAACTCCGGATAACCCACGAACCAGGCCGTCGCATGTCCCGGCATATCGAATTCGGGAATTACGCGGATGCCTCTTTCGCGCGCATACGCGATCAACTCGCGGACTTGTTGCTGTGTGAAGTAATGGTCATCGGAGCCCATGCCTGCAAGCTTGGGAAAGCGGAGGCTCTCGACGCGAAACCCCTGGTTGTCGGACAGATGCCAGTGGAAGACGTTCAACTTAACCGCCGCCATTCCGTCCAAGGTGCGCTTCACTGCATCGAGCGGCATCCAGTGGCGCGAAACATCCAGCATCAGCCCGCGCCAGGCAAAGCGCGGCTGGTCCGCGATCTCCGCCGCGGTTACTCCGAAACCGGCCGCATCCAGATCCACCATTTGTAGAAACGTCTCCATGCCGCGTAACACGCCTAGCGGATTGGGCGCGTCCAGGCGCGCCTGCTGCGCGGTCACTACCAGCCGGTACGACTCGTCTTCGCGGGCCTTTTGCACGACTGCCGACGCATGGCCGCAATGGATGAGCAAAGTCGCGGCGCTCGCGCCAGGGTGTATGGGAATTCCCGTACTGCGGCTCAGGTTCCCGGTAAGACGCGCGGCCGCCGCCTCGAGCCTCGCCTCGCGATAGCCGGTCAGCTCCACGCGGAAATTTCCATCGATGCGCAACCGCCCCTGCCCGGCCTGGAGCTGGGCGGGAACGGGCATCAGGTTATGGTCCGTCATCGCCAGCATGGCTAAAGGAGTCATCAGAACAAACAGCGCCTTCGTCATCAGGACCAGACTACCTTATACTGTAAAAGTCATGCCAACCCTTCGGCGTCTGGTAGTGTTCCTGCTCGTTCTGTCTTTCTGTTCGGCTGCCGCTCTCGCGCAGCCCGCCTTCTATCTCAAGAATGGGGACCGCGTGGTCTTTTATGGTGATAGCATCACAGACCAGCGCCTGTATACCACCTTCACCGAAACCTACGTCCTCACGCGCTTTCCTAAGATGAAGGTAGTTTTCATACACTCGGGATGGGGCGGCGACCGCGTGACCGGGGGCGGCGGCGGCCCTGTTGACCTGCGCCTCGAGCGCGATGTCTTCGCCTACAAACCCACCGTAATGACCATCATGCTGGGCATGAACGACGGCAGCTATCGCGCCTTCGATCAGAAGATCTTCGACACTTACGCCGGCGGCATCCGCCACATCATCGAGAGCGTCGAAAAGACCTTGCCGGGAATCCGCATCACTCTCATCGAGCCGTCGCCCTATGACGATGTTACCCGCGCGCCGACCTTCGAAGGCGGATACAATGCCGTGCTGGTGCGCTACGGCGATTTCCTGAAGGAGTTGGCCTCCACAGGCAAGCTCACCATCGCCGATCTGAATACTCCCGTAGTCGCCGACCTGCGCAAGGCGAATGAGCTCGACGCCGAAACGGCGAAGAAGATCGTGCCCGATCGCGTGCATCCCGGTGCCGGCGGTCACCTGCTGATGGCCGAAGCACTGCTAAAGGCCTGGAATGCACCCGCCGTGGTATCCGCCGTAGAAATCGACGCAGCTTCCAAAAATGTCGTCAAAGCCGAGAACACGGAAGTGAACGGCCTCGCGGCGACCCCATCGCTTTCCTGGACCGAGACCGATCACGCGCTGCCCATGCCTCTCGACCTCAAGGATCCCGCGCTGGCGTTGTCGCTGCGTGCGTCCGATTTCGTGGATGCCCTCGATCGCGAGTTACTGCGTGTCACCGGCCTCAGCGCCGCACGCTACACGCTCGAAATCGATGGCGAGAACGCGGGCAGTTTTACCAGGGAGGAGTTCGCTTCCGGCATCAACCTTGCCATCCTGCCCACTCCTATGGCCAGACAGGCCGCGCGCGTCCACGAATTGACTCTCCGTCACAATCTCGTACACTTCGCGCGCTGGCGCCAGGTACAGGTCCCTCTAGCCGACGAGCAAACGGGACATCTTCAGAACGCGCTCAACAGCATGGACGCGCTCGAAACAGAATTGGTCGATCAACAGCGCGCCGCCGCCCAGCCTAAGCCTCACCACTACTCGCTGATCGCGCAATAATGCGGCTGGCAGCAATCCTGCCCCGAGCGCTCGATAAGCTGCGCTTATGTTAGAATGACTTTGGTTGACCCTCTCCGAAGCTAAACTGTTCCGCGAAATATCCCAAACCAAGAGCATTAGCCGAGCTGCATCGCACTGCGGCATCAGCCAGTCGGCGGCGACGCAGCAGCTTCAGGAAGTGGAGCGCCGCCTTGGCTTGGGGTTGGTCGATCGCAGCACCCGGCCGCTGGCGCTTACCGACGCCGGCAAACTCTATGCCGAGTTCTGCCGCGATATTCTGCGGCGCGAACAGCAGTTTCACGGCGCGCTGCAGAAGCTAAAGGGCGATGCGGAGGGCGCTGTCCGCGTAGCTTCCATCTACTCCATCGGCCTTTCCGAGATGTCGCGCCTCCGGGAAAGGTTCGAGCTGCATCATCCTCATGCTCAACTTCATGTCGATTATCTGCGGCCGGAAAAGATTTACGAGGCGGTGCTGGCCGACGAGGCCGATCTGGGCCTGGTCAGCTATCCCGCGGCCAGGCGCGAGCTCGCGGTGATTCCCTGGCGCCAGGAAGAAATGGCGGTGGCGGTGGCTCCGTCGCATCCATTAGCGTCGAAAGCGCTGTTGTATCCGGCCGACCTGAATGGCCAGGAGTTTATCGGCTTCGACGAAGATCTCGAGATCCGGCGCGAGCTGGACCGCTTCTTCCGTGAACAAGGCGTCGAGGCGCGCATGTTAATGCAGTTCGATAACATTCAAACCATCAAAGAAGCCGTGGCGTTAGGTTCGGGAATCAGCATCCTGCCCGCGCGCACGATGCAGACCGAGATCGATCAGGGCCGCCTCGTTTCGATTCCGCTCCATGCTCCCGGGCTGCTACGCCCGGTGGGCATCGTACACCGCAAGCGCAAGAAATTCAACCTGGCTACGCAAGCGTTTCTGAACCTGGTGCTGGAGCGGCCCGCCCTGCAGGCCATATGAAACTGATACGATCCGCGGCGCTGGCATTGGTATTGGGGCAAGCCGCTCCAGCCACCGGCGATATTGTGACCCAGGTTCGCGAGGCAGCCGAAGCGCGCAACTTCACCCTGGCGGAACGCGAGATACAAGGCTACCGCGCTACGGCCGGTCTGACACCGGAGTTGCTCGAAGCTTTGTCGTGGTTGAGTCGCGGCGCGCTGCAGGCCAGGCAATACGATCGGGCGGATACTAATGCCGCCGAGACACGCAAACTGGCGGCAGAGATACTGCACACGGGCCGGCCCCTCGACCAGGAACCGCGTCTGCCGCTCGCGCTGGGCGCCGCCATCGAGGTGCACGCGCAGGTATTGGCGGCGCGTGGCCAGCGCCCTGATGCCATCGCGTTTCTGACCCAGGAGCTGGCCGCGTATGGCCACACTTCCATCGCTCCGCGCATTCAGAAGAATATTAATTTATTGAGTCTGGAAGGTAAGCCCGCCCCGGCGCTGGACATCAGTCATTGGCTCGGTCCGAAGCCCACGCCGCTCGCCGCACTGAAGGGACATCCCGTGCTGCTCTTCTTTTGGGCTCACTGGTGCGGCGATTGTAAGGCCGAAGTCCCCATCTTAGCTCGCCTCATGCAAACTTACGGCCCTCGCGGCTTGCTCCTTGTCGGACCCACCCAACACTATGGGGTTGTCGCCGATGGTGATGCGAGTCCCGAACAGGAGACACCTTACATAGACCAAGTCAGGAGACAGTACTACGTTCTACTTAACGCCATGCCCGTTCCAGTAAGTGAACAGAACTTTCTACGGTACGGATGTAGCACCACTCCGACGTTGGTACTGATTGACCGCTCGGGCATCGTTCGCTTGTATCACCCCGGCGCGATGACTTACGACGCGCTCGCGGACAATGTCAAGCGCGTTTTGATCTTCTGACGCCGCCGGCTTAGCCACCCATACAGCGTAACTCTCAAGAGACTGAATCAGATTTTCGACAGCTAGACGTCGCGAGTACAGATATGTCAACTGCCTGGCTATCGACTCGGAGTGCGGGAGTCGGACCTTTGCGGTAGTCATGGTACAGAATTACCATAACTACCAAAGCTTGGCAATACCCCTTACGGTGCTATGTGGTCGACTGTACGGAAACTCACGAATCCAAAATTCGCGTGATTTCACCAGGGTCATTCGGCACTGTGACCGGTTGATTTCCAAACGCCGGCTCAATAAGTGATCCATCTGGTGATTGCAACGCTCCGGTGTGGTAGCGGTAGATGTAATCGGGATCCTTCAACAGGTTACCCGTCAAAACGGCGACCACGTCCGCAGATGGGGCTATGACTCCGGCGGCGGCGAGTTTGCGAATGCCGGCCAGAGTGGCGGCCGAGGCAGGTTCGCATCCGATGCCGCAGCGTCCGATGATCGCTTTTGCGTCCGCGATCTCCTGTTCGTTCACTTTTTCGACCACACCGTGCGAGCAGGCCACCTCCCGCAAAGCTTTGGGCCAGGAGACCGGATCGCCAATCTTGATGGCTGTCGCCAGTGTCTGTGGATGGTGTACGGCTTGAAAGCCTTGCTCCGGCCGGCGCATCAACTCGTAGAATGGCGCTGCACCTTCGGCCTGAATGATGGCCAGCCGGGGCATTTTGACGATAAACCCAGACGCGTGCAACTCGCGCAGAGCCTTTCCAAAGGCCGCGGTATTGCCGAGGTTGCCGCCGGGCAGCACAATCCAGTCGGGCGGGTTCCAGTCGCGCTGGTCCAGCATCTCGACGGCGATGGTCTTCTGGCCCTCGATGCGGAAAGGGTTGATGGAATTCAACAGATAGATGCCCAGCCGCTCGGCGAGCGTCCGCACCAGCGCCAGAATCTGATCGAAGTTGGCCTCTACCTGGAGCGTCCTCGCACCATATTCGAGTGCCTGGGCCAGCTTGCCGTAGGAGATGTTGCCGTGTGGAATAAACACGATGGGCTGCAATCCGGCGGCACTGGCGTAGGCGGCCATGGAGGCGGAAGTGTTGCCGGTCGAGACGCAGGCCACCCGTTCGACCCCCAGCCGTAACGCCTGTGCCACGCCACAGGTCATGCCGTTATCTTTAAAGGAGCCGGTCGGATTAAAGCCCTGGTGCTTGAACACCAAGGCATCGAGGCGGGCGTATTGCGCGGCGCGCGGCGCATTCAGCAGAGGCGTGTTGCCTTCGCGCAACGTCACCACGCCATCGAAAGTATCGAGGAACGGGATAATTTCGCGGTAACGCCATACCCCGCTCTGCTCGAGCGGAGCATTCGAAGTGCGGCGCTCGCGCCAGATTCGTTTCAGCGCGCCGGGCGTCGTAGCGGGCGGCGGATACCAGACTTCCAGCAAGCCGCCGCAGTGCGGGCAATTATAGATCGCCGTAGTAATCGGAAAGCGCGCGCGGCAGCCCTCCTCGAAACAAACCAGCTCAGCGGCCATCGAGCTTCAATTATAGCGGCTGGATTCGACCGGCCGAGTGCGGGACGGCCGCCGGCGGCTATACTAACGAATCATGCTGGCCGTTCACCTCGAAGACGGGCGCGCCGAGATGCGCGACGAGCCTCGCCCCAGCCGCCCTGAGGGTTTCGCGCTGATCCGGCTGCTGTGCGGCGGCATCTGTAATACCGACCTGGAATTGCAACGCGGATATTACGGATTTGCTGGCACGCCCGGCCACGAATTTGTAGGTGAGGTGGTGGAAGCCGATTCCCGCGAATGGATCGGGCGGCGGGTTGTAGGTGAGATCAATCTTGCTTGCGGCGCCTGTCCCACGTGCCGCCGCACGCTGGGGCGGCACTGCCCGCATCGCACGGTCCTGGGCATCCTCAAACATCCAGGGGCCTTTCGTGAATTCCTGACCTTGCCGGAGCGCAACTTGCATGCTATACCCGACACGCTGCCCAACGAGCGAGCCGTTTTCGCAGAGCCGCTGGCCGCCGCATGCGAGATCCTGGATCAGGCTGCGCTACCCTGCGGCGCGCAGATCGCCGTACTGGGCGACGGCAAGTTGGGCCTGCTCATCGCGCTGGTGCTCGAAGCCTACGGCTACTATGTTCACCAGTTCGGCCATCATGCGGAGAAATTGCAAATCGCGAGCCGCGCCGGCGTCCAAACCGAGCTCGCGGGCGAGACTCTTCCCGAGATGGCTTATGACTGGGTGGTCGACGCCACCGGTTCGCCCGCAGGACTGGCCAACGCTGTGCATATGGCGCGGCCGCGCGGCACCGTGATTCTGAAATCCACCATGCACGGACTCGTGGGCGTGGATACCGCCCCGGTGATCGTCAACGAAATCACGCTGATCGGATCGCGCTGCGGGCGCTTCGAGCCGGCGCTCGATCTGCTCGCACGCAACCTGATCCCCGTCGAAGAGCTGATCTCCGAACAATTGCCACTCGCCGATGCCCCGCGCGCCTTCGAGCGTGCCGCGCGGAAGGGCGCCCTGAAGGTGCTGCTGCGGTAAGATCTCAACGATGAACACTCGACGCCGCTGGACAACGCTACTATGGTGCGCTGCGCTGATGGCCGGCGGCGCTATGTTTGCACAAACGCCGATCGTACTGCGCGCCGCGCGCTTGCTGGATATCGAAACCGGCCGTATGCTAACGCCCGGCGAGGTGTTGGTCAAAGGCGAGCGGATTGTCGAGACAGGCGCCGCCGTCCGGCATCCCGCCGGCGCCGAAGTCATCGACTTGGGCAACCGCACGATATTGCCCGGCTTGATCGACGCGCACGTGCATCTGTTCCTGCACCCCGGCGCAGAAGACTTACAGACCGTCGAAGAATCCGTGCCCCAGCGAACCATCGTGGCAGTGCTGGCGGCCCGCGCCGATCTTATGGCCGGCTTCACCGCCGAGCGCGACATGGGAACCGAAGGCGCCGGCGCGGCCGACACCGCCGTGCGCAATGCGATTGACCAGGCCCTGGTTCCCGGGCCACGCCTGCGCATCAGTGGCAATGCGATCGATATTCTCGGCGGCCACGAAGACGCCATCGGCTATAATCCGGCGCAGCACGTACTGCCTAACGCCACCTGGGCCAATAACGCGGCCGAACTGGTCGCCGTGATCCGGGCGCAGTTCAAAGAGGGCGCCGACTTCATCAAGATCTACGAGACCGGCCGCGACGCCTTTCGCGACGGCCGCTTTTCAACGCCCTACCAATACACCGAAGCTGAGCTCCGCGCCGCGGTTGAAGAGGCTGCCCGCGTGGGCAAACATATCGCCGTTCACGCCACCGGTGAGCCGGGCACGCTATTCGCAGCCCGGGCCGGAGTCGTTTCCATCGATCATGCCGACCAACTCTCGGCCGAAACGATGAAGTTGATGCGCGACAAACAAATCTTCGCCGTGCCGACCTTCACGATCTCCGAATACTTTGCCAATCATGCCGCCTCGCCGGAGCAGGCCGCGCGGCAGCACCAGATGCTCGAGCTCCACGCCCACGAGTTTCGCGCGCAACTCGCGGCCGGCGTACCCATGGCCGTCGGTTCCGATGTCGGCCCGTTTCCCCACGGCACGCAGGCTCGCGAGTTCGTTCTCATGGTTGAATACGGCATGCAGCCTCTGGCCGCGCTGCAGGCCGGCACTCTCAACGGCGCCAAACTGCTGGGCTGGCAGGACCGCATCGGCGCCCTTAAGCCTGGTTACTTTGCCGATATTGTCGCCGTACCCGGCGACCCCCTGCAGGATATTGCCGTGGTGCAGAAGGTATCGTTCGTGATGAAGGGCGGCGTGGTTTACCGGCGTGATTAGAGCGCTAGGGCGCCAGGGTGAAATTCACGTTGATGTTGGTTACCACCTCGACCGGATCCCCGTTCAGCAGCGTGGTAGAGTATTGCCACGTGCGTACTGCATCGAGCGAAGCGGCAGCCAGCAGCGGGTCGCCACTGAGAACCACAAGGTTCTCGACCTTGCCGTCCTTTCCAATAGTAGCTTCCAACACGACGGTGCCCTGGATTCCCTTGCTCTTGGCCTCGGGCGGATAGACCGGATGGGTTTGGACCAGCAGCTTGGTCTGCTGGACGTTGCCGCCAACGCGAATCTTCTTCGGCTCCGCGCCTTGCACCGCTTGCACCCGCTCATCGGGCGTGCCGGCCGGCGCAATCGAGATCTCCAACTGGTTCGATCGATCCGGGCTTACGGAAACCTGCAAATCGTCGTCATATGCGCGTACGTTCTCGACCAGGGATTGCAAGCCGGCGGAATCGATAGTGTCCCCGGTATGTACTGGCAGACGCTGCAAGAGGTCTTCGCGAGCCGGGGCCGAGAGATTTCGTACGTCGATGCTCTTCACCGTAAACCGGCCGCCCGCCGGCAGCGCAAGCTTGGGGGCCTGCGCATTTCCATCTTTCGGTAGCTTGAATTCCAGCGTCGTCTGCGTGGTGGCCGGCAAGGTCATGGCCTTCGGCGAATAGTGCCATTGCAGCACGGCCGTGAGTGCCGCACCGCGTAACTCCCGCGGGCCGCTGAGCACGTGGGCATCGGAAACATGGCCGTCGGCGTCGATCTGCAACTCGAGCACCACGGCGCCTTCAATGTGTTTCTCGCGCGCCTCGCGCGGATACTGCGGTGGAACGCCGTGGAGCAGGCTCGCATCCACCTGTTCCTGGGGAACGGGCGCCGCCTCGAGCGGAAATGTACGGAGCGCGAGCCAGCCTGCCGCGAGCAGCAAACCACAACTTGCGGCGCAGAAAGAAACGATTCGGCGTTTTGACATGGTAATCTCCTTTAACAGTAGTGCCACCCGTTTTTTCAAGTGGCGTCTGCGCAAGAACAGGGTCGCCGGTATCAGATCGGGCGAGGGCTGGTCTCCGGCGATGGCCAGCAGCGCATTCAAATACTGCGCGCGATTCTTGGTAAACTCCACCACCGCGCCATCCACAGCCTGCTCACGCGCCAGTTGGATCTGACCGATCAGCCACCACACGGCCGGGTGGAACCAAAGCGCCGCACGGATCGATTCTTCCGCCAAGGTGGCGATCCAATCGTGACGCCGTACATGCAGCAGTTCGTGGCATGCGATGGCCTCCTGAATATCCGGCGGCAGCGCGCCGAATCTCGCGGGCAGCACCACCACCGGCCGCCAAAACCCGAACGTCACCGGACTCTGTATGGATTCCGACACGAGGAACTCCGCGGCAGCAATCCTGGCGCGCAGACGATGCAGACCCGCGGGCAGCGGCTCGAAGGGCCGCGAGGTGCGTCGGCGGCGGCGCAATGTGCCGAGCCCTGCCACCAGCCACATCGCCCTCACGGCCACACCGGACCCGAGCGCCATCAGCAACACCTCGCGCCACGGAACTGCTCGCGGAGCAGGGTGCCGTGTATGCGCCGGCCGTGCGGCAGCGGTAGCGAAATCCACTCGCGAATCCGGCGCACTTTGCCACGGCTCCGCGATGGGAAGCAACAGGCAAATCGCCAGCAGGGCCTGCGAATAAGCCAGCCGGACGCGCGGCGCGCGCAGCCGGAACGCCCACATTGCCAGGCTTCCGGCGGCAATGAGAACCATAACCTGCGCGCTCCAGGAAACCAGATTGTGGAGCCAGAGAGCGGAGCTCATGAGCGCTCTCCAATCAGGCGCCGGATCTCTTCGATCTCGACTTCACTCAAGCCCTGGTCCTCGATCAAATGCACCAGCAGCGGCTCCGCCGACCCGTTAAAAACACGGTTGACAAAGTCCCGCACCATGTTCGCGATCACTTGGTTCTTCGGCTGAGCAGGCCGGTAAACGTAAGCGCGATCTACTTGTTTGCGGCGAAGATATCCCTTTTGTTCCAGGATCTTCATCAT
>Ga0302326_10004089_pt1 | contig 33976 bp, 22 predicted proteins | sample Palsa_T0_3_FD_202264 | JGI IMG/M metagenome (GOLD analysis project Ga0302326, IMG submission 202264) | Peat permafrost microbial communities from Stordalen Mire near Abisko, Sweden - Palsa_T0_3 | ecosystem: Environmental > Terrestrial > Soil > Palsa > Peat permafrost | place: Sweden: Abisko...
CGCGGCCGCCCCGATCCGTTACATAGCGGACGACTGCCTGAAATTCGTGCGGCGGGAGCGGAAGCGCGGCCGGCGCTATGACGCCATCATCATGGACCCGCCGACCTATGGCCGGGGCAGCAGCGGGGAGATGTGGCGCCTCGAGGACAGCCTCTGGGAGCTGCTCGAGGAATGTCGCGCGCTCCTGAGCGACCGGCCGCTCTTCTTCCTGATCAACGCCTACACGGCGCGGCTTTCCCCGACGGTCGTCGCCAATTTGCTCGCCGAACTCCTCGCCGGCCGGGGCGGGACCATCACCGCGGGCGAAGTCGGCCTGCCCGTCGAGCACGACGGCAAGGTGCTGCCCTGCGGCATCTACGGCCGCTGGGAATCCCTAGCGCAGTCCTGATTGCGTTCCCCCCTCCCGCATTTTTAGCTCTGCCCATGCCCCTGGCCGATACCTATTTCAGACGCGCGAATGAGATGCTCGCCCGCGCCTGGGAGGCCAATGCTCCCGTGATCGGCCGGCTCGCGCCCATCATCGGCTCCTGCGTCGCCCGGGGGGGCGTGGTGCACACCTTCGGCAGCGGCCACAGCGAGCTCATCTCCCGTGAAATCATCGGCCGCGCCGGCGGGCTGGTCTGCGTGACCGGAATCATCGACCCGACCGGCGGGTTCATCGAGAATCTCCCCGGCTATGGCGCCCGGCTGGTTGAGCGCTATGACCGCCAGTATGGGCTCCTCCCCGGCGAGGTCATCATCGTCGTGTCCAACTCGGGAAAAAATGGTTCGCCGATCGATGTCGCGCTCTATGCCAAGGGCAAGGGCCTCGTGGTGGTCGCCCTGACGTGCCTGGCCATGTCGCGCGCGACGCCCTCGCAGCATCCGGGGGGCCGGCGGCTCTTCGAATGCGCCGACCACGTGCTCGACAACGGAGGCGTGCCGGGCGACGCCATCGTCGAGCTCGATCCGGCGGGCAGGACCGCCGGATCGCCCGCCGAAGCCTCGGCGAAGGAGGGAGCCTCCATCTGGGCCGGACCGACCTCGACCTTCATCGGGTGCTCGGTGCTCAATTGGCTGACGCTGGCGGTCGTCGACTGGCTCGCGGCCAACGGCCATGCGCCGCCGGTGCTGCGCAGCCAGAACCTTCCCGGCGCGATCGAGCACAACCGGGCGCTGGCGCAAAAGTACCAGGGGCGCCTCAGCCGCCAGCTGGCCTGACATGACCTACCGGATCGGCGTCGACGGCGGCGGAACGAAGACGGCATGCATTTTGGTCGACGCGGCGGGCGCCATCGCCGCGCGCCGTCTCGCTCCCGGTTCCAATCCAAGCCTGGAGGGCGCGGAGGGCGCGCGTCGGATTCTCGCCGGGGCCCTGGAAGGGCTGAGCGCCCAGCTTCCCGCGGCCAACATTTCGGGCACGCTCCTCTGCATGGCCGGCGCGCCGGAGTTCTGGCGGGAGACGGCCGCCGGCCTGAAGGGCCTGGGCCGCGTCGTCGCGGTCCCCGATTCGCTGCCCGTCTTGGAAGCGGGCACCGCGGGCGGGCCCGGCCTCGTGCTCCACGCCGGCACGGGATCGTTCGTCGCCGCCCGCACGGCGGCGGGCAACGCGTCCGATCTTCTCGCCGGAGCGCATTATGCCGGCGGCCTGGGATGGCGCTTAGGAGATCCCGGCAGCGGCTACGACATCGGCCGGCGCGCGATCGCCCGCGCGCTGCTCGAATTGCAGGGCTGGGCCGAACCGTCGCCGCTGGGGCCGCTCCTGCGCGCCCATACCGGCCTGGCCGAAGCCGACCCGATCACGCGCCATCTCTACCGCGAATCCGCCTCCGCCTCGGAAATCACCGGCTTCGCGCCGGCGGTGCTGCGGATCGCCGCCGAGGGCGACCCCGCCGCCCGTCGGGTGGTGCTCGATTCGGCAGGAGAGCTGCTCGAACTCGGCGGCGCCATGGCCGCCAGGCTGTTTCCCGGAGCCGGGGCGGGCGCAATTCGCGCGGGGCTAAGCGGAAAAATCCTGACCCACCCTTTTGTGCTCGAGGCCCTCGCGCCGCGCGCCCCCTTCGCGCTGTTCCCGGTCGTCGATTCGCCGGAGGAGGGACTCAGGCTGCTGCTGGCGCGGTGGGTGCCGGGCTGACGAGAATTCGGAAAAGGCACAGCCTGAGGTAGCGCGGGTTGTCCCCAACCCGCCGAAGCGCTTTGGGACAAAGCGCGCTACCCCATGAATCCGCGGCCACAGATTTTCGTTAGATCCCCTGCGCTCCAAACTTTTTTAACCGATCCGCGATGTCCGCGCGGAGGCGATCCACGTGGCCGAGGGTGTAGTCGGCGACGGACAGGGACGCGTCCGCCACGAGCGGCGTCAGGTCCATGGCCCAGGTCACCGCCGTGGCGGCGTCGGTCTGGCGCGGCGTATCGTAGGTCGCATTGGCCGCCCGCCGGCCGATCGTCGCCACGTCATAGCGCTTGCCGCCGGCGATCTGCGAATCGAACACCTTGATCAGCGCCTCCGCCAGTTCGGGCCGGCGGCCGGCATCGAGCGCGACCTTGTCCGGATCCGCCATCCAGTCCAGCCCCCGCCAGACCTCGCAGCCGAGGACCCGCCGCGGCCGGCGCGCGCGAGGCAGGGCGCGCAGCGCCTCCAGGCAGCGCAGGAGGACCGCGATGTGCGTGTCGTGCTTGTCGGCCGGATTGTGCAGGTAGATGACCTGCGGGTCGCAGGCGCCGAAGATCGCCTTCAGATCGGCGGCCACACCGGTCGGGCCGGCGCTCCGCACCTCTCCGCTCGGATGTGCCAGCTGGATCTGCAAATTGTATTTTCCCAGCGCCGCGGCGGCGCGCTGCTCCGCGCGGCGTACTTCCCGCATGCGGTCATCGTCGAACTTCGCGTAGCGCCCCGCCCGGGGCGCGCCGGCCCCGTCCGTGACGACGACGCCAGTGAAAAAACGCTCCGCGGAGCCGTAGCATTCCGAGATTCCGGCCTGCGCCATGATCTCGATGTCGTCCTGATGCGCCGCGAGACAGAGATGCGTGGTCCGCGCCAGCGCCGGGCCGGGCGAGGTGCCGTCGGGAGCGAAGACATCGGCTGCCGTTTGGAAGAAATTCATGGGTGGCTAGAAGAGTTTTCGCGGATACTCGCCCCCCTCTTGGGTGAGCTGGGCCAGGACGGCCCGCACCCGCGCCCGGTCCTCGCGGTAGGTCACCCCAAACCACAGGCTGTCCACCCGCAGGACCTGGACGGCGGCCTGGCCGCGCGCGATCATCGCGGAGACCGCCGCCGGCAGGTAAAACTCCGCCTTCGGGTCGCCGCCGCGTTCCGCGAAAAATTCCCGGAGCTGCCCATCGAGCCCGGCAAATACGGCCGGCGTGAAGCCCCAGCAGTTCATCGAGACCGTCTCCGCGCCGGAGTACTTCCGGCCGGGGCCGACCTCCGCGCGCGTGATGCCGGTTTGCTCGACGATCGACGACAGCCAGCCGTCGGGCCCGGTCGTGCACACGCCCCGCGCCACGGCGCCGTGCTCCGAAAGCGTCCGGTCCAGGCGGAAGCCGGCCATGCAGAAGAATTCCTTCCCCGCCCCGCCCGCCGGCGTGTCCCGCAAAAAAGCGGCGATCCGCCGTAATGAATCCGCCCCATAGAAGTCGTCGGCGTTGATCGCGGCACAGGGCCCGGCGATCGCCTCGCGCGCGCACCAGACGGCGTGTCCCGTTCCCCAGGGCTTTTCCCGGCCGGGAGGAGACGCCAGGCCCGGCGGGAGCGCGTCCAGCGATTGAAAGACGACATCGGTCGGCACATGGCCGGCGTATTTCGCCATCACCTGCGCGCGAAAGGCCTCCGCAAACTCCCGCCGAATGACAAACACCACCCGGTCAAAACCGGCCCGAAGCGCATCGAAGACCGCGTAGTCGAGCAGCGTTTCTCCCGACGGCCCGACCGGATCGAGCTGCTTCAGCCCGCCGTACCGGGATCCCAGGCCGGCGGCGAGGACAAGAAGCGAGGGCATGGTGACGCGAAGAAAATGCAGTGAACCCAAAATGGCGAGAAAACGTCTGGCTGTCGTCATTCGAATCGGTCATGCCACCGGTTCCCCCCACCCCTGCGACTTCCATGAATAAACCCTCCCTTGTCCTCTGCGTCGTCCTCCTCGGACTAGCCGGTTGCGCCACACCGGCCGCCAACATGGCCTCCGCGCCCGGAGCGGCCCCGGCCGCCCCGCCGCCCATGGTGACCTTCAACGTCCGCGATTTTGGGGCGACCGGCGATGGCAAGACCCTGGACACCGCCGCGATCAACACGGCCATCTCCGCCGCCGCGGCCGCCGGCGGCGGCCGGGTGCTCTTTCCCGCCGGCACCTACGCGAGCTACTCGATTCATCTGAAAAGCAACGTCACGCTCTTTCTCGGCGACGGCTCGACGCTCCTGGCGGCCGATGCGCCGCCGGAGGGAACGCCCGGTGGGTACGACGACGCCGAGCCCAACCCGGGCAACGACAAATATGAGGACTTCGGACACAGCCATTTCCACAACAGCCTGATCTGGGGCGAGAATCTCACCAACATCGGCATTATCGGACCGGGCCGGATCTATGGCGACGGCCTGAGCCGGGGCTTCGACCGCAAGGACGGGCCTCCGGGACAGCCCCGCATGCGCAATTCCGCGGCGCTGGCCGCGCGCAATCCGACCACCGGCGAAGCCGGCTACCCCAACCCGCGCGACACGCTGGCCAACGGGATCGGCAACAAGTCGATCGCCCTGAAGAATTGCCGCAACGTCATCTTCCGGGATTTCACGGTCTTCCACGGCGGCCACTTCTGCTTCCTCGTCAACGCCGTCGACAACATGACGCTGGAAAACATCAAGATCGACACCAACCGCGACGGGATGGACATCGACAACTGCCAAAACGTCCGGATCTCCGACTGCACGGTGAATTCCCCCCAGGATGACGGCATCTGCCTCAAGAGCGACTTCGCCCTCGGCTACAATCGCCCGTGCGAGAACATCACGATCACCGGCTGCCAGGTGAGCGGATTCACCGAAGGCACTCTCCTCGACGGCACCCGCAAGCCCAAGGATACCGGCCCCGGCACGGGGCGGATCAAATTCGGCACCGAGTCGAACGGCGGTTTCATCAACATCGCGATCTCCAACTGTGTCTTCGAAATGTGCCATGGCCTGGCGCTCGAGACGGTGGACGGCGCCTTCCTCGAGGACGTGAGCGTGAGCAACATCACCATGCGCGACATCGTCGACGCGCCGATCTTCCTGCGGCTCGGCGCGCGCGTCCGCGGCCCGGCCGAGACCATGCAGAAGGGCACCTTCCGCCGGGTCTCGATCAGCAATGTCATTGCGCACAACGTCGGCAATCTGAACGGCATCCTGATCGTCGGCCTGCCCAATAACGCGATCGAGGACATTTCCCTCAGCCACATCTTCATCGACTACAAGGGTGGCGGCACGGTGGGCAACGCCCAGCGCGAGGTGCCGGAGGACGAGAAGATGTATCCGGAGCCCGGCCGCTTCGGCATGATCCCCTCCTATGGCATGTTCGCCCGCCACGTGCATGGCCTCAGCGTCGATCACGTGGAGTTCCGCTATGCCGGGGAGGAGCACCGCCCCGCGGTGATCCTCTCCGAGGTGACCAGCGCCGACATCGACCATCTCAAGGCGCCCCATGCGGCGGACGCCTCCGCCCTGGTCCTGAAAAACGTGACCGGCCTGGCGCTCCGGAACAGTCCCGGCGTGCCGGATACTGTGATCGATCAGCCGATCGCCGACCAAAAGATTTGACCGGGGACGATCCCAATTTCCCGCCGGCATCCGGCGTAACGCGGCGAGGTTTTCTCGTGAAATCAGCCACGGCCGCCGCCGTGCTGGCGGGAGTCGGGGTCGCCAAACTGGTGGGCGCGGAGGACGCCTCCGGATCGGGCGCGGCGCCGGCCGAGCCCTGGTTTCGCCGGACCCTGAGGTGGGGCCAGACCAACATCAACGAGCTGGATCCGACCCGCTACGACGTCGGCTGGTGGCGGACCCAGTGGAAGCGGACGCGGACGCAGGGCATCGTCGTCAACGCCGGCGGGATCGTGGCCTTTTATCCGACGAAGGTGCCCCGGCACCGCCCGGCCCGGTTCCTCGGCAGCCGCGATCTCTTCGGCGAGCTGCGGCAGGCCGCGAAGGAGGACGGGATCGTCGTCTTCGCCCGGATGGACTCGGACGGGAACAATGAGGATTTCTACCGGGCCCATCCCGACTGGTTCGCCGCCGACGCCGATGGCCACCCCTACCAGCGCGAGCGCGGCCTCTACATGCCGTGCCTCAACGGTCCCTACTTCAGCGAATATCTGGCGGCGATCCTCGACGAGATCGCCGCCCTCTATCGGCCGGAGGGCTTCACCGACAACTCCTGGAGCGGGCTGGGCCGCGGGACCATCTGCCACTGCGGAAACTGCGCCCGGAAGTTTCAGGCCGAGGCCGGTCGGGAGCTCCCTCGGAAGATGGACTGGAAGGATCCGACCTATCGCGCCTGGATCGAATGGAGCTACGCCTGCCGCCTGCAGGTGTGGGACGGGAACAACCGGCGCACGCGCGCCGCCGGCGGCCCCGATTGCCTTTGGGTGGGGATGAACGGCGGCTCGCCGTACGGAGAGGCCCAGCAGTTCCGCGACTTCCGGGAGATCTGCCAGCGCACGGAAATCCTCATGTTGGACGACCAGCGGCGGATGAATGCGACCGGCTTCCAACGCAATGCCCAGGTCGGCAAGCTGGTGCACGGCGTCCTCGGCTGGGACAAGGTGGCGCCGGAAAGCATGGCGATGTACCAGACGACCGACCCCACGTTCCGGCTCTCGGCCAAGCCCCCGGCGGAGGCCCGGCTGTGGATGCTCGAGGGCTTCGCGGGCGGCATCCAGCCCTGGTGGCACTACCTCGGGGCCTATGGGGAGGATCGCCGCTCTTACCAGACGCCCGTCGAACTCTGCCAGTGGCACGCCGCCAATGAGCGCTATCTCGTCCGCCGCCGCCCAGTCGCGACCGTCGGCGTGGTCTGGTCGCAGCGCAGCTGCGACTTTTTCGGGCGCGACGAATGGGCTGCCCAGGCTTCGGCGCCGGCCGACGGGTTCATGCAGGCCCTCGTGCGGGCGCGCATCCCCTCCCTGCCGGTCCATATCGATGACATCGGGCGCGAGGCGGCCCAGCTCCGACTCCTGATCCTGCCGAATATCGGGGCGATGTCCGATGCCCAGGTCGCCGCCGTGAGGAGTTTCGTGGAGAATGGCGGTGGGCTCCTCGCCACCGGACAGACGAGCCTCTGCGACAGCTGGGGCGATCCGCGCCCGGATTTCGCGCTGGCGGATTTGTTCGGCGCGCATCTTCCCGCCGGCCATGGCGCGCGCGAGGAGTCGAACCGGCGCCGGTGGGCCGCGGAGAATATCCACTCCTACCTGCGCCTGACTCCCGAGCTGCGCGGCCGGGTGCCCGGACCCCATGCCGGCGCCGAGCCCACGGCCGAGGGCGTGCGCCATCCGGTGCTGCAGGGCTTCGAGGAGACCGACATCCTGGGCTTTGGCGGAACGCTCGAGCCGCTCGCCGTCGATTCCTCCGCCCGGGTCCTCGCGACCTTCGTGCCCGCCTTCCCGGTCTCCCCGCCGGAGGACGACTGGATGCGCACGCCCAGGACGGAAATCCCCGGCCTCATCCTCAAGGAAAGGCCCGGCCGCGGCCGGGTCGCCTATTTGCCCGCCGATCTCGACCGCCGGTTCGACCGGAACAACCTGCCGGACCACGGCAATCTCCTCGCGAACCTGGTGCGCTGGACCGCTCGCGACGAGCTGCCCCTGCAGGTGGCGGGACCGGGCCTGATCGACTGCAATCTCTACCACCAGCCTGGACGGCTGATCCTGCATCTCGTGAACCTGACCAGCACCGGCACCTGGCGCGGTCCGGTCGACGAGGTGATCCCCGTGGGGCCGATCCAGGTCGCCGTTCGCCTGCCGGAAGATGTCAAAGCGGGCTCGATCCAGCTCAAAGTCTCAGGCCGGACTCTGCCTTTCCAGGCGGTCGGCGGCTGGGCGCGTTTCGAGCTGCCCGCGCTGCTCGACCACGAGATGGCTGTCATCGGATAGGCGCTTAAGCGGATGACGCGTTGGGACAACGCGTCCTACCTTATTTTCCGATCTGCAGGAGCCCCCAGAAGAGGCCGAGCATCGCGCAGGAAACCGCGCTGCAGACGAAGAATCCGATGGTGTCGACTCGCGTCCACTTGGTCAGCTCCCAGTTCGAGCGCGGAAACAGCTTCTGGTCGTCAAAGCGGCCGGGCGCCGCGTAGCCGGCGGCCAAGGCGCCCGCGTCCTCTTCCGGGGTTGGCGCCACGGGCGTCTTCATCTTGACGTAGAAGCGCTCGACCCGCCCGCGATCAGTCGGAGGGGTCAGCCAGCTGAGCGGTATCAGCAGGAAAAACGGCAGGAGGCCATCGAACCAGAAGCGGGACGCCAGGAGGCCGGCGGGCGTGAAGCGGCGCAGGTTGACCCCAAAGAGGGACACGATCCAGTTTTCGGTCCGGAAGGCGCCCCGCCCTTCCCGAGGGGACGTGAGATCGGTCGGATCGATATGCACGACGTTCTCGAAAAAAATCGGCACCGGCTCGAGGCGGATGGCCTTGACGATCTGGTCCCCCGCATGCGCCGCCCGGCCGGCGTGCACGTCATCGACCGTGGCGTGGGCGGTGACCTGGCGCACCTGCGGCTCGGTCAGCTCCGTCAGGGCCGGCAGCCGCCGGAGGGCCGGCACCGCCGTCACGGCGTAGGGGAGGATGCAGATGATCAGCATCAGGAGGAGGACCGTGACCAGCGCAGCGGCCTTGGTCAGGCGCCGCCAGAGAAAGATCAGCATGATGGGCGCGCCGAAGATGGCGTAGGCGGTGATGACCAGCTTCGCGATCTCGACCACGCTGTCCATCAGTGTGGCGGCGAGGATTCCCGCCACCAGCACGACGATGATGACAACACGCCCGACAAAGACGTAATGCCGCTCGGTCCGGCCCGGCTGGAGCGGCTCGTAGAGATTGCGCGCGAAAAGCGCCGAGATCACGAGGGACTGGGCGCTCAGCGCCGACATCTTGGCCGCGAGGATTCCCACCAGCATGAGCCCGATCAGCCCCGGCATGAGGAGCGTGCGCCCCAGCATGCCCCAGGTGGCGTCGGGATCCGGAAGATCGCGTCCGAACAGGCCGATGGCGATCAGGCCGCATAGGCCCCAGGCGATGATCATCAGCCGCTTGCTGTAGCCGCCGCTGACCGCGCCGACCCGGGCCGCCATCTCATTCTTGGCGGAACCCCCGATCGTCATGTTGTGGATGACGGCGTTGATCTGCACCAGGCTGGTGAAGAGGATGGCCAGCATGGAAAACCAGGTGTACTCGCCGGCCGAAACCGACCCGAAGACGTCGAAGATGTAGTCCGGCACGCGTGCGTGCAGCCCGCTGAAGCCGCCGATCCGCACGAGGCCAAACGGGATCAGCATGACGGAAAATACCATGATCAGGAGGCCCTGGATGATGTCGATCAGCACCGCGGCTTTCAGGCCCCCCAGCACGCAATAAGTGCCGACCACCACCGCGCAGATCGTGTAGAAAGGCACCGGTTTGAGGTAGGACACATAGGCCTGGAGCTCGCCGCGCACGGCCGACTCCTTCAGCCGGTCGTAGCGGGCCTGCTCGCCGGGCGCGAGGGGCGCGAGCTGGGCCTGGCGGCCGAGCGCGCGATATTCCCCGTAATCGGCGATCATGAGGCGCTCGGCCGGCGCATACGCCGCCGGTTCCTTCATCATCAGGGGCGCGATGGTTTTGTACGTCACCATGTAACCCCAGCCGATGGTCGCGATGGCGAAGCCGATGTTGAAGAGCGAGTAGATCGTCGCGAGCGAGCGGCCGCCGAACCGGTCCTCGAAAAGGTCCGCCATCGTCATCAGGCGCACCCGCCGGAACCAGACGTTCATGAACCAGTAGTAGGGCGTCATGAACAGCGTCTGCAGCGCGATCCAGGTGCCGCCGGCGCCCGAGCCGTAGACCGCGCTGGTGGTCGTGACCGCGTTGTTGAGGTCGGTCATGTTCCCAAAGTTCAGGAAGAACTGCAGCCCCTTGCCCAGCTTGCGCCCACCCAGGTACAGGTCGGTCTGGCGCTTCACCGTCCGCGCCGTGCGCTGCCCAATATAGATCAGCGCACCGAGATAGAGCGCGATCATCAGCCAGTCCTGCCAGTGCAGCCCGAGAACGACCATGGGGCACTATGGCGGGAAGGCGGGGAAGTTTTCGAGCGACAACTTTCCGGCGGGTGACGCCCATGGGCAGCCGCTCTCGTGCAGCAGCCGGCCGGTGGCAAAGGCCCGCTCGACCTGCGGCGCCAGGCCGGAGATCACCGGCTGGGCCGCGCCGCCCGACCCATGGCGGCGGGTCTCGAGGTAGGCGGGCGGAATATCGCGGATCGGCGTGGCCGCGTGCGCGCCATTGACGCAGAGGATATGCTCGGCCGCGATTTCCGGGCCGCACACGAAGGTGCGGGGATCATGCAGGCGGCGCAGGATGCGCGCAAACATCTCCCGGCGGGCCTGCGTCTCGCCGCGGGCGGGCAGAGAGGTCTCGCCCTCCCGCGCGCTATGCATGCGCCAGCCGGCCGCGGCGCTCCAGACGGCGGTGCCGCCGTCCCCCTCGATCTGCAGCTCGGGCTCGGTGGCCTCGGCGCAGCTGTGGCTGGCGTAAAAGCAGATCTCGACGCCGTTGCGGGCGGTCGCGCGCACCGCCGCGGTATCGTAGCTTTCGATCGGGCGGGCGCGATAGAGTTCGGCCTCGACCAGGACGGGCGAGGCGGAGCGCTCGGCTTCGCCCCCGGCGAGGAAAAGCGCCAGGTTCAGGAAGTGCGCCAGGGCGTTCGCCAGCGGAGAATCGAGGACCCATTCGCCGCCGACCCGGATCCGTCCGGCCCAATCGTTGCGCGCATAGTAGTCGTCGTCGCGCGGCCAGAGCCCGCGGCCCCGGATCCGCCGGAGCCGCCCCAGCGCGCCGGCGACCAGACGCCGCTTCATGGCGAGATTGTCCTCCAGGTAGATGTCCTGGAAGCCCACGGCCACGAAACGGCCGGAGGCGGGCGCCGTCTCCCGAATCGTCCGCACATCCTGCACGGTCGCGGCCAGCGGCTTCTCCACCAGGACATTCGCGCCCGCCGCCAGCGCCGCCAGGGTCATGCGCGCGTGCCAATGGATGCCCGTGGGAATGAGCACGAGATCGAGCTGCCCCGCCTGCGCCTCGAGCATCTCATGATAGTCGCCGTAGATCATGGCTCCCGTCGCCTCGAGCGCGGCACAGGCCGACCGCTCCTGCGCCCGATTGATCACCGTGGCCGCCGCGATTTCAAAATCGCCGCGCGCCGCGTACTGCAGCAGCATTTCGAGGTAAATCTTGCCGTAGCCGGAGACGCCGATGATGGCGGCCCGCGGCGGGGTGCGGGGCATGGCGACCAACCCTAAGGACACGTGACCGCGAGGACAGCCCCTTTTGCGGCCGGACGGTCTGATTACTCCCGGAATTACAGGACCTTTTCGGTCTTCGCGTCGAAGAGATGGGCGCGATCGAGATCGAGGCCGAGCGCGATCCTCTGGGCCGGCCGATATTCCTCATCCGAGCGCACCCGGGCGACGCAGGGGAGACCGGCCGCCCGGAGGTAGAGATAGGTTTCGGCTCCCATGGGCTCGGCCACCTCGATCACCCCCTCGACGGCCCCGTCTGAACCCGGTCCACCCGCCACCCGCACATCCTCGGGCCGGATGCCGAGCACCAGCGGCTGGCCGAGCATGTCCGCGGCCCGGTCCAACAGCGCGGCGGTCAGCGGCAGGGCCATCGGCACGGCGCCCTCGACATAATCGGTGACAAAGGCCTGCCGGCCGGCGGCCGGCAGGATCGAACCGCGGAAAAAATTCATCGGCGGGCTCCCGATGAAGCCGGCCACGAACAGATTCGTCGGACGATGGTAGATCGCCAGCGGCTCGTCGACCTGCTGGATGTCGCCGTCCCGGAGCACGCAGATGCGATCGCCCATCGACATCGCCTCCATCTGATCGTGCGTCACGTACACCATCGTGGCGCCCAGCCGGGCGTGCAGCTTGGAGAGCTCCGCGCGCATGGTCACGCGCATCTGGGCGTCGAGGTTGGATAGGGGCTCGTCAAAGAGAAAGACCGCCGGCTGCCGCACCATGGCGCGGCCCACCGCCACCCGCTGCCGCTGTCCCCCGGACAGGGCGCGCGGCTTGCGGCGGAGGCAGGCCTCGAGGCCGAGCAGGGTGGCGGCCTCGCGCACCCGCCGGTCGATCTCCGGCTTGGGCATCCGGCGGAGCTTCAGGCCGAAGGCCAGATTTTCATAGACGCTGAGATGCGGATAGAGCGCATAATTCTGAAAGACCATGGCGATGTCGCGGTCCTTGGGCGCGACGTCGTTCACCACCCGGTCGCCGATCAGGATCCTGCCGCCGGAGATCTCCTCCAGGCCGGCGATCATCCTAAGGGTGGTCGACTTGCCGCAACCGGAGGGGCCCACCAGCACCATGAACTCCCGGTCCTCCACCGTCAGGTTGATGCCGCGGACCGCCCGCACGTCGGGGGCGTTCTTCTGCGGGTAAACCTTGACCAAATCCTCGAGGACGACGCGGGCCATGGGCAGCGGCCGGACTAAAGCCGGAGGCCGCCCGCCGCGACAAAAGGCTCTTCCCGCATGATCGGCGCGCGGCGGCCGGCCAGGAGCAGCCACCACACGCGGGCGTTGGCCAGCACCACCGTCGCCACCAGGAGCATGAAGACCGCGGTGACGGCCACGTTGACCTCGGCATTGAAGATCTGGTGGCGCAGGCTCTCCGCCGCCGCCCCGCTGGCGAAGACCAACTGCTGACCCTGCAGGGCCGCCTGGCTGAGGAAACCAAGCCGGGGATCGGCGGCAAAAATCTTCATCCAGCCGGCCGTCATCGTCACCGCCAAGAGCCAGCCCAGCGGCAGCAGCGTGACCCAGACATGTTGCGTCCGCCCCATCTTGATCAGGACCGTGGTGCCGAGGGAAAGGGCGATGACCGCGAGGAGTTGGTTGGCGATGCCAAAGATCGGCCAGAGGGAATTGATTCCGCCCAGCGGATCGATCACACCCTGATAGAGAAACCAGCCCCAGGCGGCGACGAAGATGCCGGTGCCGACCACATTGCCCGCCGCCGAGGAGGTGCGGCCCAGAGGCGCCCAGACGTGCCCTAGCAGGTCCTGCATGAGGAAACGGCCCACCCGCGTTCCCGCATCGATCGTCGTCAGGATAAAGAGCGCCTCGAACATGATCGCGAAGTGATACCAGAGCGACGAGGCTGTCTGGCTCCGAAAGGCGCCCGCGAACATCTGGGCCATGCCGAGGGCGAAGGTCGGCGCGCCGCCTGTGCGGCCGAACATGGTGGGCTCGCCCACGCTGGCCGCGAGCGCGGCCATCTGGCCGGTCGTCACCGGGAAGCCCAGCGAGCTGATCTTGGCCACGACCGCGGCCGGCGCACCGGCCATGTTGACCGCGAAGTATTCGCCCGGGCGCATGGCGCACGCGGCGATGAGCGCCATGATCCCGACGCACATCTCCGTGATCATCGCCCCGTAGCCGACCAGCCGGATATCCGTCTCGCGCGGCAGCAGCTTGGGCGTCGTGCCCGAGGCGATGATGGAATGAAACCCGGAGATCGCGGAACAGGCGATGGTGATGAAGCAGAACGGGAAGACCGGCCCGGCGAAGACGAGCCCGGTGCCGTCGACGAAGCGGCTGAGCGCCGGCATGCGCAGTTGCGGGCCGAGAATGATGATGGCCGCCGCGAGGCCGATCAGCGTGCCGATCTTCATGAACGTGCTCAGGTAGTCGCGGGGGGCCAGGAGAAGCCAAACCGGCAGGATCGCCGCCAGGAAACCGTAGATCATCATCACCCAGGCCAGGGTTGGGCCGCCCAGGGTGAAGGCGGAAGCCCAAGGCCCAGCCTGCACGAACCTGCCCGCGCCGACCGCGGCCAGCAGCGCGATCACGCCGAAGGCGCTGATCCAGGCGAGCTTGGACGAACTGTGGCCGGCCGACCGCATCATCAGTCCCATGGCGAGGCCGATCGGAATCGTGGCGGCGATGGTGAAGAGTCCCCAGGGGCTGTCAGCCAGCGCCTTGACGACCACCAGACCCAGCACGGCGAGCATGATGACCATGATCGAGATGATGGCGAAGAGGGCCACGACACCGGCGAACGGACCGACCTCGTCCTTGACCATCTGGCCGATGGACTTCCCTCGGCGGCGCACCGAACAGAAAAGCGTGACGCAGTCATGCACGCAGCCACCCAGGACCGCGCCCACGAGGATCCAGAGCATCCCGGGGAGATAGCCGAACTGGGCCGCGAGCACCGGGCCCACGAGCGGGCCCGGCCCGGCTATGGCCGCAAAATGATGCCCGAACACCACCCAACGGTGGGTGCGCACGTAGTCCTTGCCGTCGGCCTGGACATCCGCCGGCATCGCGCGCGCGCCGTCCACCGTGAGCACCGTCGCCATGAGCCACGCCGAATGAAAGCGATAGGCGACCGCGAAGGTGCAGAGCGCCGCGACGACCATCCAGAGGGCGTTCACGGTCTCGCCGCGGGCCCAGGCCAGCACAGCGACGGAGGCGGCGCCCGTGGCGGCGACGACGCCCCACCCCAGCAGGCGCAGCGGACGGCGGAGGGCGAATGGGGTGCTCATACGCGAGCCCAAGATTTGCCAGATTCACCCCGGAACGCCAAGCCGCAAAGATTGGCGCGCGCTGGGCGCCCGGCCTATTCCGGGCCGCAAAACCGGTTGCGGGCCCGTCGGCCGTCTGTTCAAGCTGGGGCACCCCAATGAAGACCCCTTCGCCTTTCACGCCGACCCTGAATCGGCGCTCGATGCTCAAGGGCCTGGCCCTCGGCGCCGGAGCCGTCGTGATCAGGAGTTCCGGATGGGCGGCCCTGGCAGCCGACACCGCGCCCACCGCCACCACCACCGCGGGGAAAGTCCGCGGCGCCACGGACGATGGCATCTGCGTCTTCAAGGGCATTCCCTACGGGGCGGACACGGCGAAGCGCCGGTTCCAGCCGCCCGTGCCTCCGGAGCCATGGACGGGAGTGCGTGACGCCCTCGCGTGGGGACCGCGGGCCCCGCAGGCGGGAGGGCGGGCGGCGCGGGCCAACCCTCCGCGCGCGGACGGAGCGCCGCCGGCTGATACCTATTCGGACGCGTACAACGGCGGGCCCACGCCGATGAGCGAGGATTGCCTGTACCTCAATGTCTGGACTCCCGGCCTGCGCGACGGCGGCAAGCGGCCCGTGATGTTTTACATTCACGGCGGCGCCTTCAGCGGCGGCTCGGCCAACAGCGATGTCTATGACGGGGCGCGCCTCTGCCGCCGGGGCGATGTGGTCGTGGTCACGCTGAACCACCGGCTGAATCTCTTCGGCTATCTTTATCTGGCGGAGCTGGGCGGGCCCGAGTTCGCCGATTCCGGCAACGTGGGGCAGCTCGACCTGATTCTCGCGCTGCGGTGGGTGCGCGACAACATCGCGGAATTCGGCGGGGATCCCCACCGCGTCCTGATCTGGGGGCAATCGGGCGGCGGAGCGAAGTGCGCCACCCTTATGGCCATGCCACCGGCGCGCGGCCTCTTCCATCGCGTGCTGTCGATGAGCGGCCAGCAGCTCACCGCCAGCCGGCGGGAAACGGCGACGAAGACCTCCCGCGCCGTCCTGGCCGCGCTGAACCTGGCTCCGGGATCGATCGACGCGATCAAGAGCCTGCCGATGGAGCAGCTGCTCCGGGCCATGCGCAGCGGGCCGTATTACGGACCGGTGAAGGACGGCCGGACGCTCCCGCGAGATCCCTTTGATCCCGACGCTCCTCCGCTTTCGGCGGATATCCCGATGGTCCTCGGGAACACGCGCTTTGAAACGACCTGGCTCATCGGCGGCGGCGACCCCTCCCTCTTTAACCTCACCTGGGAAACACTGCCCGCGAAGCTCGCGCGCAACTCGCCGAACATGGGAGATCTGGACCGCGGCCAAGTCATCGCCGACTACCGCCGATTTTATCCGGATTACTCGCCCACCGATGTCTTCTTCGCCTCCACCACCGCCTCGCGCTCGTGGCGAGGCCAGGTCGCCGAGGCGGAGCGCCGCGCGGTCCAGCCCCTCGCCCGGGATCGCACCCACGTCTATGAGCTCGACTGGCGCACGCCCGTCGACGGAGGAAAGTGGCGGGCGCCGCACACCCTCGATATCCCCCTGGCGTTCGACAACATCGTCCACGGCGCCTCGATGATCGGCACCGGCCCCGAGGCTCGGGCGATGGCGGCGGTGATGAGCGAGATGTGGATCGCCTTTGCCCGCACCGGCAATCCCAACACCCCTCACCTCCCGTCCTGGCCGACGTATGACCTGAACCGCCGGGCGACGATGGTCTTCGACAATGTCTCAAAGATTGTCGACGACCCGCGGGGCGAGGAGCGGCGGCTCTTCGCGCCGATTCCCTACGTGCAGCCGGGCACCTGACCGGGCTTAAGGGCCCAAGCGGTTGGCGGGCGCCTGGTTGAGCGTCGCCACGCTGCTCGTCGCCGCGACCGCGGCGCTCCCGGGAGCCAGTGCCTTGGCGGCGACGTCAAAGGCATCCAGGGAATTCGAGACGGTGACGGCGTATTTGCCCGCTTCTCCGGCTTGGATCTTGTCCAGCTGGAGCGTCGCCGTCGTCGCCCCAGCCACGAGCGCCCCATCCGGCCTGGGGCCGTCGGAAAGGGGCGCCCCGTTGAAGGTCCATTGATAACGCGGAGCGCTCTCTTTCACGCCGCTCGTTCCGGCGGTGGCCACCGTGAAGGTCACGTTGGCGCCCATCGCGGCGTTTTGGCTCCGCGGCTGGCCGATGATGGCCAGCGCGTTGCTCGTGGTGAGAGCTCCCACCTGCGTGTCTCCCGTGAATTGGACGTTGGCCGCGTCGTAGATTTCCAAGCCAGGGCCGCCGGAGATGAAGACGTTGTTCAGCTTCACGTCCTCCCAGAAATAGCCGGCCAGGGGCAGGCCCCAGATGGTGCTATAACCGGTGGTGCCCGTCGCGGTCAGGTTATTGATCGCGATATGCTTCCAGGAAGGCCGCGTCCGCCGGCTGAGGGAATTGGGCGGGGTCGCGTTCCAGAGCTTCACCTTCTCCGGGGTGCTTTGGAGGCGGCCGCTGATGGTGCCGGGGCTGCCCACTTTGTTGTAGTAGCTGTAGAAGACGATCGGGTACTCCACGTTCGTCATGACCAGGTTTGTATAGCTGATGTTCTGGACCGCCCCGCCCTGGGTGGAGTCGGCCTTCAGCCGGAGGCCGGAGGTCGTGCCGTCGAAATAGCAGTTCTTGACCGTCATGCCGTCCAGGCCGGCGTTGGTCTGGCCCCCGACCGACATGCCGTGACCGATGCCGAAGTAGCAGTCGGCGACGGTGATATCGGAGCAGAAGGTGCCCCCGGGTTTCAGCACGACGTTGTCGTCGCCGACCGCGATGTGGCAGTTCTGAACCAGGATGTGGGATCCGGCCGGATCCACTCCGTCGGTGTTAGGGGAAATCGGCGCTGAAATGGTGATGCCGAAGACCGTGAAATTGTCGGTCCCCCCTGTCGCCACGTGGAACATGGGCGAGTTCATCAGGGTGATCCCGGAAATGAGCACTGTGTTGCAGCGGTTGAACCGGACCAGGAACGGCCGGTGCGGCATCTGATGATCCGCCATGAAGGCGCGCCACCAGGCGGCGCCCTGACCGTCGATCGTCCCCCCTCCCGTCACCGCGACATCGTGGGCGTTCGCCGCCGAGATGAAATCGGCGTAGCGGTCGCCGCCCACGTTCGGATAGGCGGGCACGGCCGGCGCCTTCCCCACCGCATAGGGCAGCAGCTGCAGCGTGGCGCCGCGGTCGATCGTGAAGTTGATCTTGCTGCCCAGGGTCAGCGGACCGCAGAGATAGGGCTTGGCGCCCGCGGGCACCTCCACGACCCCGCCGCCCGCCGCGAGCGCGGCGGCGATCGTCTTTTGAATGGCGGCGGTGTTGTCGGTCATGCCGTCCGCCACGGCGCCGTTGGCGGCGACATTGAAGACCGCCTCCGGAATCTCCGGTAGCTTGGGAGGCGCCATCGCGGCCGGGGCCACGGCCGTGAGCTGGGCGGCGGCGCTCGTGACCGAGCCCGCGGCGTTGCTGACCGTGACGGTATAGTTGGCCGCGTCCTCCCACTTCAGATGGTGGAAGCGCAGCGCCGCCGCGGTCTCGCCGGCGAGCGCCTCGCCATTCTTATTCCATTGATAGGCCAACGGGCCGCTGCCGGCGGCGACGATGAAGAAGAAGGGATCGGTGCCGAGGAGTGCCATTTGGCTGGCGGGGGCCATCGTGAGCGTCGGGCTGCCCGCCGGGCTGGCGGGATGTGCGGGCGACTGCGCCGCAAACACCGGCGCGGCCTTCGGATTCCAGTCATGTCCGAGCACAAAGGAGGGATTGCCATAGTTGGCGATGAGCTCGGCGTCCGCCGGCTGCGCGAGCTGCCGCGACCCCGGGAGGCGCCGGCTGACGTCGACCGGTTTTCCGGCGGTGTCATGGCTGTTGTATTCCCAGAAGTGCACGTTGCCCGCGGGGACGGCGCCGCTCGCGCCCGGCCGGCCTTGCAGCAGCCAGGCAACCGGGCCTACGCTGCTGGTCATCTGGCAGTCGATCAGCGCGACCTCGCTGTTGGGAAACTGGGCGGTGCCGATCCGGGAAAGATAGTCGCCCATGATGCCCGGGGTACCGTCAAAAGTGCAGTGGAGGTAGACATAGCCGTGATTCGTGGCCGGATTGCGGATCTGGGTGTAGTAGGCGTTGGAGCGCAGCGACCGGCAGACGCAATCCTCGAAAAAGCACGGGCCGGTGCCCCACATGAAGTCCACGTCTCCCTCGATGTAGCAATGGCTGAGGTAGGCCTGCCCGTTGATCTGGAGCGTGTCCTGGTAGCCGTAGAGATCCACGTCCTTCAGAATGGCGCGGGCGGTTGTCGTGCCGTTGAGGATGATGGCCTCCGATTGCGATCCGCCCGGCGGGGTGCTGTTGCGGATGCTCAGGTTTTCGATCACCAGATCGTCGACGCGGTGGGCCAGGAAGACGCCGCGATGGTAGACGTTCCCGCCGGCCCGCCGCACGGGGGCCGCGCTCGGATTGGCGGCGCGGTTGGCGTAGGGATTGATGCCCGCGCCCGGATTGTTGAAACGCTCGTTGTTGGCGTAGACGATGACGGTCTGCTTCCGATCCTCGCCGACCAGGGTGATCGCATTCTTGTTCGTGACGAAGATCAGCTCCCTATAGGTGCCTTTGCGGATCGAGATCGTGGTGGGAGTGGTGTTGCCCTCGGGGATGAAATCGAGCGCGCCCTGCACGGTGCAGAAATCCCCGCTGCCATCGGCCGCGACCGTGAGCTTCGTGCTGCCCGGAGCGGGCGGCGCCACCTTCGTCGTGAAGCGCCAAGCCGTGGGCTGGCTGATGCCGGGAAAGCTGTCGGCACCAAGCTGGAATACTCCCCGATCGATCGTGACATAGTAGCTCTTGCCGTAGGCCAGCGAACCGTCGCGGGGGTAGATGTCCGCTTCGCGGCCCGCGATGATCACTGGGTAGTACCGGAAGTTCGGCTGGCCGCCGATCGTCTTGGTCGGCGGGACGCTTGAGCCGACGTCGATCGAGTCCGCCACTGCGTTGGTGGCAGCGTCGAAAATCTGGATCTTGCCACCCTTACCGAGCACAGGGGCCACCGCGAAGGTGATGCGCATGGGGGTATCGGGCGAGACAGCGCCGGCTTCGGCCGCCACCGAAGCGCCGTTCCGATCCACGGAGAGCCGAAGCTCGTGGGCCGGTGACGGGGCGGCCGGCGCGCTGGATGCGGCCAAGGCGAGGACGAAGGACGGAGTCGCATGGCGGAGAGCTTTGGAAAGCAACGAAAATGCGGAATTCATGGGCGCAGGCGGGGGTTAACGAACGACCGAGGGGTGACAGATAGACGATTTGGACACGTGTCCGTTGCGTCGCGAGTAGTTTTTTCCCAGCCGCCGATGGGGCCTAGCCCGGATATTTCACAAGCACAGGCGAATCTCGTGTCCGTGAAATATCCGGGCTAGCTCTCCAGCGCGGTCAATTTGGCGCCGGCCGCTTCCCACTCCGCGGTGGCCGTCTGCAGCTGATCGACGATGATGCTCAGCTCGCGGTTGAGCTGCTGGGCGCGCCCCGGATGGTTGTAGGTCTCGGGCGCCTCCAGGGCGGCGACGAGCTCGCCCTGATTCTTTTCCAATTCCGAGATCTGCTTTTCCAGCACGGTCATTTCCACGCGCAGGTGCTTGGCGGCGGCGGCGCGGCCGGCCCTCTCGTCCGCCTCGGCGCGCTTCTGCTCCTTCGTCTTGGCGGCGGCGGGCGGCGCGGCCACGGCCGTCTTCGCTCCGCTCCCGTTCTGCAGCGGCCGCGCGTCGGTGAAACCGGCCGTGAGGGCGGCCCGCTCGTTGGTGGCCTTGGACTTGTCCAGATAGTAGTCGTAGTTGCCGGCGTACGGCGTGAGCCGCCCGCTGTGGACATGGAGGACGGTCTGGGCCAGCGCACGGATGAAATAGACGTCGTGGCTGATGAAGACGAGCGTGCCGTCGTAACCCTGGAGGGCGGCGAGCAGCGCGTCGATCGAGCTGATGTCCAGATGGGTCGTGGGCTCGTCCATCAGGAGGAGATTGGGCGGGGCCAGGAGGAGCTTGGCCAGGGACAGGCGCGACTTTTCGCCGCCGGAGAGGACAGAGACCTTCTTGAAGACGTCGTCCTTGCGGAAGAGCAGGCTGCCGAGGATCTTGCGCGCCGTCTGTTCCGTCACGTCCCGGTTGACGTTCCGCATCTCCATCGCCTCCTCCATCACCGTCTTGGAGGCGTCGAGGTTGTCCATCCGGTTCTGCGCGAAATACCCCGGGACCACGTTGCTGCCCAGCTCGCGCACGCCGCCCTGGATCGGGATCACCCCGCCCAGGATCTTCAGCAGGGTGGACTTGCCCGCGCCGTTGGGTCCGACCAGCACGATTCGCTGGCCGCGCTCCGCGCTGAAGTTGAGATCGCGGTAGACGACGTGGTCCCCGTAGGCCTGCTGCACGTGCTCCAGGTCGATGATCTTGCGCCCGGAACGAGGCGGCTGGGGGAACTTGAAGTTGATCCGGCGCAGGTCCTCCTCTGGTTCGGTCTCCGCCACCTCCTCAAGACGCGCGATTTGCTTCTCCTTCGACTTGGCGCGGGAGGCGAGGGACGCCTTCGCCCCGAAGCGGTCGACGAACTTCTGCAGGTGGGCTATCTCGCGCTGCTGGTTCTTGAACCGGGCCGCCTGCTGCTCCTTGCGGTCCTCCTTCTGCTTGAGAAATTCGTCGTAGTCGCCGGTGTAGCGCTCGAGGGCGCCCCCGCGCAATTCGAGGATGCCGGTGCAGAGGGCGTTGAGGAAGGCCCGGTCGTGCGAGATCAGGACCAGGCCGCCCGGATAGCGGGTGAGGTATTCCTGGAACCAGAGCAGCGCCTCGAGATCGAGATGGTTGGTGGGCTCGTCGAGGAGAAGGAGCGCGGGCTCGCTGACCAGCAGGCGGGCGAGGTGGGCGCGCATGACCCAGCCGCCGGAAAATGACTTGGCGGGCTTGTCATGATCCCCCTCGCGAAAGCCGAGTCCCGCGAGGATCTTCTTCGCCCGCGGTTCCAGAGTGTAGTCGATGTCGTAGTCGTCGTCGGTCTCGGGCTGGAGCTTGGCCCCGCTCGTGGCGATGTGCAGGATGCTTTCGTCGCCGGCCGGCGCGCTCTCCTGGGGCAGGAAGCCGAAATCCGCGCCCCGCTCCCACGTGATGGTGCCCGCATCGGGCGATTCCTCGCCCAGGATGAGGTTAAACAGCGTCGACTTGCCCGCGCCGTTGGGCCCCACCAGACCATAGCGGTCGGTCCGGGACACGAAAAGGGAGACGTCGTGGAAGAGGACGCGCGGACCGTAGGACTTGGAGACGTCGGCGAGAGTGAGCATGCAAACCGTCGAGCAAACCAGCCGCGCGCGGGCGGGTCAATGACGGAGACCGCAAGCCTGTTTCCTGATTTGCCGGAATAGGCCCTCTCCGCGTCTTATGCCGGCCAATCCCAATCTCGTCCGCAAATCCGGCCGCCCCGTGCGAGGCGGCCAAGACGCGGCCGATGAGGCCGGCGAGGCCGCTGCGAGGGCCCATTCCGGAAAATCAGGAAACAACCTGCATAGGAGAGATGGCTCCTAGCGCAGGCGGCGGAACGAGGACTGGAGCAGCGCGAGATCCGAGGCGGCCTTGGTCTTTTCCCGGGCCGCGGCGATGAGATTGGCCTCGAGGCGGTTCTTGGTCGGACGATTCGTCTCGAAGAAGACGCCGAAGACGCCGGGCCAGGGCTGCGAGGCCAGGCGGTAGGCCGCGAGTTCGTCGGCGGGGTCGTGGCGCAACTCGTCCTCGGGTGTGCCGTCATGTTTCTTCTCCTCGATGACCCGGAACTGCCCGCCCTTGCGCGGGTTGCCGGCATCGAAGGCTCCCTCGTAGAATTCCACGCATTCGGAGAGGATCTCGACCACCGAAAAGCCGTCGTGCCGCGCCGCGCGCTCCATCGTCTCGATCATGTGGTTCACCTGGGTAGCATGGCTGCGGGCGACGAAGGTGGCGCCGCTGTTGACCAGCGTGCGCATCGGGTTGATGGGCTGGTCGAAGGCGCCGGTCGGATCGGTCTTCGACTTGAAGCCGATCGGCGAGGTGGGCGACGTCTGCTTTTTCGTCAATCCATAGACAAAATTGTCCATGATGACGTAGGTCAGGCGCACGTTCTTGCGCCCGGTGTGGACCAGGTGGTTGCCCCCGATGGAGAACCCGTCGCCGTCGCCGCCGAAGACAAATACGTGCAGATCGTCCCGGCCCAGGCTCAACCCCGCCGCAAAGGGGAGGGCTCGGCCGTGGATATAGTGGACGCCGTGCGTGTTGACGAAATACGGGAAGCGCGACGAGCACCCGATGCCCGCCATGGTTACAATATTCTGCTGCGGATACTGCAGGCGCTCCAGGACCCGGTAGTAGGCGGCGAGCACCGCAAAATCGCCGCATCCCGGGCACCAGGTCGGGTGGTCGGCCGTGAGGACTTTCTTGGTCAGCGGGACCGGCGGGAACGGCGCGGAGGCGGAAGGGATGGCGGCGGCGGCGGACATGGCGGCAAAGGATTAGGCGTGGCTGCCGTTGTTACCCAGATGGCGATTCACGCCGTTGACGATCTCGCTGATCCGGAAGGTCAGGCCATCGGTCTTGGTGATGCTGGTGATGGAGGGAAGGGCGTACCGGGCGCGCAGCATCATCGCCAGCTGGCCGAAACCGTAGAGACCCTCGTCGTTCATCTCGATGACCAGCACATGGCGGTAGCGGGCAAAAATCTCGCCGAGGCCCGGCGGCAACGGATGCAGGTGGCGCAGGTGGACCTGGCCGGCCTTCAGGCCGCCGGCCCTCAGTTGCTTCAACGCCTCGCGGATCGGCCCGCAGGTCGAGCCCCAGCCGACGACCAAGACTTCGCCGTCGGGGTCGCCCTGCACCTCGGGCACCGGCAGCGACGCGGCCAGCAGCTTCAGTTTTTCGCGGCGTTTGGCCGTCATCTTTACGTGCAGGCCGGGACTGCCCGTGGGATGGCCCAATTCGTCGTGCTCCAGGCCGCTGACGGTCGGGTATTTGCCGGTCGCGATGGGCGCCCCCGGCGGGGCGTGGCGCGTGATGCGGCCGATGGGGTACGGCTGGAAGTCCGTTCCGCGAGGGGACAGATCCGGCTTCGGATCGACCATGAGCGCGGCGAGGTCCGGTTCGTCAAAAGCCTCGATTCGAGTGGCCAAGGCCTGATCGGTGAGGATGAGAACGGGAGTGCTATAGGCGCGCGCGATCCGGCCCGCCTCGAGCGCGATATAAAAACAGTCTTCCGCGTCCTTCGGGGCCAGGACGACGCGAGGCGCGTCGCCGTGGCTGCCGTAGATCGCCTGCATGAGGTCGCTCTGCTCGACGTTCGTGGGCATGCCCGTGCTGGGTCCGCCGCGCTGGACATTGATCACGAGGAGCGGCATCTCGGACATCACGGCCCAGCCCAGGGCCTCCATCTTGAGCGAGAGCCCCGGACCGGAGCTCCCCGTCACCGCGAGGTGGCCCGAATAGGCAAAGCCCAGCGCATAGCCGATGGCGGCCAATTCATCCTCGGCCTGGACAAAGACGCCGCCGTATTTGGGCAGCTCGCCGCGCAGGGCCTCCATCACGCTCGACCATGGCGTAATGGGGTAGCCGGCGCCGTGGCGCACGCCGGCGGCGAGCAGTCCGAAGGTGAGAGCCGTGTTGCCATCCACCGTCACCCGCGGACGCCCGGCCGGGCGGGGCGGGGACGCCTCGAAGCGGCAGAGGCACTCCTGGAGAGTGTTCGCCGGCGTGCCGTAGCCCGCGTCGAACGCTAGGATCGCATTGCGCACGACATCGTCGGCCTTGCCCCCGAATCGCTCGGTGATCAGCCCCGTCACCTTGGCGGGGTCGAGCTCGAGGATCCGGGCGATCAATCCGAGCACGAAAAGATTCTTGCCCTTATCCTTGGACGAACCGCCCACCGCCTCGACGGTCGCCCCGGTGATCGGGATGCCCACGCTCTTGAAGCGCCGGTCTTCCGGATTGGGAACGACGTGATCGCTGTCGTAGATGAGCACCCCTCCCGGCCGCAGCGAATTGATGTGGCTCTCGTAGCTGTGCTGGTAGAACGCGACAAGAAAATCGGCCTGATCGCCGGACGAGAGGATCTCGCCGGAGCCCATGCGCACCTGAAAGATGGACGGACCCCCGGAAATCGTCGACGGGATCGTCATGTACGTCATCACGTCCTGCGCGGACCGGCCGGCCAGGCGCGCCAGGAATCCGCCGATCGTCTGAATGCCGTCCTGGGAATTGCCGGCCAGGCGAATGACCACATCGCGAACAGCCCGGCGTTCGTCGGGTGCAGAGTCGGCCCCCGGGGTGTGGGGTGTGACTGGCAGGACCATTCTCGGGGGGGGGTTGCACGCACTCTGCCGAATGACCCGGCCTTGTCAATGCGACGAACGCCTTGGCCTTGGTCTCCGCGCCGGTTGTCGTTGACCAGCTCGACCGCCGCAGTGATATGGCGGGTAAACCCCAACCCCAAATGAATCGAAGCCTGTGCGGGGGCATCGCCCTCCTGCTGCCGATCGTTGCCTGCGTCGCCGCGGACCCTCCCATCGCCGAGGTTGCCCCCGGCGCATACGCCAATCCCATCATGCGCGGCGATTGGTCGGACGCCGGCTTCATCCGGGTGGGCGATGACTATTACACCTGCCGCTCCAGCTTCGGCTGGCAACCGGGCATCCCCGTCGCCCACAGCCGGGACATGGTCCATTGGGAATACATCGGGCATGCGTTTCTCACCCACCCGAAACTGGAGCCGGGCGACACCCGCTACGGCATCTGGGGCGTGGAAATGGGCTACAACCCCAACACCCGCCAATTCCTGATCTTCGGCCCCACCAAGGACTATGAAGTCTTCGTCTTCAACGCCAGCCGGCCCGAGGGACCCTACCAGATGAGGAGCCTGGGCCCCAATCTGGGCATCGATCCCGGCTTTTTTGCGGACGACGACGGGCGCCTCTATCTCATCCTCAACCGCGCGAAGATCTATGAGCTCGCGCGGGACGGCCTTAGCATCCTGCGCGAAACCGTGCAGATCGAACATCAGAAATACCGCTATTTCGAGGGACCGGCGATCTTCAAGCATGGCGGATGGTACTATGTGCTCTTCTCTGACGGCGGCACCCTGCCGGGGGAGCCCAGCACGATCTCCAGCCTGCGCGCCCGCGCGATCACCGGTCCCTGGGAGCCGGATCCCAATAACCCGGTGATGTTCTCCACCGACAACGGCGCGCGTTTCCAGAGCCCCGCGCACGGCACGCTGATCGCCACTCCCGCCGGCGAGTGGTTCGTCACCTATCACGCCTACGAGACCGCCTATTACACCCTCGGCCGCCAGCTGCTGATGCAGCCCATCGAATGGACCGCCGACGGCTGGTGGCGGCCGACGACGGGCAAAGTGCCCACCGCCAGCGCACCGGGTCCGCATCTGCCATCCTCCGATCTTCGTCTGGCCCAGTCGGACGATTTTGCCTCCGCCACCCTCGGCCTGCAGTGGTTCTTCACCTGCCCGCCCGACTTCAGCGGGGCGAACTGGTCGCTGCGCGAGAATCCGGGTCACCTCCGCATCCGCACCCTGCCCGGTGATCTCGGGTCCCTGTCCGCGCTGCCGGGTGTCTTCCAGCAGCGGATGATCGACAAACGCTTCAGCGTCGAGACGCGCGTGGCCTTCGATGCGCGCGCCGGCCGGGAAGCCGCCGGGCTGCATTTCTTTCACGACCCCGCCATGAATTTCTGGCTCGTTTCCACGGTCCGCAACGGGGAAAAGCGCATCGAGGTCGGCAAGTACAACCTCGGCCGCCGCACCGACCTCTGGTCGGCCCCGAATCCCTACGGTGCCGCCGTGCATCTCAAGATCACCGTCGACGGCCAGGAACGCGCCACCTTCGCCTTCGGTCCCGACGGCCGGCGCTGGGATCCGATCGGCGAGAGCGTCTATTTCGGCGCCAGCGGCCACCAGCTCCGCGACGGCCTCCGCGGCGATCCCGATCTCGGCTGGGTCGGCCGGTACAAGGACAAGACCGCGTCTCCGGCCCAGATCAACGGGAGCAGCCCGGCCATCCTGCCCCATCGGGCCGGCAATATCTGGACCGCCGCCACCTTCGGAGTGTTTGCCGTGCGCGCTGGGGCGCCCGAGGCACGCGCGGCGGACTTCGACTCGTTCCGGGTCACGCCCTACTAGGCCTGTTTTTGAAAGGCTATTCCTGGATGAAGAAGGCGGACTGGACCGGCGGCAGCACGAGATGGATGGTCGTGACGGCTTGGTCCCCCTCACCTGATTTGACGGCCTCGGCCTCGCTCCTCTCGCCGGTGTGCGGATTCCAGATCGTCAGGCTCTTGTCTCCCCGCAGCGCTACCTGCACGTCGACGGGTTGCTCCGCCGTATTGGAAAAGAAGTAAATATCATGCCCGTCCCGCACCTTGTGGATGTAGGTCAGCGCGCCCCGGTAGCCCGTGCCCCGCACCAGCGGCCATAGAGGCTGGGTCCGGATATCGACGTCCCGCACCGGATCGACCTCGCGGAGGACCGCCTGCAGGATTTTTGTGTCGGGCTGGGGGATAAAATAGGCGCGCCCCCCGGCGGGGTTCCGATGGAGGAAATAGTCTTTGACCTCCTCGGGGACGAGCAGGGCCTCCGCCGTCATCTGGTTCTCCCAGGGCAGGCCGAAGATCTCCTCGATGGCCGCGCGGACTTCCCGGTCGCGGCCCAGCTCGGCCGCCTTCGTGGGCAGTTTGCTGGTCCCGATGATCGCCCCTCCGGCCCGGTAAAACTCCAGGATCTTGCCGGCGACGTCGGCCGAAAGGGTGTCGCCGCCGGGTAGCACCAACACCCGGAACTCCTCCCGGTTCTCCTTGTTGTTCAACACCAGCCTCGGTCCGCTGATGCTGCAGCGGGCCAGCAGGACCTCCGGATGCAGGTAGGTGTAGTCGATCCGCAGGCTGCGGTAGAGCAGCTCCCCCACATCTTGATAGTCGATCTCCGGCGGGACGATGCCTCCTTCCACCGAATAGGTGAAGCCGGGGTCGCCGCCCCGGCTGCCGGCGGCCGGCTGGGCAAAATAATAGTCGGCCTGCAGCGAGGCGATGGGATAGAGGACGGCGATGTCCGCCACATGCCGGCCGCCGCGCAGCAGGTAGTCGATTCTTCCGACCAGGGGCGCGGTCTCCGGTTCGATGCCGCTCCGCCGGGCGTCCAGCTGCATGTTGATGCCCATGGCGGCCTGATCCAGAATCGTCCGCAGGGCAATTGTGGTGGAAATCGGCTCCAGCCGGCGCGGCGCGGTGGCCGTGGGACGGTTCGGGGTGAAGGTGCCGTCCGCCGCCGGAGGTCGATAGGCCGCAAACGTCTCGGCGATGCACTCCGGCCAGTCGTAATTGAAAGCCGCCGAAGTCACGATCTTGTAGGAGACCAGGGTTCTGCCCGGGTAGTAGATGTCATCAATCCCGGGAATCTGCTGATGCTCGAACACCTTCATCATGTCGCCGGTGATCGCGATCGGCATCAGCACCTCCTCCTGGTCCTGGTGGCCCGCGAGCTTGATCCCGTGGTCCGCGCACCATTGGGCCACCTGCCCGATGTAGTTCTCGGCATAGAGCTGGGAATGAAAGCCGAAGAGCGTGTTGCGCGCCGAGGCCGTGTCCGGGCCGATATCGTACCAGAGCGCCGGATAGAGCGTCATCGGGGAGTAGCCGTGCGCCGCCTGGAAATCCCGGTTGAAATGCGGACTCCACAGCCGCCCGTCCACCAGGTGCATGGAGGGTTCGTCGTAGAAGGTCCGCTTGATCACCGTGCCGAAGTAATCCTTCAAGTGGTCATAGTATTTCTGGTAGCTCATCGCCAGATACGTGGCCACCGCCTCGCGGTCGAGGTAGTTGACCGACCCCCCCTTCTGGGAAGCGGGCCGGAACTTCCCGTTCAGGTAAAACGCCAGCAGCTTCCACCGGCCCGCCGGAATGTCGCAGCGCACAATGTTGCCAGCCGCCCGGCGGTCGCTGACGTCCCGCCGCTCATGCGTTTCGAGATTCATCAGCACCGCCCCGACGTAGTCGGCCTCCTTCCCCGGCACCACCAACTCCGCCACGGCCGGCCCCGTCACGTTCTTGTCCGCCAGCTCGAGGCTCTTCTCCGCCAGATCGGGATGTTGCGAATAGAACTGCCCGTCCACGATGCCGGCGGGATACGCCCATTCGTCGTAGATCGTGGCGGCGGGAAGGTGGTCCTTCTCCCCCTCCTCGATGGCCGCCCGATAGAGCCGGAAGTATTCCTCGCTCAAATAGGGCACGCCCTCCTCGCTGGGCGTCCGCTGGGACGCCTTGAGATACTCCTCCGAGAGTCCCGTGGTCGGACCGCCACCCGGGCCCAGCATCAACGAGCCCCAGTCCCCCATGTCGGCCCCGGCCTTCACGCTGGCTCGGAGGCTGGCTTCCGTGACCTGGGAGAGGGGGAGACTCACCCAATGGATCCCGCGGAATTCGGCGGGCGGATTCTGGAACGCGGCATAGTCGATGGCCGGTGCGGCGCCCTGCGCAATTCCCGACAGGCCAAGACCTAACGTTAGAACGAGCGGGATAAACCGCGCAAATTTTCCGGGGCTGTCTTCCATTTTCATAATGAGGGGTATGGGTTGCTCCGGCCGGCCAGACGTATCAGCGGGCCCCGGGGATTCGCCGGATTCCCTCGCCAGATCGTCAGGGTCGGCCGCCGATCCAGCCCCGGCCCGGACTTGACGGGGGCCGCGATCCTGGCACCCCTCGTGCGATGGTGACACCCGCCGAGGAAAACTTCAGCGACTACAAGAAGGTCGAGCGGAAGGCGCTCGAGCTTTTGGCGGCGATGAAGGCCGCGACTCCCAAGAAGGTGGACATCGAACTCGCGCTCCTGGTGGCGGTCTTCGAACTCCACAAGGGCGCCCTTCCCCCCGACACGGTCGCCGCGATCGTGCAGGGACACCTGAAGACGCTGCTGTCCTACTATGAGGCGAAAAACCCACGCCTGGAGGACCCGCGCTGACTTCCGCCCCGGCCCGGCCCGAGGCGCGGAAATCACGGGGGACCGATCAGGCGCTTCACTTCCCCGAGGACCTGGGATAGCGGGGTGGTCTTCTGCAGATAGCAGGACACCTTCTTGCTCAGCACCTCGCGGACCACCTTCGGGTCGAAGAGCACGCCGGTGAGCAGCATCATCGGCGTATTGGGCAACGTGGTCTTCAGCTGATCGATCATGTCCAGCCCGTCGGAATCCGCCAGCTGCAGGTCGGAGATGACCAGCAGCGGCGGGTCCTGCTCGACGGCCTGCTGCGCCTCGATCGGCGAGTTGGCGGCCGTCACGCGATAGCCACTGCGCGTGAGATACTCCGCCAATAGGTTGCGGATGGCCGCCTCGTCATCGACGATCAAAATATGTTTCTTCATAAGATTTGTTCTTCCTGCTCCTTCACGGCGCGGGTGGCGGCACCTGGGGGATGACCTGGAGGATCACGACACCTCCGACGACCTTGTCCCGGTCGCGCAGCGGAAAGAGGGCCAGGCGCACGGGTATTTTTCGGCCGAGCTTGTCTTCCAGCATCGCCGCCTGTTCCCTCAGGTCGTGTCCTTCGGCCAGCGCCTGGGCCAGAGGATCGAGCAGGAGGGCTTCGGCGCCCCCCGCCCGCTCCGTCAGGCGCGCGATGGCCGAGACCGGTCGATGGATGAGTTCCTGAGCCTCCCGGCCGGTCAGCCGGACCACGGCGGGATTTATCCGGGATATGTTCAAGGCCTTGGTCACTACCAGCACCATATCGCTGATCGAGCTGATGATCAGCTGGTCATAGCGGAGCTGATGCTCCAGGGCCTGGTTGACCCAGCGGCGCTCAAGATTCTCTGTGGTCAGCCCCTCGTTGGCCGCGGCGAGCTCGGCCGTCCGCTCGCGCACCTTGGTCTCCAGTTGGTTGTTGGCCTCCTCGAGCGTGGCGGCGGCCAGGCGGCGCGCGGCGATGTCGTCCCGGATCAGCCACGCCGCGCCTCCCAGGAGGAGGATGTCGAGCGCGACCCCCGACCATACGGTCCACCGGGTCGTCTGGGCCTGTAGAAAGGAGGCACGGTCGCGCTCCGCCAAAAGCGCCATTTCCTGGTCGGTCAATTTTGCGACCGCGCGCTGGATTTCATCCATCGCCTCCGCGCTTGCATCTGGGGCCGCCAGGGCGCGCGCGGCTTCCGGGCGCTCCGGGGGCGGGCGGCCCAGGACGCCCCGGTCAAAATCGGCCCGGCGGTTCGCCAGCGCCTCCAAGTGGACGATCTGCTCGTGCTGCAGCGGCTCCTGGCGGGTCAGGGCCTTGGCCACCTCCAAATGCTCAGCCAGGTCCGAGAACGCCTCCCGGCCGGCCGCCTGGGTGCGCCCGTCCCCGGTCGCCACGAAGGTGAGCGCCGCCACATTGGCGGCCTGGAGGCTGGAAAAGACCGAATTGACCTCGAGCATGACCGCATGCGTATGGTTGACCCAATCGCTGCTCGCCACCGATCGGTTGATGTTTCTCACCGACGTGACGGCTACGGCGATCACGACCGCGGAAATGAGCAGGAAGACGCCGAGCATGCGCCCGACCGTCTTGTCCCGCGCAGCGGTGGGTTTGGGTTGCGATGTCATCGAGGGGCAGGGACGGCTCCGGCGATATCCGGATCCTCCGCCGGAGGTTCGGTTTTGACCACCGTCAGCGTCAAATGCTTGATGTCCTCGGAGTAATCATACGTGTAGACCGAGGCCGATGTCCAGTTGGCTTGGAAGGAATCGGCCACCTTGTCGGCGATCTCCCGAACGGTCCGTCCGCTGCCCTGGACTTTGCTGAAATAGACCCGGTTGTTATAGTCAAGGTAGCCTTTCACCTGAAAGACATAGCAGACGTCGTGGGCCAGCGATCCGACCAGGACCACCCGAATCAGGCGCGTCTCATATTTTTCCTTTCGCAGGACATAGTCCCCCAGGATGGCATAGTCGGCGCAATCGCCCTTCTGCGTGCGCAGGAAAACGTCCGGGTTCTGCACCTGGAGGTGATATTCGAAGTCGAAATCCGCAAAGCGGCTCGCAAACCGCTTGGGGGTCAGCTTGGAATCCGAGAGCAGGTCGTTCATGGTGAAGGCGCGCAAACCCGGGAGCGCGCAAGCCAGCGCCGCGGCGGCGAGGCCGAGCAGGCGGCGGCTCCGGGAATGGCCCTGCTCCCGTGCGCGCAAAGGTCTGCCGGACGACGAAGGATTCAAGATGGGTGGGACCATAACCTGCCGGCCGCCGGTTGGCGAGGTCGGGTGTTTACCCATGGGGCTACCGCGGCTTGCGGGCTTCGTCCACGACCCACTTGATCGCGTTCGCGACCAGGTCCGGCTCGCGCTCCATCACATCGTGCCCGCTCCTCGCCGTCACGATGTGCATCCCGTGGCTCGCGGATTGGAAGACGGCCGCGTGTTCCTCGCGTTTCATCTTCGCGATCCGGGCCGCCAGCGCGCCGTCGCCTTCCGGCCGCACGCCGGAAATGACGACCAGCGGCACGTCGGGCAATGATCCCCGCACGCCCAGTTCGCCCGCCATCAGGATCTGGTACAATCCCTCCCACTCCCCGCGGGCCCCCGGCGAATCCTTCAATTCGGCGAAGCCGGCGGCATCGCTCCTCGCCAGCTCGGTGAACTCGCGCGCCGCGCCCTTTGGATCGATCTGCTGCAGATCGAGCAGGTACCGCTCGGGAGTTCCCTCGATAAGCACGAGTCCGCCGACCGCGCCGGGGAATTTCATCGCGAACGCGCGGACGTAAAGTGCGCCCACGGAATAACCCACCAGCACATAGGGCCCCTTGCAACCGGCGCGAGCCAGCATGGTCCGCAAGTCGTCGGCGACTGCCGCCGCGTCGCGCGGGCCGGGCGCCGGATCCGAGGGGCCGTTGCCGGCTCGTGAATAGATGACAGCGGAGGTGTACTCGGCCACGCGCGGAACGAACCGGAGCAGCCCTCCCATCGACGCGCCCAATCCGTCCTCGAAGACCACCGTGGGGCTGCCTTGGCCGCGCCGCACCAGCTGCAGCTTGCGTCCTCCGATGTCGATCAACTCCTCTCCCGGATAGCGTCCGGCCAGCCCGGCCGTGGGCGCGGTCGGAGAAGCCTGCGCGGCGGGCGGTCCCGCCCCTTGGGCGAAAGTCGGGGCCGCCACAGCCAGAAATAAGGCCAAGCCGAGGGGTGAAGCGCTGATGGGCTTAGATTGCCCCAGCGGCGCCGCCCGCCAATTCCAAAACGGCCCAAATCCACCGCCTGCTAGGGCACCTGGATCACCTGGATGAGGACGGTGCCGGGGTTGCCGTTGAGGTCCGAGGCCTGCGCGGTGTAGCTGCCGGGCTGGAGGCTCAGGAGCAGGGCGGCATCGGGTGAATTGGCCTGAAGCGGAAAGGCGCCGACGGAGGCTGTGGCCGTCGCGATCGATTGATCCGATCCCCAGCCGGTGTTCGTCGCGAGCAGGGTGTTGGAGGGACTCGTCTGCATCAGCTGGAGCTGGGGATTGGGAACGGCGCCGCCCGTGCCGAAGGTCGAGGCGAGCCCGGGTCCCACGGCGCGAACGAGGACCGTGGCCGCGGTCGTGCCGGAGATCGTGAAGTTCGAGAGGAAAGTCCCGCCGGCGGGCACCGAGCCGCGGGAGGAGAGGGCGATCGAGTTCCCAAAGCTGGCCGCGGCGATCACGGGCACGGAGGTGTTGGCCACGGTGAGCGCCACCAGGTTGCTCTGCGCCGAGCCGGAGGCGTTGGTGGCCACGCAATAGTACGTGCCCGCGTTGGCATTGCCCGCTGCGCTGATCAGCAGGTTGGGGTCGGTCGCCCCCGAAAGCGCGATGCCATTCTGGTACCATTGGTAGGTCGGCTCGGGATTGCCGGAGGCGGCCGCGCTGAATGTCACCGTCCCGCCGCTGGCCACCGATTGCGAGGTGGGCTGCGCGGTGAAGGCCGGCATCGACGGGTTGGTGTTGACCGTCAGCGTGGCGCCCGAACTCGTGGCCGAGCCGCCGCTGGCCGTCGCCACGACGGCATAGGTGCCGGCATCGCCGGCCTGGGGGCTTGAGATCGTCAGCGTGGCGGAGGTCGCCCCGGAGATGTTCACGCCGTTCTTCGTCCATTGATAGGACGGCGAGCCCGAGGACACGTAAGCCACGAACGCGGCCGGCTGGCCCAGGTTGACGGTCTGGCCCTTCGGCTGCGTCGCAAAGCTCGGTTGGCT
>Ga0302326_10004091_pt1 | contig 33960 bp, 29 predicted proteins | sample Palsa_T0_3_FD_202264 | JGI IMG/M metagenome (GOLD analysis project Ga0302326, IMG submission 202264) | Peat permafrost microbial communities from Stordalen Mire near Abisko, Sweden - Palsa_T0_3 | ecosystem: Environmental > Terrestrial > Soil > Palsa > Peat permafrost | place: Sweden: Abisko...
GTGGATGGGCCAAGCCTACGTGGTGGATACGCAACAAACTGGTCCTCGCGGGCATGACAAGTTCTTTTCCACCAACTGGGGGATGTTCGGCGCCAGTCACAAGCTCTGGGGCGGCAGTTTCCAATTTAATTTGATGCTCAGCCTGGAGCCGGCGACAGTCACGAATCGCAGCTACCCGGAACTGTTTCAGACTGGCGAGACCGCCTATGGCAGACCGCTCGTGGACGAGCAGCATCCGCACAATTTCATCATGGGATTGGGCGTGCACTATGCGCATTCGATCTCAGAACACGCGATCCTCGAGCTTTATTTCGCGCCCGTGGGCGATCCTGCGCTCGGTCCGGTGGCGTACCCGCATCGTGCTTCGGCAGAGGAAATTCCGCAAGCGCCGCTCTCGCACCATTGGCAGGATTCAACTCACATCGCGGACGAAGTAGTGACTGCCGGGATCAAGTACAAGCAGGTTCGTCTGGAAGGCAGCGGATTCTACGGCACCGAACCAGGCGAAAATCGCTGGATCATCCAGTATGGCCCTATTAATTCCTGGTCCACGCGCCTCGCGTACTTTCCCAGCAAGAATTGGTCGGCGCAGGTTTCCGCTGGAAGATTGGCGAGCCCCGAGCGGGAGTCGCCGGGCGCCATCATCCGCTCTACCGCGTCCATCCAATATGCGCGGCCCATGCAGGGTTCGGACTGGGCTACCAGCGCGATCTGGGGCCGCAATCACGAAACGTTCTCACAGCACAACCTGAACGCGTATCTGCTGGAGTCCGTGGCGCCGTGGCGGAGGAAAAACTTCTTCACCGGGCGGATTGAGCGAGTGGACAAAGACGACCTGTTCAGCGACCAGCCCGATCTGGAGGAGCAGCTCGCCCGCACCGCCGGGAGTACGTTTCGCATCTACGCTTACACGGCCGGCTACACGCGCGACATCGGAACCTTTCAGAAAGTCGAAACCGGCATCGGTGCGAATTTCAGTACCTATTCCGTGCCGGACGCGATCAAACCGTTTTATGGAAATCATCCGGTCGCGGTAAACGTCTATTTGCGGCTTCGGCTGCGCCCGTGATCCATCGTGGCGCACGCTTCAGCGTGCCGCGTTCACACTCCTGTGAACGCTTGGTTTGAAAATTCAGGAACGGTGTCGAGATGAATGCGTGCGCTACAAGCTGCGCCCGTAATCCGTTGTGGCGCACGCTTCAGCGTGCCGCGTTCACACTCCTGTGAACGCTTGGTTTGAAAATTCAGGAACGGTGTCGAGATGAGTCTCGACACGGCACGCAAGAGTGCGTGCGCTACAAGGTGCGCCCGTAATTGGCGTAGACTGAGGATAGTTTGCCGCAAAACCGCAAAATCGTGATCGTGATGCCGGCCTACAACGCTGCCAAGACGTTGCGCATCACCTATGCCGACCTCCCGCCCGCCCTGGTGGATCAAGTGATTCTGGTGGACGACGGGAGCTCCGACGATACCGTGAAAATTGCCCGTGAACTCGGTCTGGAGCTCTTCGTTCACAATCGCAACTATGGCTACGGCGCGAACCAGAAGACCTGCTATCGCGAGGCGCTGAAGGCGGGCGCGGACATCATCGTGATGGTTCACCCGGATTATCAATACGACCCGAAGTTGCTTCCCGAGATCATCGCGCCAATTGACCGCGATGAAGCGGACGTCGTGCTGGGGTCGCGCCTTCTGCTGGGCAATCCCATGCGGCAGGGCATGCCGTGGTGGAAATATGTGGCCAATCGCGCGCTCACGGTGCTCGAGAATTGGACCTTCGGCCTGCATTTGAGCGAGTATCACACCGGATACCGGGCTTACCGGCGCCAAGCTCTGGAGGCGGTGAATCTCGAAACAAATTCCGATAATTTCCTGTTCGATCAAGAAATTGTTGCCCAATTCATCGATTCCGGCCTACGTATTTGCGAGGTGCCGGTGCCCACGCGATATTTCGTGGAAGCCTCCTCGGCATCGTTCCTGCAAAGTTCCGTGTACGGGCTCTCGGTTTTGCAGCTTCTCGCGCGCTACTTGCTGCATCGGGCGGGTCTGCATCAGCGCCAATTCCAGAGCTTGCACCGGCGATACGAGCGAGTGCCCGTGCGCGAGAACCGTTCCTAGCACTAGCAGCGATGCTTCCCATTCTTCAGTCCACCGAGGTACGCGATCCAGTTTGCGGCATGACTGTGGATCCCGAGCATGCCGCGGGCTCGTCCGCCTACCAGGGCAAGACGTATTACTTTTGCTCGAAGGGTTGTGTCGCTAAGTTTCAGGCTGACCCGGAAAAATACCTACGCCCCCAGGCCGCGCAGTCTGCATCCGCGGAATACACATGCCCGATGCATCCGGAGATACGCCAGATCGGGCCGGGCTCCTGCCCCAAGTGCGGCATGGCGCTGGAGCCGGTCAGCATCACTCTGGATTCGATGGACGAGATCAATCCGGAATATACGGACATGCGGCGCCGGTTTTGGTTCAGCGTGCCGCCATCGGCCGCGCTGCTCGGGATGATGTTCGCTGGCGTGGACTGGCCGTGGCTCGAATTCATACTCGCGACGGTTGTCGTGCTGTGGGCGGGACGGCCGATCTTCAGCCGTGCGTGGGACTCGATCGTGAATCGCAGTCCCAACATGTTCACCCTGATCGGCGCGGGCGCAGGGACGGCGTATGCTTACAGCTTCATTGCGGCGATGGCGCCGGGAATTTTCCCAGCGGAGATGCGCGTTCACGGTATGGTCGAAGTCGCGTTGTACTTCGAGCCGGCGGCGGTGATCGTGTGTCTGGTGCTGCTCGGACAAGTGCTGGAGTGGCGCGCTCGAAGCCAGACCAGCAGCGCGATTAAAGGCCTGCTCGGCCTAGCTCCGAAGACTGCGCGGATCATCCGCGCTGATGGAACCGAAGAAGACGTCTCGCTCGATCGGGTTCATCCTGGCGACATTCTGCGGGTTCGTCCCGGCGAGAGGGTCCCGGTGGACGGAGTGGTCACCGAGGGAGCGAGCTCTGTCGATGAATCCATGCTCACCGGTGAGCCGATTCCGGCCGAGAAAACGGTGGGCGCTCGCGTAACTGGCGGAACCATCAATGGCACGGGCGCCTTCGCCATGCGGGCCGAACGCGTGGGCGCCGAGACCATGCTGGCGCGCATCGTCAAAATGGTGAGCGAAGCGCAGCGATCGCGCGCGCCGATCCAGCGGCTGGCGGACCGGGTTGCGGCATGGTTTGTGCCCGTGGTCATCGGCGTAGCCATCCTTACATTTGTGGTATGGGCGATCTTTGGGCCGCAGCCAAGCCTCGCTTATGCGCTGGTCAACGCGGTCGCGGTATTGATCATCGCGTGTCCGTGCGCTTTGGGGTTGGCCACGCCCATGTCCATCATGGTCGGGACCGGTCGCGGCGCCGCGGCCGGCGTTCTGATCCGCGATGCCGAGGCGCTTGAGACCCTCGAAAAAGTAGATACCCTGGTGGTCGACAAAACCGGGACGCTGACGGAGGGCAAGCCCAAGTTAGTCTCGGCCACCAACGATGAAATTCTGCGATTGGCTGCCAGTGTCGAGAAGCTCAGCGAGCACCCATTGGCTGCGGCCATCGTGGCGGGCGCACTGGAGCGAAACCTGGTTTTAGCGAAAGCGGAGGACTTTCGATCGGAGACCGGGAGCGGAGTGGGCGCTATAGTCGATGGTCGGCGCATCTTTGTCGGACGGGCGGAAAATGTCGACGGCCACTCCGGGCAAACAGTGGTCGGAGTCACCATCGATGGCCAGCCCGCCGGTACGCTCGCGTTGGCGGACCCGATCAAGCTCTCCGCGCGCGAAGCTATCGACAAGCTGCATCGCGACGGCCTACGGATCGTCATGCTCACCGGCGACAACCAGTCTGCCGCGGAAGCCGTGGCGCGCGCGCTCGCGATCGACGAGGTACACGCCCAAGTATTGCCGGACGGCAAGGCTGACGTGGTTGCGAAACTGCAAGCGGAAGGACGCATTGTTGCGATGGCCGGCGACGGCATCAATGACGCTCCCGCTTTGGCGCGCGCGGACGTCGGAATCGCCATGGGTTCAGGAACCGACGTAGCCATGGAGAGCGCGGCAATTACACTGGTGAAGGGGGATTTGCGTGGGATCGTTCGCGCCCGCGCGCTTAGCAAAGCAACCATGCGCAATATCCGGCAGAATTTGTTTTTTGCCTTCGTCTATAACGTGATTGGGGTTCCCGTGGCCGCCGGTGTCCTCTATCCTTTCTTTGGACTACTGCTCAGTCCCATCATCGCGAGCGCCGCAATGACTTTTAGCTCGGTCTCCGTGATTGCTAACGCACTGCGGCTGAGAAAGCTCGCGCTGTGATCGATCTCCACAGCCATACCAATGAATCCGACGGCACCTTTACTCCTTTAGAGCTTGTGGAACTAGCGGTCGAGAGCGGTGTGGAGGCGCTCGCGATTTCCGATCACGACACCTTTGCCGGATACGACCAGGCGCTGCATGAAGCCCAAGCGCGCGGCTTGGATTTGATCTGCGGCATTGAACTGAGCACGCGTGATCCGGGAAAAGCGCGCGCTGTTCATCTGCTCGCATATTTCCTGCGCCAGCCTCCGCCGGCGGAGTTTCGCGCCTGGCTCGGCGAATTGATCGAGGGACGCCGGGACCGCAATCGGCGGCTCATTGCAAGTTTGCGCGAACAAGGCGTGGAGATCGAGCTGGCCGAAGTGGAGCGGTTGGGCCGCACGTTGACCGGACGCCCGCACTTTGCGCGCATATTGATGGATAAAGGTTACGCGGCCAATTACGAGGATGCATTTCGCCGCTACCTGGGGGAAACCGCTCCCACTTTCGTGGAACGCTACGCGCCCGATGTTCCCGTGGCGATCGGGCGTGTGCTGGAGGCTGGAGGTTTGCCCGTACTCGCGCACCCGATCCGGCTGGGCCTGCGCGATCTGGATACCGAGGCGAAGTTCATTGGCGAGTTAAAGGACGCGGGCCTGCGCGGCATTGAGGTCTTTCACTCCGATCACCGTCCAACGGACATGCTGCGCTATGCCGGGATCGCGCGCAAGTATAAGCTTCTGGTCACCGGCGGGTCGGACTTCCACGGCGACATCAAGCCGCAGATTTCCCTCGGCACCGGTTACCATGGAAACTTGAACATCCCGATGACAGTGTTGAATGATCTCCGCGCTGGTTCATGAAGTCCGGCTCATGAACAATACGTTTGACGCGGTTGTAATTGGGGCCGGAGCATTCGGTGCCTGGACAGCATTGTGGTTGCACAGTCTGGGACGCAGCGTCGCGCTGCTCGACGCCTATGGCACGGGCAACAGCCGGTCGAGTTCCGGTGGAGAATCGCGCATTCTGCGGATGGGCTATGGCGCGGACGAAATCTATACGGCATGGGCCATGCGATCGCGCGAGCTTTGGACCGCCTTGTTCGATCAAGTGGGGCGGCCGGAGCTATTCCAAGATACCGGCGTGCTGTGGACTCCGCCGCCCGGCGATCCGCGCGCGGCCAGCATTGAAGCGGCCTTCCAGAACTGCGGCGTGGCATTCCAGCGGTTGACGGCTGCGGAGTTGGAGCGCGCTTACCCGCAGCTGCGCTTCCGCGACGAACGAATCGGTTTGTACGAAATTAACGCCGGAGTGCTGCTGGCGCGGAGAGCGGTGCAGGCCGTGGTGGAAGAAGCGGTCCGCAAGGGTGTCGAATATTCAGTGGATGCGGCGCTCCCGTCCGATGGGCGCGAGCTGAAGACTGAATCCGGCCGCGTCCTGTCGGCGGAACTGTTCGTGTACTGCGGTGGCCCCTGGCTGCCCAAGATTTTCCCCGAAGTTTTGGCGGGCCGGATTCGAGTGACGCGTCAGGAAGTATTTTTCTTTGGAACGCCCGCCGGGGATCGCAGCTTCGCGCCCCCTCACATGCCTGCATGGACCGACATCACCGACCCGCACGGCGCGTACACCATTCCCAATCTGGAAAACCGCGGCTTTAAGCTGGCGTTCGACCGGCACGGTCCGGAATTCGATCCCGACTCGGGAGATCGCGTCGCGCATGGATTGCCGGATGCACGCGCTTTCTTAGCCGAGCGCTTTCCGAAGCTGGCTGGCGCTCCGTTACTCGAAAGCCGGGTATGCCAGTACGAGAATACATCCAGCGGCGATTTTTTGATCGATCGCCATCCCGATTTCGAAAACGTCTGGATGGTGGGAGGCGGTTCGGGCCATGGATTCAAGCACGCTCCAGCGGTAGCCGAACACGCCTGCGCGCTCATTGAAGGGCGGGAGGCCGTGGAACCCCGATTTTCTCTCCACAGCAAGGCGCGGGCCCATCAGCGGTCCGTGTATTAGGGCTGGCTAGTCACTGCGCTATGATGAAACTGGACTACCGTGCGCGGTGGGAGGGATGACCATTCACGATAACGAGCCCAAACCCGGCCAAAGGACGCCCATGGAAAAGCTGGCGCAAAATATCCAGGAGGCTTTTCTCAACAACGCGCGGAAGGATAAAACCTTCCTTACCATCTACTTGATGAGTGGCGTCAAGCTTTCCGGCCGCATCAAAAGTTTCGACAAGTATTCGGTCGTGCTCGAGACCAACAATCAGGAGCAACTCATTTTTAAGCACGCCATATCCACCGTCGTGGTATCGAGACCCTTCCATGCACCGGCGGGTGGACATTCCTCCGGAGTCGCCGCAGCACCCGCTGGAACCGCCGCCGGCAGTCATGCTACGCCCCCGGAACCCGTCGAGGATTAACAGCACTTTTGCCGGTGTCTAACGAAGCAGCTCTGGCCGGAGAACGCGCAATTCTGGTTGGGCTGGATTTGAAATCCCGTTCGCACCGTGGTTCTAACCAGCGTGGGAGCGCCGATCCCAGCGCGAACGATGTGGAGGAGTCGCTCGACGAGATGAAGTCGCTGGCCGATACCGCGGGAGCGCACGTCGAGGAAACCATCGTGCAGGCCAGGCAGGCACCCGATTCCGCCACCCTCATCGGCTCAGGAAAGCTGGACGAATTGCGCCGCCTGGTGAATTTCCACGAAGCCGACATGGTTTTGTTTGACGCTGAGCTCACTCCCACGCAGCTTCGGAATCTGGAGCGCGCGCTAGACTGCAAGATTCTGGACCGGACGCAGTTGATCCTCGACATTTTCGCGCGCCGCGCTCGAACCCGTGAAGGACAATTGCAGGTCGAGCTCGCGCAATTGAATTATCTATTGCCGCGTTTGGCGGGACGGGGCGCGGAGATGACCCGTCAAGGCGGCGGCATCGGCACTCGCGGACCTGGCGAGACGCAGCTTGAAACCGACCGGCGCGGGATTTACCGCCGCATCAAGAAGCTGAACGATCAGCTGGAGAGCGTGCGCGGCGGACGGGGCACGCAGCGCCGCCAGCGGCAATCGGTTCCGCTCTCGACCGTTGCATTAGTCGGCTATACCAACGCGGGAAAATCGACGCTGTTTAACCGGCTGACCGGCGCCGCGGTGGTGGCGGACGCGCGCATGTTCGCCACGCTCGATCCCACGGTCCGGCATCTGACGTTGCCCTCGCGGCGCAAGGTGCTGGCGAGCGATACCGTGGGTTTCATTCGGAATCTTCCCACTACGCTGGTGAAGGCTTTCCGCGCCACGCTGGAAGAGGTCACCGAGGCCGCCGTGCTGTTGCACGTGGTGGACGCTTCCTCGCCCGGCGCGCCCCAGCATACCGCGCACGTATTCGAGGTGCTGGCCGATATCGGAGCGGATCAAACACGCCAAATTCTGGTGCTCAATAAGATGGATCAGATTGATCCTGCCGCGTCCGCCGCCGATACCGAGAGCCTGGCGCAAAGGATCTTGGGAGAAGTGAAGGCCGGCGCCCGCACCGAAGCTGTTCCGCTTTCGGCCCGCACCGGCGCAGGTTTTGACGCGCTGCTCCAAGCCATCGATCACGCGCTGCCCATGGACCCGGTATCGCACCAGATGTTCCGCATCCCGGCCGGCGAAGGCTCGCTCATTCATCTGCTCCACGAAAAGGCGAAAGTGCTCTCCACGCGGTATCGCGACGATGTATGTGAACTGGAGGCGGAAGTCCCGGAGTCCATCAAGCGGCGGCTATCCGGCTACCTTGCCGAGTGATATTCTGGCATCAGGATTCCAGATAAATAAAGATGCGGCCCTGACATGAATCTGCCCAATACCCTGACCATTCTTCGCATCTTTTTCGTTCCATTTCTGGTAGCGGTGCTGGTGGAACAGAATCTGCGGATCGAATGGCGCGGTGCGGTCTTGGTTTCAAACGCGTTCCTCGCGCTCGCAATCTTTTTGATCGCCGGCGCCACCGATCTTCTGGATGGCTACCTGGCGCGGCGCTGGAAGCAGATCACCACTGTCGGGACGCTGCTGGATCCCATTGCCGATAAACTGCTGATCTCGGCCGCGCTCATCTCTCTGGTGCAGATCCGGCGAGTTCCGGCCTGGATGGTGGTGCTGATCATTGGCCGCGAGTTCGCAGTTTCCGGTCTCAGGAGCATTGCCGCGGCGGAAGGCTATACCATCCAGGCCAGCGATCTGGGCAAGACCAAGATGATCACGCAAGTGGTGGCCATTTCCATGATCCTGGCGAGCATTCGCTGGGAAGCATTGAGCGGATTCGCGATGCTGTGGATGTGGGGCGTGGTGATTTTCGGCATTGCATCGGCGGTCCAATACTTCCGCAAGTTCTGGCGGATGGTGGACGACTCCATCAAGGATCGCCGCCGTCAACAGCTATTGCGCATCGAGCGGCAGCGCAAACGCATGTTACGCTCTCAAGCGCAGCCCGACGCCGAGAAGATGGGGCAAGCGAAGTAGCGGCTGGCACGGACGCTCCCTCACGGTCGCGCGGTTCAGTCGCTTTCTTTTGGCGGCGACAAAATCTGGAAATTACCGGGCGTGAACTGCACGAGCAGCACCTGGCCCCGCGCCCCCAGCGGCGCGAGTAATTTTCCGTTCAATCGCACTTCAATACCGGCGGCGTTGCCCACCCGCATCTTTGCGGACTCCTTGCCGCCCACGGTCTTGCTCTGATTTGGCTGCAGAATCCCGGAATAAACCGGCTTGCCGTCGGAAGATACCGACACCCAGGTGGCTTCACGCGCCAGCAAATCGAGTGTCACCTTGTTGTCGGGTGGCGCGGGTTCGAATGCCGGTGTTTCGGAGGCAGCCGCTTTCACGTACCGAGTGACCGCAGGAAGAGCCGCCGCTGGGCGTTGCATTCGTCTCTGAACTGGCTTCTTGCCGGATGAACTGGCCTGCGCGATGGGTGCTTTCGCAAGGGAGCGCACGCGGTCGATCAGTACTTGCGCGCTGAACGTCGATCTCGAATCGCGCCACACTGTATAAACGCCCGCGCCGCCCGCGATCGCGAGTACCAACGCGGCCATCGAACCGTACGTACGCCACGAATGAAAACGAGCCGACTTCATCGGCGAACCATTGCGCGACACCACGTTTTCGTATCCAGGTAGCGGAAGAGGCGCGTCCTCGCTTAACAAACGGCCGACTTCAGCATCGATCTGCCGCGTGTCCAATGACAAAGACCGGGCGTACTGATCGACGAAGCTCTTATAAAAAAAGCTGCTCGGCAATCTTTGGCGATCGTCTGCTTCGATCGCTTCCAGGTACTTGACGTTGATTTTGGTGCGCGCTGCTACTGCAAAGAGATCCAGGCTCTGTCCCAAGCGCGCCTGTCTAAGTGTTTCACCTACAGAAAACATACAAATCGCCTGCTGGCTTACGGCTTATAATACTACAGTCGGTGAGCAGATACCGCTTAGGGGCTATCTCGGTAGTCGTGGTCAACTGGAATCGCCGCGATTTATTGAATGCGTGCTTGCAATCACTTAAGGGCCAGCAGATAAACCAACCGTTTGAAGTGGTGGTTGTCGACAACGGATCGGACGATGGCTCACCCGAACTGGTACTAAGGGAATACGGAAAAAGTACCAACTTCCGGGTGCAGCTGATCCGGAATCCGGACAATCGCGGATTCTGTGCGGCCAATAACCAGGCGTTCGCTACATCCGACACCGAGTTTGTGGCTCTGCTCAATAACGACGCCGAGGCCGATCCGGGCTGGCTGGCCGCACTAGCGAGCGCTTTTGAAGGCCGCCCGGACGTCGGGATGGCCGCGTCGAAAATCCTGGTGCACGAAGATCCGCGGCGCATCGACAAAGCCGGTCACTTGATTTATCCGGACGGCCAGAATCGCGGTCGCGGCACGGGCGAGTTGGATGAGGGCCAGTATGATCGCGTCGAGGAAGTCTTGTGGCCCGATGGATGTGCGGCCATGTATCGGCGGTCCATGTTAGATCAAATCGGGTCGGATCAAATTGTCGGGTTCGACGAGGATTTTTTTGCCTATGCCGATGACGCCGAACTCGGACTGCGCGCGAGAATTGCCGGCTGGAAGTGCCTCTACATACCGGGCGCCGTGGTGCGGCATCATCGCGGCGCCACTTTGGGTTTGCGGTCGTCGCGCCGTCTGGAGTTGATCGAGCGGAATCGCGTGCTGCTGGCTGTGAAACTGTTGCCGTGGAGCCTGCTGTGGTTGAACGGGGTCTACTACGCGCTGCGATTGGGCGCTGGTGCATGGGCCGCGGTGACGGGGCAAGGGGAAGTGGGAAAATTTCCTGGATTGCGTGGCAAATTGCAAGCCGCGCTGGCGCTGCTGAAGGGGGACCTGGCGGCGCTGCCGCTGATTCCCCGCATGCTCGCGAAACGCCGCGGGATCGAGCGTTTTCGAAAGCTCTCGCCGCGCGAAGTGAGGAAGTTGATTCTGGCACATCGAATTCCGCTCAAGCAGCTTATGCGGCAGGCCGTTTAGAAATGCAGCGAATCTATCTGATCTCAACCGGCGGCACCATCGAGAAAGTGTACTCCGAGCAAACCGGAAACGTGCAGAACCTGGACAGCAAGATCGATCGTTATTTCCGCATGCTGCGCTTGCCGGACGCCGAGATCGCTGTGACGCACCTGATGAACAAGGACAGCCTGGAGATGACGGATGTCGATCGCGAGCGGGTGCTCGGCGCGGTGCGCGAAAAGCTGGCGCAAGATCCGGCGCCGGTAGTGATCACGCACGGCACCGACACGATGGTCGAAACCGGGCTGCTGCTGCAGAAGAATTTGACCGGCCTGCGATATCCGATCGTGCTCACTGGAGCCATGACGCCCTTGGGATTCGAAGGCAGCGACGGATTGCAAAACCTGACCGAGAGCTTGTTTGCCGCGCGCGTGCTGGCGCCGGGCGTGTATGTGTCGATGCACAACCAGGTGTTTCCGGTGGATCGCGTGCGCAAAGATCGCGAGCTTGCGCGGTTTGTCTGGAAGTAGCCAGCGCTACTGATTCTTTCTCCAAACCTGCGACCGGATCAAACCCAGCCTGCGCTCCCGGTAATCGATTTCGGTGAACCCGGACCGTTTCAGAAGTTCGCGATAGGGTGGGAGCTTAGAAACACGTAGTCCCGTGGCTGCGGAGAAGAACCAATACATCGCGCCCAGCCACAAGCGGGCGTGCAAACTCCGGAAGTTGCCGTGGGGCTCCTGAAATTCGCTCACCAGCCAGCCGGCGGATGGCGCGAGCGCCGCGCTTACCTTGCGGATGACAGCGTCGGCATCGCGACAGTCCAAGACATCGAGGAAAAAATGAGTAACGGCAAGGTCGAACGGGCCCTCGGGCAAGCAGCCGGCCACTGCGTCAATCTGGTGAAACTCCACGCGCGACTGTTCGCCGGATGGCATCCGCAGTCGCGCCAAATCGATCATCCGTGCGCTGATTTCGACTACCGCGACGCTCGCGTGCCGATTCGAGTCCAGCAGTCGCGCGAGAAATCGCCCATCGCCTTCGCCGAGAATTAGCACTCGCTGAGCACCGGCGGCGTGTGACAAGAAATCGAACCGGGCGCGTTCCAACGCGAGGCCAAAGGCAACATACTCCAGCCAGCGGTAGCTGCCGGCGATGCGGTCGGCATTCATCGCAGAGCGAAGAATACGATTGGAGTGAGCAACACTCCGTCCACCAGCACGCGCCGCGCTTCCAAGGGAAGACGCCGTCCGAACCAGAACAGCACCGCGCAGGCTGCCGCGCTTATCGCGATCGACGTGTACCATTGATTGCGTCCCAGAAGAGCGCAGACGATCACCGCCACGGGGACCCAAAGGAGATAAGTGCGTGCGAGCCAACGCGTCAATGGATGGAGCGGTGGATTGGGCTCGCGCCACTCCCACGCTTCAATCGCGACGATATTGGCCAAGCAAAGCATGAAGAAGGCTATCGCCGGCCAAGCCAGGCCGGGCCGTCCAAGGCCTGCCCAAGCCGTGAGAAAAGTGCCTGCCGTGAAGAGAGTCGCGGCGGCGATTTCCTTCGGAAATCTGAAGGACTTGGCGGAGATAGGGAGGCCTGAGATATGAAGGATGGACAAATACGCCAGCACGCCGGCCAGCGGGATCAGTCCATCGCGCAGAACCTCGGGGCGCAACCACCGGATCGCGATCGCCGCATCGGAGGAAACCACCGCCGCCCACACCGCCATCATGAGCGTCGAATGCCGGCGATAGTAGCGATGACGGGCAGGTTCTGGGCGGGCCGACGCCGGCTTTCGCGCGTCCAGCAGCCGGTCCAAAAGATAAATCGCCCACACGGTCAAACCCAGCACCAGCCTTCCGGCGGGCTGCAAGGGTAGCGAAAAACGGTACGCGAGGAAGCCCTGCCAGAGTACGGCCACCAGGGGAGCATCCAGACTCAGCAGGTTGGGCCACAGCCACAGCGGCGGGCCGCCTTCCTCAGATTTCGAGGCCATCCAATTCCACGGTACGAAGTCGAGGGGAGATAGAGCAAGTGTGCGTCCGAAATGCGAAACCCGATCCCCGCTTCGTACGTTATCATTCAAAGTAAGGCTTTTCCGAGCAATGTTGCGAGCTGCTTATCTTCCGCTGTATGCCCCCGCGCTGTTTGCCTCCGTGCTGTTTGGTTCCGTGTTGATTCCCGCGGCATTCGCTGGGGATGACAACGACTTGGTTTTCCGCAGCGATGTTTCCTTGGTCCGCGTCGATGCCCAGGTAGTCGATTCGGGCAATCGCGCCATCACTCACTTGCACGCCGGCGACTTCACCCTTCGCGTGGATGGCAAGGCGGTTCCCATCCGCAATTTCGCCAGCGAAAATATGCCGGTGGACGTGCTCTTTCTGCTGGACGTGAGCGCCAGTATGCGGCCGCACGTGCAGCGCATCGCGGATGCATCCGGGCAGGCTCTGACCGTGCTCAGCAAAGAGGACCGCATGGGCATCATGGTCTTCGATCGCTACACGCGCGTGCGGCTGCCGTTGAACAGCAACCCTCAAGATGTGCAACGGGAGTTCGACCGGCTGCTTCGCCAGGAGCGCTTTAATGGGGGAACCGATATCACCCGCGCCATGCTGGACGCCGCCGACTACATGCGCCGCAACGGTCGCCGCGACGCGCGGCGCGCCGTCGTCATCCTGACCGACGATCAAACCGAATTCGACCGCGACGATATCGCCGTCGGCCGCGCCTTGGCGAACGCCGATGCGGTGATGTGCGCGCTGATCGCTCCCGATGCCGGGCAGTATGGCGGTCGTGGCGGACGCCCCGGAGGATGGGGCGGCGGAGGTTTGGGCGGTATCATCTTCGGGCGCGGCGGGGGCAATCGCTACCCCGGCGGTGGTGGATCCAACACTACATCGGCCGGCACGTCGGAGATTGCGCGCGATTCAGGCGGAGACAGTATGTCGGTCAACGACGCCTCGGCGCTCGAGGATACGCTCTCCCGTCTGCGCCTGCGGTACACCTTATACTTCAACCTTCCCGAGGGTGTGCAGCCCGGTCAGGAGCGTAACATCGTGGCGGATCTCACCCCGGATGCCCGGCGCCGTTTTGCCGACGCCGAAGTCCGATACCGCCGCACTTCCATGTCCGGAAATGGCGACCGCGACATTGCGCCGCTGAAAATCACCCGCGCGCCCGCCGACAATGGCTCGACACCGTCGCCCAATGCAGGGGACCCGAACGCTCCAGTTGTTCCCCATCGCCGCATTGTAGTGAATGAAGACGGCTCGGTAATCGCAGGACCTTCCACCGACGACCCGCCAGCGCAGTCTTCTCCGCAGCCTGCTCCCAATCATCCGTAGTGCGCAGACAAAAGATAAGGAGAACAACCATTCGATTCTCGTGTGCTCGTCTTACTCTGCTGGCCCTTGGCGTTGCCGCCCTCGCGTTCGCGCAGGTGAACGTACTGAATGTGAATTATGACAATCAGCAGACGGGCGCCAACCTGCAGGAGACTAGCCTCACGCCGCAGATGAACTGGAACGCCTTCGGGAAGGTCGGCACCTTTCCCGTGGACGGGCAGGTATTCACGCAGCCCCTCTATGTGACTGGCGTGACCATTGGCGGCGTCAAATACAACGTTCTGTATGTCGCCACCATGGGCAACAGCGTGTTTGCGTTTAACGCCGATAATCCGCGGTCCGCGACGCCGCTTTGGCAGGTGAACCTCGGGCCCACGGTTCCCTCCGGCTTGTTCAATTTAACGGACATTGTTCCCGAGATCGGAATCTTGGGCACGCCCACGATCGATGTGAACTCGCAGGTGCTGTACGCTGTCGCCGATACGCTGCCGCCGGGCGCTGGCAGTCCCGTGTTTCAACTACACGCGCTCTCCCTGGTGGATGGACACGAAATGTTTGGCGGGCCCGTGCAGATTACGGCATCCGTTTCTGGAGCCGGCGCCGGCAGCAACAACGGCACCCTCGCGTTCGACGCATTTTGGCAACTGCAAAGGCCGGGTCTGATTCTCGATGGCGGAACACTTTATGTCGCCTTTGGATCGCACGCCGACACCGGCAACTATCAGGGATGGATATTGGCATATAACGCGTCGACGCTCAAGCAGACGGCTGTTTTCAACAGCGCGCCCAACGGACGGCAAGCGGCGTTTTGGCACTCGGGGCGCGCGCCCGCGATTGATACCAATGGCGATCTTTACGCAGCCACCGGAAACGGCGATTTCGACGGAGCAAAGAACTTTGGCGAAACAGTGGTCCGTCTCGGCGGCTCCAATCTCTCTCTGCTGGATTGGTACACGCCCCAAGATTGGAGCGACCTCAACGACCTGGACGAGGACGTTGGATCGGCCGGAACGATCCTGATTGCGAACACCGATCTTGTGCTCAGCGGCGGGAAATCAGGCTTGCTTTATCTCATTCAGGACAACTTCATGGGACACCTGGGCGCCAACACCACCGGCACAGTCCAAGGCGTGCAGGTGAATACATGGGGCCTGTTTCAGATGGCGCTGTGGAACAATCCGGCGGCCCGCATTGTCTACGAGTTCGAACCGGATGGCCCGCTGAAGGCATTTCAGATCGTGGGTAATCAAATCAATTCCACCATCCTTTCTCAGTTCACACCGCAATATCTTTCCGCGTATGCCGGACTTTCTCTTTCGGCCAACGGTGGAACGAACGGAATAGTCTGGCTCACCGCCGGCAACTACGAAATCGACGGTGTGCCCGGCACTCTCTACGCGCTGGACGCATCGAATATTGCCAACGAGTTGTGGAACAGCGGGTTGAACGGCACCCGCGATCAACTCGGCGGGCTCGCGAAATTCGCTCCGCCGACGGTGGCCAATGGGCGCGTCTACGTCCCCACGTTTTCGAACGCGGTGGTGGTGTATGGACAACTGAATAGCGCGACGACCCCGGCCAGTCCCGTTATTTCTTCGGTGCTGAATAGCGCGAGTTTTTTGGACAGCGCGGTGTCGCCCGGCGAGTTGGTGACCATTTTTGGCGCGAACCTGGGGCCGTCCTCGCCGGCGTCAGGCACTCTGAAGGGCGACTCTCTGTCGAAGACGATCAGCGGCACTCAGGTCCTGATCGGCGGCATCGCTGCGCCACTATTGTTCGCTTCGTCGAGCCAGATCAATGCGGTGGTCCCGTTCGGTGTTACGGGGCCGACAACGCAAATTCAGGTCGTCTACCAGGGCCAGACCATGGCCTCCACGACAGTGCCGGTGCAAGCCGCGTCACCCGCTCTGTTTGCGCTGGATGCCACCGGAGGAGGGCCGGGAGCGATCCTCAATCAGGATCTCAGCGTGAACTCGGAGACGAATCCAGCCGCGCCCGGTTCGGTGGTGGTTCTCTACGGCACGGGCGGCGGGCTCACCACGCCGTCCAGCGTGGATGGCCTGCTCACCGCGCAACCCTACCCCAAACCGGTGCTGCCGGTTTCGGTTACCATCGACAACCTGCCCGCTCAGGTGCTCTATGCGGGAGCCGCTCCGGGACTCGTGGCCGGGGTGCTGCAGATCAACGTGGTGGTGCCCGCCAATGCAGCGCCGGTCCGCTACGATCAAGTGGTTCTCACCATCGGCGACTATATGAGTCCGACTGCCATCACCATCGCGGTGCAATAGATCTGTGTGCCCGATCGCAGAGCGGCGCCGTGCGCGGCCACAGGCATCCGTAATAGCATGGCAACATGCACAGAAGCGCCTTGTTGCTGCTTGTTTTGGCCGCCGCGTTCGCGCAGAGCGGTTACCATCAACTGAAAAAGATCTCCATTCCCGGCGATGGGTTCTGGGATTATCTGATCGCTGACGGCGCCAGTGGCCGCGTGTTTGTCTCGCACGGCACGGAAGTGGATGTGGTGGACGGCAAGAAGGGCGAAGTCACCGGCAAGATCGACGGGCTGAAGCTGGTGCATGGGATCGCGCTCGCGCCTGAGTTCAATCGTGGTTTCATCAGCGATGGCGCGGCGAATCAGGTGGTAATTTTCGATCTGACCACGCTCGCCAAAGTGGGTGAGGTTGACGCCGGGATGAATCCGGACGGGATCATTTATGATCCTGCGACCAAGCGGGTATTCGCGTTCAACGGCCGCAGCGGGAGCGCGACTGTGGTGGACGCCGAGAAAGGGACGCTGGCGGGCACGGTGACGCTGGAAGGCAAGCCGGAATTTCCGGCGCCTGACGGAAAGGGCCACGTCTTCGTCAATATCGAAGACAAGAGCGAAGTGATGGACATCGACGCCAAGACGCTGACCGTCGTCCACAAATGGCCGCTCGCGCCTTGTGAGGAGCCCTCGGGCATGGCCATCGATACCAGCACGCGGCGCTTGTTCTCAGGTTGCGACAACAAGATGATGGCCGTGATGGACGCCGATACCGGGAAGGTTGTCGCGACCGTACCGATTGGAGACGGAGTGGACTCCACCTGGTTTGATCCAGGCACGAAATACGTTCTAAATTCATGCGGCCAGGATGGCGTGCTCACCGTCATTCACGAAGATTCGCCCGACAAATATACGGTGGTTGAAAACGTGAAGACCGAAAAGGGCGCGCGAACCATGGCGCTGGATCGTGAAACACACAACATCTATCTCGCGGTTGCGCAGGTGGAGATGCTGCCGCCGGCGTCGGGCGACGCCAAGGCACGGCCGCGCCGTAAGATCACTCCGGGCTCGTTTGGTTTGCTTGAATTTGTGAGATGATGACGGGCGCCCAACGAAGGAGCGAAACAATGAACACAAGTGTCAGAGCCTTGCTGCTAGCGGCGTGCCTTGCGTTCATTCTGGCACCGGCTGAAACGGCGTCCGCGCAGCAGCCGGAAATCCTCGTCTTGTGCTCCAACGGCATCCGCGCGGCGGTAGAGAAGTTGGTGCCGGAGTATGAGCGCAGCATGGGGCGCTCGATCAAAGTGCAGTTCGGCGCCTCCGCGGGATTCAAACGCTCCATCGAAGGCGGTGAGCCATTCGATCTCGCGATATTGACGCCGCCAATTATTGAGGACTTGATCAAGCACGGCAAGGTCGCGCAGGGAACCGGCGTGGATCTCGCCTCGAGCGGCATCGGCATCGCCGTTCGCGCCGGCCTGCCCAAGCCGGACGTTAGCACCGCCGAAGCAATCAAAGAAACGCTGCTCCGCGCGAAATCCATCGGGTACGTTCAGGTAGGCGCGGGCACTCCGGCCATCCTCGACATGCTCAAACGTCTGGGCATCAATGAAGATGTGCAGCGTAAGGCGGTCTTTCAACCCGGCGCGGAGCGGTCCATGGCTAGCGTCGCCGCGGGACAGGTCGACGTCGCATTCGCGCTCATCAGCGAGATAGTACCCGCTTCTGGCGTGCAGTTGGCCGGTCCCTTTCCGCCCGAGTTTCAAAAGCGGATTGTGATGACGGCGGGCATCTCAAGTACGACGAAGAATCGCGCGGCCGCGAACCAGATCATCCAATCTTTGGCCAGCGCGGCAGCGGCGACCACGATCAAAGCAACTGGACTGGATCCGATCGCGAAGGAACAATAGGCTGAACAGGGAGGAATGCTTTTGGCAAACGTCGGCGCAGTAGGGTTGGATTGGCAGGAGCGCATTAACTGGGACCGGCTGCGCAAGTACCGGCTGGAGCGCGCCCGCGAGCGGATGAAAGCGCATGGCCTGGGCGCGTTGCTGCTGATGTATGACGAGAACGTTCGCTACGTCACCAGCACGCTGACTCCCGGTTGGAACCGCCTGAAACCGGGCCTACGCTATGCGTTGCTCTGTGGAGACGATGCTCCGGTGCTGTTCGAGCAGGGCGACATCGGCATGCACATCGCGAAGCATTCGCCGTGGATACCGAAAGACAATATCCGTTATTCCTACGCCTGGATCAAAGGCGCCGCCGGGCCGGCCTCCACCCAGCAAGTGGGAAAGTTCACCAAAGCCATCCAGCAGGAGATGAAGAAGCGTGGGGTGGACGGCTTGAAACTGGGCGTCGATTTCATCGACATCAACATGATCAAGATTTTCCAGGACGCGAAGATCGATTGGGCGGACGGCATGACGCCCATGATGGAGGCTCGCGCCGTCAAGAATCAGGACGAGCACGAGTGCATGCGCATCGTGGGCGCCATCGGCGATGCCGCGCACTGGGAATTCATGAAATTCCTGAAGCCGGGTTTGACCGAGAACCAGCTCACAGCGCACATCATGGAATTCCTCTACAACATTCCGGGTATGGAAGACGTTGAGGACGTGATTGTATCCTCGGGCCTCAATACTTGGCCTAACTGGCGTAATTTTTCCGACCGCATTATCAAGCCCGGCGACATGGTGTTCATGGATCTGGCCGCGCTCACCTGGAACGGCTACAAATCGTGCTACTACCGCACGTACATGGTGGGGCGGGAGCCGAATCAGGAACAGAAGGATTACTACGCGACCGCGCTGAAGTGGCTCTACGATTCCATCAAGGCGGTAAAGGTCGGCGCGACAACACGCGACATCGCATCCAAGTGGCCGTCCGCCAGGGAAGCCTGGGGCTATGAGGAAGAGGACCAGGCGGCGGCGAATCTATGGGGCCATGGGTTGGGATTAGCGCAATACGATCAGCCGGTGATCTCGCGCATCTGGTCGCTCGATCATCCCATCGAGATCAAGGAGGGCATGGTGTTCGCGCTGGAGACGCAGCACGGCAAACCGTTCGAGTGGGGCGTGCGGATTGAGGAAATGCTGATCGTCCACAAGGATAGCGTGGAGATTGTTTCCAACTTCCCGGTGGAGCAAATCACAGTAGTGGATCCGATGCCGGGTTATTCCGATTACGGCAAGCGGCCTGGCAACTAGGCAGGCGATGCATCCATTCATATTTCCGCTCACCGCTCGCGAGGCCACCGATGCGGGCCGTTTCGGACCCAAGGCGGCGAACTTGGCGCGCTTAGCCCAAGCAGGCTTGCCCACTCCGGGCGGCTTCTGCGTGGATGCGGAAGCTTATCGCACTCAAATCCGGGCGCTCGGCCTCGAGGCGGACGCACGCGGCGTCTTTTCGGCTGTGGAAAGCGCGCAGGCGCGGCGGCATGCGCTTCGGATGAAGCTCGGGCTGCTCGATGAGCCGATTACGCCCCCGATCCTCAATCCGTTGCTGAATGTGTGGCGCCAGCTAAAAGCTCCCGTCGTTGTGCGTTCCTCCGCATTGGTGGAAGATCGTTTCGGATCCAGCTTCGCGGGCCAGTTTGAAAGCTTCCTCGGCATCGAGAGCGAGGCCGACTTCATCACCGCGATTCGCTCCTGCTGGGGAGCGCTGTGGGCTACGCGCGCGTTGCGCTACATGGCGACGCGTGATATCGATCCCGCCGATACCGCCATGGGCGTCCTGGTTCAGCCACTGGTTTCGGCACGAGCCTCGGGCGGGGGATTAAGCGAATCGGGTGAAGGCAACATGATCCTCAGTGCGACCTGGGGCCTTGGCTCGGCGATCGCGCAGGGCGAAGTGACGCCCGATCGCTATGAGCTATCGCGCCACGGAGCGCTGGTCGGTGTCACGCCCGGACGCAAGGATCATCAAGTGGGCTGTATCCATACCCAGGCGGTCCCGGCCGCAATGGTGGCCGAGCCTTGCCTGAGCGAACAACAGGCCATCGAGCTCGGCGGGCTGCTTCGAAAAGTGGAAGACCTGGTGGGCATGCCAGTGGAAATCGAATGGGCGCTCGATGACGCGGATGCCGATTCCGGATTGCAATTGCTCCAGGCCCGGCCACTCCACACGCAAGTGGCTGCGACCCCCGATGCTATGTGGCTACATCGTCCGCGACTCAACGGTCACGCCGCGGGCGTGGGCTGGGGCGAGGGTCGCGCATGCGTGGTTCAGTGCGAGTGCGAGCTTTCGCGCGTCGCGCCCGGGGACGTTTTGGTGACCAAGGTCGCAGGCCCGGCGCTGAGCCACATTCTCACCCGCGTTGCAGGCGTGGTGGCGGAGCGCGGCGGCAGCACGTCACACATGGCTTCGCTCGCGCGCGAGCGCGGAATTCCCATGGTGCTGGGCGCTCTCGATGCGACGCTGCGCATCCCGGATGGTTCCACGGTGGCCGTGGATGGAGTCGCGGGCGTGGTTCGTTGGATCGCGAGCTAGCGTCTTCGCTCCGATCAAGGCTCCAATTGACACCCAAGTTATCTAAAGATTAAAGTTGGGGCGTGGCACAATCACCTTTCGGCAATTCGTCGTTCGGCAATCCATCCTTGGGCAATCAGGCCTTCGGGCCTGCTTCCATCGCACTAGAAAATGCCCGATTCATGAGCCGCGTGTACGGCTGGATGACAGGCGGACTTTGTCTCACCGGCCTGGTCGCTTGGGACGTATCCGGCAATCCGCAGCTGGTCCAGACGATTTTCGGCACCCCAGCGCTGCTGTGGGGATTAATCATCGCCCAGCTAGGCGCCGTCCTCGCACTATCGTGGCTCATCAACCGGATCAGCGGCGCGGTGGCGACGCTCATCTATGTTCTATACGCGGCATTAACGGGACTCACGCTCTCGAGCATTTTTCTGGTCTACACCGGCTCCAGCATCGCGGAAGTTTTCGCCGTCACAGCGTTCGGCTTTGCGGGACTCAGCGGCTTCGGCTTCGTGACGAAACGCGACCTCGGCCCGGTGGGCTCCTTCTGCATGATGGGCTTATTCGGATTGGTGGGCTTCGGTTTGCTTTCGATGTTTTTCCCCCGGCTGATGACGGCGGGCGCCAGCTTCGTATTTTCCATCGTCGGCATCATCGTGTTCGCCGGACTCACCGCCTACGATACCCAGAAGATCAAGGCGATGAACGTGCCCGGCAGCGAGGGAACCGACGCCGGACGCAAGACCGCGATCTTCGGCGCCCTGATGCTGTATCTCGATTTCATCAACCTGTTCCTCAGCCTGCTGCGGCTGCTGGGACGCAGACGCTAACGCGCCGACAACCGTTCCCTCACGGTCACGGTTCTGTTTCCGAGCCGCGCGCGTTAGCCAGCGGTGCTAGCTTTCGCCGGCGATCAATTCGTTCACTGCCCGATACGCTTGGTCCATAGCCTGATCGGTGTAAGCCGCGGCCGCGGCATCCGAGTTGGCGATGGCGATGCGCCCAAACCGCCGGCGCGCGATCTGGCACGGCTGCTGGCCATCCGGCCATTCGGGATCGAATAAATAGTTGTACTCGTAGGCGTAGCCGTGCGGCCAGCGATTGACCGTGATGGCCGCGATGTCGCGAGCGGGATCGAATCCACCCGGCCCGAGAATACGTACCAACTGGTCGCGAATCTTGCGCTCGAAAGTGTCGAAGGACGTGGTGAACAGATCGACGTGTCCGGCGCGATGCTGATCGCGTTCCGAGAGCCCCGGTTTCGAGGGAGTTCGAGTCATTCTCAGCAATGCAGGATCTTCCGGCGATTTGGGCGCGGCATGATAGTCGCCGATCGTGGTGGGCTCTTCCAGATTCACTCCGTAGTGATACATGCCGGGCGCGGACACGCTTCGAACGCCTAATTTCTTGAACGACGTCCAGTTTTGAACGGCTACCGTGGTGTAGACCAGCGGAATTTTGACGCCATATTGCAGCGCCTCTTTTTGTTTTCCAGGCAGCTCCGCGCAGAGGTAGGGAATCATCATGTTCCAGCACGCCATCACCACGCCCTTGCCGCGAACGTTGTAGAGCTGCTTGTCGCGAACGTAGGCAACCTCTACTTCTTTGGCGGACTCCGGGTCTCCCGCATGGCGGGCGCGAACCACGGTGCTGCTCAATCGGATTCGCACCGGCGAATCGCTCTTGTCCAGGCGGCTATAGTCGAATTTGGCCGTCACAATATCTTCGGCCGTGCGCCCCGGTGCAGACGCGGGAATCAGCGACCTCACCAGCATGCGCGCGATGGACGCGTTGCCGTCGGGAAAATGGAAGTAGTACTCCGGCTTTGGAGTCGCCTCGCCGCGCGGCGTAAAGCCCATGCGCATGGTCGCACCGGGCGCGATATTCATTCCCTGGAAGCCCGGATAATTCATCCCCCAGCAATCCAGTGCGTTGACGGCGTCGATGCCGACTCCGAACAGGCCATGCGTGCGCACTTGATAAAAAGGAATCACGCCGGGATGAACTTTGACGACGTTCAGCAGGAAATCTTTGTAGCTCATCCGCGACAGCCTGTCTTTCTTGGCGTCCGAGGTGAGGCTTGGCATATAGTCGACCTTCGCTTCTTCCAGGCGCGCGATGTCGCTTTGCACTTGTGCGGAGAGCGGCGTCTTCGCAAGGAATTCCGTCCACGACAAGGAGCCCTGCGAGTTTCGCCTTCGGCCTGGGACTCCAGCCACGAGACGATCCGCGCCGAAGGTTTCCTGGTCGAAGAAAATCGCGGGCTGCAATCCCTCAAAGACGTGATGGTCGGCCGCCTGCCCGGCCTCCGCGCTCAGTTTCACCGGATCGATGCCCAGTTCATCCATCAATCCACGCGCCTCTTTGCTGTACGGGAATGGTGACTCAATGGCCAGCGTTCCGCCGTTGGCAATCAAGAGCCGGTCTTGCGGGCGAAATTCGTTGCGCTTGGCGTGGCCGCCGAAGTCGTCATGATTATCCAGAATAAGAATGCGGGCAGAGGGACTGGTGCGCGCGCGATAGAAGTAAGCCGCCGCCAAGCCGCTGATCCCGCCGCCGACGATGATGAGGTCGAACGTCTCTCGCGTGTCGACCGGCTTTCCCGCCGTCTTCCAGAAATTGCCATCGCGCAGCGTGTGGGCTACCTCGAACGATCCCGGGTGGCTTCCTCGCATGCCGGTCAGCGCCGGCGGATAGTAACCCGAAGAGTCCTGCGCGAATTGCGCCGCTTCCACGCTTTCCGCCAATCCGGGACCCAGCACCCCCAACCCAATGGCGACGCCGTTCAGGAAGTCGCGCCGTGAGATTGGCCGGTGCATGCCAAGTTCACGCTCACGCCGGGGGTTACGCTCGTCATTTTCCATAACATCCAATACTACGATGTAAGTTAGCGCTTCCGGTACCAAAAGTACTGGGCCGGCCTGTAACTGCTAGGTCTTTATCACACCCGTCCGGGGATGTAAGACTCGGGCTGATGAACCCAACCTTGAGTCCGGCTCCCGCGCCCGCGACTCTCGGAACCCGCGCTGGTGCACCCACCCGTGCGTGGTCGCGCACGGCGGCTGTGGATTTTTTCCGCGGCTTGGGGCTCTGGATGGTTTTCGTGGATCACATGGATCCGAACCTCTGGTCCTATCTCACGCTTTGGCGCTTCGGCTTCAGCGATTTTGCGGAAATCTTCGTTTACCTTTCCGGCTTTATCGGGATTGGTTCCTATCAACGCGCGCTCAACGCCGGAGACACGGGCGCCGTTCTGAAGAAGCTGTTTCGCCGGATGGGCCGGTTGTATGTCGCACATATTGTTTCCCTCGGCCTGTCGGCGCTCGTGCTCTACTTGTTCGCCGCACATGGAGTGCGCTATGAAGGTGAAAACTTTTACGTGTGGATGCAGGATCCCCTGCGATACGCGCTGCGCGCATTAACCCTGACTTACGCGCCGTCCGTGTTTTCGTTGATCCCGCTGTATATTGGCATATCCCCGGTCCTGCTTCTGACGGCGATCGGCCTGCGCCGCGCTCCCAAGCTAACGTTCTCGATTTCCGCCGCCCTTTGGGTCGCCAGCCAGTTTCCAGCTCTCGACTCGCGATTGACGATGGAGGCCTGGGTACTTCATCCGGTGGCATGGCAATTTCTGTTCGTGCTTGGCGCGGGCACCCGTTTCTATTCGGACCGCATTGGAAAACTTCAAATATCGCGTGTGATGATCGGCGCAGCGTCCGCGATTGTCGTGGTTTCCTTGGTGCTGAAGCTTCTTACGTATCATCGGATCGCTCCGCTGTTACCGCCCATTCTGCAAGGCATTCCGGGGCTGAACGTAGGCAAGGATCACCTGGCGTATTACCGGATGCTGCATTTCTGGGCGTTGGCTTTGCTGGTTTACGCCTGGACACGCCGGCACCCGCTGCGATTGCAGTCGTGGTTTGCGCGGCTGGTAATGGCCTGCGGCGTGGACTCGCTCGTCATTTATTCCAGTATTCTCGTGTTGGATGTCGGAGCCAACCTGATTCTAGCGGCCACGCATGGGGGCGCTTTGATGCAGACCGAGTTCACGCTCTTCGGCCTCGCGTTGCTCAGCGGCACCGCGTGGCTGCGCAAGGGCGCTCGCGTGCGCGCGTTAACGGCTTCCCGGGATCCTGAGCCAATCCTATCCGAAACACAGACGAATCAACCCCCGCTCCGTTCTGCGGCCGGGTCTGCCTGTCGCTAATCGCGGGACTTGACCACCGTCAGGCTCCTCACATAGCATCAATACCGAGCTATAGAAACGAACCATGCGAAACCTTGTTCACGCTACGATTGCCGCCAGCGTTGCGGCGGCTCTGCTTTTGTCCGCTGCGGCGCCCGCTACTGCACAAACCACCTATCGCCCACCGCGTGCCGCGGATGGCCACGCCGATCTGAGCGGCATCTATCAGGCTCTCAACACCGCCAATTGGGACCTGGAGGATCATTCTCCTCAAGCAGGAACTATGTGGCAGACCGGCGCCATCAATTCGGAGCCGGCCGGTGAAAGCGTGGTGGAGGGCGGCGCCATCCCCTACAAACCGGCGGCTCTCGAAAAGAAGAAGGCGAATTTCGCCAACCGCCGCACCAACGATCCCGAAGCCAAATGCTACATGCCGGGTATCCCGCGCGCCAACTACATGCCGTATCCGTTTCAAATCGTGCAGTCGCCGCGGGGCATCATGTTTGTTTATGAGTACGCCAGCGCGAATCGCCTGGTCAACATGGGCAAGCCGGAGGAGGCTGGCTCCGATACCTGGATGGGAACCAACAATGGGCATTGGGAGGGGGACACCCTGGTGGTGGACGTGACGGGCCTGAATGGCCTGGCTTGGTTCGACCGCGCGGGCGATTTCGGCGGCAAGGAATTGCATGTCGTCGAACGCTTCAGCCGTCCCGACCCGTATCATCTGAACTACGAAGCCACCATCGAGGACCCCACCGTCTTCACGCGCCCCTGGAAGATCAGCATGCCGCTCTACCGCAAGGTGGAAAAGAACGCCCAGCTCCTGGAATTCAAGTGCGTGGAATTCGCCGAAGACCTGCTCTATGGACGATTCGAGAAGCAGCCGCCGAAATGATAAGTAGCTTACTGGTATAGAATTGCAGTGCAGGGAGGAGTCCGGATGCGAAAAAGGTTAGCGATTGCGGCTGCGAGCGCGGGCCTGCTTCTGTCGGTCGCCCCCGCGTGGGCGCATCACGCCTTTCAGGCGGAATTCGACAAAGGCAAGCCGGTCCATTTGACGGGAACAGTCACCGAGATGGAATGGATCAATCCTCACTCCTGGATTCACATCGACGTGAAGAACCCGGACGGCACCGTCACCAATTGGATGGTGGAATGCGGCAGCCCCAACATCATGCTGCGGCGAGGGTTCACCAAACGATCCTTGGAAGCGGGCACCGAGCTGACCATTCAGGGATATCAGGCCAAAAACGGGACAAACAGAGCCAACGGCAGTAGCGTGACCTTTAAGGACGGGAAGAAGTTGTTTGTCGGCGGATCGAACCCGGACATCCCGGAAGATCAGCAAAAGTAGCAGCCAGCCTGCCAAAGGAGATCTCGCATGAAACACAGCGTTTTCGCTTCGGTCTTAGTAGCGGGGCTTTCGTGCCTGCCCTCGGGGGCCCAGGCGCCCGCGGCCAAGGTGGCTGCGACACCGGCTCAGGCAAACTGGACACCGCCCAAAACCTCGTGGGGAGATCCGGACCTGCAAGGGCAATGGCCGGCCACCGCCAATATTCCCATGCAGCGGCCCGCCAACCTGGGCAACCGGGCCGAGCTCACCGATGAGGAACTGGCGCAGCGCGAGAGCCAGGCGAAAAAGCAAGCCGCGGAAGATGGTGAAGAAGTCGCCAAGGGCACCGACGTCACCATCAACCCTCCGTCGTATTGGGTAGAGCGCGGCAAGCCGGTCCGTCAAGCGTCACTGGTTGTCGATCCTCCCGACGGCAGAATCCCTCCATTGACTCCGGAAGGGAAGGCGGCGGTGCAGGCGCAACGCGGTGGACTCGGACCCGGAAGCCACTTCCCCGACAAGGTCGAGTCCCCCGAGGATTTCGACAGTTACAGCCGCTGCATCACGCGCGGGATGGTCTCGAGCATGCTCCCGACGCTTTACGATTTCGGCAACGAAATCATCCAGGCGCCCGGTTACGTTTTGATCCGCAATGAAATGATCCACGAGACTCGCGTCATTCCGTTGGACGGTCGTCCGCATGTCGGAAAAGGAATCCGCACATATATGGGCGATTCGCGTGGGCATTGGGATGGCAACACACTGGTTGTCGAGACAACCAACCTCAAAGCTCAGCCCGGCGCGGGTGGCGGATTGTTTAGCGATGCCGCGGTCTTGACCGAACGCTTCACGCGAACCTCGCCCAACGATCTGAGCTACGATCTCACGGTGAATGATCCCAAAACATGGACTCGGCCCTGGAGCCTTCACATGCCCTACAAGCTGGATCCGAAGTATACGATCTATGAATACGCCTGCCACGAAGGAAATTACATGATGCTGGATGCGCTCACCGGCGCACGTGACCTGGAAAAGAAGGGCCAGTCGACCAAGGTGGATCGCTAAAGGGCTTGAAAAGGAGCCAAGTGAGGGCGGCGTTTCTAGTTGGCGTCTGGGTGCTGGCGCTCGCCTGCGTCTTTGCCCAACAGCCGCCTCTCGCCAAGGATCCCGGTCCATTCCTTCGCCCCAGCGACTTTCCGGAAGACAAAGTGCCTAAGGCGGTGGCAGGACCTGCGCCGCACCTGCCCGATGGCCGGCCCGACTTTGGCGGAGATGGCGCGTGGTACCCGGGCTTCAACGGCAACATCGCGGAAACCACCTGGAAGGGCGTGAAAAGCGCCGACAAACATGTGGACGTTCCGTTCCTACCCTGGACCCTGAAGACCTACAACGAGCGCGTGGAGAACCGCGCCAAAGACGATCCCGAAGCCAGGTGCTTGCCGGTGGGCGTGCCGCGCTTCATGTTCGACCCTTATCCGTTTCAGATCGTTCAAACCCGTAACCAGGTTGTGTTCATCTTCGAGGGAGACAATTATCTGTGGCGTATTGTGAATATCGATCCTAACGGAAACACGCATCCCAAGAATCTCAAGCCCACTTGGCTGGGCGACGCGGTCGGTCACTATGAGGGCGACACGCTGGTGGTCGACGTCATCGGTTTCAATGGCCTCGCGTGGCTCGACCAGGCCGGACATGCGTCTTCGGACCAGCTGCACCTGACCGAACGTTATACGCGCACCGATTCGCTAACGCTGAAGTATGAAGTGACCATCGACGACCCGCAAGCGTATTCGAAACCCTGGACGGCCAGTAATACGATTCATTGGCGGCCCGGCATGGAGCTGATGGAATCCATCTGCCAGGAAGACGAAAAAAGCTCGATACACATGATCGGAAAATGAAATATTGCCTCCTTTTTTGCGTGCTAGGCATCATGCACGCGCAGGACCTCGGTAGCGACGGCGTATGGCTGCCAAATCCTCTAGCGGACCTTGCTTCTAAGGTGCCCTCCAATGCTGCTGTTCCCTTCCAGCCTTGGGCCAAACTGAAATTTCAAGAAAATCAAGCTAAACGGCAGAACGATTTGGACCTGCGCTGCCTGCCACCCGGCGTTCCGCGAATCATGCTCATGGCGCGTCCCTTCGAGATCGTGCAAACGCCCAATCGAATTCTATTCGTGTACGAAGGCGGCGCGCATGTCTGGCGCCAGGTGTGGATGGATGGCCGCGCTCATCCCAAAGATCCCAATCCCAATTGGCTTGGTCACTCCATCGGCCACTGGGATGGAGGCACGCTGGTGGTGGACTCCGTCGGTTTCAATGACCGGACCTGGCTGGACGACGCCGGGCATCCGCATACCGAACAATTGCACGTGATCGAAAAATTTTCACGGATCGACGCGCTGACAATGCGGTACGATGTCCAGATCGACGATTTGGGCGCGTATACTCAACCATGGGGTTTCAGCAGCAGTCTGTCGTTCCGCCCGGGCGCGAAGCTGGTGGAAGACATCTGTCTGGACAAAATTTCGAAGTGACGTCGTTTCGTCCCCGGGCCGTCGTTTGTACCGCGCTAGCGCTCGCATTCACCAGCGCTTGTGGATGGCACTCGCAGGAATCTGTGCATGCGGCAAGCCCCGACGCGCGGCTGGGATTTTCCGCCCGCTCCATCGTTGAAGAACGCCATGCCGAGGCGAAATATACCGCCCAGCTCTCCATCGATTCGATTTCCCAGTTCCACCGAACCATAACCCAGCGGCCGCACATCGCGGGTTCGCCGGCATCCATGGCTGTCGCGGAGACCATTCGCAAAGGCCTGGAAAGCGCGGGCCTGGAGACCGAGGTTCACGAGTTTCAGGTATATCTCTCGACCCCGCGCTCCATCACCGTCGAACTTGTGGAGCCCACCCAGGAACCATTGAATGTGCGCGAGCCGGCAAGTCCACTCGATCCGGACTCGGCAAACCCGGAGCTGGTTCCGGCGTTCGTGGCGTATTCGGCTTCGGGCGAGGTTCGCGCGCCGGTGGTGTACGTGAACTATGGATTGCCACCCGACTATGCTAAGGTCGAAGCCGCCGGCGTCGATGTGCGGGGAAAAATCGTGATGGCTCGCTATGCCCGAAGCCATCGCGCAGTAAAGATCCACACCGCGCAAGAGCACGGCGCCGCGGCCATCATCATCTACAGCGATCCCGCCGATGATGGTTATGCCAAAGGACTGACGTGGCCCGAAGGCCCCTGGCGCGCCGATTTTCAATCACAGGACGGCAATGGGAAATACAGTTGGTTCTGGCATGGCGATCCGCTATCGCCCGGCGTGGGAGCGCGCGCCGAATCGAAGGTGCTGGACCCCGCCACCGCGCCGACGCTGCCGCGAATTCCAGCCATCGTTCTTTCGTCGAAAGAGGCCGCTAAGATCCTCGCTCAATTGCGCGGGCCAGGAGTGCCGGACGGTTTCCAGGGCGCCCTGCCTTTTGCGTATCGCCTGGGTGCAGGCCCAGCAGTGGTCCACATGAATGTTCAGATGGATGCCAGCCGGCGGCCCATCCGCGATATCGTCGCCAAGCTGCGCGGAAAAAATCCGGACCGCTGGGTGGTGCTCGGCACCCATCACGATGCCTGGACGTTCGGCGGGATGGACCCCGGAAGCGGCACGTCGGCCGTCTACGAAACCGCGCGTTCTCTTGCGGCGCTGGCGAAGCAGGGCTGGACGCCCGATCGCTCCATCGTCTTCGCTTTCTGGGATGCCGAAGAGCCCGGGCTCATTGGATCCACTGAATACGCCGAAGCTTTCGAGCGCGAGCTGCGCCAGAAGGCAGTCGCCTACATCAATACCGATCTGTTCATGCAAGGCCACTTTTTCGGCGGTGGAACGCCGTCTTTGCGCGATTTTCTCGTGCAGGTCACCAAGGATGTGCCGGCACTCAGCGGACACGGGAACGTCCATGACGAATGGCGCGCTGAGCGCAAAAGTCCAAAAGATACCGAAGTCGAATTGGCAGCCCTCGGCAGCGGCGCCGATTTCGTGGCTTTTCAGGATTACCTGGGCCTGCCTACTTTATCGGTGCAGTACGATTTTGAGGGCAGCTACGGCGCTTATCATTCCAACTATGATTCGCGCTATTACGTGGAGCACTTCAGCGATCCCGGATTCCACGTCGCCCGCACGCTCACGCAGGTCTTCGGCGTCGCTGTCATGCGGCTGGCTGACGCGGCCGTGCTGCCCTACCGATATTCGCATTACGCGCACAAAATCTCCGATTTTCTCCAGGATGCGGGCACATGGGGCGATGTGAAACTTAGTTTGAATGACGCGAAGGCGCTCGCGGCGGAGATTGCAAGGCGATCGGAAGCGCTGGAGCATCGCATCGATGAAAATGTGGAAAGCGGACGCTGGCCAGAAGCGTCTACAGCGTCCCTGAACGATCGGCTAACGCACTTGGAGCAAGATCTGCTGGACGAGAGCGGCACTCCAGCCGAGCATTGGTATCGGCATGTGATCTACGGCTGGAACATTTACTCGCTGTACGATGGCCAGCCCTTGCCTGGATTGGCGGAAGCCGTTCGGTTGAAAGATCCGGCGAGAGTGGCCGAAGAGACGGCGCGGATTGAGAACGCGCTGCGCCGCATGCTAGCGGAACTGCGCCAGGCGGGGGCCTGATTGCAAATAAAATACCGCGCTTCGGACGCAGTATCGCGGCAGCTTTACGAGCGGGCATCGCGTGTCATGCCCGGTGGCAACACGCGTCACTCCGTTGCGCTGGCTCCTTATCCGGTTTATGCGCGCAGCGGCAGCGGTTGCCGCATCACCGACGTGGAGGGCGAAGAGCGCGTCGATTTCCTCAATAACTACACGTCGCTGATTCACGGTCACACGCATCCTGAGGTGACTGAGGCGGTACAACGCCGCGCCGCTCTTGGAACAGCGTTCACCATGCCGACTCCGGAAGAAGTGGAGCTCGCCGAGTTGCTCACAGGACGCGTCGAATATGCCGAACAGGTCCGCTTCTGCAATTCCGGCAGCGAGGCCGTGATGCTGGCGATTAAGGCGGCTCGAGCCTTTACCGGCAGAGCAAAAATCGCGAAGTTCGAAGGCGCTTATCATGGCATGTACGACTACGCGGAGGTCAGCGAAGGTCCCACGCCGGACGATTGGGGCGAAGCCGATGCTCCCGCGTCCATCACCGAGCCCGGCACGCCAGAGAGTGTCGCTAGCGACGTCGTCGTGCTGCCGTGGAACCGCCCGGAAGCCTGCCGCCAATTAATCCAGCAGAACAAGAACGATCTGGCAGCCGTATTGGTTGACCCAATGCCTCTCGGAATCGGAATGATTGCGCCCCATCCCGGATTCCTGGCAGCGCTGCGCGAAGAGACCGCGCGACACGGAATTCTTCTGATCGCCGACGAGGTTCTGAATTTCCGCCTGGCCTATCATGGAGCTTTTTCCACCCACGGAATCACGCCGGATCTCGCGACGTTCGGAAAGATCATCGGCGGCGGATTTCCTGTGGGCGCAGTAGCGGGATCGCGGCGCGTAATGTCCGTGTTCGACCATACCGGCGCGCTCAAGGTGCATCACGGTGGAACCTTCAATGCGAATCCGGTCACCATTGCGGCGGGTCTCGAGACCATGCGGCTGATGACGCCGGAAGCATTTGATCGGCTGAATGGTTTAGGCGAATATATTCGCGATCGCCTGCGGCGTCTGTTTCGCGATCTTCAGAGACCCGCTCAGGTATGCGGCGCTGGATCTATGTTTCTTGCCCACCTGACCTCCGATGAACTGACCGACTTCCGATCGCTGCGCGGTTTCTCGCGCACCAATCCAATCTACGGCAACCTGTGTCATAAGCTGCTGGAGTACGGCTTCATTCTTTCGCCGCGCGGGATTTTCGGCTGCCTGTCCACGCCCATGGGCAAGGCCGAGCTGGACGGATTGGTGGAAGCGCTGGGCCGGGCGCTGGCCGGGCTGGACTGACCGCAGCCCTATGAACAGCGCCGGTCTCAAACAAAGCCTGGGCCTCTTCGACTCCACTATGATCGTCGCCGGGTCCATGATTGGCGCCGGAATCTTCATCGTCGCAGCCGACATGGCGCGCCAGGTGGGCAGCGTGGGATGGCTGCTCGCGTCCTGGGTGATCACCGGTTTGTTGACCATCGCGGCTGCTTTGTCCTACGGCGAGTTGGCGGCGATGATGCCGCGGGCCGGTGGGCAGTACGTCTATCTGAGCGAGGCTTGGTCGCCCGTCTGCGGGTTTTTGTACGGCTGGACCCTATTCCTGGTCATCGAGACCGGAACCGTTGCAGCGGTGGGCGTGGGGTTCGCTCGCTATCTTGGCATCCTGTGGCCGCGCATTTCCGAAACCACGTACCTCATTGCTCCCATCCGTGTGGCCGGCAATTACGCTGTTTCACTGTCGACGGCCCAACTGATCGGCGTATCGATTATCGCTCTGCTGACGTGGAGCAACGCGCGCGGCATCGATTACGGCAAGCTGGTTCAAAACATCTTCACCTCCGCCAAACTAGCCGCTCTTTTCGGTGTGATTGTGGTGGGAATCGTGGGATGGAGCGCGGCGAAGAACTCGAATTTCACCGACCTGTGGCGGCCGCAAGGCTACACGCCGGTCGCGCCCGGTCTCACGCCAGACACTTTATTCGGGCTGGTGGCGGCCTTATGTGTCGCCCAAGTCGGGTCGCTGTTTTCAGCCGACGGCTGGAACAACATCACGTTCACCGCGGGCGAGGTAAAAAATCCGCGCCGCAACGTGCCGCTTTCGCTGGCCTTCGGCACCATCATCGTGATCGCGCTGTATGTCGGCGCTAACTTCGCCTATGCCGCCGTCCTGCCGCTCGACAAAATTCAACATGCCCCTTCGGATCGGGTCGCTGCTGCGATGGTCGAGGCAGTCTTCCCATCGATAGGCGCGGCGTTGATGGCGCTTGTGATCATGATCTCCGCTTTCGGGTGCATGAACGGGTTGCTCCTCGCGGGCGCGCGAGCTTACTTCGCCATGGCGGGCGACGGCCTGTTCTTTCGTCGCGCCGGGGTGCTCAATCGAGCCCGCGTACCTGGCGCGTCCCTCATGATGCAAGGCGCATGGGCCGGTTTTCTGCTCCTGGTCCGCACCTACAATCCTTCCACCGGCTCTTTTGGCAATCTATATAGTAATTTGTTGGATTACGTCGTTTCAGCCGATCTCATTTTCTATATCTTGACCATCGCGGCAGTGTTCCGCCTGCGCCGTCTTCGCCCGGAAGCCGAGCGGCCCTATCGCACGTGGGGCTATCCTTGGGTTCCCGCGCTTTATATCCTGAGCGCCGCCGTGATTCTGGCGATTCTTTTTGTGTATCGTCCGGCGACCACTTTCCCCGGCCTCGTCATCGTTCTCACCGGAGTCCCAGTGTATTTCGGCTTCCGGCATTCTTCGCGTATATGAAAACGCCGACGACGTTGCTCGCCAGCACCACGCCAACGATCTTGCCCGCGTATTCAAGATTGCTTACGACGTCCACAATCGGATAGGCCGCAATTAGCACAGCAATGCCGC
>Ga0302326_10004094_pt1 | contig 33950 bp, 31 predicted proteins | sample Palsa_T0_3_FD_202264 | JGI IMG/M metagenome (GOLD analysis project Ga0302326, IMG submission 202264) | Peat permafrost microbial communities from Stordalen Mire near Abisko, Sweden - Palsa_T0_3 | ecosystem: Environmental > Terrestrial > Soil > Palsa > Peat permafrost | place: Sweden: Abisko...
GCGCGAACCTCTTCTCCGTCGCCCCGTTCTCGACGCCGATATCGGCCTTCACCGACGGCATCATCCCTCGCCGGTACACCGCCGAGAACGACTACCTGATCGACCGCGAGAACCAGCGCGCCGGCATCTTCAGCGGCGTGTCTGACTTTGTCAGCCAGGACCTCATGGTGACCGAGTCGATGGGCCCGATCTACGACCGAAGCCAGGAGCAGCTCGGTTCCACCGACCGGGCCATCAGCCGGATGCGGCACATCCTCATCTCGGCCGCCAAGGGCCTAGCCGACGGCAAGGAGCCGCCTGCGGTGGCGGCCGGGCTCGATTACACGTCCATCCGGGGAGCGGAGAAGATCCTCGAGCCCGGCGAGGACTGGCGCGGCCTCGGCACCGACGAGGACCCGGTCGTCCGCGAGGCCCTCGGGGTCGACTGACGCGCTACGGCCCGCGCGCCATTCTGGTGCGCTGCGATGCGGGCGACGGCGAATGCGTCGACATTGCCACGGCGCCGAATCCACTTGCCTTGTGTTGGAAAATGACGGGATGATTGGGGGCATAAACCCCAGGGGGCGTTCATGGTCAGCCCGTACCCGCAATATCCGCAGTCCGCACCGTACGGCCCCGGGCCGCTGGCGCCGCCGCCCCCGCCTGACGCGATAAGGCGCGCCACGGGCCTGATATTCGCGGGGGCCGCGCTCTCGATCGTCTATGGGGTGGTGGACGGCCTGACCGCGCACAGCTCCGTGTTTTATACCTACTCGACGACCCAGTCGGGCACGACCGTCCATCAGGCGAGCTTCCTGGTCGGCGGGATCGTCAGCGGGATCATTGAGTGCCTGCTGTGGCTCTGGATGGCGTGGAAGATCAAGAGCGGCCGGAGGTGGGCGCGCGTGCTGTCCAGCGTGTTCTTCGGCTTCATGTGCCTTACTTTGCTCGGTGCCGTTGTGAATGCCAGCTCCCATGGCGATGCGGTCTTTTCGCTTCTCGTCGTCCTTGCCGAGTGGGGAGTCGGTCTCGCGGCGCTGATCAAGCTCTATCGTCCCGAGTCCAGCCAGTTCTTCGCGGCTGCCCGGCAGGCCAAACTCGCAACCGCATTTTCCCGGTCGTACCCGGCTGCCGCCAACCCGGGCGGACCGGTCGCTGGTTACCCGCCGCCGCCGCAGTACGCTCAGCCCCCGCAGTACGGTCAGCCCGCGCAGTACGGTCAGTCATCCGAGGACAGCGGTCCACCGCGGCCTTCCGAGTGATCCGCACACGTCATCGGGGATACGGCAGGCTGCGCGGCGAGGCTCGCTAAGCGCGGACTGGCCGCCCTCTCCTCGAGGCGCAATTGGCGGATCTCGGCCGTCCGGAGGGCGGGCAGCCGCCGGTGCGTGGCGGGACTCAGTCGCAGGAAGCCCGCCTGCAGGATCTGCAGGGTGTCGCCATGGGAGACCAGCAGGATGTGCCGACCGGAGTATCGCCGTTCCAAGTCGACGATGAGGGCGGTCGTCCGGTCAAGCACCGCGGCGGCCGACTCGACGCCGGTGCCGGCCTGGTCGGAGTCGATCTCGTCGGCCGCCCAGACCCGGGCGTAGTTGTCGGTCGCAGACCCTTCCCAGCCCCCGAAGCACCGCTCGCGAAGCCCCGGCGCCAGGTTGACCTCCGGTGCGTCGAGGTGCGCGCGCGCAATCTCCGCCGTCTGCCTCGCGCGCGAGAAGTCGGACGAGTAAATGACGGTGTCCCTCGACAGACCGCAGGCCCGCGCGGCCTCAAGCGCCTGAGCCTGGCCGAGCTCCGATAGCCCGTAATCGCCGCGCCGGTCGCTCTCGATGCGGCTCACGATGATGCCGGCCACGTTCGCCCGGCTCTGCCCGTGGCGCATGACGCTGTAGGTGTTCGCGAGGCGATCTACGCCGTTCAGATGGTTGGCGGTGCCGTCGGTGCCGATCAAGGGAGGCGCTGGCCGATCTCGGCCGGGTCCGCGCCGTTCTCCGCTCCGCACAGCCACGCGATGATCTCGCCGGCCGGCCGGTCAAGGGCCGATCGGTAGCCCTGGCCGGCCCACATGCTCATGCGCTCGGTGTCGCCCTTGCCCGCGGCGGCGGCCCGCAGTGCGCGGGTGGCGTTGTTGATCTCCGGATAGCCGGCCGGCGCATCGCCGTGGTCGAGCATGAACCGGTTGACCAGGCCCCGGGCCCACCGGCCGCTGAAGGCCCTGGTCATCGCCGTCGTCGTATAGCGCGGATCGACCAGCGCGTCCTTGTACAGCGGGTTCGCGCCGCTCTCCCGGCAGCGCAAGAACGCCGTCCCGCACTGGACCGCGACCGCCCCGGCCGCCAGCGCGACCTCGACCTGAGCCGGCTCCATGATGCCGCCCGCCGCGATCAGCGGGAGGTCGGTGACCTCGGCCACGTGGCCCATCAGGGGAAGCAGGCGATGACCCTCCCCGGTCGCGCTGTCATTGGCGAATGTGCCCCGATGAGCGCCCGCCTCCGAGCCCTGGACGCAGAGCGCGTCGGCGCCGGCGGCCGCCGCGATCGCGGCCTCGCCCGGGTCGGTCACCGTCACCACGACCAGGCAGCCGACGTCCGACAGGGCGGCGATCACCCCGGCCGGGGGACAGCCGAAGGTGAAGCTGACCAGCGCGGGCGGATCCGCCAGCAAGATCGCGATCTTCTCGTCCAGGCGATCGTCATCCCACGTCGGCTCGCCCAGGGACGCGCCAACCGCCTCGGCGTGGGCCGCCAGCGAGCTGACGTACTCGGCGATCGACTCGGCCTCGGCCGACGGAACGCCGGGGACGAACAAATTCACCCCGAACCGGTCCGGGCTGGCGGCCCGGACGGCCTCGATCTCGGCCGCCATGGCCGCCGGCGTCTTGTAGCCAGCGGCCAGGAAGCCCACCGCCCCGGCGTCGGCGGCCGCGATCACCAGCTCGGGCGTCGACGGGCCGCCAGCCATCGGCGCCACCACCACCGGTCGGCGCAACCAGTCAAGAACGTTTCGTTTCGCCATCGCTGCGACAGCTTATCCGGCGCCTCGGGACCCCACGAATCCCCTCACTCCCTCGGCCAGTGGGCGGGCACCCCGAGCTGGCCGGCCAGCTCCTCATAGCGGTCCTGCGCCAGCACGAGGCGGGCGGCCAGCAGGATCGCCTGCGGATCGGCGCCGGGCGGGCGCAGCACGCAGACGGTGCCGTCCGCCCCGCACTGGGTGACGACGAGCCGGTCATAGTCGGCCAAGACGATTCGAGTGCCCGCCGCGCCCGGGCGGGCGGCCCGCCTGCGCCGGGCGATCGCCAGCGTCGGCTCGGTCAGGAAGGCAGTGCCGATGAGCAGCCCGGCCGCTACTAGCACGATCTCCAGCCACCGGGGCAGGCTCCCCGTGGGAAGCGCCGGGACCGACCGGGGATGCCGTTGGCCGCTGGTCGCCGTCGGCGCCTGAGCCGACGCCGGTCCTGACGCCCGGGCCGTTGTCGGCCCCCGGGCGGGCGTTGTTGCCCGCGCCGATGGCTGCGCCGATGCTGGCGTCCTGGTCGGCGTCGGCGCCGGGTGCGACGCGGGAGGCGCCGGCGGCGACGGGCGCGATGGGGGCGGAGGCGACGACGGCGCCGATGCCGGGCGCGGGATCGCCAGCGCGGTCCCGGCGCGGACCGCGTCCGGGTCGGGGCCGATCGCCCGCGTGTTGGCCGCGTACAGGGCCGGCCAGCCGCCGGGGACGCCGAGCGCGGCGGCGATGCCCGACAGGGTGTCGCCGGCCGCGACCGTGTACCGGGCGGGCGCCGCCCGGCCGGGGAGGACCAGGGCGGTCCCGGGGCGGATGAGGCCCGGGTCGGGTCCGACGGCCGCGTACAGGGCCGGCCAGCCGCCCGGGATGCCGAGCGCGGCCGCGATGCCCGACAGCGTGTCGCCCGGCTGTACGACGTAGGTGCCCGCGTCTGGCCGCGCCGTGCTCGGTACGGCCGCCTCGGCCGTCGTGGCCGTATTGGCGGTAGGCGGCCGGGTGGCCGAATCGCTGGTCACGCTGCTGGTCAGGGTGGCCTGAGTGGTGATGCTGGTTGTGATGCTGGTGGTGCTCGTACTGCTCGCGATGCGAGTGTTCGCCTGGGCCGGGCGGAGGGGCCCCGTGGAGCCGGCCGCCGTGAAGATAAGCAGGATGCCCCAGGCGAGCACGACGCACGCGGACCAAGTCCGCACGCGCATGGTGCCGTCACTTTCCTTCCGAGGATGAGCTGAGCGCTCTGGCCCGGCGCGACGCGCTCGGGGCCAGCGGGAAGGAAAGCGGAGTTAAGCGGGCGATACCTCGGGCAGCGCCGCGCGCCAGACCGAAGCGGCAGCGGGGCGGCGCGCCAGTCGCAGCAGGATCAGCGTCAGCAGCGCCAGCAGGGCGGCGCCGACCGTGCCCTGGGCGCCGCCGCCGCCGTTGCCGCCGGAACCCAGGCCGGCCGGGCCCCCGGTCCCGCCCGCGCCGCCGGTGGCGCCCGCGGGCCGCAGGACCAGCGGGGCCGGCAACACCGGCGCGCCCGCCGCGGCCGCCGCACTCGCCGACCGCGAGAACCCGCCCGCACCAGGGGCCGCCGCCGTCGGCTCGACGCCTGCGCCGGCGGTGCTGTTGCCGGGCGCCGACGGCGGGACCAAGGCGGTCCGAACCGTGGGCGCCACGCGGGTCACGGGCGCGACAGCGGTGCCGATCGAGGTCACCACGCCGGTCGCCGGCGGCATGGTGATGATCGTGGTCACGACCGGCGCGACCGCCTCGGTGACCGGCGCGAGGGTCTTAGCGGCCGTGGTAACGACCGGAGCCAAAGCCACAGTGACCGGCGCCAAGGTCTTGATGACAGGGGCTACGACCGGGGTAACCACGCCGGTGACCGGAGCCAGCGTCTTGACCACGGTGGTGACGATGGGGGCGGTTGCGCCGGTGACCGGAGCTAGGGTCTTGGTCACGGCCGTCACCACCGGGCTGACTATGCCGGTCACCGGGGTCACGGTCTTGACCGTGGTCACGACCGTGCCGGTGACGGTGACGGTGACGGGGGCGAGGGTCTTAGTCGCGGCCGGGGCGTCCGCGCCGGTAACCGGTGCGACCGTCTTGGCAACGGTGTTCACTACGGGAGCGACCGTGCCGGTCACGAGGGCCACGGTCTTGGCCCCGGTGGTCACCACCGGGGCCGCCGCGCCGGCGACGGGCGCCGACGTCTTGGAGGTCGTTCCGGCGGCCGGGGCAGCAACGGCGGTGACGGGGGCCACGGTCTTGGCAACGCTGGTCACGACCGGAGCCGCAGTACTGGTAGCGGGGGCCGAGATCTTGGCGACCGGGGCCGCCGTGCTTGTGACCGTCGCGGGCCCGGTCGCGCCGGAGGCGGGAGCGACGACCGTCGGCACCGTCGAGCTGACGATCGAGGTGATCGAGGACGCCGCGGTGACGGTCAGCCCAGTGGTCGTTTGGGTCGACCGCAGGGGAGGAAGCGCCGCCGTCGCCGCGTGGGCCGGCCGGGAGAACAGCAGCATGATCGCGAAGATGCCCGCCGCCACCAGGGCAGCCTGCATCGCTCCAAGAGCGACGCGACGCACCATCGGCTGCAGCATGAGCAGTCCCACTCGACGAGAAACTGGGGCCGCACGCCTACCCGCGGCGGCGGCGTCAAACCTCGCGCACACGAACGTGCTGTTCGGTGACCACCGTACAGCTGCATCGCCAATCGGACAAGGGGGAGAGGCCTCGCAAAAGCCGCTTAAGACGCCGTCCGGTCGAACATCTTGCGGTAGTCCCTCGGCGCCACGCCTCGTCGCGCGGCGAACTGCTCGCGGAACACGGCCGCGCTGCGGTAGCCAACCCTGGTCGCGATCTGCTCGATTGGCAGGCCGGTGGTCTCCAGCAGCTCCTCGGCCAGGGCGAGCCGCTGGCTGAGCAGCCAGGCGTACGGCGTCGTTCCGGTGACCGCGTTGAAGTGCCTGACGAACGTCCGGCGGCTCATCAGCGCACGGGCCGCGAGTTCGTCCAGGGATACCGGCCGGTCCAGGTTGGCCCGGACCCACGCCATGACCTCGGCCAGCCGGTCGCCTTCGTGGCCGGCCGTCAGCGGCGCGGCGATGAACTGCCGCTGTCCGCCGTCGCGGTGCGGCGGGGTGACGAGGATGCGCGCGATCGAATTGGCGAGCGCCGCCCCGTGCTCACGGCGGATCAGGTGCAGGCTCATGTCGATGCCGGCCGACGCGCCTGCGCCGGTGACGATGTCGCCCTGGTCGAGGTACAGGGCTTCCGGGCGGACCCGCAGCCGGGGAAAGCGGGACGCCAGCTGGTCGGCGTACTCCCAATGAGTGGTCACTTCCAAGCCGTCAAGCAGCCCAGTGGCGGCGAGCGCGAACACGCCCAGGCAATGCGCGGCTACCGTTGCCCCGCGCTCGTGCGCCGCTCGCACCGCCTCAAGGACGGGCGCGGGCGGCGCGGTGGCGTAGCTCGCGCCCGGCAGCAGCAGGATCAGGTCCGACGAGGCGAGCAACTCCGGCCCGTGCTCGAGCAGGACCGGGACGCCGAGGTCGGTCGAGACCGGTCCTGGACGCATCCCGCAGAGGCCGAACTCGAATTCCGTCAGCGGCGGCCGGGCGCGGAAGATCGCGCTGGTCAGCCCCAGGCCGAGCCCGACCGCGCCATCCGGGGCGTAGGCGGCGACACGCCGGAAGGGAGCCATTCCAACAGCATGGCATGAAACCTGCGATGGTCGGCATTCAGGCCACTGGTGCGCGCTGGCCGAGCCAGCGAGACTCATGCCCATGACCGTCGCCTATGACCCCGCCAGGACCGCCCTCGTGCTCGTCGATCCGTACAACGACTTCTTCGCCGACGACGGCAAGATCTACCCCCGGCTGCGGGAAGTCGCCGAAGCCGTCGGCCTGCGCCAGCACATCCGGGAGCTGCTCGCGGCCGGCCGGGCGGCGGGCTTCCAAGTCGTTATCGCCCCGCACCGGCGCTGGCACCCAGGCGATGTCGAAGGCTGGCTGCGCCCCGGCCGGCCGCACCGCACGCTCAGGGACGGCCACGTCTACGAGGCCGGCTCGAATGGCGGCGAGTGGTACCCGGACTTCGCCCCTCAGCCGGGCGACATCGTGGCCAGCGAGCACTGGGGGGAAAGCGGCTTCGCGAACACCGACCTCGACCAGCAGCTCCGCCAGCACGGCGTCGAGCACATCATCCTGGCCGGCCTGACCGCTCCCGGCTGCGTCGAGGGGACCGGCCGCTGGGCGCTTGAGCTCGCCTATACCGTCACCCTGGTCAAAGACGCCACCGCGGCTCTTACCATGGAGCACCTGCACGCCGCGGTCGAGCTCAACGCCCCGATCTACGCCGAGCACGTGCTCACGACGGCCGAGGTTGTCGCCACGCTGAAGAGCTGACGCGTCAGCCTAGGGGTGACGTCGGGCCTGCGCTGGCCGGCTTTCTGGCACGATGAACGGATGTCGTTGGCACTGCGCGCGGGCACCACCGCCGACGTTGACGGGCTGCTGGGGCTGTGGGCCGAGGCGGCGGAGAACGCCGAGCGGGCGCCCGATACCCGGGAGGCAGTGGCGGCCGTGCTCGGCCGTGATCCTGATGCGGTGATCGTGGCCGAGCACGAGGGTGAGCTGGTCGGGTCGGTCATCGCGGGCTGGGATGGCTGGCGCTGCCATCTGTACCGGCTCGCGGTCCGCCCGGCCTGGCGACGCCGCGGGGTCGCATCGGCGTTGCTGCAGGCCGCCGAGGACAGGTTCATCGCCGTCGGGGCTACCCGGGCCGACGCGATGGTGCTTGACGGCAACGGTCTCGGCCAGAGCCTGTGGCGGGCCGGCGGTTACCTCCGTCAGGACGAGTGGCGTCGCTGGGTGAAGAAACTCGGCTGAGGAGGCCTTACTCCTTGCCCAGCATCACTCCTTGCCCAGCATCGCGAACCAGCGGCCACCGCAGGACCAGGTCTCGGCCGTGCGCAGGCCGGCCTCGGCGGCGATCCCTGACAGTTGATCGGCGCCCACCTGGGCCCAAGGGAACCAGTCGCCGGCCTGATGCCCGCACCCGCGATAGTGCCTGAGCCTGACCCGCTCGCGCCGCAGCTCACGGCCGGGCGGCAGCACCTCGACGAGCGCCCGGCCGTGCGGTGCGAGCAGTTCGGCCACCCGGCCGAGCAGCGCCGAAGGGTCGCCCCCGATGCCGATGTTCCCGTCCGCGAGCAGCACGATCGTCCAGCGGCCGGTTCCCGGCACCCGGCTGAACACGTCGCGCAGCAGCGTCAGCGAGCCGGCCGACCGGGCGATGCGGACGGCGTGCGGGGCGACGTCGATGCCGAGCGTAGGCACGCCGCGCTCGGCCACCGCCACCGCCAGCCGCCCGGGCCCCGACCCCACGTCAAGCGTCGGGCCGCTGCACCGGTCGATGAGCGAGGCGTCCCCCGGCCGCAGCCGCCGCCAGTCGTCGGCCCACAGCGGCGTGATGCTCCCGTCCGCGTGCTCGATCTCGGTCCGCGGGGTTCCGCCCGTCCGCCCGGCGAGCGCCTCACCGTACAGTGCGCCGATCACACAGAGTTCCCCCAGTGCAGAGAAAGCCGGTCAAGTACGCCAACCAGTGTTCACCGGTCCGGCCGGCCTGGCCGGCCGGACCGGCGCGTGCTCACCGTTTCGTCACCGGCCTTACGGTCTTGTGACCATTTCGTGCTGTTCACTAACGACGGCGTCGCCGCCGGAATTACCGTGTATCGGTAGTACCCGACATCTCTCACCAGGCCCCCCGATCGGATGGCGTCATGACTGGCAGCCCGCTTGACCAGCCCGGCCGGATCGTCGTGGTCGACGACGACCCGACAGTGGCGGACGTGGTCGGGCGATACCTGATCCGCGACGGCCACAGCGTGCAGAGCGCCCGCGACGGCTACGAGGCGCTGCGGCTGATCGAGGAGCGCCCGCCCGACCTGGTGGTGCTCGACCTGATGCTGCCGGGCATCGACGGCCTCGAGGTGTGCAGGCGACTGCGCGAGCGGTGGCCGATCCCGGTGGTGATGCTGACCGCGCTGGGCGACGAGAGCGACCGGCTGGCCGGGTTCGAAATCGGCGCCGACGACTACGTGACCAAGCCGTTCAGCCCGCGCGAGCTGGCGATGCGCGTTCGCTCGGTGCTCCGCCGGGCCCGCAGCAGCGGGCTGCCGGACATCCCCGATCAGGGCGTCATCGCCAACCAGGGGCTCGCGGTCGACCTGGCCGCCCACGAGGTCAGGATCGGCGGCAACCTGATCCAGCTCACCTCGCGCGAATACGACCTGCTGCTGTTCTTGATGCGCAACCCGAGGCAGGCGTTCACCAGGGAACAGCTGCTCAGCGAGGTGTGGGGCTGGACGTTCGGCGACACCTCGACCGTCACCGTGCACGTCCGGCGGCTGCGGGAGAAGCTCGAGTCCGACCCGACCATCCCGCGGCGGATCGTCACCGTCTGGGGTGTGGGCTACCGCTACGAGCCGGGGCCGTCGTGACCGTGAGCATCGCGGATGCGGGCATGGGGACCGTCAACCTCGTCAGCGTGGTCGCGTGGGTCGCGGTGGCGGTGGTAGCCACCGCTTTCCTCGGCCTCGGCGCCCTGCGGCTGCTCGCCCGGCGGTCCATCGGTCTGCACGTCGGCCTCGTCGCGGCGGTGTGCGTCATCACCGCGATGATCACCATCGGCGAGATCTCCGTGATCATGCTGTCGCCGGGCGATCGCGCGGTGATGCTCGAGCTGATGGGCGTCTCGGGCATCGCCAGTCTGGTCGCCTCGTACTTCGTGGGCCGCGCGGTCGGCCGGGCGAGCGGCGCGCTGCTCGCCTCGGTCCGGCAGGTCGGCGACAGCGGCATCTACACGCCGCCCGAGGTACCGCTCCCGGCCGAGCTCGAGGGGCTGTCGCGGGGACTGGCGGAAGCGCACGAGCGGCTCGGCCAGGCGCGGGCGCGTGAGCAGGCGTTCGAGGCCAGCCGCCGCGAGCTCGTCGCCTGGGTCAGCCACGACCTGCGCACTCCGCTGGCCGGGCTGCGGGCGATGGCCGAGGCGCTCGAGGACCGGGTGGTGGTCGACCCGCGCGAGGTGGATCACTACCACTCCCAGATCCGCATCGAGACCGAGCGGCTGGCGGCCATGATCGACGACCTGTTCGAGCTGTCCAAGATCCACGCCGGGGCGCTGCGCCTCTCCCGGCGCGTGGTCGGCCTGGAGGATCTGATCGCCGATGTCGTCGCGAGCGCGGCGCCGGTCGCGCGGGCGAAGCGGGTCAGGCTCACCGGGTCGGCCGTGCGCGGGATGCCGGTGCTGATCGACAGCGCCGAGTTCGGCCGCGCGGTCAGGAACCTGGTGATCAACGCGATCAGGCACACGCCGCCGGACGGGACCATCGAGATCCTGGGCGAGCTCCGGTCCGGGTCGGCCTGCGTGAGCGTGTCCGACGAATGCGGCGGCATCCCGCTCGAGGACCTGCCCCGGGTCTTCGACGTGGCGTTCCGGGGCGAGAGCGCCCGCACCCCCGACCCGTCCGGCGGGGCCGGGCTGGGGCTGTCCATCGCTCGCGGCATCGTCGAGGCGCACTCCGGGGACATCAGCGTGCTCAACACCGGTCCCGGCTGCCAGTTCCTGATCGCGCTCCCGCTGGCCAGGGTGCCCCAGCCGGTTCCGGTCCGCCCGGCGCCGTCGTGGGCGGCCCAAGCGGGGCGCTGACCCGCGGTCGCCGCGCGGTCGGCCGTCACAACTCCGTAAGCGCGGAAACCGGGTGAACGCGGCACGGCGCCACTAGCGTCGGCGCCATGGAAACCGACATCGAAACCAGTCAGGGAAGCCAGGTCATCGTCATCGCCGAGGCGCCGGCCCCGGACCGGGTCGACGACTGGCTGTCACCGCCGCTGCGCCCGCAGCAGGCGGCCCTGGTGGCCGAGGCCGCGCTGGCGGACACGCTCGACGTGGTGGCGGCCGCGCCGGTGACCAGGCGGCTGCTCGCGCTGGACGGAGCCCCGGGCGACTGGCTGCCGGTCGGGTTCCGGGTGTTCGGCCAGCGCGGCGACGGGCTCGACGAGCGGCTCGCGGCGGCGTTCGCGGACGCCTACGCGCTCGCGCCGCTGCCGATGGTGCTCATCGGCACCGATACCCCGCAGGTGACCGCGGACATGCTCGGCGACGCGGTTGCCTCGCTTGAATCGGGCGAGGCGGACGCGGTCTTCGGCCCGTCGACCGAGGGCGGGTTCTGGATGCTCGGCCTCCGTCGCCCGGACCGATCGCTGCTCGCGGGGGTCCCGATGACGGCCGAAGATCCGGGCCGGGTGCTGCTTGAACGCCTGGCCGGGGCCGGGCTCCGAGTCGCCCTGGCCCCTCGGCTGACCGAGGTCAGCACGTTCGCGACCGCCGAGCAGGTGGCCGGGCAGTGCCCGTCCTCGCGCTTCGCGGCCGCGTTCTCCGCGTCCGCCAGCGGCCTCAGCGTGGCCTGAAAACACGCGCGCCGCTGACCCCGAAGACGGGGTCAGCGGCGCGCTGTTGTCGTGTCCCGGTCAGGCGACCGCGCCGGTGACGGTGACCAGCGACCCGTAGGTGAGGTAGTTGTAGGCGTTCTCGGCGACGCCGGGGCCGCTCCCGTTGTACGGAATCTCAACGCAGCCGAGCGACTGGTACCACCCGTAGCCGGGGCGGGGGAAGGCGTGCACCGCGTCGCCGCCGTTGAAGTACGACGCCCAGTACACCGTGTCGTCGTACTTGGTGCCATCCGGGTTGAAGCCCTTCATCTGCGTGACCGTGTACTTCAGGTAGACCGGGAAGGTGCCGTCAGGGGTCGGCGAGGCCGGGATGCCGGTGTTGGCCGGGGTGACGAGGACCCGCTTGCCGTCGTGCCAGATCTGCAGGGCCTCGTTCGACGAGCCCTGGGTGGCGAGCGCGTAGCTGTAGCCGTTGGGGTTGGTCTGGTTCTTGGCGACCGCGGTGAGCAGCGAGGACCAGACCTCCGGGCCGGCGTCGCCGTCCATGGTGAGGCCGATGTTGTTCTCGAACGCGCGGACCGCCCCGCTGACCAGGACGTTGTCCGTCCCCACGGACCACTGGCTGGTCAGCGAGCTGGGGTAGCCGGAGTTGAAGGTGAACGTGCCCGCGGGCGCGTCGTAGGCCGCGGCGAGCTGGGCGTTCGCGTCCGAGGCGGCGACGGTGCCGGTCGACGGGTCGCTCGGCGTCCAGGTCAGCGGCAGGTAGCCGAGCTGAGCGAGCAGCTGCTGCAGCCGCAGGGTGGAGTACGAGCCGGTAGTGAACGAGGTGACCGACGTCTGCTTGAGCGTCCCGGCCGAGCCGGATGCGGCCAGCATGCCGTCGGCGCCGGCGGGGACCGTGACCTTCACCGTCGTGTCGGCCAGGAACCCGGTCGCGGGAGTGAACGTCGCCGTGTCCCCCGATACCTGCCAGCTGCCCTTGACCGACGGGGAGAGCGTCGGCAGCGGGGTCTGCGGCGACAGCGGGGAGGAGAATTTCACCGTGATCGGGTCGGCGCCATTGGCGTCGTGCGCCCCGCTCGACGGGGTCACCGAGACCACCTTCAACGGGGCAACCGCCGCCACCTTCGCCTTAGTCGTCACATGATGGGTGGTGGTGGTAGTAGAGGCGGCGGGCTTGTTGTTGCTGACGTTGGCAAGCGTCTCATGGCCAGACCCATTCGACGACGTCGCAGCGAACGCGCAGCCCACCACCAGCACCGCGGTCCCGGCGCCGGCCGTCGCCGCGATCACCCGATGCTGCAGCAACGCCTTGCCGACGCGGCCAACGCCGCTCGCACTCCCCAAAAACGACACAGCTCGGCTCTCCTCGTCGTTCGGCCAAGATGGATGATCCCGGTGCGCCTGAGTGTGGTTGGGCGCACGTGACACGCGAGGCTGATCACAACGCGTGGTGAGCGGGCAACGGTCAGAGTCTAGGCGAAATTTGCATCAAATCGGGAAACATCACATCACGGCTGTCTTATCTATACCTATCACGACGTTCTCGACCGGCAACTGGTTGCGCCGGCCGCGCCAACTCGTGGTCACGGTCGGATAACGGCCGCCGGCCAACGGCGCCCGGTTGGGCCGCCTCACGATGTCTTATCGTTGGAACCTGAAGGTTCAGCGGAGAGGTAGGTCAAGGTGAGCTCGGTATTCGTGGTCGATGCCTGTCGGACGCCCATCGGCAAGGTGAAGGGAGCGCTGGCCGCGGTGCGGCCGGATCATCTCGCCGCCGACATCCTCAAGGCGCTGATCGCGCGTAACGGAAACCTCGATGTGAACGCCATCGACGACGTCTACTGGGGCGCCGCCAACCAGGCCGGCGAGGACAACAGGAACGTCGCCCGGATGGCGGTGCTGTTGGCCGGGCTCCCGGTCGAGATCCCCGGCGCGACCGTGAACCGGCTCTGCGGCTCGGGCATGGAGGCCGTCAGCGACGCGGCCAGGGCGATCGCGGCGGGCGACGCCGACATCTGCGTCGCGGGTGGCACCGAGTCGATGACCCGCGCTCCGTTCGTCGTCCAGCGCAGCGGCGACGCCTGGGCGCGTTCGCTCGAGACCGCCGACACCCGCCTCGGCTGGCGCCTGGTCAGCCCGCGCATGCAGGAGCTTTACCCGCCGATCAGCCTGGGCGAGACGGCCGAGAACGTGGCCGACAAGTACGGCATTACCCGCGACCGGCAGGATGAGTTCGCGCTCCGCAGCCACCAGCTGGCCGCCGCCGCCAGGGACGCGGGCCGCTTCGAGGCCGAGCTCGTCCCGGTCGCCACCGCCGACGGCGAGTTCGCCAACGACGAGGGCATCAAGGCATCCATCACGCTCGAGGAGCTGGCCGGGAAGCGGCCCGCGTTCCGCAAGGGCGGCACGGTCACCGGCGGCAACTCGTCCCCGCTGAACGACGGGGCGGCCGCGCTGCTGCTGATGTCGGAGGACGCGGTCCGGCGGGTCGGCGTCACCCCGCTCGCCCGCTACGTCGGCGCCTCGGCGGCCGGGGTGCACCCCGACTACATGGGGATCGGCCCGGTGCCGGCGATGAACCGGGTGCTCGGCCGGGCCGGCTGGCGGGTCGAGGACCTGGACCTGGTGGAGCTGAACGAGGCGTTCGCGGCCCAGTCGGTCGCCTGCGTGGACGAGCTCAAACTCGATCCGGAGAAGGTCAACGTGAACGGCGGCGCGATCGCGATCGGCCACCCGCTCGGCTGTTCCGGCGCGCGGATCGTTACCACGCTGCTGCACGAGATGCACCGCCGCGGCGCCGCCAGGGGCGCGGCGTCCATGTGCATCGGGGTCGGCCAGGGCATCGCCACCCTCTGGGAAGCCTGTTAACCAATCGTGACGGAACGGATAAGTCTCGCTATCCACTCGATAACTGTTGAGTAACGGAGTTAGGCTGACTACCTCACCTTTACGGAGCGGGGGTAGCCATCATGACGCTGATCGAGGGCGGCTACGGCAACCGTGCTGGCAGCGATAAGCGCCGCGCACAGGCTGCTCGCCGTACGCGCGGGCGCCGCACTGCCCGCGCGGCCGCGCCGCTGCTCATCCCGCTGGCCCTGGCGCTCACCCTCGGGGTGATCTTGGCCGTCTCTTCCGTTGCCACCCCCACCGCGCGGGTCAACCAGCAGTCCACGACCCACTCGGCCCGCCCCTAGTCCTAACCCCTGGGTCGCGGCGTCGTCCGGCTGGGCCCGGCGACGCCTGGCCGCGCCCGCCTGGCCGATGGCGAGGCCGAGCGCGAGGGTGGTGGCGGCGACGATCGCCCACTCCGGCCAGGCGCCGAGCCGCTCGGCCAGGGTGGTGTAGGTGAGCAGCGGGACCCGCGCCTCGAGCTCGGCCTGGGTCCACATGCCGCTGCGCGCGATCAGCTGGCCGTTCGGCGCCACGATCGCGCTGTAGCCGGTGGTTGAGGCGACCACGACCGTCCGGTCGAACTCGACCGCCCTGATCCTGGCCATGGCGAGCTGCTGGCTGCTCTCGGCGGTGGTCGGGCCCTCCCGCTCGAACGTGGCGTCGTTGCTCTGCACCGACAGCAGGTTCGCGCCCGCCGCGACCTCGGAGCGGACGAGGTCATCGAAACCGACCTCATAGCAGATGACGTCGCCCAGCTTGATCTGGCCGACGTTGAAGACCACGGTCTTGTCCCCGGGCACGAAGTCGGTCGGCTGGAGCTGGGTCAATGACGTGATCTTGCTGATCAGGCTGCGGAACGGCACGTACTCGCCGAACGGCACCAGCCGCCGCTTCGCGTAGATGGTCGTCGGCCCCTTGCTCGGCAGCCAGAGCACGCCCGCGTTGAGCTGCGGGTTCTGCAGCACCGCCCCGACCAGGATCGGGCGGCCGATCGCGGCGGCGGCGCTGGTGATCTCCTCGTAGACCGGCGGGTACAGCATCGGGTCGATGTCGGTCGAGTTCTCCGGCCAGATCACCAGATCCGGCTTGGCCGCCTGGCCGGCGGCGACCTTCGCGGCCAGCTTGTCGGTGGCGGTCACGTGGTTGAGCGTGATTTCCAGTTCCACGTTGTCGAGCTCGGCCGCGAGCGAGCGGGCGCGGGGCACGTCGCCCTGGATGGCGGCGACAACGGCCGTCTTGCCGCCCGGGGAGACCGGATCAAGCGTCAGGGCGGCCGGCAGCACCGCGAGGGCGGCCGAGCCGGCCAGCGCGAGCGCGGGCATCAGCAGCCGCCTGCGGTTGCGCCGGGCGTCGGTCAGCGCGGTCAGCAGCAGCCACCCGAGGGCGGCGCCGACCAGCGCGACCGCGAACGTCAGGGCCGGCGGTCCCGCGATCGCCGCCCAGCCCTGGGTCGGGACTCCCGCCTGGCTCATCGCCAGCCTGCCCCAGGGGAAGCCGCCCCACGGCCAGCGGTCCCTGAACGCCTCGGCCGCCACCCACCAGCCGGCCACCGCGAGCGGCCACCAGCGCAGGTTGAGCAGCAGCCGCTGCCCGATCGCGAATACCGCGAAGATGAGCGCCGAGGCGATGGCGAGCGCGACCCAGGCGAACCAGGCCAGGTTGATCACCCAGGCGACGAGGGGGAAGAAGAAGGCGAGGCCGAAGACCAGGCCGACCGTGAACGCGCCCCGCAGGGAGCGCCCGGACAGCGCCACCACCAGCAGCGCCGGGCTGACGAAGGCCAGCGGCCACAGCCCCCACGGCGGAAACGCCGCCGCCAGCAGCAGGCCGGCCACCAGGCTGACCGGCAGCGCCAGGCGCCACCCGAGCGGCGGGCGGGCGGAGCCGCCGCGCGGGCCGGCCGGGCCGGCGTAGACCGGCGCGCCCGGCTGGTCAAGCAGGCCGGAGATGGCCGGCTCGCGCGGCTGCGGCGCGTCCTGCGGGTCCGCGTCGGTTTGCCCTGGGATCATCTACGCAGGGTAGACGGGATGGGGTCGCGACGCGAAGCGGGCAACTTCGCTAAATACCGTGAACATGGCAAACCGTTGCGTTATATTCAGTCCTGCTAATACGGCGACGGGGGGAGCCGGTGTGTTTTTTTGGGTTGCACGTGTGGATTGACCTGCGCGAATGGGCGCGGCCGTGATCCGCGTTCGCCGTCGCGACTTCGCGTCTGGATCGCACAAAATTGCCGGGTTGCAGGGCATTGCCGAACGTGTTCCGCGGGGCGTCACGATTTACCTGCTGCCTGGCCTGACCAGCCGTCAGCGCCGGGCGGTGATCCGGCGGCTCCGGCAGGAGGCGAGCCGGGGTTGCGGTCCCGAGCTGCCGCCGGCCCAGCTGGCGCTCGCGCTGCTGCTTGACCGGGTGCGGGGCGCGCTCGGGCTCGCCGCGGCGGCCGTCCGGCTGCACCCGGGCACGACGCTGCTGCCGGCCGCGTTCGTCGCTACCGTGATGACGCTGTTCGTGCTCGTCTCGGCCGGCGTCGGGCCGGTCCCGGCCGGGCGTCCCGCGCTGGTGGCCCAGTCGGGCACCGGGCTCGGGTCGACCGTGCAGAGCGCCGGCGACCCCGGCGGCCTGGTTTCCATCGGTCGCAAGGGCGCGATCGCGGGTGCGCTGGAAGCGGGCGACATCCGGCCGAGCAGCATCCGGCCGAGCAGCATCGGGCCGGGCGGCCGGGGACTGGGCTCGGGGCAGCCGGCCACCGCCGCCGAGCCGCGCTCGACCGGCGGGCCGCGGGCGGCGCGGGTCTGCTTCGGCGCGATGCCGGGGGTGGCCGCCAAACGGAGTCCGCTGGCCTGCCGCCGCACGTCCAGTTAGTCGGCTTTAGTGTGGGTAGCGTTGCTACATGAGACCCGGGGAGCGTGGGTAAGGCAAGCACGTCGACGGATGGGTGGCTTCAGATGGCCGGAGTGGAGAGCGGGCAGGCGGCGGAGGACGACGCCGCCGCGCGGGAGGCGGCCGAGGTCGCCGTTGAGCTGTCCGAGGCGGAAGGCCCGGCGGACAAGAAGCGGATCACCCGGGCGCTGCAGTACGTCGCCGGCCGGGGCGCGGATGCGGTCCGACGCGGAAGCGGCGCGGCCCGCCGGGGGGCCGGCAGCGCCACCGGGACCGTCGCCAGGACCGCGGGCGGCGCCCGCAAGGGAGCCGGCTCGGCCGGGCGCGGGGTCACATCGGGCTTGTCCTGGCTTACCGGGCAGGTGGTGGCGATGGGGCCGCGGCTGCAGATCCGCGACCAGGCGACGCTGCGGGCGCAGTTCCCCGGCCGGACCGATGACGACATCGCCGGGCTGCTGGTCGAGCGGGCGGCGCGGGCCACCGCCACCGTCGGCGGCGCGACCGGCGCCGCCGCCGCCCTGCCGGTTCTGCCGGCGTTCCCGGTCGAGGTCGCGGCGGAGACGCTGGCGGTGGTGGGGATCGAGATCAAGCTGCTGGCCGAACTGCACGAGATCTACGGCCTGCCGGCCGTCGGCAGCGCCGCCGACCGGGCCCGCGCCTACGTCGGCGCCTGGGCCAGCCGCCGCGGCGTGTACCAGGTGGACGGGGGGCTGCTCCTGATCGCGGGCTCGCCGCTGGCCAGGCAGCTGACCAGGCGGCTGGCGGCGCGGGTGCGCAGGTCCGCCTTCTCGCTCAGCCCGGTGCTGACCGGCGCGCTGGCGGGGGTCCTGCTCAACCGCCGGGAAACCCGCAGGCTCGGCCGCCAGATCCGTGACGACCTGCGCAGCCGCCGCCAGACCGTCACCGCCACCGTCATCGGGCGGCCGACCGCGGACCCCGGCGTCTGACCGGGCCGGGCGACGGCGGATGGCTGGCAGCGCGACGGCGGACCCGACGCCCGGGCTGAGGTACGCGACCGCAGCCGGACGGTGGGTGCTGGCCGCGACCGTGCTCGGGTCGGGCATCGCCGCCCTCGACGCGACCGTCGTTGGCATCGCGCTGCCCGCCATCGCCAGAGACTTCCACGCCTCGGTGTCGAGCACGCAGTGGGTCGTCGACGGCTACACGCTCCCGCTGGCCGGACTGCTGCTGCTCGGCGGCGCGCTGGGCGACGCGTTCGGCCGCCGGAAGGTCTTCGTGATCGGCACGATCTGGTTCGCGATCGCGTCGCTCGGCTGCGGGCTGGCGCCGAGCGCCGGGTTCCTGATCGCGGCCCGCGCGGTGCAAGGGGCCGGCGCCGCGCTGCTCGTGCCCGGGAGCCTGGCGATCATCCAGGCGTCATTCGCGAAACAGGACCGCGCGCGGGCCATCGGCGCCTGGTCCGGGCTCGGCGGCGTGGCCACCGCGATCGGGCCGTTCCTCGGCGGCTGGCTGATCAGCGCCGTGTCCTGGCGCCTGATCTTCTTCATCAACCTGCCCGCGGCGGCGGCCGTCGTCGCCATATCGGTGCGGCGCGTGCCGGAATCACGCGTCCCCGGTCCGCGTCAGCCGCTCGACGTGGCCGGCGCGACAACGATCAGCCTGGCCCTCGCGGGCATCACCTACGGGCTGATCGCGGCGTCGGACGGCAACTGGACGTCGCCCACCGTGCTTGGCACCCTGCTGCCCGGCGTTGCCTTGCTGGTCGGCTTCTGCGTCATCGAGTCGCGCAGCTCGCATGCCATGCTGCCGCTGACGATTTTCCGTTCCCGCCAGTTCAGCGGGGCCAACGCCGTCACCTTCGTGGTCTACGGCGCCCTCGGCGGCGCCTTGTTCCTGATACCGGTCGTGCTTCAGGAGGTGTGCGGCTACAGCGCGCTCGAGGCCGGGGTGGCGCTGCTGCCGATCACGGTCATCATGCTCGCCCTGTCGGCCAGGTCGGCCGCGCTCGCCGCGCGGATCGGCCCGAGGCTGCAGATGACCACCGGGCCGCTGGTGATCGCGGCCGGGCTGCTGCTGCTGACCCGGGTGAACGGCAACGGGGACTACCTGACCCAGGTGCTTCCGGCCGTGCTGGTGTTCGGGTTCGGCCTGGCGATCAACGTGGCGCCGCTCACCTCGACCGCGCTGTCGGCCGCGCCGGTCGAGCATTCGGGCATCGCCTCGGCCGTCAACAACGACGTGGCCCGGGCCGCCAGCCTGATCGCGGTGGCGGTGCTGCCGCCGCTGGCGGGCATCACCGGCGACATCTACCAGCATCCGGCCGCGCTGACGAGCGGCTTCCACAAGGCCGTGCTGATAGCGGCCGCCGTCGCGGCGGCGGGCGGAGTGCTGGCCGCCGCGACCATTCGCAACCCGGCCCGCGGGGCCGGCCGCCAGCCGCGGGCCGAACCGGGCGGCGAGGCGATCAGCGGCCTGCACTGCGCGCTGGACGCCCCGCCGCTGCGGCCGGAGCCTGAACCGGCCGACCCCGGTGCCGGTCCGGTAACCTCGGGGGCATGACAGCGGAGGACACGCAGGCCACCGAGGCCGTGCGCACGGCTGCCCGCGCGGCCCGGGCGGCGGCACCCACCCTGGCGGGCGCCGCCGACGACGCGATCGACGCCGCGATCGGGGCGATGGCCCGGCGCCTGGCCGACGCCGCCCCGGCCGTGCTCGCCGCCAACGAGGCGGACATGAAGGCGGCGGCCGACGCCGGGCTGGCGGCCGGGGTGCGGGACCGGCTCAGGCTCGACGGCGATCGCCTGAAGGCGATGGCGGCCCAGCTTGAGATCCTGGCCGGAGTCGGGGCCGAGCCGTCGTCACGCAAGGTCCGCGACCTGCCGGGCGGCTTGGTGCTGACCGAGCGAAGCAGGCCGGTCGGCGTGATCGGCGCGAACTTCGAGGCCAGGCCGAACGTGGTCGTGGATATCGCCTCGCAGCTGGTCAAGTCGAGAAACGCGGGCGTGCTGCGGACCGGCAGCGCGGCTCTGCGATCGGCCATCGCGCTCGCCGACGAGGTGATCGCCCCGGCCCTGGCCGCGGCCGGCCTTGACCCGGCGGCGATCGAGCTCGTCCGGGTGCCCGGCCAGGCCGCCGCGTACGCGCTGGTCCGCGAGCCGAGGCTGATCCCGCTGGTGATCCTGCGCGGCAGCGGCGATTCGACCCGGGCGCTGGCGGCCGAGGGGGCGGCGCACGGCGTGCGCACGCTGGCGCACGCCGACGGCGGCGGGGTGCTCTACATTCACCCGTCGGCGCCGCGAGCGGAGGCAGCCCGTCTGATCAGCTCCAGCCTGGACCGGCTGGGCGTCTGCAACCGGCTCAACCTGCTCCTGCTCGACCAGCGGCTCTGGGACTCCTGGCTGCCGGAGATCACCGGGCAGCTGGCGGGGCTCGGCATCAGGGTCTCGCTGCCGCCGCACGACCACCCCCTCGGCTACGAGTGGGCGCTCGACCCCGAGCGCGAGGCCACGGTGACGGTCGCGCCGGCCGGCGGCCCGGTCGAGGCGGCCATGATCGCCAACGACGAGACCTCAGGCCTGGCGGCCGGCATCGCCGCCGACGACGAGGGCGCGGCGGCCGAGTTTCTCGCCGCTTACACCGGGACGGGAGCGTTCTGGAACGCGACCACCAGGCTGCTCGACGGGTTCAAGCTGCTTGAGCTGCCGGAGACCGGGATCAACATCGACGCGGTGCCCGGTCCGCGTGGTCCGGTGACATTTCGCGACCTTTGCCTACGTCAGTTTGTGGTAACACCTGCCTGAGTGATTCCGCTGCGCGGAAGTGGCATGTGTGTCGATACTCAGCATGTGGTGGGCGACGACTTCGCGGCCGTACTTGCGGCTGCCCAGGGCGGGAGCGAAGAGCAGTTCGCGGTTCTGTGGCGCGACGCGAACCCCGCGCTGGTCCGCTACCTCCGGGTTCTCGTCCCTGACGCCGCCGAGGACATCGCCGCCGAGACGTGGGTCTCGGTCGTCAGGGGACTGGCGGCGTTCATCGGCGACGAGGGCGCCTGGCGGGCCTGGCTGTTCACCACCGCCCGGCGGCGAATGCTCGACCAGGCCAGGCACCTGCGGCGGCATCCGGCCGAGCCGCTCGACGAGATCGGCGTGGCCGAGGTGCCGACGGCACCGGGGGCGGAGCAGCTCGCCCTGGACAACATCGCCACCGAGTCCGCCATCGCGCTGCTCGGCCGCCTCCCCGAGCAGCAGGCCAACGTGATCCTGCTGCGGGTGGTGGCGGGCCTGGACACCGACGTGATCGCCGAGATGCTCGGCACCTCGGCGGGCGCCGTCCGGGTGGCCGCGCACCGTGGCCTGCGCAAGCTTGAGGCGATGCTCACCCGCCCCGGGGTCACGACGCGGGCAGGGGTGTAACGCTTTGCTCGGGAACGGCGTTCCGGATGATGACATGTCAGACAGCCAGGTGCCTCCGCCCTGGGGTCCCGCGTACGACGAGCGGGACCTCGACGCCCTGCTGTCCGGGCAGACCGGGAGCACCCCGGCGGCGCTCCGGCCGGTTGAGAGCACCCTGGCCGCGCTCCGCTCCGGCGCAACCGGACGTGAGCTCGCCCGCGAGGCGGCCGCCAGGGCCGCGTTCCGCGCGTTCGCGCCCGCCGGGCCGGCCGTCGCGCCAATGGCGGGGGGCGCGGAGCCCGCGGCCGTTACCGCTCATACTCTCGTCCTCCCCCCGGCCGACCGCCGCCCGCCGCCCGCGCCGCGGCGCAGGCACCGGCACCGCCGCCCGGCCGCCAAGGGCACGCGTAGGCCCGGCATCGCTGTGACCGGCGTCGCCGCGGCCGCCCTGATCGTGGTCGCGGCCGCGGTCACCGGCGCCCTGACCGGGTCGATCGGGGAGCTCACCTCGTTCGGGCGGCAGCCCGCCAGCGCCAGCGCGTCGGCCCGTGCGTCCGCGCAGTCACCGGGTTCACAGGGGCCGCTGGTGACGGGCGCGGCCCGGGTGCCAATCCCGAGACCGAAGGCGACCACCGCGTCCGCGCCCGCCACCCCGCGTCCGACCTCGGGTCCCGGCTCGCTCTGCCTCGAGTACTTCGAGTACTCGTTCCACCCGGCGCCGGGCGGAGCGGCGGCCTGGTTCGCCCTCGAGGGGCAGCTGAGCAAGCTGGCGGGCGGTCCGTTCGAGATCTACGGCTACTGCCTTCGCTACCTGGACGACCCGCTCGCGGGCCGGGGCGGGTCCCCGATGATCAGGGCCGGTACCGGTGGCTCGGGCGCGAGCGGACGGGGAAGCCAGGGCACCGGGAGCCTCAGCCCGGCGACCGTCAGCCCCGTGACGGCCAGCCCCGCGAGCCGGGCTAATCAGGGTGCCGGGACCGCCGGTCAGGGCACCGGGACGGCTGGGCAGGGCGCCGGAACAGCCGACGAGAGCGGCGGGACGGCCGATCAGGTTCCGGGCGGCGACCCGGGCGCCGGCGTCGCCAAGCCCTGAGGTTCGCCGCCCCGGCGTTCGGCCGGGTCACGCCTCCTCGGCCAGCGCGTCGAGGATGGCCGTGCAGGCCTGCTCGAAGGCCGCCAGCTGGTCGCCGGTCAGCCGGTCGAAAACCAGCCGCCGAACCGCCGCGACGTGTTGCGGCGCCGCCTCGCGAATGGCGTCGGCCCCGGCCGTGGTGAGCGCGATGAACGCCCCTCGGCCGTCGGCCGCGCACTCCTGCCGCTTCACAAGCCCGCGGCGCTCCATCCGGGTGAGCTGGTGCGACAGCCTGCTCTGCTCCCAGTTCAGCGCGTCGCAGATCTGAAACGGTCGGAGCCGCTGCTCGGCCGCCTCGCTGAGCGCGACCAGCACCTCGTACTCCGGCAGCGTCAGCCCGCAGTCCTGCTGCAGCTGCCGGTTGAGGGCGGCGGGCAGCAGCGAGCCCAGCCGAAGGTAGGTGCGCCAGGCCTGCTGTTCGTCGTCGCTGAGCCATACCCCGGTCATACGGCCAGCATAACGCGAGGTTGATGATGGATCATTTATGCCCGCCGATCGTCCCGTCGTCGTCGTCGGCTGCCGGCCGCTGCCGCTGGCGGCCGCTCGGCGGCCGGCGCGGGGCCATCTCCGCCTCGCTGTGCTGCCGCGGACCGGACCAGAGGGCGGGGACGGCGTCGATGGCGGCGGCGATCTGGTAGGCCGCGCGCTCGTAGTTGACCCGCCAGCCGACGAACTCCGGCCAGGCGTCGGCCGCCTCCCGGCTGATCTTGAAGCCGACCTCCTCGATCCGCCTGATCGCGTCGAGGAACTCCTCGTAGGTGAGAGTGATCCCGGCCTCCGGGTCCGCTTCCTCGGGCACGTCGAGGCCCATCGCCCGGGCCACCCGGCCGAGGCACGAGAAGCCGCCCCGCAGGCAGAGCCTGGCCGCCACCACCGGCGCCTGCTCCGGCGCCAGGACCAGGATCAGCGCGGCCGAATCGAGGACCGCGAGCAGCGATATCACCCACGACGAGTAGGGGAGCGGCGAGCGGAACCGGACCAGCGGCAGATAGGTGGTGTGGCTCTCGGCCACGTCGGCCGCCCACCGCTCCCACGTCCGGTAGAGCTCGGGCAGGGTGTCGATCGACGACACCCCGGTCCCGAGCGCGTAGTACGTCCTGGCCAGCAGCTCCGGTCCCCAGGAGGGCGCCCCCGAGCGCGAGACGAGCAGCGCGACCTCGGTCTCCCGCCGGTTGAAGGCCGAGTAGAGCGTCGGCAGGTAGCCGACCTGGAGCGCGACCACCACCATGCCGGTCGCCGCCGCCGCGAAGACGACCGCGGCGGGCGCGGCGCCTCTCGGCTCGGAGAAGCCGAGGGTGAAGATCGACGAGCCCGCGTCGGTCAGCGCGGAGGTGATGCTGGCGCCGTTGGAGGGCCAGAGCACCAGCGTGTAGCCGACCACGAAGATGCCGAGCCAGCCCACCAGCTGGGTGAGCAGGATCGCGGCGGCCTGGGTGGCCAGGATGCGGTCGCGGTGCTTGTAGTCGTCGATCCGCGACGTCACCATCTGGTACCCGGCGACCACCACCCGGTCGGCCAGCCGGGTCAGCCAGGAGGCCAGCGGGCGGGGCACGATCAGCGTTCCGATCACGCTCTGCCAGCCGGAGAGCACCAGCAGCACGCCGAACGCCGCCGCGACCCAGCGGGCGGCAACCGGTACGACCATCGGCTCAGCAGTCCGAGTAAATGGGCTTGTACCCGGCCGGAGGGGGGCCGATGAGGTAGCCGGTACCTTGAGGGACCAGGAAGTAAGTGAGCTGCCAGTCGTTGCACGCGCTGCCGTCGATGCCGGTGCCCTTGTCCTGGTGGCTGGTGAACGTCACGGTCGCGGACTCGCCGCTGGCGGTGCTGGCGAGGGAGGTCAGCGTCATCCCGGAGTCCGTGGTGGACCCGTAGCCGGAGTCGAAGGCGGACTGGGACTCGGCCGCCTGCTCGGCCTGGTTATGCGCGTTCTGGTACTCCGCGTAGTCGTGGGTGTTGATGCCCTGGAAGTTGCGGCTGAGGGTCGTCTCCACCGCGGGCTCGGCCCCGGTCGAGGCGACGCCGGCGCCCAGGCTGACCAGGCTCGGCACCGACGCGGTGGCGGAGGGGCTGGCGGCGCCGCCGGGCGAGCTGCTCGCGCTCGCGGACGCCGGCCCGGTCGGCTGGGCGGAGGACGCGGCGGTGGGGCTGGCGGGCGGCTGGGCCGAGCTCTGCTTGCTCGACCGTGCGACGAGGGCGTAGGCGCCGCCGCCGGCGGCCAGCATCACCAGTGCCACCACGACGACGAAGGCCGCCTTGCGGCCGCCCGACGATCGTCCGCCGCCCGCTGGCGGCCCCGGCTGCGCCCCGTAGGGCGGCGGGTAGGCCGGGCCGGGCGGCGATGGGGGCGGATAGGCCGCGGGCCGCTGGCCCGATCCGGCGTACACCGTGTCGGCCGACTGCCACGGCTGGGCCGCCTGCCACTGCCCGCCGGGCTCGGCCCGGGGGGTCGCCTGAGCGTCCGGCGCGAACCAGGCCGCGAACGGGTCGGGCTCGGCCGAGGGCGGCGACGCCGCGCTTGCCGGCCCGGCCGCCCCGCGCGGCCGGTCGATCATGGTGGCGTCCGGTTGCCGCTCCACCCGGGTGGCGTCCGCGGGCGGGGCCCAGTCGCCGGAGGCCGGGGCCGGAGGCTCCGATTGAGCGGGCTCGGGGGGCGGGTCCGACTGCTCGAGGTCTTCTGCGGGCGCGGGCACCGCCTGCGACTCGGCGGTGGGCGACCGCCGCGGGTCACCGCCGCCGGAGTCGTCCGTCGGCGGGGAGCCCGCAGCCGTCGGGGCGGCTGCGAACTCGGTGCCGCAGCCGCCGCAGTAGCGGGCGTCGCCGGACCGATCGCGGCCGCACTTCGCGCAGAAGTTCATGCACACTTTTTATCTTATGGATGGCGGACCGGGGCCATCGTTGCAGCACCTGGTCGCGCATTTACCGGCGGCGATGCCGGGTGACGAGCAGGACGATGGCGACGATGACCGCGATCGGGAACCACGGGATGTTGAAGAAGAAGAAGCCGTTCATCGCGTGCCACGCGGTTGAGCACAGCACGATGACGATCGCCAGCAGGATGAGGGAGCGGAAGGCGCCGCTGCGGCGTCGAGGCCGGATGTAGGGGGCGGCCGGGCTGCCCGGCCCGGTCGCCCCCGGGGCCGTCTCCGGGCCCGGGTCGGGCAGGTCGTCGAAGAGGCCCGCGAGGTCGCCGCGGGTCTTGGCGGCCATGGTCCGGCTGATCCGGTCGTCGAACTCGGCCTGGTCGAGACGGCCGTCGGCGTAGTGCGCGCCCAGTTGCTCGGCGACCGCGTTCCGGTCCGCGTCGGAGACGCGGATGTGCTGGTCGGCGTAGCGGATGCGGCGCGTCCACTGCTGGGTTGATGTAGGCGACATGATGGTGCTCCTAATCGCACGGTGAAAGTCGGTTGCCGGTTGCGCGGGCGCGGTGCTTACCGCACCGAGTCGAGCAGCGAGCTCGCGAGGGACTGGTCGCTGCCCTCCTCGGGGATGAGCAGCAGGCAGGCCAGGTAGACCGGGATCGCGGCGCCGCCGAGGAAGGTGAAGACGGCGAAGGCGATGCGCACGATGGTGACGTCGATCGCCAGGTAGTCGGCCAGGCCGGCGCACACGCCGGCCAGCATCCGGCCGTTGTAGGCGCGCCGGAGCGGAGGCCGGCCGGAGAGGCCGGGTCGAGTCCGGGACTGGCCGGACGAGGCTTGTTCCTGGGTGGTGTCTTCGAAAGTGTTCATGGCTTAAGTCTTCGTCCGCGCGCCGTCTGGCGGTATCGGGAACAGCCCTGGCCCGACCCTGACCCGCGACCGTCGCACCCCGAGGCCGGCCACCCCGAGATCGGGGAAGGCCCGGATACCGTGTAGGGGTCCCGGCGGGTGATGATGGTTGCATGCAGCAGGAACCGAGCGAACCGCCGTGGTCGCCGTTCCGGTTCCAGGATCAGCCGGAGCGCCGCCGTCGCCATCACCATCGGCACCGGTATCCCTGGCGGGACGATCCGGGCTGGCAGGACCGGCCGGAGGGAGACGCCCGGCCGGACTGGGGGTCGCGGTTCAGGCGGCGCGGTCACGGCGACGGCAACCCGCTCCGCCGTGACCCGGAGGACCGCATCGCCGGCGGGGTCGCGGCCGGCATCGGGACGTGGCGGGGTTTCAGCCCCATCACCGTGCGGATCGCCTGCGTGGTGGCCGCGCTGGTCACCCAGGGCTGGGGGGTGCCGCTGTACTTCATCGGGTGGCTGGTGATCCCGGTCAGGGGGTCGACCACCAGCATCGCCGCCAAGGCCAGGCACGACTCGCAGGGAGTGGCGCTCGCAGTCGGCCTGGCGTCGCTGCTGGCCGTGTTCCTGCTGCTGGCCGGGGTTCTGAACGACGGCTCGATCCAGGTCTACTGCTGGCCGCAGGTTGTCAGCGTCGCCTGCCTGACGCTGATCTGGCGGAACGCGCCCGAGGACGAAAAGGCGGGGATGAGGCATCTGGTCGCGCCGCTGGAGAGCCTCGGAGGCGGCGGTGACAACGTTCGGCGCGGCACCAAGCTCAGGTTCGTGGTGTCGGCCGTGCTCCTCATCGCGGGCATCGGGGTGCTGGTCGGCCTGCACGCGGGGCTGACACTCCTCGCCCCGCTGGGCGGGTTCTTGCTAGTGGTGGCGGCCATCGTCGTGCTCCTCGGCCCGTGGTGGCTCAGGATCGCGCGTGACCTGCTGTTCGAGCGGCAGGCGCGGGCGCGGGCGGAGGAGCGGGCCGACATGGCCGCCCGGGTGCACGACTCGGTCCTGCAGACCCTCGCGCTCATCCAGCGCAGCGCCGACGACCCGCAGACGGTGGTGCAGCTCGCCCGCGCGCAGGAGCGGGAGCTGAGGTCGTGGCTGTTCGAGGGGCGCGCACCCGGCGACACCGAGGTGACCTCGTTCGCCGAGGGGATCAAGGAGATCCAGCGGGACGTGGAGGCCAGGCACGGCACTCCGGTCGAGGTGGTCACGGTCGGCGACTGCCCGCTCGACGAGCACCTGAGCGCGCTGCTCGCCGCGGCCAGGGAGGCGACGGTGAACGCGGCCAAATGGTCGGGCGCGAGCGTGATCTCGCTCTTCGCCGAGGTCGAGCCGGATAAGGTCGAGGTGGCGGTCAGGGACCGGGGCAGCGGGTTCGACCTGTACTCGGTGCCCGCCGATCGCAAGGGCGTCGCGGAGTCCATCCGCGGCCGGATGCTCAGGCACGGCGGCAAGGCGACCGTGCAGTCGACGCTGGGAGAAGGGACGAAGGTGACGCTGACGATGGCGCGGGGCCTCGCTCCGGCGGGGCCGGCGGCGGCCGACGGGCGACGGCGATGAGCGCGGCCGACGGCGGCGGCAAGAGCGCACCGCGGGTCGTCCTGGTCGACGACCACGGCCTGTTCCGCTCGGGGGTCCGGGCCGAGCTCGGCCGGCAGGTCGAGGTCGTGGGGGAGGCCGATGACGTCGCCCCCGCCATCGAGCTGATCGGGCGCGAGCTCCCCGACGTCGTGCTGCTCGACGTGCACCTGCCGGGCGGCGGCGGTCACGCGGTCATCACCGAGGTGAAGAAGGAGCACCCCGAGGTCAGGTTCCTGGCGCTGTCGGCCTCCGACGCCCCGGAGGACGTGATCGCGGTGATCCGGGCCGGGGCCAGGGGTTACGTCACCAAGACGATCTCCACCGCCGAACTGGCCGACGCGATCAGGCGGGTGGCCGGCGGCGACGCGGTGTTCTCGCACCGGCTGGCCGGGTTCGTGCTCGACGCGTTCGCCACCGCCCCGGCGGCGGCGGACGTCCGGCCGTCGTTCGACCCCGAGCTGGACCAGCTGACCACCCGCGAACGCGAGGTCCTGCGGCTGATCGCGCAGGGGTACACCTACAAGGAGGTGGCGCGCGAGCTTTTCATCTCGGTCAAGACGGTCGAAAGCCACGTCTCCTCGGTACTGCGCAAGCTCCAGCTCTCCTCCCGGCACCAGCTGACCCGCTGGGCGGCCGAGCGGCGGCTCACGTAACCGGAAGCGCCTTGCGGCCCCAGGCCAGGTCCTCGGGCGGCAGCCCCGCCAGCCGGCTCGCGACCTGGTCGCGGTCCGGGTCGTCGTGGCCGCGGATGGCCTCGATCAGCGCGGCCGTGTGCGCGCTGACGTGCGCGCGCCAGGCGCCGGTGGCGGCGGCCGAGGCGGAGACCGGGGGCGGGTCGATGGCCAGGATCCGCGCCGCGTACCGCTCGAGCAGCGTGCCGAGCGGGCCGCGGGAGCCGCGCACCCGCAGCGCGTGGATCTTGTGCAGGTCGAACAGGCGCTCCGACTCGGGCGAGGCCACCACCCGGCGGCGCAGGTCCCAGGCGGAGCTGGTGAGCCAGCGGGGGTTGGCCGACCCGTCCGGGTTCAGCGCGGGCACGATGTAGGCGGAGCGCGCGCCGGGCGAGCGCCGCCAGGCGCGCAGCTCGTCGCGGCGGAGCGAGGCGAACGCCCGGCTGTCAACCTGCACTTCGCGCTTGGCCCACAGGTACTCCTCCAGGAACCGCGCGTTCTGCGGCCAGCCGAGCTCGTCGAGGGCGGCCAGCACGACGGCCCGGACCGGCTGCCCCGGCCGGGCGGCGCGGACGTCCGCGCTGGCCTCGCGCCGGAGCTGGCCGATCAGGCTCTCGCGGCGCTCGTCGAGCCGGCCGAGCATGCTCGCCTGGGCGACCAGCTCGGCGACGGGGACCTCGCCGTCGCGGGCGTCCGCCGCCAGCCGCCGGGCGAGCTGGAGTGTCTCTTCGAGTGCTGCGACGAGCTCGTCGCGGACCGCAGTCAAGGGCACGATCTGGACTGTACCCCGCAACCATGCGTCGTATCCATGGGTTCCCATGCGGTTGGCGCATGGATGTTGTGGGTATCGAATTACACCGAGGGGATTGCCAATAACACCAGAACGCGGGGGATTGCCCAGGAGGTGCTGCGCCATGGGAACGACGGCCAGAATCGACAAGGCCACCCGGCTGCGACAGAAGCCCAGCTACCGGTGGCGGTTCCCGGAACGGGCGCTGCACGTGGTCGATATCGAGAACCTGGCCGGCGCCCCGATTCCGTCCCTCGTCCAGGTGAACGAGGTGCAGGACTGGTACATGACGCGGCTGGGGTTCGGCGCGGACGATCAGGTGGTGATGGCCTCCAGCCACCTCGCTTTCCTCAACGCGGCCCTCGGCTGGCCGCACGCCCGCTACCGGGTCAGGTCGGGCCCCAACGGCGCCGACCACGAGCTGCTTGACGTCCTCGAGCACGAGGACGTCGCCGCGCGCTTCAGCCACGTGGTGATCGGCTCGGGCGACTGGCGGTTCAGCCGGGCCGCCACCAGCCTGGCCGGGCGGGGCGTCCGGGTCACCGTGGTGAGCCGTCGCGGCAGCCTCGCGGCGGTGCTCGCCAGGGCCGCTCAGGACGTGGTCTACCTCGACATTCCCCGGGCCGCGGCCGCGTAGGGCCGACGACGAGGAGGAGGGGGCGACGGGGAAACCCCGTCGCCCCCTCGGCCGGGCGGTGGCGTCCGCTACCGGGTGGTGATGATGGCGGCGAACTTAGGCGTTCCCGCGCCGGTCGCCTCGTCGTAGCCGGGGGTGGTCGGGAACAGGCCGTTGTTGGTCGCGGCCTGCTGCAGCTTCCCGATCCCGGTGATGTCGTTGAAGTACTTGCCAGGGTCGCTGCCGAGCACCTCGTAGACGAGCGGGTTGATGTTGCCGGTCCGGCCGCCCTGGTAGCTGTCGCGGTCGGTGATCAGCGCCCCCCACAGCGGGGTCGACAGACTGGTGCCGCCGATCATGAACCAGCCGCCGCCCTTCGGGAACGTGGCGCAGTCGCTGAACTTCGTGCTCGCGTTGCCGGTGCAGTACTCGGCGTACCCGGTGTACTCGTCCGCGTCGGCCGAGACGTCGGGGACCTGCCGGCAGGGCGTCCCGAAGCCGCTGGCGAGCACGCACGAGGTCGGGCTGTAGGTGGTGTGCTTGCTGATCACGCCCGGGCCCTGCTGGTAGGAGGGCGCGCCCCAGAACTTGCTCGACCCGCCGCCGCCCGCGCCGACGCCGAAGTCGCCGCACCAGTAGTAGCCGCCGAGCTTGTCGTTGGCGGCGGCCGCCGCCTTGTTGCTGCAAAGGTTGTCCGGGTTCCAGACGGTCTCGGTGCCGTTCGCGGGGTAACCGGGGTGGGAGTTGGTGCCGGGGTTGTCGCTCTCGAGCGAGGTGCCGCCGACGCTGGTCACCCACGGCTGCGATCCCGGGTCGTCGACGTTGACGACGCTGGTCCCGTCCGTGTCGAGGCAGTCGAACGCGCCGTCGTCGCCCGCCGCGGCGAACATGCTCTGGCCCTGCAGCGCCATCTGCTCGAAGACGGTGTTCTCGGCTATGGAGAAGCCCTGGCCGGAGTCGTTCTCGCACTCGCCCCAGCTCGAGCTGACGGTGGACGCGATGTCCTCGTCGGCGATCGCGGTGTACTCGTCGAGCTCGGTCTGCCCGGTCTCGTCGTTCGGGGCGTCGTACACGAGGATGTGGGCGTCCTTGGCGACCGCCATCTCCTGCTCGATGTCGGCGTCCACCTCGATGTCGCCCGAGTAGCCGTTGAAGTCGGCCGGGCAGGTGTCGGTGGCCGGGCAGAGCGGGGCGAGCGGACCGCCGTCGATGGTGATATTGGTCAGGCTCGGCCGGTAGCCGGTCCCGTAGAAGTAATGCGCCCAGGTGTCGACGTCGGACGCCCGGTAGGCGGAGAGCTCGAAGACGGCCGCGTAGACGCCCTTGCCCTGGGTGCTTGGGCTGGCCGAGGGCGCCCCGTAGATGGAGTTGGTCTGGGCCGGGGTGAGGCCGCTGCAGTCGGGGCCGCCGCCGTAGCCGACCGGGAAGTTGGTGCCCTTGTTGGCGAAGGCGAACAGTTCCTTGGTGGTGACGTAGCCGGTCTCGCAGCTGGCCTTCGCCGTCGCGCCGTTGGCGGTCGGGCTGGCGGCGGTCTCGTCGGTCGGCCGGTTCGTCAGCGAGTGCAGGCGCACGGTGTTGGTCAGGCCGATGACGCCCTGCACGTCGCCCACGATCGAGCTCGGCAGGCTGACCGCGGTCGAGTTGGCGAAGAACTTGACGCCCTGGGCGCTCTCGTAGTCGCGGAGGCTGGTGTGCAGGGCGGCCGTGACTCGCGCGCTTGACCCGGCGGCGCGAATCAGGAACGGCGAGTCCGTCGAGGAGACCGCCAGTCCCTGGCCGCGCAGGTAGGTCTCGACCGCGTCGAGCTCGGCCGCGGTCGGCGCGTAGCTGGCGTCGAACTGCCCCTTGGCCAGCCACTGGTGATACTCGCTGCTGCCCTCGGTGTAGACCTCGGTCAGCGTCCGGTTGAGGCCGGCCTCGTCCCGCGGCGCGAGCGCGACCTCGACCGACATCTGCGACGCGGTGTAAGCGCCGGTCACCTTGTCGGTGGTGGCGGTCAGGCTTCCCTTGACGGTCGCGATGCTCGGGGCGACGGCGGATGTGGCCGCGGTCGCTGTCTGGGCGGAGGCGAGCGCGCCGGTGAGCGCGACGGTCGCCAGGCCGAGCAGCGCGATGCTGCCGGCCCTTAGCGGGCGGTGGGGCACACGCATGCCAACTCTCCCTTGAGGGGGTCAATTTTTACGGCTAAAGCGGTTATACGGGAGAACTGTGGCAAATGCGAGGATCGCGCCTGAAGTTAACGCCGTAGCAACCGGTGCGGCAAAAAAGTGCGGGAGGCGGGGTGACCCCGCCTCCCGCACTTCGGAGCGTGAGCTCACCTAACCGGTGAGCCCGTTATTCGGCCGGTCGATCTGGCCGATCAGAATCCGGTGATGATCGCGGCGAACTTCGGCGTCCCGATGCCGGTTGCCTCGTCGTAGCCGGGGGTGGTCGGGAACAGGCCGTTGTTGGTCGCGGCCTGCTGCAGCTTCCCGTTGCCGGTGATGTCGTTGAAGTACTTGCCGGGGTCGGTCTGGAGCCAGGAGTACACCAACGGGTTGATGTTGCCGGTGCGGCGGCCGCTGAAGCCGTTGCGGTCGGCGATCAGCGCGCTCCAGAGCGGGGACGACAGGCTGGTGCCGCCGATCCCGAACCAGCCCGGGTCGGCCTCCTCGCCGGAGAACGTCGCGCAGTCGCTGTAGGCCGTGCTGGCGCTGCCGGTGCAGTACTCCGAGTAGCCGGTGTACGGGTCGGCGTTGGCCGAGACGTCGGGCTCCTCGCGGCAGGGGGTGCCCGCCTTGGCCAGCGTGCAGGCCGTCTCGCCGTTGGTGACGGCCTCACCCGAGTAGGTCGTGGCCGTGCTGTTCACGCCCGGGCCGCGCTGGTAGAACGGACGGCCCCAGAACTGGCTGGAACCGCCGCCGCCCGCGCCGGTCTCGGCGCACCAGAAGTAGCCGCCCTGCTCGTCGTTGTCCGCGGCGGCCGCCTGGTCGCTGCAGAGGTTGTCGACGTTCCAGACGGTCTCGGTGCCCGTGGCCGGGGTGCCCGGGTGGGAGTCGGTGCCGGGGTTGTCACCCTCGAACGAGGTGCCGCCGACGCTGGTCACCCACGGCTGGGAAGACGGGTCGTTGGCGTTGACGACCGTGGTGCCGTCGGACCGGATGCAGTCGAACGCGCCGGTGTCGCCGGCCGAGCTGAAGATCGACTGGCCCTGCAGCGCCATCTGCTCGAAGACGGTGTTCTCGGCCTGCACCATGGCGGCGCCGGCGTCGTTCTCGCACTCGCCCCAGCTGGAGCTGATCGTGGAGGCGACGTCCTGGTTGGCGATCGCGGTGTACTCGTCGAGCTCGGTCTGGCCGGTGTAGTCGTTCGGCGCGTTGTAGACGATCAGGTGCTTGACGTCGGGCGCGACCGCCAGCGAGACCTCGATGTCGGCGTCGACCTCGACGTCACCCGAGTACCCGTTGTACTCGGCCGGGCAGGTGTCGCCGGTCGGGCAGACGGGGGCCAGCGGCCCGCCGTCGACGGTGACGTTCTCGAGCGGCGCGGTGTAGTGCTTCCCGTAGTAGTGCTGAGCCCAGGTGCTGATGTCGGACGCCTGGTAGGCGGAGAGCTCGAACACGGCCGCGGTGACGCCGGCCCCCTGGGTGCTCGGGCTGGCGAAGGGGGCGCCGTACATGGAGTTGGTCTGGGCCGGGGTCAGGCCGGCGCAGCCGGGGCCGCCGCCGTAGCCGTAGTCGAAGCCGACGTTGTTGGTGACCAGGTCGAAGAGCTCGGCGGTGCTGACGTAGCCGGTCTCGCAGCTGGCGGACGACGAGGAGGACTTCGCCGCCGGCGTCTCCTTGGCCGGGGTCTTGCCGCTGGTGGGCCGGACGGCCAG
>Ga0302326_10004095_pt1 | contig 33950 bp, 30 predicted proteins | sample Palsa_T0_3_FD_202264 | JGI IMG/M metagenome (GOLD analysis project Ga0302326, IMG submission 202264) | Peat permafrost microbial communities from Stordalen Mire near Abisko, Sweden - Palsa_T0_3 | ecosystem: Environmental > Terrestrial > Soil > Palsa > Peat permafrost | place: Sweden: Abisko...
ACCTGCAGGCCGACACCAAGGTAAAGGCGTCGGCGGTACTTCAGCCGATCCCGCCACCTCGCGCGGACCCGCCGGCGATGTCGCTCGATGGCGTCCTGGGAAAAGACGCGACCGCCCAAATCCAGGCCGCCGGAGAGATTGCGCTGCACGTGGCCGGGCGATACCGGCGGCATCAAGGAACCGTCCCACCAGTTCGCAGTCGCTGACGCAATGGTCGCCGACTTGGACGCCGCCGCGACCTACGCGAACAAGCGACAGGCTTTTTTCTATCACTTGGGGGACGTCGTCTACTACTGCGGTCAGGAACAGTATTACTACGATCAGTTTTACGATCCGTATCGTGATTATGATGCTCCCATTTTTGCCATTCCCGGCAATCATGACGGCTGCGTTTTCACCGGCGGACCCAAAACATTGGCTGCCTTCCGCGAAAATTTCTGTGCCAGCGAGCCCGCCCACAATCCAGATGCGCAGGGAGTTTCGCGTAGCACCATGACGCAGCCAGGTGTGTATTTTACGTTGAACGCTCCGTTTGTGAAGATTATCGGACTTTATTCGAACGTCGGAGAGGGAGCGACGTCCGGCGTCATCAGCGCAAGGACGATCGGCCAGGCACAACTGACCTTTTTGCAGAACGAGCTCGAGGCCGCGGCCGTGCAACGCGCCAAGACTGGGGCCAGCTCGTTCGCGCTGGTCATCGCCACCCACCATCCGCCGTTCACGGTGAGCGCCAGCCACGCTCCCAGCCCTGAAATGCTCAAGCAGATTGACGCCGCGTGCGAGGCCGCAAAGATCTGGCCCGACATGCATTGGTCCGGCCATTCTCACCTCTACGAGCGTTACACGCGTACCGTCGCGGGCCGCCAAATCCCTTACATTGTCGCCGGAATGGGCGGCTATCTGAACCTCGTCGGCTTGAAGAAGGGTGCGAAGGGACAAGCAATCAAACCTGTTACCAAAGGAGTCGATGGATCGGGGAATCCCGTAGTGGTCGAGTGTTACAACAATACCACCTTCGGCTACATGCGGATCAATATATCCGCCACCACCGCCACCGGCGAATTCATGGGTGTCGACGAGGAAAATCATGAGGCCCAGATTCTCGACAGCTTTGAACTCGACTTGAACGCCCACAAAGTCTCGAACGAGAAGGCCGGTAGCTCTGCTCTCGCTCCGGGAATGACCACGCAAGCCCACGGGACGAAGACGAAGAGACCCCGGCAAAAATAGATCGTCGCGCATCCCCTGTGGTCCGCCCCCGAAATGGACCTTTCCCCTCGACAATTGGACGATGATCTCGTTGGATCATCTGACACGAGGCGATTCCGGGATCTCAATCGTATGCCCAAGTATTGGCTTATCAGCGACCGAAACAACGGCGGCGCCGGCACGGGTCGAAACGTCGCCGGGTTGACGTATTGGACGAGCGACGGTGGCCCGCTCGACGACATCGGGAAATGGCAGAAAACAACCCCCGCCGAATTCCGCACCCTCCTGAAGGCTGCCGCGGATTCCTTTCCGGCGCTGACCCAGGCCGAAAACGAAAAACAGAGCCACGTCTCGATCTTGATCCACGGGTTCAACGTCAGTTTCCAGAGCTCGACGACCTTTTACGAACAGCTCTGCGCGAAGCTCTTTGACGGGCCGGAGAGTCTCGGGCTGTGCATCCTCTACGACTGGCCCTCTCTCGGCACCGTCGTCGGCTATGAACCCGACCGCGCCAGTGCCAGGGAATGTGCCGGGGATCTCACCGACATTCTCTCCGAACTGTTCGACTGGCTGATCAAAAAGCAGCAGGACGCGATCTCCTCTGGCGGTGATCCCAATAAAGCCTGCAAAGCCAAGGTCTCGGTGATCGCGCACAGCATGGGCAATTACCTCCTCCAGAAGGCGATGGCTGCCGCCTGGACGCGTAAGAACCAGCCGCTCCTCGTCAGCTTGATCAATCAGCTCCTCATGGTCGCCGCTGATGTCGACAACGATCTCTTCGACGCCGGCGCTCCCGACAACAACGACGGCTCGGCGGTCGCCAACCTCACCTATCGCATCACCGCGCTCTATAGTGGCCGTGACGCCGTTCTCGGCGCCTCTGCCGGACTCAAGCATTTCGGTACCAGACGCCTCGGCCGTAGCGGGCTCGCGCATCGTCCTCCGCTGGTCACTTCGCCACCGGCGACCGATAATGTCTGGGATGTCGATTGTTCGAGCTTCTTCCCAGCTTCCGTGAGCGGGATCAACATCCATGGCGCCTATTTCGTCACCGATGGGACCATCGCCTTGATTCGGGAAATCCTCCGGGGCATTGACCGCACTTCCCTGGATTCTCTTGGTTTCACCAAAGGGAACGCCTGGCCGCCTCAAGCCGCCGGATAAAGCGTGCCTATTCCATATCATCTAAAGTCCCGGAGGCCAAAGGGGCATGCATGTTTTTAAGCTTCAGTCCGACCCCTTTGTCAGCCGATTGCGGACAAGAAATCGCGACCCTTTGGAATTGCACGAAATTTCCACACTTTTAACATGGCCTCTTGACGACTGACTCCAAGAGCTTGAACATCCTGGTGGCGGATGATGAAAAATCAACAACCGCGCCCGTGTCCGTCGTTCTGAAGCAGGCCGGACATCGGGTAAATGTCGTCCATGACGGGGAAGATGCCTTGTCGGCCATTACCCAGGAACCCGCCCGCTACCACCTCCTCATTTCCGATCACCACATGGGCAAGGTCAGCGGACTGGAACTGGCTACAGGACTTCGAAGGATAGCCTTTCCTGGAGAAATACTGATTCTATCCTCCTCCCTGCCACCCGAGGCGGAAGATGCCTACCGGCTACTGGGTGTGAGAACCTTTATCTCCAAGCCGTTCGATCTAGCCGCTTTGCGTACCGTCGTCCAAACGCTGGCAGATCCGCGGGGATAAGCCGCCGAAGCACTCCGCACATTCCCGAAGCCGGAGGCACGAGGAGGATGTCGCTCAGGGTTGGCCTCACCGATTGTTACTCCATCTCCCGGATTGCGCGGAAGAGGCTCACCGTGTAGATAGCGGGCCACGATGACTGGAACGCCTACTTTTTGCGAAGCGAAACCCGATGCGTTGGTGGATATCGGCAATCCTATCGGATACATGAAGAGCCTAAGAATAAATTACGAGAAAATCGCTGAAGTTGAACGCAAGCTGGAAGAGCAGCTTGCCAGGAAAACTGAACCTGGTCTTCAAAAACACGCCATGGGACAGCACCTCAAAGAAGAAATCGATCGCTTAAACCATGACCTGGAACTCCTTGAAGACCCTGAGACGATATACAGTTTGGGGATGATGTCTTTTGACGGTCATGGCGTCCAACGGGATTACGTCGAAGCTGCAAGCTGGTTTCGGATGGCAGCGGAACAAGGCCATGCAAAGGCGCAGCACAATTTAGCCGTGATGTATCAAAATGGTCAAGGTGTGTCTCAAGACTACTTTGAAGCGGCGAAATGGTATCGGATGGCTGTTGAGCAAGGAACAATTTAGAGAATCCTGCCCTGCCTTGTGGTTATGGGCTTTCCACGGCGCACCCTCTGGCCGCGGCCCTAAAACTTGTAAATCTTGCGGATCTTCGAATCACTGATCCTCGTGAAGCCATCCGGCCCAATATTAGGCAAATTAAGCTTCCGCTTTCGCTCCGGCTTCTGAATCGTGACCCGCTTTGCCACGGGCTTCATATACGATCTGGACTTCTTTTGGGGCTTGGAAGGCATAATTTATAGGGCCGCGGGCGCCATTATCGGAATAACCGGCAGCGCCGATGCGAGTGAAGCAAGTCCTCGATATTCTTTGCCGGTTTTTGTGATCGTTTTCTTCACCATGCCACGTCCAACGAGATTCTGGAGTTTCTCGTAAACGCGCAAACGGAGCATCTCCTCCCCGCCGTGGGCGGCATTTCGTTGCCGGAGATTTACATGGAGGATGTCAAAGAGCGGCTTAAATTCAAAAGAGGCTTTACTGGAAAGCACCGCAACCAGTTCCTCGGTTATACGATCAGGCGCCCGAGGTGAAAAAGTGCCGCCAAGTATTTTAGCCATCACCGACAATACCACACATTCAGGAAATAGCTTACCTTCAGTTCGGGAGAACGGTTTATTTATGCAATCAAAGCGGGAATTACGAGGCGGCCTGGCGCGTCTTACGGCTTGGGGCTGGGCGCGGGACTCGGGGGAGCGGTGGTTGGCGCGGGCACGGGCGCCGGCCAATCGTCGGTGCGGAAAGGGGAAGCGGGCAGGCCTTCCTTGTTGTAAAGATTACAGCGCGGCGCATCGGCCCAGCCGTATCGCACGGCGACGGGCTGCGCCACCTGAGAACTCGAAACCACGACAGTGTTTCCGTCGATCTTCGCCTGGGCCTGCACCCAGTTTTGATCCGCGCCGGCGATGGTGAAAGACTCAAGGTCCGTGGTCGAAACCGGATTCTTTTTCATGCTCGCCGGAACCCACGGCGCCTGGCCGATGACCAGGCCGCCGCCGGTTTGGGTGAAGCTAATGCGGATCGCGGTTGCCTCCACTTTCATCGAATCGTAGATCGGCCCGGAGTAGACAAGGTCCCGCCCGTAGGCGACGTGCATCGCCGCAAGGGCCAGACGCAGGCCGACATCCACCTTGTCCTGCGGATGAATATAGGTCGGGTCGCCAATATCGACGGCGGAAGCCATGGCGGTATTGGCCAGCGAGAGCGTCTTCACCTGCGATTCGCGCAGGAGCGCCCAATCTTGATTGGGATAAGCGGAGTCATCATAACTGGCCAGTTCCACGAAAAGGAACGGAAAGTCGCCCAGGCCCCAACGCTGACGCCAGTCGGTGATCATCAAGGGAAACAGGGTGCGATATTCCATGGCCTTGGCCGTGTTCGACTCACCCTGGTACCAGATCGCGCCCCTGATGGCATAGGGGATCAGCGGAGCGATCATCCCGTTGAACAGGACCGTTGGCGTGCTGCCGCCGCCATTGGGATCATGAGGTCTGGGAGGTTGGGGCGTCAGAGGCGGGCGCGGCGGGGGAGGCATTCCGGCAGCCTTGGCCTTGTCGACGGCGGCGCTCCAAGCGGGTATCGCCACACGCTGATAGGGAATAAACTTCTCATTCTTCCACTTATCGAACGCTGTCTGATAGGCGGCCAGTTGCGCCGGATACGTTTCCATCGCCTTCGGGAAAGCCGCCAGTTGGACATTGTACTTGTCGACATAATCTTTCAGCGCCGGTTCCTGTTGCAGAGCGGAAAGACTTGTCCATGCCTGCGCGGGGGTTCCGCCGAAGCAAGATTCGACGAGGCCGACGGGACGGTTGAGCGTTGAGCGCAATTCGCGTCCGAAAAAGTAACCAACCGCCGTGAACCAAGGGGCCGTCTGGGGCGTGCAAACCATCCAGGTCCCGTAAATAAAGTTCGGCGAGCCGTCCATCGGCTTACGCGCCACGTCGGCGGCTGGCTGGATCGACGGGGCGTGCTCAACGCAAAAGAGGCGCAGTTGCGGATCATTCGCCTTCGGCACCTCGTCCCGGGCGTTATGGGCGCCGCTCAGATTGAACTCCATGTTTGATTGCCCGGTACAAAGCCAGACCTCGCCGACCAGAACATCGCTGAAAGTTAGCGTGTTTTTTCCGGCGACGGTCAACGTCGTCGGGGCGGTCCCGTTCGGCAGCGGCGGGAGTTTGACGATCCACTTGCCATCCGCGTCCGCGGTAACGCCGGCCGATTCCGTGCCCACCGTCACCGTTACCTTCTCCCCGGCATCCGCCGTGCCCCAGACCGGCAGACTGGCCTCCTGCTGGAGAACCATGTGGTCGCCGAAAATCGCCGGCAGCTTCACGCCGGCTTGGACGCCGGACAGGCAGGAAATGAGAAAGGTGAGCAGAGGAACTGTTTTTTTCATGGCTTTTTGTCAGGCTTCAATCGGAACTACCGGGGCAACAGGACATAGGGAACCTGCGGCAGGAGCTTGGGGGAGAGGGTCTCGTCGGTGACTGTAAGCTCGACACCGGCGCCTCGCCCGTCCGGGGTCAGAGGATAGAGGGTCGCTTTCTGAACCGAGGCCCAGTCGGGCGGGAGCTTCCAGGTGCGGTGGGCGCCATCCCAACTGAAGAAGTAGATTTTCTTTTGACCGCTCCAGGCATCGGGCCACATGCGGTCGTAGTCGTCGGCGAAGGTGAGCTCGCCGTTGGTGACCTTGAAGCCTTTGCGCAGGTAGGGGGTGCTCCAGAGGGCGGTGGCGCCGTCGCTCCACCGCATGTAGATGGGGCCGGCATCGAACCCGATGGTGTTGTCGCCCGCTTCAAGGGTGATTTCGCCGAGGGGGTAGGGCTGGGCAAAACCGTTGCGCGAGGGAAAATGGATGTCGTTGAGGGTCCGCCGCAACTCGCCGTTGACATAGATGTTGAGCGCGCCGGAGCCGTTGCCCGGATTTCCGCCGTAGAGCTTGAGCTGGTATTTGCCGCCCTGGGTCGCGTTGAAGTGGAATTCCACGGGCTGTTCGATCACCATATGCTCCGATTTTTTGACGGTTTGCACGCCGGGCGCAAAATCAGAGACGCCGGCGAAGGTCTCTTTGCCGGTCGGGTCCATGAGACCGAACTTGCTGACGTGGATGACTCCCTTCCTGTTGAAGATGGCGGTGCGGACGTTGCCCTTGCCGATGTGGTAAAGCTCCTGGATGCTGATGAGGTAAAAGTTGTTGATCAGGTCGGCCAGGTCACCACGGTATGCATCCCCGCCGATGCCGGGCTTTCCATCCGTGCCGGGAATAATGTCGAATTCGTCCTCTATCCCCGTGCGATCGGCGATGTGCCATGTCTCGAGGCCGGGCATCTTCTTCGAGTCGGGCTTGCCAGCGAGAAGGTTTGCGCAATGTTCCCGCATTTTGGCCAGTGTGTCCGGGGTCGAGGTTATCGGGGAAACGTCGAAGCAGCCGGTATTGCCGACCACCTGTTGCAGGGGGACGTAGTGCGTGGCGCCGGCAATGTAGCTGTAGTCGGCGGTGGAATAGCCCGGCTCGCAATGGAGCCAGCCGTAAGTAACGCCCCTTCCAACGAGGAAGGGCCGGTCTCCTTCCGCGGCTACGCTGGTCCCCTTGCTGTTGATGTAGGCGACGATGTCAAGGAGGCCTTCGATCTGCGTTTGTTCACTGCCGCGGAGAGGGCCGGTGGGGAAGCCGGTGCTGAAGTTGCCGCCGGCGCCATTGAGGGAGAGGACGTCGACGTAGAGAAGGGGCGGCGAGTAGGGAAGGTGGCTGTAGAAATTGTCGATCATTTCCTTCGCGAGACCGCTGTCCCAGAAATTCTTGTAATTGACGATGGCGAAGATTTGCCGGGCTTCCCTGGCGTCGGCGGGAATTTGCCGGGGGACGTAGGGTGGCTCGATGTCGCGCTTCTGGGTGATGGGATTCCTGTCACGGCGGTAGATCGACTTGGTGGCGGCAAGCTTTTGGAAAAAGGCCTCGGTCTCGGGATAGTCGCGCAGACCAGCATTGACGTCGGTGAGGTTGACGTGAAAGGAGACACTCGTGTTGTCCTGGTCCTTGGTGCGCTGCATGAAATCGTGGAGGGCCGTCCAGTCCCCGGCGCGGAACGTGACGCGGTCCCAGTATGGCCAGAGGCCGTCCCAGTTGCAAGCACCGAGGTGATCGTGTCCGATGAGGCCGTTGATGATGGGGATCTGGTGGATGGAGCCGTCGAGGAGATGGTTGGTGATGGCCAAACCCTGCTCGACGAGGGGAAGGACGTTGGGGGTGTCGGGCGTTAAAATCCGGTAGACGAAGACGCCGCCCTTCGTCCATCCGGGCGCTTGATTGACCGTCTTGCCGGTTTTGACGGCCAGTTCTTCGACGGTGGCCGGTTGAGTGGCGCCGGCGGCCAGTGCATCCATGGCCATAAGTGAAATGGCGATCAGACCAAGGATCTTCCGGTCAGGCATAAGCGATGAGACAAAGGGATGGGCCAATAGCGGATTTCCGCCCGAAACAACGCCCTCTAGGCGCTCTCGACCCACAATTCGCCCGGCCCGCGGAACTGGACCCGTTCCTGCCACTTGATCTTCTGCTCCGCGAGCCGGCAGTTCGGCGTGATCTCGAGCAGGTTTTCGAGCACCATCCGCGCCTCCTTCCGGGCCAGGGCCGCCCCCAGGCAGAAATGGATTCCCGCGCCGAACGCAAGGTGCTCGTTGGGCGAGCGGCGGATGTCGAACCTTTCCGGGTCCGGGAACTTGTCTGGATCGTGATTGGCCGCGCCGATCAGTTGGAAGACCATCTGGTTTTCCTGGAAGGTGACGCCCTGGAAAACATGGGTTTTCTTCACGCGCCGGAAATTGCGCTGCTTGGGCGCGTCGTAACGAAGCGCTTCCTCGATGGCCGAATCGATCAGCGCCGGCTCGGCCTTGACCTGTTCCCATTGGTCGGGATTGGCGAGCAAAAGATGGAGGAGATTGCCCATCAGGTTTGTGGTCGTTTCATGACCGCCGCTGAGCATCGTGTTGCAGGTGGCCAGCAACTCGTCGCGGGTGAACCGCTGTCCGCGCTCCTCCGACAAGGCCAGGGTGGTCATCAGGTCGTCCCTCGGCTCGACGCGCCGCGCCTCGATCATGGCGTTCATGTAGCGGAACATTTCGAGAAGGCTCTCCTGGGAACGCGACGCCGTCGCGAAGTCAGTCGTGCCCGTCCCCTGGAAGGCGAGAATTTCCGCCGACCAGCGTTTGAAGAGAGGACGGTCCCGCGGCGGCGCGCCGAGCAGCTCGGCGATGAGAATCACCGGCAGCGGATGGGCGATCGCGTCGATGAAATCGAACCGCCCCTTGGCGCTGGCCTCGCGCATCATGTCCAGGGCCAGGCCGCGGATGCGCGATTCAAGCGAGGCAACCGTCTTCGGCGTGAACGCCTTGGTCACCAGCGCGCGCATGCGGGTGTGGTCGGGCGGGTCGGAACCGATCACGTCCTTCTGGGCGTAATAATACCGCAACCGCGCCAGCGCTTCCCGTTCCTGTTCCTCCATCTTGTTGAAAAGCAGCGCCTGCCGGTTCTCGTTCGACAACGTCTCCTTTTCCCGCAGCGACACGTCGACGTCGCCGTAGCGGCTCACGATCCACGACTGCCAGCGTTCGCTCCAGCAGACCGGCGCCTCCTCCCGCAGCCGGGCGTAGATCGGGTAGGGATTTTCCATGATGGCGGGCGATTCGAGCAAATCGTCGAGTTCGGCGGAAAGAAGGGGTTCGGGCATGGGCTATAAATACCGCAAGTTCCGCCGCTTGTCGTCCAGGGAAGCGGGAAGAGGTGCTGCCTGCGTATCGGATTAAGAGCTTTTCCGCGGGGGCGAGCGCCTCGCAAGCAGCAACAAGCCGCCGAGAGCCGCAATCCCCGACGCCCAGGTCCCCGGCTCGGGCACGCTGCTAACAGCCAATCCATAAGGAGTATTCAACCCGGAGGCAAAGGTGCTTTGCGCGCCGCCCGGCGTGAATTCATAGATGTTGCCGCTGCCTTGATCCGACTCAAACAGATCCCCCGCGCTGTTAAAGGCCAGCGCCGCGGGCTCACTCAACCCGGAGGCAAAGGTGCTTTGCCCTCCGCCCGGCGTGAATTCATAGATTTCGTTGCTGTTGAAATTCGCCTCAAACAGATCCCCCGCGCTGTTAAAGGCCAGTCCCTGAGGATTACTCAATCCGGAGGCAAAGGGGCTTTGCACTCCGCCCGGCGTGAATTCATAGATGTTGCCGGTGCGGGAATCCGACTCAAACAGAGTCCCCGCGCTGTTAAAAGCCAGTGCCACGGGACCACTCAACCCGGAGGCAAAGGTGCTTTGCGCGCCGCCCGGCGTGAATTCATAGATGTTGCCGCTGTTGCCATCCGCCTCAAACAGATTCCCCGCGCTGTTAAAGGCCAGTGCCGCGGGACCACTCAACCCGGAGGCAAAGGTGCTTCGCACTCCCCCCGTGAATTCATAGATGTTGCCGCTGCCGAAATCCGCCTCAAACAGATCCTGCGCCTGCGCGCTGGAAGAAATCAGCATCAGCGCTCCCGCACAGACTACTCCGCCCACTGAACACCACGCATTACGAATAATGGATGACGTGAATTTCACCCTTATAGATCCCTGCGCGGGACGGCACTCCCAGGTCCGAATTGTTCATCCAACTCGAACGTCCAACTCATGGCGTTCCTCATTTGCATATTTCTTTAAGGAACGCAGCTACGAATTGCCAGCTAAATTATCAATGTCAGTAAAATATAATTTCCATAGCAACGTTTGTTTATCACTCGAAGGGCCTTTTCTGCTCGCGCACGACCCTTCCCTGCTTTTTTTAAAGCCTCTTGGATAAACGGCTAGGCTAGAGCCGCCTGCGCGGCGGCGAGCTTCGCAATCGGGACGCGGAATGGGCTGCAACTCACGTAGTTCAAACCGAGCCGATGGCAGAACTTTACGCTCTCGGGTTCGCCGCCGTGTTCGCCGCAGATGCCGAGCTTGATGCCGGGCCGGGTCTTCCTCCCGAGGTCCCTCGCCATTTCCATGAGTTTGCCGACCCCTTTTTGGTCGATGGTCGCAAACGGGTTGGCCTTGAATATCTCGTGTTCGAGATACTCGGGCAGAAAGCTTCCTGAATCGTCCCGGCTCATCCCGAGCGTCGTCTGCGTAAGGTCGTTGGTGCCGAAGCTGAAGAACTCGGCCTCCTGCGCGATCTCGTCCGCGAGCAGCGCCGCGCGCGGAATTTCGATCATCGTGCCGACCAGGTAGTTGAATTTCGTCTTTTTCTCCCTGGCGACCTGCGCCGCAACCTTGCGGACAACCTCGAGTTGCAGTTTCAGTTCTTTCGCGAATCCGACGAGCGGGATCATGATCTCCGGCTTGACCTTGATCCCCATTTTCTGGACTTCGGCCGCCGCCTCGAAGATGGCGCGAGCCTGCATCTCCGAAATCTCGGGGTAAGTGACTCCGAGCCGGCATCCGCGGTGGCCGAGCATGGGATTGAATTCGTGCAGTTCCCCGACGCGCTTGGAAATCTGCTCGACGGGGATATTGAGCTTGGCGGCCAGCTTTTCCTGCGCCTCGCGGTGATTCGGCAGGAATTCGTGAAGCGGCGGATCCAGGAACCGGATGGTGGCCGGGAGGCCCTTGAGTTCCTTGAAGATGCCCACAAAATCCTCCCTTTGGTAGGGAAGCAGCTTGGCGAGCGCGGCGGCGCGATCTTCCAACCTGGAGGCGAGGATCATCTCGCGCATCGCGTCGATCCGGTTGCCCTCGAAGAACATGTGCTCGGTGCGGCAGAGGCCGACGCCTTGGGCGCCGAACGCGAGGGCGTTCGCCACCTGCTCCGGGGAATCGGCGTTTGTGCGCACGTCGAGCTTGCGGAGCTTATCGACCCAGAGCATCAACTGAGCAAAATGGCGGTAGGTTGGGCTCTGCTTCGGCGAGAGCGATTTCTCGACGAGCACCTGCACCACCTCGGAGGCGGCTGTGGGCACCTCTCCGGAGAATACCTCGCCGGTCGTGCCGTCGATGGAAATGAAATCGCCCTCGTGGAGAGTCGTCCCGCCGGCTGTGAGCGTCTTTTTGTCGTAATCGATGCGCAGATCCGAAGCGCCGCAGACGCAGACTTTGCCCATCTGGCGGGCGACGAGCGCCGCATGCGAGGAGACACCGCCGCGCGCGGTGAGGATGCCTTCGGCTGCGATCATGCCGCGCAGATCTTCCGGCGAGGTTTCGATGCGGACCAGCACGACCCTCTCTCCCTTGTGGACGCGTTCGACGGCGTCCGGCGCGTTGAATACCACCCGGCCGCAAGCCGCGCCCGGCCCGGCGGGCAGGCCGCTGGAAATTTTGTTCGCGCTCTTCGCGGATTCCCGGTCGAAAATCGGCGCGAGCACGTGGCCGAGCGAATCGGCCGGGATGCGCCTTACCGCTTCTTCTTTAGTGATGAGTTTCTCATTCACCATCTCCACCGCGATTTTGACCGCCGCGAGGCCGGTGCGTTTGCCATTGCGGGTTTGCAGGATGTAGAGCCGGTTCTCTTCCACGGTGAACTCGAGATCCTGCATGTCCTTGAAGTGCTTCTCGAGGATGGCGCGCACTTTGAGAAGCTCCTTGTGGGCGTTGGGCATCTCCACGGCAAGCTGCGCGACGGGCTTCGGCGTGCGCACACCGGCGACGACGTCCTCGCCCTGGGCATTGATGAGGTATTCGCCATAGAAAACCTTCTCGCCGGTGGCGGGGTCGCGCGTGAAAGCGACGCCCGTGGCGCTCGAATCGCCCCTGTTGCCGAATACCATCGTCTGCACGTTGACCGCCGTGCCCCATTCGTGCGGGATGCCGTACTTGCGCCGGTAAACGGTCGCGCGGTCATTATGCCACGAACCGAAGACGGCGCCGACCGATCCCCACATCTGGGTGCGCGGATCCTGCGGGAACGCTTTCCCCGTCCGTTCCTTTATGAGAGCCTTGAAACGCTCGACCATCTTCCGCAAGTCATCCACGCCGAGGTCGGTGTCGTTCTCGACTCCGGCTTCCTCTTTGACGTGTTCGATGACCGTTTCAAACGGGTCGTGATCTTCGCCGGGGCGCTTCTGGACGCCCATGACGACGTCTCCATACATCTGGACGAAGCGGCGATACGAATCCCACGCGAACCGGGGATTGCCGCTCTTGGAGGCGACGATCTCGACCACCTTGTCGTTCATCCCGAGGTTCAAAATGGTGTCCATCATGCCGGGCATCGAATCCCGCGCGCCCGAACGAACGGAGAGCAGCAGGGGATCCTCGGAGTCTCCGAGTTTCTTGCCGGCGGACTTTTCGATCTTCGCGAGGGCCGTCTCGACCTGGCCCGGCAATTCCGGCGGGTAAGTCCGTCCATTCGCATAAAAATAGGTGCAGACCTCCGTGGTGATCGTAAAGCCGGGAGGCACCGGAAGACCGATGCGCGTCATTTCCGCGAGGTTCGCCCCCTTGCCGCCAAGCAGCGGTTTCATTTTGCCGTCCCCGTCGGCCTTGCCGTCGCCGAAAGAATAGACGTAGCGTTGTTTGCTCGATTTCTTGACGGATGCGCCGGCCTTGGCCGCCGGCTTGCGCGCCGGCGCGAGAATGGGTTTGCGGTGGGATTTTTTGCTCTTTACTGCCATGCTTTTTCTAACGGGGGATGGTTGTTGAATGCCGCGGAGGATCGCGAATCAGCCGGTTCAGGCAACGGGCGCCTGCTCGGCGGCGTTGAGAACCTCGCTCACCAGCGTGGTGAACTCCGTCGCGCCCGTGCTCGGGACGATGACGGAATTGCGGCGTCCATGCGCCTCTTCGGTGATGCGGAGAAATCGGCCGCGCTCATTTTCGCGGAATTCGATGAAAAAATGTTTGCGCTCAATTTGAAGCTCTCTCGAAGCAATGATGGTTTCCATATGTTCCAGCCGCGGGGGATTCTGTCTGATCCGCAGATTGAAAGCGGACACCAAACGCTGAATTTATGCAAACGGTAAATAGCAATTTACGGATGCGCATCCCTGTTTGGACCAGCTAATCCGTTGCCAGAGCGAATTTTTCGCCTTTCCGAGCACGCGGAACGCCTGGCGGCAACGAAACCACATTACAATGCCAGGAGGCGATAAATCAAGTTACACCGACAAACAAAAGCGGCAGGCGGAGCACATCGAGGAAGGCTACGAGAAGCGGGGCGTGCCCGACGAAGAGGCCGAACGGCGGGCGTGGGCGACCGTCAACAAGACGACAGGCGGCGGCAAGAAGAGCGGTTCGGGCCGGGGCAGAAAGACGAACCCGGCTCCCTCGATAAAGGGCGGCAAAAAGGGCGGCAAGGCAGCAGCCGCCAGGAAAAAGTCGAAATCCTGAGGGACTCTTTCTCCGGGGGCGTACCTTATTTTCAAAACCCCACCACAGGCAGCCCTTTTACACGGCTAAACTCTCCGGTGTTGTTTGTGACGACGGGAATTTGGTGAACAAGTGCTGTGGCTGCTATCCAGAGGTCATTGGAGCCAATTATCTTTCCGGCCGCAGCCAGTTGGCGGTATGTCTCGCCGTATTGCCACGAAATGTCGAGACTCCAGGGAAGAATTGCGAACGGGCGGCAGAGGCGCTTCCAGTCCGCAAAAGGGGCGGCTGATTGTCCACAGGCAAGCTCTCCCGCAACGGTGAAGGTGATGAAAAATGTCTCCTGGGCATGCGCGGCAAGGAAGGCGTCGGCAGGGCCGGGGGCGCGGCGTTTGGCTTCGCGCTCGGCAGCAATGATGAAGTTGGTGTCGAGGATCAGGTCCACGGATTGTCTGGCGGGAGATCATTTTCCGCAGCCCGCTCGACTCCATCCAGATAGGCGCCGGAAACACCGCTGCCTCCCTCGCGGAAGTAGGTGAGAAGGTCGGCGCCGCTGGGGGCTGAGTCCGCAAAGACGGCTCGACGGACGACTCCAGAGAAGGACTCGCCTGGGCGTTTAGCGGAACGAAGCCGCTCGTAAGCGTCCACTTCAAGTGTTATCGTCTTGGTTGCCATGCACGAAACATGCATGAAATACTGGATCGTGTCAACGCTTTCCCTCAGCAAACGACGCTTGAATAATCGAACCGCCTGCCCGATCATTCTTCGCCTCCCATGACCAAACAGCAGATTATCGATCGCATCCTGAACCCCGGCATCGTCGCTGTGATCCGGGCGGATTCTTCGGAGCAACTCTTTTCCGTCGCCGAAGCCCTTTGCGAAGGGGGCGTGACCGCATTGGAAATCACCATGACAACGCCGAACGCGATCCAGGTGATCGGCGAAGTCGGCAAAAAGTTCGGCTCCAAGGTCCTGATGGGCGTCGGCACCGTCCTCGACACGGAAACGTGCCGCGCGGCCATCCTCGCGGGCGCGGAATTTGTCGTGACGCCCGTCTTCCGGCCGGACGTCATCCAGCTTTGCAATCGCTACAGCAAACCCGTCGCCAGCGGCGCTTACACGCCTACCGAAGCGCTGCTCGGCCACGAGTCCGGCGCGGATTTCATCAAGATTTTTCCCGCGGATCAGATCGGGCCCACGTACATAAAAAACCTTCTCGCTCCCCTGCCGATGTTGCGAATCATTCCCACCGGCGGGGTTACCGTCGAGACAGCGGCCAGTTTCATCCAGGCGGGATGCACAGCCCTTGCCGCCGGCTCGAGCCTGGTGAGCAAGGAAATCCTGAAAAACAAAGACTGGAAAAAACTCGCCGCTCTCGCCGCCGCCTTCGTCGAAGCCGTCAAAAAAGCTCGGGAGACGAAAAAATAAAAAGGGCTATTTCTGCTCCAAAAGGGATCGCGCGCCAACAGGTGCGCGGATGAAAAGTGAGAGGACGGCTGAGACAGCCGCCTCTACAGTTATTCTGGGGCGCTGCCGCGTGCTCCTCACCGGGTTGTAGAGGCGGCTGTCTCAGCCGTCCTCTCTTAAGCCATCCCAGTAACGATGTGCCTCCTATGACTATGGAATGACATTGCGGCCTTTGATTTTGAAGGCCGCACCCGCGGCCAGAAGATGCCTGTCATTGCTGAAAATCTCCTTGAACGCGTGTTCGACGGCACATGTAAGATGCAGCGCGTCGGCAGCGCGAAGATACGTCGAAGGCTTCATGGCGCGGAATTTCACCATTGCCCCGGCAAGCAGTTCGGGAGTCACCGGAAGCCACGTCCAGATGTGGTTTGACTCGTCGAGATCGAACTGATCGAAAATGACCCGGCTTTGCGAACGGGTGATTTTTCCTTCGCGGAAATTCCGATGGATGGTGGCCGCAAGTTCGAGCCGCCCGAATGCGCAGCACGCCACGCTTGCCGATTGCGCGGCAAGTTTCCTCACCTCGCCGCTGCCATGCTCGTTCAGGTAGCACTTGGCGAGATAAGCCGTGTCGAAATAAATCATGCCCGCTCCCGATCTTCCGACAGGTAACGGGTCGAGTCATGACGCATCTTCGGCAAGGCCGAAAAGCCTTTCACCAGGGGGCGGTCGGCAAAGGACACCCCTTCATCTTCCGTTGTGAAAGGGACCAGTTTCGCAATCGGGCGGCGGCGATCCATCACCACGATATTCCCGGCATGGGCGGCTTTTCGCACCCAATCACCGGTTTTCATGTGCAAATCACGAATCGTTATTTGAACCATGTGCTCAATGTGACACATTCCAATCCGGAAAACAAGAAGGATGCGCGCATCCGTGATTTGGATGCGCAGGACCGCGGCTCCTACTTAACCTTGATGTGGCGGCGCAGAAACGTCGGCACGTCGAGGTCTTCTCCGTCGATGATGGTCGGCTCGCTCTTCTCGAAGCGGCCTCGCGTGACCGGCTCAAACAGGAGGGTTTCCTGACGCTCGACCGGCGCTTTGGGAGGCGGAGGCCCCGCGGCCGGAACGGGCGCCGGCGGCACTTTCGATCCCCCCTTGGGCCGGACGGCGGGCGGTTCCGTCTGCGCGGCCTCGGGCGGGGGTGTTTCCATGACAAGGGAGGTTTGCCCGAGTTCCTCGCCTGCCTCCCGTTCCTGGGCGGAATCCGCTGTGTCGGAGGCCGGCGCGGGGGGTTCGCGCAGAGCGGGAAGCGCGGAGGAATCGCGCGGGATCGCGCGGGACGCGTCGGTTTCCGCCGCTGGAACCGAACTGATGATGGTAAGGCTCATCCGATTGGTCATCTTCGGATCGACCGCGGCGCCAAACAGGATCTGGGTCTGGTCGCCGATGTGGCGGCCAAGTTCTTCCATGAGTATCTGGACTTCGTTCAGAGTCATGTCCTGGCCGCCGCAGACGTTGACGAGAACATTCGAGGCATCCGCGAGCATGCGGCCGCGGTCCATCAGCGGATTCCTGAGCGCGATTGCCAGCGCTTCGTGGGCGCGGTTGTCGCCTTCTCCCTCGCCGAAACCAAACAGGCACCGGGTGTTGTTATTTCGGAGGGCGGTTGAAAGGTCGTCGAACCCGAGATGGATCAATCCGGAACGGCGGACCAATCCGCAAATGGCCTTCACGCTCTGGCCGATGGTCTGGTCGGCATTGGCGAAAGCCTGGTGGATGCCCGCCTTGGGCGGGACGGCCTCGCCCATCTTGTCATTCTCGAAGCAGACGACGACGTCGGCGGCTTCCTGGAGGGCGGCGAGGGCATCCTCGGCCTGCCGGGCGCGCCGCCTGCCTTCAAAACCGAAAGGAAGCGTGGCGAAAACGACGGTCAGCGCGCCGTGCTCCTTCGCGAGGCCGGCGATGAGCGCGGCGGAACCCGAGCCGGTGCCGCCGCCAAGCCCGACGCAGAGGAAGAGGATGCTCGCGCCTTCGAGAATCTGCCGTATCTCCTCGACGGCTTCGTCGGCGGCGGCGAGGCCGATCTCCGGATCGCCGCCGGCGCCAAGGCCGCGGGTCGTGTTGCGGCCGAGCTGGACTTTGTCCCGCGCGACGGAACTGGTGAGCGACTGCACGTCGGTGTTCATCGCGACGATATCGACGTCGCCGATGCCGTCCAGGACGAGCCGGTCCAGGATGTTGGACCCGGCGCCGCCGATGCCGATGATTTTAATTTTCATGTCGAGGCCGGCCGACGCGGCTGAGAGACGATTGATTTCAATCATGGGATTTTCGATTCTTGTTTTTCAATTGGTGAGAGCGGTGCTTTGCTCATCGGTTTCCGAAGAAGGGTAATCTGAGCCACCTGGGCCATCTGCCGGGCCTGTCCGACTGGAGGGCTTGCGCGTATTTGATGAGGCCGATGCCCGTCGAGAACTGCGGGTTCTCGAAGGCGGAGGTCAGGCCGGACATGGTTTGCGCGTGGGTGACGTGCACCGGCATTCCAAAAAGTTCCTCCGCGAGGTGGTCGATCCCTTTCAGCAGGCTGCACCCGCCCGTAATAAAAATGCCGGAGCCCACGAAATCGAGGTAGTTCTCTTCATCCAGCGTCCGCTTGAGGAGTTCCAGGGTTTCCCTCACGCGCAGATGGATGATCGTGTTCAATTTTTCCCGTTCGATCTCCTTCCCCGCGAAGCCGCATTCGTCCTTCAGCATGATGACGTCTCCGGGCAAAGAGTTGCCCAGGATGACGCTCCCCTCTTCGATCTTGAGCTTTTCGGACTTTGCCATCGGGATTCGCAGCCCCATCGAAATGTCGTTGGTGATGTGGTCGCCGCCGACGCCGAGAACGCCGCTCTGTTTCACCGCCCCGTCCACGTACAGGATGTAATCGGTCACCCCGCCGCCCATGTCGATCATGAGGGCGCCGAGGTTTTTCTGGTCCTGGGTCAGGACGACTTGCGCCGCGGCGAGCGGATTGAAAACGACGTCCTCGACCTCGAGGGGGATCTCCTTGACGCAGCGAATGGTGTTCTTTATGCGCGTCGTGATTCCGTGGACGATATGGAAGTCCGCCTCGAGCTTGCCGCCCATCATCCCGATCGGGTTGAGAACGCCGTCCTGGCCATCGACGTAGTAATGCTGCAAGACCGAGTGGATAAAGGCGTTCTGCGACGGGATGCTCACTTCCCGCGCGTTCGTGCGAACCTGCTCGAAATCCTTGTCCTCGATCCCTTCCTGGTCTTCGGCGACGGTCACCGAGCCGCGGTTATTGAAGCTGCCGATGTGCGAACCGGTGATGCCCACATAGACGCTGCGGATCATCACGTCGCTCTTCTCCTCGGCATCGACCAGGGCGTCGTGAACGCATTTGCTGGCGGTCTCGAAATCGACGATCTCCCCTTTGCGCACGCCTCGCGAGGGCGCCTGGCCGACGCCAAGAACCTTCACGGAGCCATCGGGCCTGGATTCCCCGACGACCACGCACACCTTCGAAGTGCCGATCTCCAAACCGACCAGAATGTTATCCTTGCTCATCTCTTTCCGAATGTTTCCTGACGCGCGATTTTTTCGCGGGTTTCTTTTCCTTGCCGGCGGGAAGCGCCTTCCTCACCGGCGTTGGCGTCGCGGCCGGCGTGGGTTCGGCGGCTGCGTCCACGTCCTCAGCCACCGGCTCGACAAAAGTCACCGGCACGTTGCGCTCCACCATGAGATTCACCGTCTGCAATTCCTTTTTGCTCTCGTCGATCTGGTCGAGCAGGATGCCGAGGCGATCCAGTTGCCAGTCCAGCCGGTCAAAACCAAAGGTCACCAGCGCCCGGTCCTGGTCGGTCACGACCATGCAGTATCCCTTGGAAAGATCGATGCTGCGAATCTGAAAACGGGTCTGAACCGCGCTCTCCGTATTGAGCCGGATCAAGTCCAGCGCGGAGCGGATTTCGAAGGCGTTCACCGTCTGCCCGGCTTGAAAATTATCCGCGCCCGGCGCCCGGTAAATGATGGGAAGATGCAAGTATTCGGCGAGGTGGCTCTTCGGCTTGATGAGGACGCCTTTCTTGTCCACCAGGCAGGAGGAATCCGAAGCCGAAGGATCTTCGTCGCTTTTCCCGGCGAGCCAGGCGACCGGCTTTCGCTCCGAGAGGGTGATCGCGATCTTGCCGGGCACCTCCCGCTCGATCTCGACGTGCTCGATCTGGGGGATCTCCGCGAGTTTTTCCCGCGCCTGGGTGAGATTGATGAGGAAAATATTCATCCCCTCGTGAATGCCCGCGACCTTCAATAGCTGGTCGCGCGAAACGGAGTTTCCATCATCGGCGATCTCAATGTCCGACAAGCGGTAATCGGGATTCTCCCAGAGAAAACGCCGCAATCCTTCCCGGGCGCCATAGGCTGTTCCGCCGATCGCGGCCCCGACGAGGAATATCTTGCAAATCGCGTTGATAAAGCGGTGTGTGCGCTGCTGCGCCGCTTTTCGCGAGCGCACCTTGACATCGAGCAGGTGCTGTTGCTTCCGCTGGCGGGAAGTCGAAAGGCGTTCGTTGCGAACGACGCCCGGGCGGGTGGCGGCCTTCATCGCCGCCCTCCTTTCGCCAGGGAGAGTTCGATGATCCTTTGGCACAACCCCGGATAACTGATGCCCGCGGCCGCCGCCGCCTCCGGAAGAAGGCTTGCCTCGGTCATGCCGGGGATCGTGTTGATCTCGAGGACGAACGGTTCCCCCTCCTCTGTCAGGATGAAATCGACCCGCGAATAGACCTCCAGCCCCAGCGCCCGGTGCGCATTCAAGGCGATCTCCTGGACCCGGAGCGTCTCCCCGTTCTCGAGCGGCGCCGGGCAGAGATGTTCCGCCCCTCCCCCCGCCTGCGGATTGAGGAAGGGATACTTGTTATTGAAATCGTAAAAGCCGCCCTTCGGCAGAATCTGGAGGATCGGCAATGCCTCGTCGCCGAGAATTCCGACCGTCAGCTCCCTACCGGGAATATACTTTTCTATCAGCAGCCGCTCGTCGTACTTCGCGGCGCCCTTCAAGGCGGCTTCGACTTCGCCGGCTTCCCGCACGATGTAAACGCCGACGGTCGATCCCTCCCGAGGCGCTTTGACCACATACGGCAGGGGCATCGACGGCTTCCCGCCCACGCGCACGACCTCATATTCCGCCGTCGGAATGTGATGCGCCACGAACCGCCGCTTTGTCTCGATCTTGTCGAACGCCAGCCTGCTTCCTTCCGCCCCCTCGCCCGTGTAAGGGATGCCGCTCGCATCCAGGATCCGCTGAAGCTGGCCGTCTTCCCCGAAGGTTCCGTGAATGGCGTTGAAGGCCAGGGCGATTCCGTCCGGGAGAGAAAAATCGGGCCCCCGCACGTCGATCTCGACGACCTCCGCGCCCAGGCTGCGCAGGGCTTTCGCCACGCCGGCGGCGGTCGCGAGCGACACCGGGCGTTCGGAGCCGGGCCCGCCCTTCAGGACGGCGATTTTTTTGTGAAGGAGAGAGTCCATCATGCCTGGCCCACGATTTGCACTTCGGTTTCCAACACGATGCCGCGCTCCTTCAAGGCGATCGCCTGGATGCGGTCGATCAATTCCAGAACGTCCGACGCGGCGGCTCCGCCGTCGTTCACGATGAAATTGCCGTGGATCTCCGAGACCCTGGCTTTTCCCACGTGGAGATTTTTCAACCCCAGCTCGTCCACCAGCCTGCCGGCGGGACACCTTGCCGGGTTCTTGAAGATGCAGCCCGCGCTCGAAGCGGCCGGCTGGGTCGTGCGGCGCTTGTGCACCGACTCCTCCAGCAGGCGGTTGATTTCCGCGGGCGTGCTTTCGCGCCCCTCGAAGGTCGCGGCGACGGCGTAATTCGTCTTCAGCGAGGAAACGTCGCGGTAGTGGACATCCAGCTCGGAGGGCGTTTTCGTGTGGAACCGGCCTTCCCCGTCCACGCACCGGACGCTGACGACGTTATCGAATGTCTCGACGCCCATCGCGCCGGCATTCATCCGCAGACTTCCCCCGACATTGCCCGGGATGCCTTCCATCCATTCCAGGCCCCCGATTCCGGCGTCCCGCGCGGCATAACTGAGCTCCTTCAATTTCAAACCGGCGCCGGCGACGATCCGCCGCCCGGCCACTTCCACCTTTTTAAATTCGCCCCGCACCAGGTGCGCAACCACTCCGCGGATGCCGCCGTCGCGCACGAGCAGGTTCGAACCGCGCCCCATGACCATCAACGGCACGCCGTTCTTCGAGCAATACGCGACAAGCCGGGCGAAACCGGCCTCCGTCTCCGGCTCGACCCAGAACTGCGCCGGCCCGCCGACGCGCAAGGTGGTATGTTTGGCCAGCGGTTCGTAAAGGCGCGCCAGGCCGGGGGCGGCCACGGCGTCGATCTCCTCGAGCCGCTTCATGTCGGCGGCGAGCATCGTGGCCTGCTCGTGGATGTCTCCCGCGCCGAGGCTCAGGACGAAATCTCCCGGCTCGAGCAATCTGCCGGCCTCCATGGCGGCCTTCACGCGATCCGGCTCGAAATGCGCTCCCTTGTGTCCCTCCCCGTTCATCGCATCGACGATTGTCTGGCCGCTGACGCCTTCAATCGGCTTTTCGCTGGCGGCATAAATGGCAGTCACAAAAACGACGGCTGAATCGTCAAACGCCTTTCCAAACTCGTCCTTCAGCGTTTGGGTGCGCGAATAGCGGTGGGGCTGGAACAAGGTCACGATGCGCTTGCGCCCCGCGGTCCGCGCGGTGGCGAGCGTCGCCCGGATTTCACTCGGATGATGCGCGTAATCGTCAACAATCACACACCGCTCGCTCCGATACTTGATCTCGAACCGCCGCCTGGCTCCCCGGAACGACTCGAGAGCGCTGGCGATCCGGCCAAAGCCGATTCCAAGCTCGCAGGCGAGCGCGATCACGCCCATCGCGTTGCTGACATTGTGTTTGCCGGGCACGTTGAGGGCGATCGGGCCGAGTATCTCCCCGTCGCGAACCACGTCGAACTTCGACTGAAAATTTTCCATCGCGAGATTCTTGAATCGGAACCGCGCGTCCTCGCCGCCTCCGAAGGAAACGGCGCGGGGCCGGAACCGGCAAAGGCGGGCCGCGTGAGGATCGTCGGCGCAATAAAAAACAGCGCCGCTCGTTTGTTCAAGCAACTGTTGAAAAACGGCTTCGATGGCATCCAGATTCTCGTAATAATCCAGATGCTCCTCCTCGATATTCAGGATGATCGCGTATTCGGGATGATAGTTGACCAGAGTCCCGTCGCTCTCGTCGCCTTCGGCGACGAAGAATTCGCCCTCCGGATCCCAATGCGCGTTGGCGCCAAGGATCGGAATCTCCGCGCCGACATAATGCGACGGCTTCAATCCCCCGATCCGCAGGACGTGCGCGGCCATGGAAGCGGTGGTCGTTTTCCCGTGCATCCCGGCTATGACGATGCCTCGTTTGCAATTCATAATCGCGGCGACCGCGTCCGCCCGGCGGACCATGCTCTTGCCGGCGCGGACCGCCTCGTCGTAGCCGGCGTTGCCGGGCCGGATCGCCGAGGAGTAGATAACGAGATCGGCCCCGGCTGCCGCCCCCGCGTTTTGCGAAGGGTCGAACTCGAGTCCCAACTTCTGGAGCCTCTCGACTTCGATGGTTGTCACTTTGTCCGAACCGCTCACGCGATGGCCCAGCTCGAGCAGCAAGCCGGCGATGCCGCTCATGCCGGAACCGGCGACGCCAAGGAGGTGAATCCTCAGTTCGCCTCCCACCAAGATCTCCGCTAAAATCTGCCCGGTATCCATCGTCAACAATGTTCCAAAATCGTCTCTACGACACGTTCCGCCGCGTTTTGCGGAGCCAGCAATCTGCTCCGCTCGGACATCTCCCGAAGTCCCGCCACGTCGGCAACCAGCCCCCTCACCTTTTCCGCCAGGGTTTCGGCGGTCGCGTCCCTCTCCTTTAATACAACAGCAGCGCCCGCCCGCTCAAACACTTCCGCATTAAGAGTTTGATGATCTTCGGCGGCGTGAGGGTAAGGGATGAGGATGCCGGGTATGCCAAAATGGGCCAGCTCGGCGAGGCTGGCGGCGCCCGACCGGGTGATCGCCAGATCGGCCACGCTGTATGCCTCCTCCATGCGGCGATGGAAGGCCGCGACGAAGGCGGGAAAATTCTCGCGGCGGCAGTTCGCCGTGACCAGCGACTCATCGCGCGCGCCGGTGAGGTGCACCAGTTGCAACGGAAGTTCCTTGAGCAGCGGAAGCGCCTTTATGATCGCTTCGTTGATCCCGTGCGCCCCCTGGCTTCCGCCCATGACCAGCAGCGTTTTGCGGTCCGGCTGAAAACCAAAAATCGCCAGCGCCTCCTCCCGCGGAATCGGCGTCGCAAGCGACCTTCGGATCGGGGTGCCGGTGACTTCGCAGCGCGCCCGCGGGAAGAACGCCGCGCATTCGCGCACACCGAGCAAAACCGTGTCCACCATCTTCGCGTTCAGCCGGTTCGCCTTGCCGGGGATGGCGTTGGACTCGTGCAAAAACGAGGGAATCTTCCAAAGCCGCGCGGCCAGGATCGGGGCGGTCGAGGTAAACCCGCCCATTCCGAGGACGGCGTCGGGCTTGAATTTTTTGTAGAGCGTCCGGCAGCGCGAGAGGCTTTCGTTGAACGTCTTCAGGAAGGGGAAGATCGCGGGCGAAAAAAACCTGGGCATTCCCATGCCGGGAAGTTTCTCGAACCGGAATTCGTCCCGGTCCTTTGTCGCCAGCGCGTCGATCTCTTTTTCCGAGATGAGGATAACCGATTCGTGGCCCCGCTCCCGCAACACCTCGGCCACGGCGAGCGCCGGAAAAAGATGACCGCCTGTTCCTCCGCCTGCGATAACGATTTTCATGGCGCCCTCGGCAAGCTAGATCCGGGGAGTCACCTTCGCCTGGAGGCGCGTCGTGGTTTTGTCGCCCTGGTCGCTCGTCCCCCGGCGATAAATGTTCATAAGGATGCCGATGCCGAGCAGGCAAAAAACGAGGTTCGACCCGCCGTAGCTGATATAAGGCAGCGGCAGCCCCTTGTTCGGAAGCAGGGATGTCACGACTCCTATATTGACGGCGGCCTGGAAGGCGATCATCGAGACGATGCCGAGCCCGAGCAGCATTCCGAACCGGTCGCGCGACTGGATGGAGATGACCGTCCCGCAAACAATGATGAGGATGTAGCAGAACACAATGAACAGGGTGCAGCAGAGGCCCAGTTCCTCGCCGATCATCGGCAGGATGAAATCGGTATGGGCGAAGGGAACATAGAGCATCTTCTGCCTGCCGTTTCCAAGACCGAGCCCGTCGATCCCGCCCGAGCCGAACGCGATGAGCGCCTGCCACTGCTGAAGGCCCGCGCCCTCCTTGTATTTCTCCAGGTCCATGAAGGCCATTATCCTCCCAAGCCGTTCCTTCATGTGGAACGCAATGAAGAAGATCCCCGCGACGCCGCCAAGCGCAAGCATCCCGATGTAAAGAAGACTGGTTCCCGCGACGAACATGATGAGAAACGTCACGCCGACCAGAAGGCCGGTGGTGCCCAGATCCACTTCCCGGGCGATGAGGGCCATCATCATCCCGACGGCCAGGAGCGGAAAGAAAAAGCCCTTGAAAAACCGGTGCGACTCCGGCGCGTATTTTGAAAACCAGGTTGCAAGGAAAATGATGGCCGCCAGCTTCGCCGCCTCCGATGGCTCAAACGTCACCACTCGAAGGTTCAACCACCGGAACGACCCGTTGACTCGCATCCCTATGTGCGGGACGAAACAGAGCCCGAGCAGGACGAGCGCCGCGCAAAACCAGATCCAGCACGTGCGCTGCCAGAAATGGTAGTCCACCAGCGCGCCGCACACGGCCGCGACAAACCCGAAAGCGAGCCAGAGCGACTGCCGCTTTACGAAGTAAAGCGCGTCGCCGTGGCGGCCCTCGGCGAAGGCGCTCGTGCTGAAAAGCATCACGATGCCCAGCACCAGCAGGGCGCCGACCGAAAGCAGCAGGATATAGACGCTCTTGCGATGCACTAAAGGGTTAGTTGTCCACGTGAACGGGTTTGTTCCTCACTGGGATGCGGAGCTTTTGGCCGATCTGCAATTTTTTCGGATCATCGATCTTGTTGAGCTTCAGCAGCCCGGCGTAGCTGACGTGCAGCTTCCTGGCGATCGCCACCGGGTTGTCGCCCTTTGCCACCGTGTAGATTTCGCCGGAATCCTTCACGCCCCCGGTCGTTTCGGTCTTCGGCGCGTCCGTCGTCTTTGCCGTCGCAACCGGCGCGCTCTCCGGGGCGCCCTGTTGCGCCATCACTTCATCGGAAGGCGAGGCGGCCGGGGCCGGTTGATAGGAGGTGTCGATCGGCGCGGCCTGTTGCGCCTTTATCCGGCTGAATGTGAAGATGCCGCCGACGGCTACGAGATGAAGCACCAGCACGACATAGAACGCGCTCGAGAGCTTCATGTTCGGTTCGTCGTCGTAATCCCCTGCCATCGGACGGGAGATTTGCCGCGTTGCCGCCTGGAGTTTTTGCTTTGGAATGAACTTGGTTGTTTTCATGGTTGGACAGACAGATCCCGGACGAGCGCGCGGAACTGGTTCCCTCGATCCCCGTAGTTTTTGAACATGTCGAAGGACGACGTGCCCGGAGAGAACAGCACCACATCCCCCGGCCTTGCATTGGCGCGCGCCATTTCCACCGCCGCGGCGAGCGACCCGGCGAATTCGCAGCGGACGCTTTCCCGCCAGGACGACTCGATGCGCGCGGCCATCTGGCCGATCAGGATGGCGACGCGCGCTTTCTGCCCGACCAGCGCGGCCAGCGATTCGAATTCGAACCCTTTGTCCTTGCCGCCTGCAATGAGAACCACCGGGCGCGTCTCCGAGAAAAGCGCCTTTTCCAGGGCATCGAGGTTCGTCGCCTTCGAGTCGTTCACATAATCGACGCCGTCCAGGCTGCGCACCAGTTCGCAACGGTGCGGCAAGGGAGCATAGGAGCAAAGCGGGGGAACCATTTTCTCGAAATCGAGCCCCTGGGTGAGACCGGCTCCGAGAGCGGCCATGAGGTTCTCCGCGTTATGCAAACCGCGCAACTTCGTCTCCTCCATTTTCAACACGGGCGCTCCGTGGTGGAGAATGACGCCGCCTTCCAACTCGAAGTCCGCGCCCCTGGCGTAGGCGCTGAAGGTCACCCGCCTGGCTTTCAAGGGAGGAAGTTCGTCCCGGAAATTCACGACCGCGAAATCCCCGGCGGTTTGGTTTTCAAATATCCGCAGCTTCGCGGCGCGGTATTCCCCGACCGTGGCGTAACGGTCCAGGTGGTCCGGCGCGAAGTTCAGCCAGACACTGACGCGCGGATGGAAGTCGCGGATCGTCTCGAGCTGGAAGGAGCTCACTTCCAGCGTCATGACGTTCAAGCCCGCGCTGTGGCGGACCGTCGCCGCGAAGGCGGGGCCGATGTTTCCGCACGCCATCGTGCGCACGCCGCACCCGTTGAGCATTCTTGCGACCAGTTCCGTGGTGGTGGTCTTGCCGTTGGTCCCGGTGATGGCGATGACCGGGCACTCGCAGAGTTCGTAAGACATCTCGAGTTCGCCGATCATCTCGATCCTCTGGCTGATGAAACTCTGCACGAGAGGAGCCGAGGGGTCGATGCCGGGGCTGAGCACCGCGAAATGGAAGTCGGCCCGGTGGCGGATGGCGTCCATTCCCGTTATCACGGAGATTCCGCGTTTCCGCAGAAGATCGACTTTCAGCCGCAGCCGTTCCTCCGGCGCGCTGTCGAGCACCGTTACCACCGCTTCCTCCTCCGCGAGCAGCAGAGCCGCCGCCTCGCCGCTATCACCCAGACCGAGCACCGCAATGTTCTTATTTTTGTATCGCACATTTATCTTAGTTTCAATGTTGCCAGTCCAAGGAATGCAAACATGATTGAAAGAATCCAGAACCGGACGATTACTGTGTTTTCCTTCCACCCCTTAAGTTCGAAATGATGATGGATCGGCGACATCGCGAAGATGCGTTTGCCGGTCAGCTTGAAACTGGCTACCTGGAGTATCACCGAGAGCGCTTCCATCACGAAGACGCCGCCCACCACCAATAAAAGCAATTCCTGTTTGCAACAAATCGCCACAACGCCCATGACGCCGCCGATTGCAAGGGAGCCCGTGTCTCCCATGAATACCTTTGCGGGGTGGCAGTTGAACCAAAGGAAACCAAGCCCTGCGCCCGCAAGCGCCATGCACAGAACCGCGAGTTCCCCGGCGAAAGAATAGTAGGGAATTTGCAGGTAGGTCGCGATCTTGACGTTGCCCGCGACATAGGTCAGCACCGCGTAGGCGAATGCGGCCGTCACCGTGCAACCGGAGGCCAGGCCGTCGAGCCCGTCCGTGAGGTTCACCCCGTTGGAGGCGCCGACGATGATGCCGGAAAAGAAAAGCAATGTCAGCCACCCCATGTTCAGAATGAGCGGTTCCTTATAGAACGGCACGTACAGCGTGCGGGCCTGGACGGAAATCGCGGGGTTGAACAGAAAGTAACCGGTCACGGCCGCCGCGAGCGCAAACTGGGCGACGAGTTTGGTGCGCGCGCTGATGCCGTCGGATTTTTTCTCGGTAACCTTCAGGTAATCATCCGCGAAGCCAAGCAAGCCCAGATAGACAATCGAAAAGAGCGCCAGCCAGACCGCCCCGTTGTCCGGCCGCGCCCAAAGGAGGGTCGAGATGACGACGGAGCCGAGCAGCAGCACGCCTCCCATCGTCGGCGTGCCGCGTTTGCCTTCGTGCAACGCGGAAAGCTGGCGGACTTCTTCCTCGGTGCGGATCGGCTGGCCCAGCTTGAGCGCGATCAGCTTGCGAATGACGAACCGCCCGAAAATAAGGCAGAGCAGAAAGGATGTCATCGCCGCGGCGATGGCGCGGAACGAAATGTATTGAAACACGTTGAGAGCGCGGAACGCGGCGGTCGCCTTGTACCTCTCGCTGAGGAAATACAAAAAGTACATCATGGCCTGGACATCGCCTCCACGATCCGTTCCATCCGCAGCGACCGGCTCCCTTTGACCAGCACCGCATCGCCTTCCCGCGCGATTCCGCGCAGAACGTCCCCGGCCTCTTCGACCGATGCCGCGTGCACGGCCTGCGCGACCCCGTGCTCGCGCGCGCTGTCGCTTATGAGCCAGGCCCCCTCGCCGACCGCGACGACGCAGTCAATCCGCTGGAGGGCGGCGGCTTCCCCGACGAGCCGGTGGCCTCGCTCGAATTCGGCGCCGAGTTCATTCATCCGCCCGAGAACCGCGATCCTCCGCCCGGCGGGAACCGAGCAAAGCGTCTTGAGCGCAGCCACGACGGAATCGGGATTGGCGTTATAGGTGTCGTCGATGAAATGGATGCCACGGATCGTTTTCTGTTCGAGCCGGCCTTTGGTGAGCCGGGCTTTCTTCAATCCGGCGGCCGCCTCCTCGAGACTGACTCCAAAAAAGCGGCCCGCGGCGATCGCAAGAAGCGCGTTTTCGACCATGTGATCTCCGGGGACAGGGAGAAAAGCCTCCGTCGAGCCGGTTCCATTTTCTAGGATGAACCGCGTCCCTTCCCGCGACGCCCGAAGATCGCGCGCGTGGATGTCACCCCGGCCAATCCCGGCGCAAATCGTCTTCGCGCGCGTTCGTTTCGCGAGCGAAGTCGAGAAGGAGTCCCCGGCGCTGAGAACCAGGACGCCGTCGGCGGGCAGCCCCTCGGCGAGTTTGCCCTTCTCCTCCGCGATGGCTTCGCGGCTTCCCATGAATTCGATATGGGCGATGCCGATGTTCGTAATGATCCCAGCCAGCGGCGAGCAAAGTTTCACCAGCGGCTCGATCTCGCCCGGATGACTCATCCCGATTTCAAAGACGCCGATTTCATGCGCCGAGGTCGCGCGTAGCAGCATGAGAGGCAGCCCGATGTGGTTATTCAGATTCCCTTCCGTCTTGATGATCCGGTAGCGCTCGCCCAGGACCGCGGCGGCGATGTCCTTGGTGCTGGTTTTGCCGTTGCTGCCGGTAATGGCGATCACCTTCATCCCGAGCGTTTGGCGGTAACGCCCGGAAAGCGCTTGCAGGGCGGCGAGCGCGTCCTTTACCTCGATGACTCCGAATCCCGGCGGAAGATCGCCCGGAACTTCTTCGAGAATCGCTCCGGCCGCGCCGCGTTTTTGCGCTTCCGAGATAAACGCATTCCCGTTGAAGTTGTCTCCGCGCAACGCGACGAAAAGATCGCCCGCCGCGAGCGTTCGCGAGTCGGTGCAAACGTTCGTGACGAGCGTTTCAGCCGGCCCCTGGAGGAGCTTGCCGCCCGCCCATTGGGCGATCGTTGTGAGAGTGGCCGGGTTCACATTAGTTTTTCATTTCCACCGGTTTCGCCTCCAGCGCCTGCCTTGCCATGCTCACGTCGTCAAACGGGACGATGTGATCGGCAAACTCCTGCGAGGCTTCGTGCCCCTTCCCGGCAATGAGGATCACGTCCCGCGCCCGCGCCATGGAAATGGCGCTGAAAATAGCCGCCTTCCGCTCCACGACGACCTCGTAATTCTTTTTTGTGAAACCCCGCTCGATCTCGGCGATGATCGCCTCGGGCGCTTCGCTTCGCGGGTTGTCGGACGTGATGATTCCCCAATCCGCGAGCTCGTCCACCGCGGCCCCCATCAACGGACGTTTGGCGCGGTCGCGATTTCCGCCGCACCCGAAGACGACGATGAGGCGGTTGGGAGAGAGATCGCGGAGGGTTTTCATCACGTTGATCAAGGCGTCATCGGTGTGGGCGTAATCGACGAAGACCTTGAATTGCCGCCTGCCGGGCACCGCCTCGAGCCGGCCGGGCACCGGCGGAGCGCTGGCCAGGCTCAGGACGGCGGTGCGAACATCGATCCCGAGAACGGAGGCGGCCGCAACCGCGCCGAGCGAGTTGTACATGTTGAAGCGGCCGATGAGCGGCAGGCGAACCAGGTAACTCTTGTCGCCGGTGTCGAGCTGATAGGACGCGCCGCTGAAATCCATGCGCAGATTGCTCGCCCGGAAATCGGCGCGCTGGTGCAGGCCGAAAGTGACGAGCGGAATACCGCCGGGCATCATCGCGGCGAGCTTTACTCCATACCGGTCGTCGATATTGATGATGGCGCGGCCCTGTTTTTTAACCTGGCTGGAAAGCCCGGTGAAAAGCCGCGCCTTCGCCTCGAAGTAGTTCTCCATCGTTCCGTGGTAATCGAGATGATCCTGGGTGAGGTTCGTGAAAATCGCGGCGTCGAACTCGACGTGCCGGACGCGCTCCTGCATGAGGGCGTGCGAAGAAACTTCCATGACGGCGGCCTTGCAACCGGCTGAGCGGATCTGAAAGAGCAGTTCCTGAATATCCAGGGACTCCGGCGTCGTCCGCGGCGCGGGCAGGCGGCGTTCGCCGACTTCGTAACGCACGGTGCCGATCAAGCCGCAGCGCAGCAGCGCGCTTTCGCAGATGTGTTTGAGCAGAAAGGAGGTTGTCGTTTTTCCATTCGTCCCCGTCACACCGGTAATCTTGAGGTGGTCGCCGGGGCGTTTGTAAAAGGCGGCCGCGAGATCCGCCAGCGCGGCGCGCGCGTTTTCCACGACGACCCGCGTGGCCCGGCTCTTTCCGGCCGCGCTTTCGCTCACAATCGCCACCGCGCCTTGCTCGATGGCGCTCTGGGCAAAGCTTTCTCCGTCGGCCCGCTCGCCGCGCAACGCCACGAAAAGGAACTCTTTCTTCACACGGCGCGAATCGTACGCGATGCCGGCGATCTCGCGATCCAGCGATCCCTCGACCCGGATTGGTTTTAGATTGGAAACGAGGGCTTTGAGCTGCATCGGAGAAGGGCTCTTTTTAAGCGTGGCTTGGGAACCGTATCCGGACGATTCCCGTCATCGCGTTTTCGCTTGCGTCAGAGCTATCCGCAGCGGGGTGTCGAAATGTGGCACTATGTTCAGGTGGCACGCCGCTTTTTCCGCGATGCGCTCAAAAATGGGGCCGGCTACCTGGCCGCCGTAATTTTCCTCCTGGGTCTTGACGGTCGGGCTGTCGAGCATGACGAGGCACACGAATTCCGGGTCGTCGGCCGGCAGCATTCCCACGAAGGAGAGAACGTATTTGTCGTGCAGGTAGCCGTTGTTCGGCCCTTTGCGTTGCGCGGTGCCGGTCTTCCCCGCGCCGATGATGCCCGGCACGGCCGCCGCCACCGCGGTGCCGCCCTTTCTTTCCACGCCCTCGAGCGCTACGCGCACCTCCTTCGCGGCCGTTTCCGAGATGACCTGCCGGATTTCAACGGGAGGGAAGCTCGTGACGACACCGCCCTGTTCATCGACGATTTCGTGAACGATCTGCGGCATCATGAGCCTGCCTCCGTTGGCGATGGCGGACATGGCGGTGATGAGTTGCAAGGGCGTGACTCCGACTTCCTGGCCCATCGGAAGCCGCGTGATGGAAAGCTTGCTCCAGCGATACGGAGGAGAGACTTCCCCGGCGCTCTCGCCGGGCAGCGAGACGTCCGTCCGCTCGCCGAAACCAAATTTCCGGATGTACTCGTAGAGCCTTTGATCGCCCAGCGTGATCCCGATCTTCGCCGCGCCGATGTTGCTGGACTTCGCCAGCACGTCCTGGACGGTCAACTCACCCATCGGCTTATGATCGTGCAAGATGCGCCCGCCGTATTTGAAATGGCCCCATTCGCAATCGATGACCGACAGCGGACTGAAAAGCTTTTCGTTGAACGCCGCCCCGACCGGCACGATTTTGAAAACCGATCCGGGCTCGACCAGCGATTCGATTGCAACGTTGCGGCGATCCTGGAGCTTATCGTCGGAAAGCTCGTTCGGGTCGAAATCCGGCCGGTTTACCATCGCGAGGATTTCGCCGGTCTTCGGGCGCATGATGATCCCCACGGCCGTGACCGGTTTGTATTGCCGGTAGGCGGCATCCAACTCCTTTTCAACGATATTCTGCAAGCCCATGTCGACGGTCAGCCTCACGTCGCAGCCGCGGCGCGGCGCTTGTTCCTGCGAGCCGTAGGCGACCAGTTCCTTGCCGGTGCGGTCGTGCTCGAAATAGCGGAACCCGTTGCGCCCGTGCAATTTGGCATCGAGGCTTTCTTCGATTCCGCCGACCCCGGCGTGGTCATGGTTCAGGTAGCCCAGCACGTGGCAAAGCATCGACCCGTTGGGATAGTTCCGCACCGAGTCCGGTTTGAAAAAGATGCCGCGCAAGGAACGCTTTCTCATTTCATCCAGCAGGGAGGCGGCCACTTCTTCGGAGACGGAAACATCCTTGTTCAGAATGTGGTCGCACACGCCGGGCGGGGTCTTTGAAATCCTGCCGGCCAGCCTCGCCAGCCTGGCCTGCGTGGCGAGAGACTGAAGTTCGGCCAGTTCCCCCGCGAGCTGGCCGCGGTCCATCTCAAGCGGTTTGGCGAACACTTCGGCCAGCCCAGCCGGATCATTGATGATCGATCCGTCGGCGAATGCTTTCCTCACCGGGACATCCTCGGCGAGGACTTCCTGGTTGATGTCCTCGATCACCCCGCGCGGGGCGTAAAGGATTTCGCTCGAGAAATGCTTTCTCGCCGCCAGGGCCGTGTATTGGTCGTGCTTGGCAACCTGGAGAAAGACGAGCCGGAAGGAGAAGATGGTAAAGATGAATACCAATCCAAAGCAGGCGATCGTGGCGCGAACTTTGGGATTCCATTTCATTTTGCGGGCCCTTCGTTCGACACCGCGCGGATCTCCCCGGTCCGAGGCTCGGGCGCGTAAATCCGCACGATGCGGTCCTCGGCGATCGGGATCATCTTGATGAAATTCTCGTCGAGGCGGCGTTGCAGGACTTTCTGCGAGGAAAGCGTGGAAATCTTCGTCCGAAGAAGATCGTTCTCCGCGGTCAGCTCGGTGAGTTCGCTTTCGAGGCTCTTGATCTGGCCGCCGGTGGTGTGCAGATGGTTCTTCAAATAGACGTAGCTCAGTCCCATGACGCCGAGAAAGAAAACGGCCACGAGCCACCGCGTCACGGATCCGACTTCGATCATGTTTGCGTGTTTCCTGCGGTTGCGTGGCATTTTCTTATGCTTTCTTTATACTTTCTCGGCGACGCGCAGTTTGGCGCTCCGCGACCGGGGGTTTCTGGATTGCTCTTCGTCGCTGGCAAGCAGCGGTTTGCGGGTCATGGATTTGAAGAGGCGATCCGGGTTGGGACGCGCCTCGGGCCACTCGGGGCGGTCGATCCAAAGGGCGCTGCGCGATTTGAAAAAATTCTTCACGATGCGGTCTTCCAAAGAATGAAAAGTGATGACCGCCAGCCTGCCGCCGGGCTTCAACCGCGCGGTGAACTGTTCGAGGCCTTCGGAAAGCGCCTCCAACTCGCGGTTGACGGCGATCCTCAATGCCTGAAAAACGCGGGTGGCCGGATGTGTCTTGCCGTGGCGTCCGATCGCTCTTTCGACGATCTGCGCCAGATCGAATGTATCCCGGAAAGGTTTCGCGTGCCGCTCGCGCACCAGGTAGGCGGCGATGCGGCGCGCGGCCGGTTCCTCCCCGAAGTTGCGGAAGATCGCTTCGAGTTGCGCCCCGCTGGCATTGTTGACGAGATCGGCCGCGGTGACGGAACGTTGCGAGTCCATCCGCATATCGAGAGGACCATTGCGAAGAAAGCTGAATCCCCGTTCCGGCGACTCGAG
>Ga0302326_10004100_pt1 | contig 33903 bp, 17 predicted proteins | sample Palsa_T0_3_FD_202264 | JGI IMG/M metagenome (GOLD analysis project Ga0302326, IMG submission 202264) | Peat permafrost microbial communities from Stordalen Mire near Abisko, Sweden - Palsa_T0_3 | ecosystem: Environmental > Terrestrial > Soil > Palsa > Peat permafrost | place: Sweden: Abisko...
AGCTTTCCAGGTGACTCCGCGACCGGCATTCTTGACGACAGCCCCGAGGCTCAGGCAGCTTTTGAAGACTTCGCCAACGAGGCCGCTTGCCCTGCGCTCAACCCAGCCAATGGTCTTTGCGACGTCTATGACGCGCGTCCCATGACCTGCCGCGTCTTCGGCCCACCTGTACGAGCCAGTTACGAACCAGAAAAGTCGGGGGTGCCCGAGGACGGCTTCGCCGTCTGTGAGTTGTGCTTCACCCACGCGACTCCTGAAGAGATTGCTGCCGCCGAGATGATTGTGCCCCACGCCGCGGAGCAGCGCGTGCTTGATGCCTTTGAAGACGATCAGGCTACTTCGGCAGGGGACACGATAGTGGCATTCTGCCTTTTGCCGCATCTTTCGGCTACTGCTTCTTGAGCACTACCGTTGCCTTCTCATCGGAGAGAATAACTCCCTCCAGATGTCGAAAATCGGGCTGTTTTTCCGCCGGTAACTCCACCTGCTTCACGGTGTAGTCCCGCTCATAATGCAGCACTTTGCCCTTCGCGGAAACAGAAGAGTGATAACTGGCAAAATCTGTGTCCAGATTCACCGGATCTGGCATGTCGTCAACAATATAGCCCTCAGGAAGAGCAATATCGTAGCTGTCGTGCCAGTGCCCTGTCGCGCTAAGATCGATTGGAACGGTGCGCGGTTTGTCGTCGCAGGGCAGCGTATCCGAACCCACCACGCGAGGCCGCACCAGCAGTAGCGGGCCAGCCTGATGCGCATACTGATGCGCGGTCAGCTTGTAATGAAACTCCAGCGGCTTGTCCAAAGCCGAGGGCTGCACAAAATCGAACGAATCCAGCACAACGCCGGGGACAGAGTGGCCGACCTCAGTTTCCCAGAACTCGTGCCGCTCCTTATCATCCGTGTACTTGAGGAGCATGCGCAGATCTCCGCCTTCCGGCCCAATGTGCGCGGTTTCGACAGCCCCGGTCAACGTACCGTCGGCGGACAGCGTGAAAGAGCCCTTCTGATCCGTGCCATTGGTTTCAGGTGAAAGCACAGGCAGCGCTATAACCTGACTTGACGGCCCGGCGGCAAGAATTCCATAACTACCCTGCTCGTAGGAGGGCAGATTTCCAACCGGCGTTCGCTCATTGGTAGGATCGAAGATCAGGTAGCGCTTACCGTCCTTGCCCTTCACGATAGCCTTTAACCGGGAGTCCTGCACCTCTGCTGGAATCTCGATGGCGGTGATCATATGGTTGCCGATCAGCGAAGGCTCATCTGGATCGACGATGCCGCGTCGGTCGTCCACGGGCACGTAGTAGGCATGAATTCCAGCCACCTGGAGCATCGAGATCACCAGTGTGGACTTGTCCTTGCAATCGCCGTAACGGTTTCGGAAGATATCAGAAGCGTGATTGGCCTGTAAGCCTCCGATGCCGCGAGACACCACAAAGTAACGAATATTCATCTGGATCGATTCCGTGATGCGGCTCAGCTTCGTATAAAAATCCGGAGCACCCGCGATCAGTTCCTGAACCTTTGCCGTAATCTCCGGCGAAGGATCGGGACGATTCGCTTCCAGTTTCGTCACCCACTCCCCTATCGCTCGCCACTGATTGTCTTTGCCGTCGACAGCCGCGTCGCCCCATTGCACAGACATCCGCCCTGCCAGCGCTCCCCACTCCGGATGGGAAGGAATGTCGCGGAGAATGAGCGCAGGCATATCCTTGACCTCCCAACGCCAGTGGTTGGGAGAAACCTCTGTTGCGTCCACCCCCTTAAAGCTATGCCACGCCTGGGAATGCGCATGCCCCGGTGGCAAGTCCACTTCAAGTGCCTCAAAGACCACCGGAATGCCATTCTGAACCTGCCAAACCTTCTCCTGAAGATAAGGCTCCATTAATTCTTCGGACTCGCAGATCACTACAGCGTCAACGTCAACAGCCGGAGGGTGCGCAACGCGATACTTGCGCGTCGAAAGCATAATGGGAACGCTGGTATCTCCCTCATCGACAAAGTCCGTGGTCTGCGCCTGGTACCGCTTCTTGTCCGCCGCAATCGTCCAGGCGCGAAAGTAGTTGATCTTTTCGTCCAGATCGTAGGAAATCCCGCAGGTATTGCCCCGTCCCTGGGGCTTGAGAACTCGAATCGCTTCCCGCTCACGCTCGACCGCGCGGCCCTGCGCGTCAATGGTTTCTAAATACTCGTCGTAGAGAATGACAGCCGGAGCATCCTTGGCGTAGGCCGGTGTGCGTGTCTTGGCAGCGTCCAGCCCCCACTGCGGCGGATCCATCTTGTCTTTGCCAAAGAGCGAGGCAGAGCATGGCAACTCGGCAACCGTCGCCGCGATCACCAGTACGACTATCCAACGTGTAATTCGCATCCATCCCCCGCGCATTGAGAGACCGCCCATCAATTCCCCACGTTCGCTGGCGCCGCCGTCAACACAAGCTGCTGCTGATCCGCCGCAGCCACCTTCAGGTAGAAGTCATGCAGCGCGGAGTAGTCCTTGGGGTCCAACAGAGCAAAAGCTCGGGCCATTGTTCGCACCACGACGATGTCGCGTTTGTCCACAGATGACTTCACCGAGAACACGGCGTGTCCCGCCCACGGAACTGAAGTTGCAGGCGGCGCACTTTCCACCGTAAAAGTCTCCGGCACATGGTAAGTGACTTCGTCATGCACAAGCTCCGCGTACTCCATATCCACCGCCGTCAAGCGATTCTCCTGGGCAACAAACGGATGCTTCGCGCGTGATTCAAAGAAGACTCCGGGCAGAAAGACGCGCTTGCCTGTGGCCGTTCCCATGTTCCCCGATAATTTCACCACGGCCAGCAGTTGTGCGTGGTAATCCTCCAACCCAAGAAAGTGATCGAGTTCCGCCGTAACTCCTTCCGGCACCGATCCCCTCATGTGCTCGTTGAACTGCTTCTTGACTTCATCTTCGTCATTCTCAATCGCTATTTCACGCCACCGCATCGCTGCCGGGCCGCTCATGGCAATGCGTGCCGTGCCACTCACCGAGCCATCCTTCGCCACCGTCACATCGGCAATTCGCTGCGTCACCGCTTCCTTGTAGGGGTTCACTGTTGTTTCTCCAAAAACCGGACCATGGTCGCTCTGGCGAAGCCCCCGGGCCTCAGTGTGAATCCACGCAAGTTGGCCAAAGGTCGCGAACTTCTTACCTGGATCGACAGGAGTCTCTTTGCCGTTGATCGAAACAATCACAATGATGTCGTCAAACTGCCTGGTCGAAAGAAAAAACGGGTTGAATATCTCCCGATTCCGATTGCAGACCGTCATCGCATAAGCCTTGAGCCCAGCGGCCCGCGCCATCGCCACATACAGCAGCGCGATTTCATCGCTCGTTCCACTCTTCTGCTTCCATACATCCTCAGCGTCCTTAGCCCGCTTCAGGCCCATTTGCTTCAGTTCGGCCTGGGATTTGCGCCGCGTATAGTCGGTGTTGTCAATCGCCATTACCGCGTCGTAAAGTTTGCGCGCCTTCACATCCTCGCTGTCTGCTGGAGCTACAATCTGACCGACCGCATCCTTTAATGTCTTGGTCTCACCCGCGAAGCGATCCATCTCCTTCGACCAGCTTTCGCCTTCATGCTTCCAGAACTCGTCCTTGCTAAGGAATGACGAGTAATAAAAGGTGACTTGCTCCTCAAGCGACTGAATCGGCGGCATGTACTCTTCCGAAGGCATTGGCGGCACGTCGCCCGTATCGAGCGTGTATCTGCCCGAGGCTTCATAGTTCACCTTGGTCCCTGGCGGCAGTGAATAACTGTAAAGCAGCCTGCTGGCGGCATTCCCCTTTGAATCCGTTACTCGTTCCATGTATTTGAATGGGGAAAATGCGTAGTGCGCCTTGCGAACATAATAGGGCTGCTGAATCTCCCATTCCGGGGAAGACAACGTGCCATCGTCGTAGCGAAGCTGCCACCGGTACTCGAGAATGCTCCCGACCTCAACGCTGGGCAACGTGAAAACCATTTTGTTGATCTGAAATCCAGTGCCCTTTTGGGCGACCAGATCAGCGGGCTTTACATCCAGCGGAATGACAGTCCCATCGGAGTGAATGGTGCGCGCTTTGATGTCGGTCACCGAGAATGTTCCTTTGCCGTACGGCACCTCGACCGTCGCCAGCTCCTTACCTTTCTCGGTGAGCACTTTGATGCGCGCCATAAAGCTGTGATAGTGCAGGTTGTCGTCTACCGTCTCCTCACGGTACAGGTAGATCGCGGCAGCGCCTGGAACTTTAGGCTCAGCCTTCATCTGCAGCTCTTCGCTGGTAGGCGCCTGGAATTGTCCATACAATTGCACCGGCAACAAGCTCGAAAAGAGAAAAGCAACGCAAGCGAGCGCTACTTGAAACCAACCGTGTGTCCGCATTACTACTCCTGGCGGCGAAGCGCCCCAATTTCCGGCCTTGCAGCCTGTGTCATGCTGCGGCGCGGAATACTAAGCTCGCCACTTCCATGTTCAAGAATGGATTGCACTACTAAAGCGCAACTGGAAGAGAAAAGCAAGTGCCAGCGTCGCGTGGGAGCCGTCCTCACCCGCAAGCGTATTTAGAGATTAATAACCGGAAGCGTAATTGTTTACTGTTGTCTATATACAGTTTCACCGCGCGAATCGCCTTCGGTCCAGGCATTCCATTGCCGATTCCATTCAGAAAACAGCAACCGGTTGCGGTTCCAGTTGCAGCCCCGGTGGCTCTTCCACGTCAGCCGCGAATTTTTCGGTTTTGTTTTTCTCCCGGGAGTCCACTTGAGCACCATCTCGAAGTCGCCCTTGAGGAGCAGCGGATCTGTTTCCGGGCGGCAGAATATCCAATTCAATGTGCTTCAGCAGAAAACCGTTCTCGCAGTGTTCGCCGCAGCACCTTGCCGGTGTGATTCTGAGGCAGATCACCAGGATTGAGAATCCAGATACGGCGTGGTGCTTTGTAGGCTGCAAGATTCTGCCTGCACCAGTCCAGCAAGTCGCTTTCGCTCGTCGACAAACCTGAAGCAGTCCCAATCTCAAACTTGGCAACGGAGCTGTCACGCAGCTCCACAGCCGCCGCTGGAATCTCGCCCTTCTCCGCATGAGGCAACCCAAACGCGGCTGCGCGGGCTACCGCAGGGTGAGCCATCAGAGCCTCTTCTAGTTCACGGACATAAACCGAGTAACCGCCTGACTTGATCACATCTTTCATGCGCCCTACCAGGCGGATCAGGCCCAGCCGATTGCGCGTGGCCAGGTCGCCTGTGCGCAGCCAGCCGTCGCGGGTCAGCAAGCCCTCGCTATCGCCTGCATCTTTCCAGTAATGCGGAGCCCAGGAGTGCGAAGGAGTTCTGCGCCCACGGATCTGGCACTCACCCGTCAAACCTGCGCGCACAGGCTGTCCGTTTTCGTCGGCTACTCGTATGCGAAACGGCGGCACGGGGAAGCACAGGTCACCGCTGCCGGGCAGGAAGGATAGCTCAATGCCCATCATGGCCAGACCGCCCAGTTCTACCATGCCGTACCCGTTCAGCAGCACCGGCGGAATGCGCCGACCGCCCGGCAGCCGCACCAGCGCGCCAAATCTTCGCAATCCTTGCCGTATTTCGCCAGGCAAGTGATCGCTGGCCGAGAGCCACACGCGCACGCTCTTAAGCCGGCCCGGCTCCGGATCGCTCTTGACAAGGCGCGCGAACATCGCCGGCACGCCTACGAAAGCAGTCACGCCAAAGCGTTCGACAAAACCCAGCGCGCTCTCCACGTCGAAATGATCGAGAAAACAGCCACGAATGCCAGCCATCAGTCCATAAAGCGCAATGCTCACAGCCATGATGTGCGACCACGGCAGCGCGATCAGCGCCAGATCCTTAGGTCCTAGAATGAGTCCTGCCAGCACCGTCGACGAGCGTGCCCCCAGCAAGGCGCTGCTCGAAAGAACCGCGCCTTTGGGAAAGCCGCTGGTTCCGGAAGTATGGAAGACCGCAACGGTCGCAGCCGAATCGATGGCCACCGGCGGGAACGGAGCACCGCTGTCGCCTACGCGCAGGAACCCGTCCAGCGTATCGCGCTCATCGTCTGCCTGGATCCAGGTCCGCACATCCAGCGCCTGGCGCTCTCGGATGCTGCGTTCGAAGACCACCTTGTCGGTCACCAGAATCTCCGTGCCGCTCTTGGCCAGAATTCGGCGCACTTCGACAAGCGAAAGCATCGGATTCAGTGGAACTGCGATTCCTCCCGCGCGGATGATGGCCAGGAACCAGCGAAAACAACGGCGATCATTGGTTCGATAAATGGCCACCGGCTGGCCCGGCCTCAGCGCGACAGTGCGACGCAGGAAGGAATCGACAGCACAAACCTCAGCGTGCAACTCGGCGAGACGCCACCGGCCGCTTTCCTCCACTCCAACTTCACAGTCTCCGTTGCGCCTGAGCAGTTCGTCGAGGAGATTAGCTACCGTGACGCTGGGGTCGCGCGCGAGTTCGAGGCGGCGGAGAATCATCATAGGCTTCACTGGGCAGAGACTGGCTTGCGGCCCCAGTCGCTCTCCACGCAGTAATGGAAGAGGCGATCGAGGTAGTCCAGCACCGGCGGCGGGCAAACTCCCGCGGGCTCAAGCAAGCGCTCTGCGTTGGTGGTATCGAACTGCATCCGCATCGAGAAGTAGTCGCGGTACGAGCGCCCAGCGCGCAGCACGCGACGCTTGCGTCCCCAGAGAGACAAATACAACAGCGGGCGCAGGGCCGCGAAGAAAAACTTCGGATCGACGTAGCGCGGCTCCGGCACATTGAAATAGTCTCCCGCGCGCCGTGCAATCTGCTGGATCGTCGCACTGCCCCGCGGTCCTGCGCAGAGATGCACCGTGCTGCCCAGCGCGGCTTCGTCAAACAGCAGTCGCGCGACCGACGTGGCCACGTAGTCCACCGGCACAATGTCCAGCACCGCGTCTGGATAGCCCGGCACAGTGCGCCACAGCCGGCGCGCGTAAATCTTCAGCGGCCAATACATCATCTTGAAGCTTGAAGTCGCCCCAGTTTTCGAATCGCCCACGATTATGCTGGGCCGTAAAATCACGCCGGGCAGCGATTCCAGGCGCGAACGCACCAGCGCCTCAGCCTCGGCTTTGGTCTGCTCATAGGTGTTGCGATAGCTCTGGCCCACGGCAAGCTCATCTTCGCGCACCAGGTCCGTGCGCTCGCCGGCGACATAGGCCGTGCCCACATAAGCAAGGCTTCGCAGTTGACGCGCCGCGGCCGCAAAATCCAGCACCCTGCGTGTGCCCTCGACGTTCACCCGGCGCGCTTCCTCCAGCGAGTGATCAAATCGCACCGTGGCGGCGCAATGAATCACCCGCGTCGTTTCTGCGGTGAGACGCTGGTAAACAGCGTCGTCCAAGCCGCAGCTGGGGTGGCCAACATCTCCGGAATAGACCGTCACGCGCGACCGCTGACTCGGAGGCACAATCAAATCCGCACGTTGCTGGGCAGATTGCCCGGAGCGGTTTTGGCCAGTTCCGTCCCGGCCAGACTGGTCCCGGATCAGCAGCGCCAACCTGGCATCCGGCTGACGGTCGAGCAATTCCCGCACCAGCCGCTCGCCAAGAAACCCGGTCGCGCCGGTGACAAAGATGCGTTCTTCGCTATGCATGCAGAAACCGACCTCAATTCGCGAACAACTCGAAGGCCGGGGAACCATGACCTTGGTGAGCACAGGCAACAGCAGAGTAAAGCGTAATTATAGCCCGCGAACCATCCACAAAAAGCGGCGCCAATCCCGTGAACCAAGGCAATTGTGTGAGCGGAAATTGTGGCCTAGCCTACCGAAGAGCAAACAAAAAGAGGGGAAAACCGGGGGTGGCATTACTTTTCTTGACTTATCTCCAACTGAATAAATGACTTACGAGCTGTTTTTGGTGTCGCTATGGCGCGATTAGCCGGTGATATGCAACACATCTGCGCGCATCCTTGCTGCGGATGTATGCCAAATCTGCGGTGAGACAGAGGATAACTGGAGATAACTCGGAATCCTGGCGGGGGTGTCTCCTCCCAGCTATATTCTTATTATACGCCAGACAGAGTTAATTCCACGCAAACGAGAGGCGAGACGATAGGAATGGATGCGGCTTGAATGGGTTGGGCGGACGGTTTGGCGGACGGTTGCGCGGACCTTGTCTCAGTTTCTTCCACGTTCATGCGAATGCCCTGGTCCCTAGAACAGGCATCCGCAGGCCTCACGCTTCGGAGGCTCCGAGGCGGAATTGATCTCGCCCATGCAGCATATGGACTGAATCCCTGAATCGAGGCTGCGACAGACATGTCACTCGATGGCTTCGAGCAAATAATACTGAGTCGTTACATCCGAACCCCTTCAATCCCCGTACAGCCTTAATTTGATACTCGGCGATTTGGCATCATTTCAGAAATGCACCGGGGCCCTAGCGGCACAACATTTGCTACGGTGAAGAAGAATTGCCCAGCGACGGGATGTCTCTTACGAGCGGCAGGCGGAGACGCAAACAGCTTTCGTACCGAATCAAACAATCCCGTATAGCGGTTCGTTTTGCCCGGACACACCTGGTTGCACAATGCGCAGCTGGACCTTAGCGCTGTTCCCTCGTTTTCAGGCGCTCCTGTAGCAGTTCCAACACCGCGCGCTCTTCCTTTCGTAGAGCCTCCTCTTCTGCCTCGCGCAGCACCTCATCGGTGACCTCTTCAATCTTTCGCCGAATTCGCCGCTCCAGCTTGCCCGTCAGGTAGCACTCCAGCACGGCCGGGTGCACGTAACACTTCCGGCAAACTGCTGGAGTATTCCCCAGCCGTTGCGCGACGGCCTTGATCGCTTCGACCACATTCTTCTTCGCCTCTGTCTCCGACGCGTATTCTTCAAACTTGCGCAGGGCCATGGATGCCAGCACCGTTCCCGCCCATGTCCGAAAATCCTTGGCGGTGAAATCCTCCCCGCTCACCGCACGCAGATAGTCATTCACATCCGCTGAATCGACTTTGCGCGTCTCGCCCGATTCGTCCAAATATTCGAACAGCTCGTATCCCGGAAGATCCTGACACTGCCTCACAATCCGCGCCAGCCGTCTATCTTCTACGCCCACCGTGTGCAGCTTGCCGCTCTTTCCACGAAAACGGAACACAACCGTCGCCCCATTTACCTGCACGTGCTTGGCGCGCATCGTCGTAAGCCCGTATGACTTATTCTCCCGCGCGTACGCTTCATTGCCCACCCGGATCAGCGTACGCTCCATGAGCCGTACGATTGTCGCCAGCACCTTGTTTCGCGGCAGTCCGGGCAGAGCGAGATCCTCCTCCAGCCGCATGCGAATCCCGCGCAGAGCTGTTCCGAACAGCAGCATTCGCTCGTACTTGGTCTGGTCGCGAACCTCTCGCCATCGCGGATGGTACCGGCTCTGCTTGCGCCCTCGCGCATCGCGCCCGGTCGCCTGCAGATGCCCGCGCGAATCCGCGCAAATCCAAACGTCCGTCCACGCCGGCGGAATTACCAGCGACCGGATCCGCTGCAAAGTCTCTTCATCCTGAATCGGCTTGCCCTCGGCATCGACATACCGAAAGCGTTTCCCAAACTTCTTTCGCCGTATTCCCGGTTGTACATCGGAGACATACTGCAATCCTGCTTCCTTCGCCGAAAGCACCGGATCAGTCACGATGTCTGGCAATCTTTTCTTCTTCCAAATCCCTAACATGTGCCGGTTAGATGCGAGACTGGCCCCATTCGGTGTAGGCGCCAGCCCCGGCGACTTCGATGTGATGATCAAGCTCCGCCGTTAGCCGATCGCCAGCAGGACCGCGATCCAATTACGTCCGCGCAGGCATCTTGATTCTCTGCATCCACGTGATATGTTTTCTACTTCGAGAGCAAGCCTCATCACTCCGAGCGCAGCGCCTGCATTGGGTCGAGCCGTGAGGCGCGCCATGCTGGAACCACGCATGCCACTACCGCCGTGAACAGCAGGCAACCGACCATTCCAGCGACGACCAGCGGATCGTAAGGGCTCGCTCCGTAAAGCATCGATCGAATCAGCGATCCGGCCACGGCTGCTCCGGCCAGGCCAGCCGCAGCGCCAATGAGGACCGGCGTCAGTCCGTCGACGAGCACTACGCGAAGCACCTCAGGCCGCTGCGCCCCCAGTGCGATGCGGATGGAGATCTCCACGGAGCGTTGCGTGACCAGGTACGACAGCACTCCATAAAGCCCGACCCCGGCAAGCAGCAGCGAGATCGCTGCGAAGGCCAGCACCAGGTTTGCGGCGAAGCCCTGACTTGCCGTGGTCTTGTTGAGGATCTGGTCCATGGTAAGCGCGTCGTATACCGGCAGCTCCGGTTCAAGCGCCGAGATCTGCTGCTGGACCGGCGTCGATATCGCCAGTGGATCAACCGCGCTGTGGACTACGATCGTTGCCTCGCTGGTGCGGTTGGGAATGCCCGACAGGATCGGGAAATACATCGTCGCTGATACTGGCCTGGTGACATCGTAGACCGTGTCGCCGACTTCGCCGATGATTTCGTAGGTTTCCACTTTGTCCTCCCAGGCATCGCGGATGTGCTTGCCGATGGGGTCGTCGCCGGAGAGGAACTGATCCACGAATTGTTTGCTGACGACGATATAGTGGTCGTTGTGGAGGCGCTCGTGGTCTGTAAAGACGCGGCCGCGCAACAAAGGAATCTGCATGACGCTAAAGTACTGAGGGTCCGCGGTCAGGGTCATGGCGTCGTACTGAAGGCTGTAGCTGGGAGCTGGCTTTTCCACGATCGTGAAGACGCGATCGCCGTGTGGGCCAGTTCCGGGAGCCGCGGAGACGAGCGCTGCGCCGCGTACGCCGGGCAGCCGCCGAACGAGTTCTAGCAGCGACTGGTGGAAGAGCAGCACCTTCTCGCGCGTATTATATTGAATTTCGGGCAGGCCGAATTTCATGGTCAGCACATGATCAGTGCGGCAGCCGAGATCTGCAGTACGCAGGCGCATGAAACTGTGAAAGAGCAGGCCGGCGGCCGCGAGAAGCGTCACCGTCAGCGCGATCTCCGCGGTCAGCATCACCTTGCGCAGACGGGCTCGGGAGGCGCTTCCGCCTATTGAGCGTGAAGACTCCCGCAGCGCGGAGAGTGATTCTCTGCCGGTGGAAGAAATGGCGGGAAGCAGGCCGGCGAGCATCGCAGTCGCCGCTACCAGCCCAAGAGCGAAGGCGAAGACCCACCCGTCCACATGAACGGTATCGGCGCGCGGCAGGTTGCGCCAGTGAGCGGCCAGCCATTGTGTTGAAGCCAGTGAGAGCAGCAGCCCCAGTCCGCCGCCGGCCACGCATATCAGCAGGCTCTCGGTCATCTGCTCGCGAATGAGAGCGAGACGGCTGCCGCCGAGTGCTCCGCGGATTGCGACCTCTTTGCGGCGAGCTGCCGCGCGCGCCACCAGCAGGTTGGAGACATTGAGGCAGGCAATCAGCAGCATGCAGACGACCGAGCAAAGCAGCACCAGCAGAGGCGTCTTAACGTCTTTAACCACGTCGTCGATCATCGGACGTGACCAGACATCTTCGGCGACAGGCTTCGAAGCATTGGCCAGGTGGATTTGGTATTGGAGTGCGCTCACTTCGCGCGTTGCTGCGCCAACGTTCACGCCAGGCTTGAGCCGCGCCACCACCATGCTCTGGTGGCCATCGTGAATGCCATAGTCCTGCGGTGCGAAGGTCTGAGCGTACGGCATCCAGAACTGGATCCGCGCATCGGGATAGTTAAACCAGTTCGGCAGCACGCCAACGACGGTGGTCGGGATGGTGTCCAAGTGAATTTGCTTGCCGATGATGGAGGGATCACCGGCAAAGCGGCGCTGGAAGAGGCTCCAGGTGAGCAGGACCACGGGCTCGGCTTTCGGTTGATCCTCGGCTTCCGTGAAGAGGCGGCCGTAAACCGGTGTCACGCCGAGCAGTGGAAAAAGATTGGCCGAGCCGCCTGCGCTCTGGACGACCTCAGGCAACTCGGAGTGCACGCCGGAAACGATGCCTCCGTAGCCGCGCATGGCCGCCATATCTTCAAAGCCGTGGGTCTGACTGCGCCAGTCGCGATAATCTCCCGGCGCAACCGCATTGAATCCGTCGCCGCCCTTCCCTTGCCAGAAGTGCTCGTAGAGCATCACCAGCTTGCCAGAATCGCGAAACGGAAGCGGCCGCAGCAGCACCGCGCGCACCATGGTGAAAAGCGATGTGGTCGCACCGATGCCCAGCGCCATCACCAATACAGAAACGATGGCAAAGCCGGGCGAACGCAGCAAGGTGCGAACCCCATATTTCAGGTCACGGCCGAGTTTGTCGAGGTTGTACCAGTTCCAGGTGGCTCTTACCTGCTCGCGTACCAACCCCGGATTGCCGAAGGTGCGCATCGCTGCTTTACGCGCGTCATCCGGGCTCATACCGGAGGCGATGTTTTCGCTTATCTGCTGATCGAGATGAAAACGGAGTTCGTCCTGCAAGCGCTGACCAGCCCGGTTGCGGCCGATGAGCATCCGGATTTGCATGTACAGTTTGTGTCTGGACGGCATGGCTTGCTCCTTTTTCTGCCCGGACTCAGGCTTCGGCGACGACGATGTTAATGGCCTTCGAGAGACGGCTCCAATTGGCGGTTTCTTTTTCGAGCTGGTCTCTGCCGGTCTCGGTCAGCGAGTAAAACTTGGCCTGGCGGCCGGTCTCGCTTTCGGCCCAGTTGGCGGTGATCCAACCCTGCTGTTCGAGGCGGTGCAAAGCGGGGTAGAGTGAGCCCTGCTGGACCTGAAGGACTTCGTTGGAGATCTGCTGAATGCGTTTGGCGATGGCCCAGCCGTGCTTGGGCTCGAGTGAGATGGTTTTGAGGATGAGCAGGTCGAGCGTGCCTTGGACGAGATCGCTTGGTTTTCCCATACTATGTTTATCTACAATACAGTTGTGTAGATAGTCAAGGCATCATTTTCAGAATTCGATGAGGCTTGGGAGACTTCAGGGATTCTCAGGGAAGGCAGTGTGCTGCTACGTATGCCACTTGCCCTATACGCAGCAGAGTACAGACAGGCGGGAAGCGCTCGTTTGTAAAAGACTGCGGCGCCCAGCAATAAGCGCCGCATCGATCAATAGACAGTGACCGCTACGCTCACACTACTCTGATCGCCCTGGGCGTCAGACGCAGTGATCGTAAGAGCGAGGGTGGAGGAGACATTGAGCATGGTGATCGCGGAGCTTGAGCTACTGTAATCCGAATCTCCACTGTAGGTGGCGATGACTGCCTGCGATCCCAGGGGCAGCGACGTTGTGGTGAAGGTTGCCGATCCGGCAGTCAGAACTGAAGTTCCCAGCTTGGCGCTCCCCGCCGAGAAGGTGATGTTGCCTGTGGGAACTCCCTTTCCTGACATCGGCGTTACCTTTGCGGTGAAGACGGTGGTGCCGCCCAAGACGGGTGATGCGGGATTCACTGAGAGGCTGGTTGAACTGGAAACCAGCGATGTTTGCGCATCCTTCGACAATCGAACTCCCCCACTGCAGCCGACCATAAACACAAGGCCGGTTAACAGGGCGACGCAGAGACATAGCTGAGAATAATTTCTGCGACGCTTCGGCGCGATAAGGAGCAGTAGTCCAGCGAGACTGAAGGCCAAGCTGGTATCGGAGAGTTTGTTACTGGGGCCGTGGACGGTGGGTGCAGAAGAGGTTCTTGCTGAAGTCGCTAGTTGCACGGTGAGCGTTGAGGTCAGGACACCGTTGCTGCCGACAACATTGGGACTGAAACTGCAAGTCAAGCCTGCGGTTGATGGGCAGGAAAGGACGATACTGTTTGGGGAGAGTGGACTTTGGCTGCTAGGAGTCACCGTGACTGTCAAGACGCCGGTCCCATTCGAAAGACTTAAGGAGGACTGACTGATGGTCGTCTTAAAAGCGGGTTGTACACCGGTGACCGTAATAGGAGCGACTGATGTTCCGAGATAGTTGCTATCGCCTGAGTACACAGCCGTAATCGTATTGGCTCCTGACTGAAGCTGGCCTTGCGGCACGGAAGCAAACCACGTCGAGGTGGTAATGCCGTTGAACGCCGAGCTCTCGGGAAGCGTTTCGACGGGGAGATTAGCTTTGGTTGTGGTATCGGTGAAGACCACGGTTCCGGTGGGCGCAAATCCATTCAACACACCGCTTGCGGCGAGCGAGACCGTGACGTTCTGTCCCGGTTGCACCGACGAAAGCGTCGAGGTCAGGACGCTAGTAGTAGGCGCTTTGGTAATGGTGACCGGTATGCCGCTCGACGTGCTCGGAGCAAAGGTGGCATCCCCGGCATAGTTGCCAAAGAGCATGTAACTTCCGGCAGTCACCGGCGTTGCAGCAACAGTGCCCTGCCCCTTATTGAGGGTGACATCGATGAGCGCGGCACTGTAAAGCGCTGGGTCGTTCGAAAGGATACCGACGTCTCCGCTGGGCACACCCGCAGCAGGAGCAACTGGCGCGACAACGACCTTAAGGCTGATGTTCTGGCCATAGACTGCAGTTGTGGAGCTGGTGGCATCGATAGTGGTAGTGCTGGGCAGGAATGTCGACGATGCAGTATTCCAGTTTTCCACCAGGTTATAAGCGTTGACTGAACCCAGACCACTGGCGAGATCATAGCCCGAGGTTGTCGAGTATCCGGTCAGAATTCCTATCTGACTGATTTGGCTTCCAGTGTCGCAGTCCACAGAGAAGACTAAGCAGGGTGTGGCGTTCGTTCCCTGAGTAATGTCGTAGAAGACACAGGAATTTCCCGTGGCAACGGTGGATGAGGAGCAGGACGTGGATGTGGCATCCGCGTACTGAGTGCTGCCGAGTTTGTAGAGGACATAATTTATGTTGCCAAGTGCAGTCCCTTGCTTCTGCATGACCAAAGCAAGCATGCCAGCGAAGATAGGACTCGCGAAGGATGTGCCGCCGGCGCCTACGAGCCCCGTAGTTGAATTACACGGCTGTCCAGAGTAGTCCGTGTCGCAGAAGAGGTACAGACTGCCCCAAGTACCGTTACCGGCCATCAACGACACATCTGGAAGATCGCGAGCGCCGTCCGAAGGGATCCCGTTGACCCCGCTTTGCCACGCCGGTTTTGCGTAGCCCGAGACGCATGGATGAGACAAATCAGGCCCCGTTACGGCGCAGTTGCTTGCCCCGCCACCTCCTCCAACCGTATTGAGAAAATTGGCTTGTTGAGTAACGTCATTACAGAAGGTCAAAAGCGTGGAATCAGTGGTGTTTCCCAACGACTGCTCAACCGCCAGGATCAGGGGATTAGCGCAGCTATCGTTCCATGGCGATTCGGGAATATAGGAACGCGCTGAAGCCTGAGTCGTTGGGTCATTGGTCGAATTCCAGTACTTGCTCGTCGCGGGAAAGTTTCCGGAGAAGTCAGTTCCGCCGACGGCAACGTCGTATGGAGTGGAGGCGAGGCCGTTGACGGCATTGCCGTTGAGGGCCACTGAATTATTCCGGTCGCATGTGGCGGCCCCTGCGTCGCCGGAAGCTACAAGAACGGTAATCCCCTGGGATGCGGCCTGTTCCCAGATGAGGTTGATGAACTGGTTGCTTGCGGTTGCAAACTGTTGTTCGCAAGCAGCGTAGCTCACATTCAATAGCGGAGCGAGATTGTTGCTGATGGCATATTCGGCAGCACCGAAGATGCCGTTTGAAGCGTATGAGTTATTTGCCACGACGAGATCGATCGTCGCGTTCTTGGCGATTGAGCCGGCCCATTCTACATCCAAATCAGCTTCCGATTCATCGCCGTTGGTGCCTGGATCCGGACCATAGTTGATGATGTTGAGCTTCTTGGCCGGAAGACCGAATATGGAGCGCCATGTATCGATGTCAGCGGGATTGATGTTCGAATCGCTCACGATGGCGATCGTCTGACCGGTACCGTCGATGCCCGAATTCCAGAGCGGCAGGATGTTATAGATCGTGGCAAGATCGTATGGCGAGATTGCGTCATAGTTATTGCCGTCAAGATTGTAGTTGATTTGTGGCTGTAGGCCAGGAGTGGCCTTCCAGCCCTTGTCAGTGCGCTGGAGCACCTTCGGAGTGGTGTGCTGGGCATGAACGGGAAAGTTGTTCGGCGAGAAGCTGATGATTACATTGCTGAACGCCGCGGGAATTTGAGGGTTGGTTGCGTTGGCCGTGTAAGACTGTCCCTGAACTTTATAGATGTGAATCTCAGTGTGAAAAGCGTTGCTGATTTGCGCGCTCGTGCCCGAAAACATGATTACGTTGTGACCCGCCATCTGGGGTTCGACCGCGAATCCGTAACTTTCGAGCCAGCTGGTGATTTTTGCAATATCCTGCGAAGCAACGCCGAATCGCGCGCCATACTCCGACGGAGTCAGCCATGCGTGATAGCTGGGCGACTTCGAATTTTGCTGGTCATCGGTCAGCTTGTTCAGAGCAGCCTGTTGCGCAGGGCTTCCTTTGAGCACCAGTATGGCTCGGCCGAGTTCGAGCGAACCGGGCGCGGCTCCCTGATCGTTGGCCGCAGTAGCAAGGGGATGAATGTCGCCCTGGAGCATGATGAGGTTTGAGTCATCGACTGCGGCGGTGACACGAGGGCTAGCCGTGATGCCTTCCTGTGCCTGGGCACGGATGCCACCCAAAGCGAGGCATGCGAGTAGAAACACTGTGAACAGATTCGTCGTTACCCGTGACTGTAGCATTTGGTGATCTCCAGTTCTCGTTCTGATTCGGAAGGCTTGGAACAGGCAGATGGATCGGCCCATCCGTCCGTGCCTCGAGCGTCCTGCTAGTTCGTTGGCGGCGCAACGGTCAGCGCTATGGTCTGCATCTGCGTGATTCCGCCAGAAACAGCTGTCACCGTTAGCGTGTAGTTGCCAGCGACCGTGCCCGGGTACTTATCACCCGATCCACTGCATCCACTCAATGCGCCAAATGACGTGAGGGCGAGTGCTGCAAAGGCTAAGACCGAAAGAACTCGCGGAAGGCGACGGCGGCCTGGCCACAGCATGAACACAAGGCCAGAGAGAGTGATTCCGCCAAGTGTTCCTGTCAGCCGAGAGTTGCTGGCCTGGCCAGTGTTGTTCGGCGGAGTAGTCACGATGAGGATTGAGGCGACAGAAGACTGTTCCGGACTCAGGCTTACGCTCGCCGGACTCGGAGTGCAGGAGACTTCAGCCGGTGCGCCGGTACAGGTAAGTTGAACGACGCCATTGAAGGTTGAGTTTGCCGCAACCGTAACCACCACGCTTCCGCTTGAGCCCTTTGTCAGGCTGAGAGCCGGCGTCGTCGACGACAGGACAAATGATGGAGTCACAGCCACGACTGTGATGTTGATCTTCGCACTCGACTGGTTGTGATTTGCATCGCCTGCAAACGTCGCTACGATTGTGTCGGCGCCGACTGGAAGGTTATCCGCGGTGAAGGTAGCCACGCCATTGTTGGGGGCTGCGGATCCGAGGAGCGTGCCATTCGCGGTAAATGAAACAGTACCCGTCGGAGCCACGCCGGCACTCACGACCTGACTGATAGTCGCGGTAAACGTAACCGCAACTCCCTGTCCTGGACTCGTGGAGCTTGCCGTGAGCCCCAAGGTCGTGACGCCGCGGTTCACGTAGAGGGCCGCACCGAATCTGCTGCCAATGAGCAAGTCCGGGCCACCGCTCTTGGTGAAGGGGCCGACAAATGTTGTCTCATTGATGTAGTCGAGGCTGCTTATAGAATGAAATTGTAAGATTGGCGTTCCAAAGTTTCCGCCTCCAAGGTTGGGGAGCACCTGCGCCAGGGGGGCAGCCTCATAGCTGTATGGCGTCACATTGTTTACGTACACATTCATCGCCAGATCGGGGAAGCCATCACCGTTGAAGTCAGCGTAGGCACCGGATATGGGGTAGGTGTTGGTTGCAACCAATGTAGGGTTCCCAAAGGTGTAGTCGCCATTTCCTGGCAACAAAAGCACGCCTGACGTATTGGCGTCGGTACTAAGAAGGAGTGGGTTGTAATGGCCCAAGGTGAGCAGCGTCAGGTCCTGCTTACCGTCGGCATTGAAGTCGCCCGCAACTGCATCTGTTATGGCGTAGTTCGTTACCGGGCTCGTATACCTGGTGAGGTCGAAAGATCCGCTTCCATCTCCCTTGTTGGGAACCACGTAAATGTCTAATGCGGGGTTGTTCGGATTGGTGAGGTCAGAATCAAACGCCACGAGGTCCAGCTTACCCGCCGCACCGGTGAGGTTGATCAGCTTCACCATGTAGAGAGAGACGCCAAGGGGCGTAAACGTCGCTGTCTGAAAGCTGCCATCTTGGTTGCCGAGGAAGGTAAAGAACCCTGAGGTAGTATTGCCACTGCCTCCACACGCTATAACGATGTCGGGGATTCCGTCTCCATTGACATCGCCGGTGTCGGCGTGTGACAGTCGGCAACCTTGAAGAATAGCCAGGGGCGCCGTTCCGAAGTCAAGACTCTGCGGAGCGCCGGCTGTGCCCTTCTTGGCGATTGTGACTAGGTACAGAGGACTGCCGCCCCCCTCATAGTTCACAACAAGAATGCTGGTTCCAGCCGCATTCGAGATCGTGACGGGCTCAACGTAGCTGATGCTGTAGGGATTTGGGTAAACCAGGCCTGGATTAAGCACCGTCGTGAATGTGTAGTTGCTGGTCTGATTGCCTGGCGCCGATCCATTGCTCAAGCCGACGACGATAGGGGCAGCGAGGTTTTGTTCATTCGATGCGTCCAGGCCGATCACGTCCAGGATGCCGTCGCCGTTGATGTCTGCCGTCGCAAGTATCTGGAAGTCCGATCCCAGAAGTTCCGCGTTTTTGTTTGTACTGTTGATTCCGGTGGGGACGCTCCCACTAACGAACTGTCCGGTCTTTGGCGACCCAGCAGCTCCCAGGTTTCGGATGTAACCGACCTGGCCGAGGTAGTAGTCGACGTCGACGAGCGAGTTATAGCCGCTGCCGTCGTAGTCTGCCGGTTGAGCCTGCTGCACGAGGCCCTGATCGCTTTCCATTTGGGTAGGAGCTGCTGAGAACACACCATTGCCGGCGTTGGTGTAGATGGCGATGCCGTCAGTCAGATAAACCACAAGATCCTGCAGGCCATCGCCGTTCATATCGGCAACGCTCACGGATGTCTGCCACAACTGGACAGTATTGTTGATGGAGGTTGGCGGCGATTGGCCTAGTTCATCAAAAATGCCAGGCCAGAAATCCGCACCAACGAGGATGTGGGCCGTTGATGGGTTGCCCGATGTAAATGGAGCGTCCCACACTGCGCCGTCTCCTGTCATGAAGACGATGTCCGTGGTTGGCTGACCGGGACCTTTGGCAGCCAGATTCGTACCGACCATGGCACCGTAGACCTGTATAAATAAATCTTGTGCGATGAGTGGAGTCGCTGGCTCTACGGGGGGCTGAAATGTGCCGTTTCCGTTGCTCGCCATCGCGATGAGCTCATTTCCGCTGTTGAATCCATTGTTAAAGCCGGTATCAAGGAGCAGGAAAACAATGCCGGTTGCGTTTACCCCATCGCTGCTGGTGACGGTCGCGTTGCCGACATACTGGTAGTAGAGGTCGTTGAAGACGGTGTCTTGTTCAGGAAGCGGGTCAAGAGCACCGGAGCCGTTGTTGAGAAAGGTCTGCTCGATGATCGTGGTGGTATAGGTGTATTGAACGCTAGGGCTATTGAGGAAGCTCAGCATCGCCACATCCATAGTCCCATCGTGATTGAAATCGCCGACAAGCATCGAGCTGGTCACCGCCATATGCGTGGCCTTTGATAATTGAGAGAGGTAGGTATGTGGCGCGCTGAAGGTGCCATCGCCGTTACTGATCCAGACCACAACCTGCGAATTCGCATAATCCAGGCCCACCAAATCCGGTATGCCGTCTCCGTTCATGTCCGCGACGGCAATGTCAACGATTTCAAGGCCAAACGGATTTCCTGTGTTGGAGACGATGGGAATCTGGCTGGCAATGCCGGGACCAGGACTTAAGATCACATCGATCGTTCCGTCTTCCCGGACCATCGCTACATCCGGCTTTCCATCGTGATTAAAATCGCCGGTTACCGAATTGTCTATCTGGGATGAGCTTCCGTCATGGAGCGTGAGGTAAGGAGTCGACACAAAGCCGGGGAAATTGAATCCATCTGGGCCACTGCTCACGGCACTGGCCATTGGCTTGACCGCACCCGGAGTAACTTGCTTCTTCCCCTTCAGCAACTCGGGGATATGTGGCGCAATGATCCGGTCGAATGGCGACAACATCTGGCGAGCTGCCATCTTCGCCCGGCGGGCTGCTGCCGCCGCAGGCGCAGACGTGGTTGGCAGGTTCGGCGCCGATATCCCTCTCACTGGATGGATCGGGAGTATAAGGTTGTCGGCATTCTGAGCTCGCGCTATGGCTGCGCCCAGAGACAAAACGAGTACAATCGCTGTTACGTACTTCAGTGTCGCCACCAATCTAGTTGCCACGAGAGCTCCTCTTGCGTTCGATACGGGGTCCAAATGCGCTACGGTAACTAAGAGCATTTCCCTTTCCGAGCGTCAAGGAAACTGATCTAAACAGATCTAAACTCCTTTTCATTCAAAGGAATGAGCAACTTATGGAGGGGCGTCCTCCGTTTGTATAGAAATGGACAGATCCGGCTGGACAAAGAAATTAGTGATGAGGATATGCCGATCCAACAAACGAGGTCGCCAGGGTGCGAAGGTTACCTCTTTGACTGCTTCGAGGCTTCGCTGAAGCTCGGCTCATTGCTGCGAGAAGGGGAACGCCTCAAGGTCCAACACTTGCCCTTCAGGATGTTGGTCGCACTGCTTGAGAGACCAGGCGAATTGGTCACCAAAGAAGAACTTGGCCGACAGCTTTGGGGCCAGCAAATCTCCGGTGACACTGATAAGAGTCTTTACGTGATGGCCGGCAAGCTGCGCCAGGCTCTGGGCGACAATGCAAATGAGCCGCGTTTTATTCAAACTGTTTCAGGTCGCGGATACACGTTTATTGGCTCCGTCACCTCGGTCTTAGCTCCTCCGCAGGAGTTGATTCTCCCGTTACTGCCACCTTCGATACCAGCCGGACTGATGGCGGAACATTCCGTCCGTGCCGCGTCCGCATCGAGACGCATAACCCTCCCGCTCATGCTCCTGACCGCGATGCTGCTCACTTTATTGGTCGCCGGTGGCGCATCGCTTATATATAGATACGAACACCGTGTGCTGATGACTGACCAAGAGAAGGTCGTCCTCGCAGTTTTTACCAATAGCACGGGGAATCCCGACTTCAACTTGACGTTGTCCACACCCCTGCAGTCCCAGCTTCAAGAGTCGCCCTACTTAAAGCTCATACCAGAGCAAAGATATCGCGCGGTTGTCACTAACCCCGAAGGCGCATCGCTCCAGGAGGAACTTCGCGCCTGTGTCACGCTCGACGGACAGGTACTTCTCAAGGGGGGTATTTCCGCGGCGGGACAGGGCTATCAAGTTACCCTCACCGCATGGAGATGCGCGAGCGGAAAGCTGCTCACCTCCGAGAAGGCTGACGCAGCTTCGCAGGATTCGATACTCTCTGCGCTGGACCTTGTCACAGTCCACATGCGTCGCAGGCTTGGCGAATCGGAAGACTCACTGAAGAAATTCAACGTTCCTGCTATACAAGCAACTACTGCATCGTTCGCGGCGCTGAAAGCCTTTAATTACGGCGACGAAATGCGCTTTAAGAGCGACCCGAATGCGGCGATTGCCAGTTTCAAATTAGCCATCGACCTCGATCCGCAGTTTGCATTGGCCTACGCCCGTCTTGGAACCGCCTATCACAACGCAGAGCAATTTGCTCTCAGCCGCGAGTTCTACCAACGCGCCTTTGAGCTGCGCAGCAGCCGTTCCAGCGATCGGGAGAGGCTCTATATCGTCGCCCACTATTACCAGTTTGTCACCGGGCAGACGCAACGGGCAATCGAGGTTTACCAACTCTGGCATACCCTCTATCCCCGCGACCCGTCGCCAGTCGATAACCTTGCGGGATCGTATCTGATGGCCGGTCAGCCGCAGCAAACCTTGAGTTTGATTCAGCAGGCCACGCAACTGGAGCCGGAAAACCATACTCATTATGTTATGAGAACACAGGCCAAGCTTCGGTTGGGAGACTACGCAGGCGTCCGCACAGTATGCGATGGTGCTGCGAGAAAACAGATGAATGCCGACGAAATCCATCGAGCGTGCTTTGAGGCGGCCTTCGCGCAAGACGACAAAATTGCCATGCAAAGAGAATCGCAAGCTTCACGTGGAGACTCCGCAGAATGGTTTGCAGTCGCCGATTCCGCGTGGGTCGCGATGTACCACGGCAGGAGTTCAGAAGCGGCCATCATCTTCCGTAAGGCCGAACGTAGTGCTCTGCAGAACAAATCCGTCGAGTCCGCAGCCGACATTGAACTGGATCAGGCTATGCTGGAGGCGGAAGTAGGGCTACTGCCTGCGGCCAGAACAAACGCGCGAGCGGTCTTGAATCTTCCCATTGCAAGCGCCACCGAACAGGCCTATGCAGCCCTCGTGCTTTCTCGGGCAGGTGAGGAGAAGTCATTCGCAGCGACCGCCGTCGAAAAAGCAGAGAGTATGGCCCCGTTGGACGATGTAGTCAATACGGCGATGCTTCCAACGGCACGCGCTGCAACTTTCCTGGGACAGACTGATCCTGCGGACGCTCTGCTCGCTCTTGAGCCTACCCGAGCGTTCGATCTATACCTCACCATGCAAATGGCGCCAGACTACTATCGCGGGCTGGCCTACCTTCAGGCTGAACAGCCGGAACTCGCGGTGCGAGAATTCCAGCACGTCATCGACCACAGGGCTTTGTTGCCGACTTTTTCGATCTACCTCGTTCTGTCGCAACTCGAACTTGGCCACGCCTATCAGCTCCTCGGAGATTCGAAAAGCGCGAACAGTTCATTCGAGAAAGTAGAACTGGCCTGGAAAGATGCGGAGCCAGGGTTTCCCCCGCTAGGAAAACTTAGACAATATAAGAAGCTTCTTCCGATCTCAAGGTGACAGTATCGACTGTTCATAGCAGAGTGGCGAAAACGGCCTTGGTCTCAACTCGGAGCGCGAAAACTGATTACCCACACGATAGCGTATCCGGGGCTGCTCGCAGCCTTCTATGACCATTGGATATTGAGTGCGCAACTTTCAAGCAGCCAATGTCGGGGACACCGAGGTCATCCGGATCAGTATTCAATTGGGCGGTCACTGAAGCTTCAGGAGAAGGATAGCCTGGGATTTGCTGCAGTCAGGTGTAGAATTTGGCGTATTCGGGAGTCGGTAACATCTTGACTGTACGGAGGGAGTCATGCAAGCTCACTCGTCCGTGAAATCTGTCGGCAGTTCATTTTTATCCACATTGTTGGCCCTGGCAGCGCTGGGGCTGAATTCCGGGCACCTCCAGGCGCAGTCTGTGGTGTCGCAAAGCGATGCAGCGACCAACCCGGGTTCCAGCACATCTACCCCGCAACAGCAACAGCCGCCAGCCACTACCACCGACCCAAATAAGAACCCGCGTGGCTCAGGCAAAGGCAATAACACCGGATCCCGCCCAACCACCGTTCCTACGACGCGGAATCCATCTTCTAAAGGAGGACACGCGGCAGACACCAGGTCCGGCTCCTCTCCCCACTCATCGAACAGTGGTTCTACCATTGCAACCGCCTCAATTGCCGCAGCAGCGGGATTTGGAGTCTTCGAACTCATCAAGCATCACAATGAGTCGCCGAAAAAGCTCGGCCATGACGGGCCAAGCGTTCCGGAAGCATTTAATATGAGCGGATTCTCGATCAAAGGTCTTGTGCATCCTGGCTGGCCAATTGTGCTTGACTTCACCCTCGATTCTCCCGGCGCTGTGCAGGTGGACATCACCTCTGCGGATAAACACCACTATCAGGTGACGATGAGTAACACACCAAATCGGCGTGCCTACGCCATATTCCGCCTCCCTGCGAACTTCGGCGATAAACTGCAAACCGCCATCTATCACGTGCACGCCGTTCCCCTGGCGGGCACAACAACATCGACGCCGGGATTGCGCACCTACGGTATGGGGGCGGGAGAAAAGGCTGTAGGTTCGGTTGCAATTGACCAGTTGACCTTCCAGCCCGCGGCCATCCACCCCCAAGCAAAGGAAGTCGCAAATTACGGTTTCCACACTCACTCAGCCTTCGATAGTGTGAATGCGGAATTCATTTTTACTACGCTCTACAATGGGAGCCTTCTCGTCCAGAAGGACCAGGAGCAAAAACTCTCTCCAATCCCTGAAGGCGAACGAGCCACAGGCACCTGGGAAGGGAAAGGCAAACCCGGCGAGCACATGCTTCAGATCAGAGCCTGGCGCGGCGCTGATAACGGCGGCGATTGGGTCGTCGCATGGTCGCCAGACATCGTAGATGTGGTCAAGTGATTTCTCTGCCCGGAGGCAATTGTCCAAAGTGATGCAATTCTGGCGGGAATCGCTGCTCTTTCGCAGGATTATTGCGGTGTCTGTTTTCGTTCTCGCGGCTTTGCTGGTCTACGCTGGATCGCATGTTCCGCGCGCAGTTTCTTTGCCCGTTGACGACCTCAACACCAGGAGTATGGCGCGCATCGGGGAAGACCAGATCGTCATCAGGAAGCCGGTGATCGCTCCCGGGGATCTCGCGCTTTCGTATGTCGGAAACAAGAACGAGATCGCCGGCCTTTGGCTGGAGAACGCAACGCTCGACGAGCAGTCTCAACACCTACTGTTTCCCCATTCAGATGTTCCTGCACCGGCCAGAATCGGCTACACTCCCGACAATGTCCCAAGTAGCTCGATTAAGTCCAATGACACTTGCCATACCACGATTGAAATCCGCCGCGCTGCAGGGTCCGCTCCTGTCGATGCATTGAAGCTCTACCAGACCGACGAAACGGCTGGCGCACAACGCTTTCGGCAGGTCATCATGGACGCTGGTACAACCACGATGGAAATCGAGGTTCACACCGACTCACCCTCCGAGGAAGCGGTGAACCTTCCCGGTTGTCACAAGCTACTGACTATCGGAGATGGCACACCGATTCATCTACCTCCCATCCCTGTCCACATGATCGTGCGCGGGGGCAGGATCGATCTGCACTTCAATCCCGCGGACCCAGCGCTGCCAATCTGGACCGGCCAAGACCAGACATTCGAGGCAGTCTCACTTGGTGATGGTTCCCTGCGGGGGAGCGGCCTGCAGATTGTCTCCACGCAGCATTCGATTGCCCCGCGACTGGATGTGCGGACCACTGATGCGAAGGATGACATTACGTTCAACCGTCTGAAGCTCGGCTCGGACATGGTGAAGCTTGACGTTGGCCGCGATACCGAAAAAGCTCTCGTTTACGCGAATGGGTCATCGCTCTACAACTATGATCTGATTGACGTAATCCAGAAGAATCCCATCCTGAGTTTCGTCTTTGCGGCTGTGCTGGCGCCGGCACTGTTGAAGTGGATCAGAAAGAATTGCTTCCCCAATTTGAGCGACTGAAACCACTCTCTCCCAATGACCGAACAGGTGAGGACCGCCCATGGCCAAACGGCGCCTAAAGCGGCAGGATACCGCGTTCAATTCACTGCGAGCGGAACAATCACCTTGATGAGAAGAGACGGATACGGACGCCGGAGCTGATGCCGTAGGATGGGAGCGCGCCGTAGGTGAATTGGGGCCAATCCTGGTATTCAAAATCCGCGAGGCGCAGGTAGATTCGTCGATTGACGCGGAAATCGCATCCGGCGCCAGGTGCTACAACAAAGTAGGTGCCGTTCGCATAGTTATAGGGAAACGTGAATTGGCCAACTCCGAATAGGACTTTGGCGTACGGCTGGAACCGGCCCAGCTCTTTGAAGGCGAATCGAGGCCCGGCGAGGTAGGTCTCGTCGTGTACGCCGGCTGTCTCATTGAAATTGAGCCAGCGCGCTTCGGCTTCGATGCCGAGAGGGCCCCTGGACGTGGCGTCGACGAATACCGCGGGACCGAGCAGAGTACGCTGGCCATATCCCACGTAGTAACCGGAAAAGGTTCCTCCCGCCGAAAGCATCACTCCGCCGGCTTCGGCCGACTCCTTCACCTGGCCGACGGCAGGTTTCGCCAGGGCGATGAAGAGCGCCAATAGCACCAGGGGAAGTACCGCGTTACGCCGCCACCTGATGTCGAGCTTTCCCCCTCGCACCAGATTCACGCTATGGAAGCTCTTCATCTCGCTCCTACTTCGTAATCGTCAGAGTTACATTCTGAGATTGGGTGATGTTGCTGTTGGCGCCGATGCCCACTACCTGAATGACGTAGGTGCCGGGCGCGGCGCTGTTCTGGGTGAATCCGCCGCAGCCGGTCACCAGCAGCGCTGCGCTGGCAATGAGCAGGAAGAGCGCTCCGGCGTGGAGCAACATGGCGTGACGCCTCTGGCGCTTCCAGAGAAGCCAGCCGAAGACTCCAGCAAACGGGAAGAACACTCCTGCGAGGTAGGTGGCATGACCGCCGGCATGGGAATTCGCGGCGCTCGTCGTGCCTCCACTCAACGGATTGTTGGTGTCGATGGTGAGTTGCACTTTGTCGACTGCGCCCGCCTTCAGGGCTTCGCTGATGCTGGAGAAGTGGCAGGTGACGGCAGCCGGGAGGGATGCGCAGCCCAACCCGATCGTATCGGTGAAGCCGTTCTTCGAAGACAGAGTCACCGTGACTGTCGCGTTCTGCGAGCTAGCCAGGGTAAGCGTAGCGGGAGTAACGCTGAGGGTGAAGCCGCCGGTGGTGCCGGCCGCGTACACGACCTGGATCAGAGGAGGCGTGGAAGTGCTGGAGGTATGCGTCGAGTCGCCGCTGTAGGAGGCCGTGATCGAATGCGACCCCACCGCCAGCGTCGAGGTAGCGAAGGTAGCTACACCCGCGTTGAGCGGAACTGCGGCGGCGAGAACGGTTGCGCCATCGCTGAAGGTCACAGTGCCGGTCAGATTGCCTGAGCCTGCAACCGTGGAGACCTGGGCGGTGAATGTCACGGTCTGCCCGAAAGTCGAAGGATTGAGGCTGGAGGTAACAGCCGTGACGGTGGGGCTGGCCACCGGGTTCACCACCTGGATCAGGGGAGGCGCGGAAGTGCTGGAAGAATGGCCCGAGTCGCCGCTGTAGGAGGCCGTGATCGAATGCGACCCCACCGTTAGCGCCGAGGTAGCGTAGGTGGCCACGCCGGCAGTGAGCGGAACTGCGGCGACGAGAACTGTCGTGCCATCGCTGAAGCTGACCGTGCCGGTCATAGCGCCTGTGTCCGCGCCCGTGGTGACCGTGGCAGTGAAGGTCACATTTTGTCCGAACGTCGAGGGGTTAAGACTGGAAGTAACTGTCGTCGTGGTCGAACCGGCGGCTGGGACCGCAACTCCGCCTATTTGGATTTCCAGAGGCGAGTTCGGGGTTTCGCCCAAGACCTTGATAAAGGCGGTCACGGGATTGCCCGCCACGGATGGGGCAAACTCCACGCCGACGATACAGTCGCTGTTCACCGCCACGTAAGGGGAGCCCAGCGGACAGGTGGTCGAAGCGGCAACCACGGCTGAATTGGCGTCGGGATCGAAGGCCGTAAAGTCGAGTGCTGCGTTGCCATCGTTCTCGATGGTTGCCGGCTGCACGGGCGAGGTTTGGCCCACGGCGAAGGTGCCGGTTAGCCTCACCTCGAAGAAGTTGTCTTGCACTTCGCGAATGCGCTGATCGAAATAATCGGCGATGTAGAGGTTCCCCTTTTGATCGAACCAAAGGCCGATGGGACTGTAGATTCCGGCGAGGGTAGCGTTTCCGGTGCCTACGTAAAAAAGACCATTACCATTTCCAGCGAAGGTCGTGATGGTGCTGTCAGCGGAGCTCACTTTGCGGATGCGATTGTTTCCTGTATCCGAGATGTAGAGATTGCTGGCGGGGTCGAATGCCAAGCCGGAGGGGTAGTAGAGCTCTGCCGCAGTAGCCGCGACGCCGTCGCCGTTATAGCCGCCTCCTCCCGTGCCGGCAAAGGTACTGATGTTCTTGGTCGAAGCAGAAACCTTGCGAACGCGGTTGTTGGCCGAGTCTGGAATGTACATGTTGCCGGCGGTATCGAAAACAACCGTATATGGGTAGTTGAGACCGGCGAGAACAGCCGGGCCTCCATCGCCTGAGAACGTGCCGCCGCCGGTGGCGGGGTTAGTGGCCCCATTGCCCGCGACGGTCGAGATCAAGCCAGTCGCGAGGGTCACCAGGCGGATGCGGTGATTGTGGGTGTCCGCAATATAGAGGTTTCCGCCGTTGTCGACCGTGACGCCCTGTGGCGTGTTGAGGGTGGCCGCGGTCGCCAGCAGATTATCTCCGTTGTAACCGGCCGTTCCATCGCCAGCTACGGTCGTAATTATGCCGGTGGCGAACGTAATCTTGCGCACCGCATTGTTGCCGGTATCGGCGATGTACACATTGCCGGCTCCGTCAATCGTAATGCCCGAAGGTGTGTTCAGGGTGGCGAGATTTGCCGGTCCGTAGTCGCCCACATAGCTGGCGTCGCCATTGCCCGCGATGGTAGAAATCACGCCCGTCGCGGCAACGACCTTGCGGATCATGTTGTGCGCACTATCCGCAATGTACAGGTTTCCGGCGCCATCTAAGGCTACGCCGGATGGCAAATCCAGGTTTGCGGATGTGGCTTGTCCTCCATTCAGCACGCCTTCAAATTGACCGTTTCCGGCGACCGTTATCATTTCGCCCGGCTGGAAGACTCCCAAACCGCCCAATCCGGTGCCTGCCAGGTAGGCGGAGCCCAGCACATGGCCGCTGCTGTCCAGAAGCAGAACTGCGCCGTTGCGCAGGCCGGGAGCTGTGGGAGTGAAGGTAACGGATTCCGTGCAGGTCTGATTGGGCGACAGGTTGGCGGAGGCACATGTCGATCCGGTGCCGGCGGCCGCAAAGTCCAGGTCGCTTACGCCTAGGGTCAACACCTGTACGGTGCTCACCTGACCGGCAAGCTGAGCAGTGACGGTAACAGCCTGGGCAGCGGAAGCGGAGCCGACATTCTGCGGTCCGAAGAGGGTTTGTCCTTGGGCGCTCGTACATGCGAAGAGAATCGCAGCTAAGACGAAAATCCCTCCCCAGCTCGAGATCGGACGCATGGCCGAAGGTTTCCCTGCGGTGGAGCGGCAGGCTGACTTAGAAAGACTCTCCGCAGTCTTTCGCATAACTGGGGGAATCTCACGGAATTTGCTTTCGGGATCTTTAATATGGTCGATTACAACCGTTGCGCAATTCATGTACGACACCATGGGCCTTCCCAGTGCTGAGTGGTTTCCTTTGGCCAGTCAACTTGGGCTGGTCATGCGTTCACGGTTGATGACCAAGACAGTCAAATCCAGTTTTCCACAGGCAGGCTAAGGAAGGTCTGATCAACCTTGATCGCTTCGAGCTAGTCTTCGATAGCGAGAAGTTTTGGGTTTTGGGCGATTTCTTAGAAGCCCGATTTTGCGTGGCTTATCGTGCAGCACCCGTTCAGTAGGAGGAGCTGAACAATCACGCAAATAAGACAGTAGCGTATTTTCCCCCTCAAGAGTAATACCACGTTGGCGGTACTCACTTGTGACCAGAAGTAGCCGTTTTTCGCCGTTTCGCCTGGGCGCGCGAGAGAGTCGATCCCTGGAAGAAGCCTTGGCTCCGTGCATTCGGTAAGAATGTTCCCACAATCGGGGTGCCTCTAGCCTCCGCGATTTGGTTCCGAGGTGAAGTTTGGGAGGGGTTATGGCAGCGGAAATTGGGCGCGTCTGAGCTGGGTTCGGTTCCGATCCAAGAATGGAGACAGGCTGTGGCAGTATTCCGCCATTGCAGCGCAGGATACGATGTGGAAAAGGCGCAACTGCGGAAGCTGGGGGTCGCTGCAATCGCAGGGACGAGCTGCGAATTATTTCTTGTCTGCTACTTCGTCCACGGAAAGCGCCGAGCGAGAGGCTGCCGTATCGAGCGCGAGGCGAAGCGCACCCATCAGTTGGGCGTCCGCTCCCAGTGTGCTGCGCGTCAGTTGCGGCCGTCCGCGCATGTTGCGCTGCTCCAGCATCTTCTGGGTCGCGTCGCAGAGCGCCGGGTGCACGCCTACTCCACCACCCAGGACGAAGAGCGGACAGTTCAAGACCAGGTTCATGTTGTAGATGGCTTGCGTCAGCATGCGGGCGGATTGCTGAAGGATGGTCTGCGCAAGGGTATCTCCGGTGAGTGCGTGGTCGAATATCTCCGTCGCGTTCAGTTCCCTGGGGAGTGCCGTTTTTTCCGCGCTCCAAAGATTCTGCCATTGCGCCTTGATGCCTTCACCGCCGATTATGCTTTCAAGGGCACCTGGCTCGCCGTGGTTCCAGGATGTGTCCGGCGTTCCGGGCACAAGCATGTAGCCGATTTCGCCGGCAGCCCAGCTCGCTCCGCGAAATGGGCTGCCGTTCAGCACGATGCCGGCTCCGACGCCGGTTCCAATGGCAATAAATACGAAATCACGCGCTCCCTTGGCAACGCCGGCCCAGCCTTCGCCAATTGCCGCGAGGTTTACATCGTTGTCCACCGCTGCCGGGGCGTTGAGCGCGTCTTCGAGCATCGCGCGCAGAGGAACGTCGCGCCATCCCATGAGATAGGACGTAGCGATCACGATTCCCGCATCGACGTCGGTGATGCCTGGGGCGCCTGCTGCAATGGCCTTTAGCGCTCCGAGTGGCGCGTTGACCTGCTGCAGGAGGTGTTCAACGCCGTCAGCGACGAGCGCCATCACTTCGGCCGCACCGCGGACGCCCGCCGTGGAGGAAGACCACTTCGCGTGGATGTCGCCGGTCATGTCGGCTAGGGCCAGGCGCAGGTTGGTGCCTCCAATATCAATGCCGGCGACATAGCCGGTATTCTCTCTTACCAAAGTGCCTTGCTGCACAGTGATGATGCTGCGGGTCCGCGGTTGCGTCATTCCTGAAGTTGCCTCGTTCAAGCGGTTTTGCAGGGTTGCTATTTCCTTTGGATGATTCATTTATGGCGCTACTTCAGCGTGCCCGGCGCTGATGCTCTCCAACTCGCGCCCTTTCGTCTCCGGGACGATGAAGCGCACAAAGAGCAGCGTGACGATACAGAAGGCTGCGTAGATGAGGAAGGTGCCCGAATTGCCCGCTACCTTGATGAGCGACAAAAAGGTGAGCGAGACAACGAAGTTAGATGCGCCAGAGCCGAGTGACGCCGCGGCTACGCCACGGCCGCGCACACGGAGAGGAAAGATCTCGGAAACCAGAATCCATGCGATGGGGCCCATACTGAATGCGAAGCAGGTGATATAGATCATCAGGCTGATCGTGGCAACGACGCCGGGCGCAGCTCCAAATGCAGCGGGGCTGTGGAACGAATAAGCGAGCAGCAAGAGCGAGGTTGTCATACCGCCGACACCCACGTAGAGCAGCGGTTTGCGCCCCACACGGTCAACCAGCACCAGAGCGATGATCGTGGCCAGCACATTGGTAATTGCTACCAGCAGAGTCGCGAAGATCGCAGATTCGTTGGAAGTGATGCCGGCGAGAGTGAATATCCGCGGTCCGTAGTAGATGATGGTGTTGATTCCGGTGACTTGCTGAAGAACTGTGAAGCCGACAGCAATAAAAAGAGAGTTGCGCACTGCCGGGCTCCAGAGCGCGCTCCAGCGCCGCTCCATTTTTGTCTGCAGAGCGGAGCGAATGTCTTCCAGCAGGAGGCGGGCTCCGATTGCGTCGGTATAAGTGCTCAGCACGGACTGGGCCTCGGTGATCCGGTTCTGCGCAAATAGCCAGCGCGGGCTCTCCGGAAGGGTGAGGATGAGCAGGACGAACAGGGCAGCCGGTACGGCTCCGATGCCGAACATCAGCCTCCAGGCATGTTGCCCGGCGAGCCAGTAACCGGCCAGGTCGGCTAGAGCGATGCCCAGTGTGAGCGCAAACTGGTAGAGGCCGATAAGCGCTCCACGCGACCGTGGCGGCGCCAACTCGGAGACATAAACGGGGGCGGTGACGGAGGTGAAGCCGATGGCGACCCCTAGAAGCGTGCGGGCCACGATCAGCGTGGCTATGTTTGGCGATGCGGGAGCCAGGAGCGAACCGGCAAGGAAGATGACACCGCCCCAGAGCAGCGTGGCGCGCCTGCCGATGATGTCTGCGATGGCACCGCCAGCTAGCGCACCGGACATTGCGCCGACAAGGACTACGCTTACCACTACTTCTTCCATTCGCGTGGAGAGCGAAAAGGACTCTCGGACAAAAATCAGCGCGGCCGCGATCACCCCCATATCGAAGCCGTAGAGAATGCCTCCCAAGCCGGCGATGAAGGAGACTTTCCAGATGAAGCCTCGGCGGACGTGTGTTTGCGGTTCAGTTTCTGAATCGGACAACCTTGCCTCCCGGTTCGCAAAAGCACTCATGCTACTGTTCCATCTTGCCGTATTGAAAGCGGGGCGGCAGCCGGCAGCCTGATCGTTCCACCGTACCGAGCGTAAGCGCTTGCGGCACGAGCAGCGACGTGATCCCCTCCCATGGCTCGGGAACCGCATCGATCCGGACGGGAAAGAGCGTGGCCGTTGCTTCGCGCTCCTCGGCGGAAACCAGCAGTACCTTTCCGCCACGCCTGTTGCATTCCTCTGCGAGTCTGATGCCGAGTTCCGCAGAGCGGCCGAGCGCGAGGATGATGGCCACGTGTGAAGCGTCCACATCGAGGTTTGGGCCATGTTTGAATCCTGCGCCTGTGTGCGGCGCCGCGCGGAAGCCGCTCATCTCTCGAATGCAAAGCGCGCTCATGACTGCTCCGCCGTAAGCCGCGCCGCGGCCGACGATCTCGATATTGGCAGCGCCCCGGCAGAACGCTTCTAATTCACCGCGAAGAGCGAAAACAGGATCAAGGCTTGTCGCGAAGATCTCGGCCGCACGCTGGGCGTCTTCCTGCCAGGGAAGGCCGAGAATTTCAGAGGCGAGAATGATGGAAGCAGCCGTGGCATTGATGTATGTCTTCGTGGCGTTTCCGTATTCCGGTCCGGCCAGTATCGGGAGTTTGTTTTCAGCCAGCCGCCAGCAGGTGCTTGCGGGGTTGTTGCAGACCAGGCCGAGCGCTCTGCCGCCAGCCGATTTGAAAAGCTCGACCAGCTCCGCACTTTCTCCCGATGTGGTGAGCAGGACGGAAAGCGCCGCATCGCTCCATACCGGGCGTGCATAGTGCAGCCATTCGCCGGCGTCCGCGGAGAATGAGGACCTTCCGTGTGTCTGCAAAAAGACCGACCCGCCAAAAGACGAACAGTAGGACGCGCCCATACCGATGAAGAGGATCGGACCCTGATTCGCCGCCGCTTCGCGGAAGTTCTTGAGCTGTACACGCAGCGCTGGATCACTTCGATAAGCTTGAAGCAGATCTTGAAGCCGCTGAGGCTGCTCGCGGCACTCGATTTCCAGAATCTGCGTACCGCTGGCCGCCAGCAATTCCTTCGAGGGCTCGACACCGGCGATCCATCGGGGCTCCTGTTGATTCACTTCTGCCATTCCATTTCCTCGCTCCGACAGAATCGCCCGAGCGTACTCTCCTTTTCAGCCCGCTGTTACGACTGTCTATGATCTTCCGGGCCGATGCTGCAGATCGCGACCGATCGAAGCATTACACGACACGGAAGACGCACAGGAGACCCTGTACGGATGAAACTAAAACAAAGCACCCGATTGTTTCATCCGAGGGTTTCGAACTCCTATACTTCCTAATGATTATTTAGTATCCTTCCTGAGCAGGTTTAAAGCAAGAACTTCTTTGCCTGAGAAAGGTTTGAGAAAGGGGCACATGCCGAACAATCTCCCGTGACTGTGTGGCATGGCCGGGAATATATTAACTCTGAAGCCGGAGTCTTTCCCAGGACTGAGTGAAGAAAAAAACGATTCCAATTG
>Ga0302326_10004102_pt1 | contig 33896 bp, 33 predicted proteins | sample Palsa_T0_3_FD_202264 | JGI IMG/M metagenome (GOLD analysis project Ga0302326, IMG submission 202264) | Peat permafrost microbial communities from Stordalen Mire near Abisko, Sweden - Palsa_T0_3 | ecosystem: Environmental > Terrestrial > Soil > Palsa > Peat permafrost | place: Sweden: Abisko...
CGGATCGGTGCCGCGCTGTCCTCGATGGCCCGCTCCGCACCGTGTTTGCTGATCAGTGCCGTGTGATTCGCCAGCGCGATGGTCTTTCCCGACTCCAGCACCTTGTGGACTGGATTCTCGGCCGGCAGCCGGGTCTCCTCATTGATGATGCGGAATACTCGCTCTAGGGGCTCGCCTTGCGCCTGGGCGGAGCTCCAGCCGGTCATCTGTTCGGCGACCGGGTTGAGAAAACTCACTCGGCCTTGCGTGTCGGTGGTGATGACGGCATCGCCGATGCTTTCGAGCGTGACTGCAAACCACTCACGTTGCTGCGTCAGCTCCTCGGTTTTGCGTTCCAGCGCTTCCAGTGCCGCGAGCAGCTCGCGTTCGGCGCGCTGGCGGGCGATGCGAATGCTTTCGGCAGTCTTCAGGGCCGCGGCGCGAAGCTGCTCTTCCTCGCGCTCATCCGATGCCACTAATGACTCCCGAGCGCCTGCGCGGCCAGCGCCGTTCCTGTGACGCGGGCCCGGATCTTGGCGAATGCGACCTCGCGGGTGGTGGAGACATCGTCACAGAATGGAGAGAAACCGCAGTCATCGGTTGTGCCCAGCTGCGCCAGTGGAATGTAGCGCGCTGCCTCGAGTACCCGGTCCCGAACCTGCTCGGCCGTCTCGATCTGTGGGCTGATGGGTGAAATGACGCCCACGAAAACGCGATGATTCGGCTTGAGGTACTCGCGAATGATCTTCAGGACGCGTACGCGATCGGATTCGGCGGCCAAGGCGACGTAGAAATTGTCGACATTGAGTTCGAACAGACTGGGCAGCAGCTCGGCGTAATCCACATCAGCGCTGTGGGTGGAATCGCGATCCCCGCCCGGGCAGGTGTGCACGCCCAGGCGCTGGCGATCGGCCGGGGAGAAACGCGCCAGCGCGAGATTGTTCAGATCGATGAAGCTCGAAAGCAAACCGCCGGACGGATCGAGTTTGACCGCAAGCCGGCCCTCGGTGAAATCGATCTGCACTTTGCAGGCACCCACATCGAGACAGCGGCGAACCTCGGTGACGTGTTCGCCCAGCAGATCGTCGATGAACTGCTCGCGGCTGTAGCCGGCAATGCCGTCTGGCGGGTAGAGCAGACTCAAGGCCGATGGTGAAATCACGGCCTGTTTGAGTGGCAGGCTGGTATAGCGCCGCGCCTCGGACAAATAGCGGTCCGCATAGCGCTGGTAACGGAAAGGGCCGGCCGTGAGGCGCGGTATGCGACGCACATGCCCGGCCGCGAAAGGGATCCTGAATCCGTCGGGCGCTGCATTGGGCGATCCCTCGACGCTGTAGGTCAGGAAATTGTGGTACTTGCGCTGTTCGCCATCCGTGATCACCGGCGATCCGGTGGCCTCGAACTGCGCGATCGTGTCGGCTATCGCCGCCTCATACCGCAGCTCCAGATCCGGCCGCTCCCCGTCCGGCGCAGCCTTGAGCGCTTCAATGAGCGCCCGCGGCCGTGGAATGCTACCTATGGGCTCGGTCGGGATGATCAATGTCTGCAACTCCGGGACATAACGTCGCGCGTTTGTGTGTCGTCTTGCGTAATGGGCATCGATTTTGCGCTGGCCGTGAGGGTTTCAGAGCCCTTCGATTCGGCTTATCAGCGGCCACGGATCGATTCAGCCGCCGCCCTCCACACCACTGAAGAGGATGCGACAGCGCTTAATATACGCCGGCCGAGCCGGTTTTGACATGCAGCGCGGATTGCTGCGGAGCGGTCGCCAATTTAGCGGATTATTTGCCGGCTGACGGCCGCGGAACGCGTGCGCCGGCGCGCCGCGCCTCAGATAAACCGATCGCGATGGCCTGTTTACGGCTCGTGACTTTCTTGCCGGAGCGACCGCTGCGCAGAGTACCGTGCTTCATCTCGTCCATGGCCCGTTTGACTTTCCGCCCGCTCGACTTGCTGTACTTGCGTGGCATGGCGTGATTCCTTCAGCGTGGTTGAGGCATGGGCACAAACGATGCCTTGGCGAAGGCTGCACGACTGTCGGCGCGATCCTGATTGGTGTGTAGGGCGCGGACGGGGGCCGACGGCAGCTAGAACGAATAGCCGACTGCGAACACGAAGGTCTGTGGACCGAAGCTGATATCCGTTGTGCGCACGGTGCCGGCGGTGATGGCGCTCAGATGCGAGTCCACGCGCGAGGCCGAATACGAGGCCATCAGGCTCCAGTGTTGCGGCAGGCGGTAGGTGAGGCCCACTGTCCCGGCCGGCCCGACCGAGGAGGGCAACTCAATTCGAGTCGGTCCGCCGCTGGCGGCATTGCCGGCGGGGGTCGAGTTGCGATCGATGAAGGCGGTGTAATTCACCCCGACGCCGATGTAGGGCCGCAAACGAACGCTGTCATCGAAAAATACATACTCGATCAAGGCCGTCGGCGCTACCCAGCGCGCACTGGATATGTACTGGCCGTTGTACGGCACCGAGCCGAGGGTCGCCGGTCCGCTGCCGTAGGTCTTCGTGAGCGGCGGCACGCCGAAGGCCAGTTCGGCCGTGAAGTGCGTCGACAGCGTGCGCAGATACGCCACGTACGGTGTCTGCACGTTCTTGACCGACAGATTGACATCGGCTGGCACGTAAGGGCCCGAGATGTCATTGGCACTGGCGTGATAGAACACCCAGTACTCGCCGAGTCGCAGGGTGTTGTCCGGCATCGGGTCCGCCCAGGCCAGCGAAGCAGTCAGCGTCAGCGTCAGCAGTGCACCGGAGCGCGCGCGCAGGGCGAATTTGTTCATGGCCGCTTCCTTAGAATTGGCTGAAGAAGTTTCGCGCAGCCAGTGCGCAGAACGGCTCCACGGAATCGTGATAGCTCTCCAGCAGCAGCTCCTCTGCCTGAGTCAACGTCAGACTGCCGCCGGCCGGTGACAGGTAGAAGGCCAGCTGCGCCGCCCCGGCCTGCTGGAAAGCGGTCTGGATTGCGGCAAACGGTCCGGAAGGCGTAGCGCTGACATCCAGTACCGTGATCAGATTGACCGGCAGAGTGCTCCAGAATGCGGCCATGGTTTCAGTGTCGACGCTGAAAAACACTTCCGGGTCCAGATCGCCGCCGCACAGCAGCGTCGGGGAGTTGGGAGCCCAGTCGCCATTGCGCATATCGTTCGTGTAGAGCGCCAAACGCAACGTCTGGGTCGGCGCTACACGGGCCAGCGGCACGCCGGCGCTCGGCGTCGGCACGGCACCATCGGGATTGCCGGCGGCATCGAGCACGTAGCTGACGCGATAGGTGTTGTTGATCAGGTATGGGGAGCCGAAGCCCAGATCGAACAGGGGCGTATCCGGATTGGCAGGATTGCTCGGTACCGCCAGCGCCGCGGTCAGCTCGGCCGACTCGGTCGCGTTGCCGGGCACGGTGACCACGGGTGTCGTGCTGTCGAACAGCGCGGTCTGCGGCAGCGTGCCATTGGAGAACAGCGTCTCGATGGGTGTCAGGCTGGGCAGCAGCGTGTCGATACCGGTCGCGTAGGTGGCGGAGTAGACATCGGTCGTGGCACTGTAAATATTGCCGTACGCATGCTGATAGCTGGTCGTCAGCAGCGGTGCGAACACGGTCGAGCCCAGATCGACGTTGCCATAGAAAATCGCATCGCCGAGGGCTTCGAGTGCGTACGGTCCGGACATCGGCGCGGCGGCCGTCACGGCCTGGGTGGTCGCTTCCAACGCCCGCTGCGTGGCCATCGCGACGTGTCCGCCCTCCGAATACCCGGTGATGAACAGCTTGCCGCTATCGCTGGTCGCGGCCGAGATCGTATTCGGCAGCGCGGTGCGTGCCGCGGTCAGGGCGTCGATCATTTCGCCAGACTGTTGCGCGGCATCGAGGTAGGGGTGATAGCCCAAGGTCGAGATGTCGTAGCCGGCGTAATTGGGCGCAACGACGATATAGCCCTGAGCGGCGAACATGGCCGCGACGATCTGGCTCTCGCCGTTGGTGGGCGAGGGGCTGCTGGTGTTTGCGATGTCGGCAATATTGCCGGCCTGATCGGTCCAGGTGCCGTGCGCATACAGCACGATCGGCCGCGGCCCCGAGCAGGTCGGTGCGGCGCCGGTCGGGACCATCAGCGCGCCCGAGGACTCAGTGGTCTCACCGGCGGCGGCGCCGACGGTCCAGAACTTGATGTAATAGAAGTCCACGCCGCAGATTGGCGCACCGGTGATCTGCAGCAGCTGTGCCCCGGTGCTGACGGCGGACAGTTGCGCCGCAAAGGTGGCGGCATTCACCGAGGCGATGCGCAGCGGCGGATTCTCGGCCAGCGTGCCATGCGCGGTCGATGTGGCCTCGGTCGAGGTCGTGCTGTCGGACCCGCAAGCCGTCAGCACAGCTGCGGCGATCGCCGCGCTCAAAGGCCCACGCAGATTGATCATGCCTGCCTCCCAAATCCGGCTGGCGAAACCCGTGACAACCCCAACCCTGGCGCTCCGATCGTATTGTGGCGGCGAGCGCCTTGCCGCTGGCGGCGGGGATTCTACTCCGCCGCGCCTTCGCGGGCACGCCTATTGATCGCGGCTGTAGTTCTGGAAGCCGAACAGCAACAGCGCCGTGAGCATCAGAGTGCCGACGTGGAACCACAGTACGGTGCCGTAGCCGGCGCTGACATGTGCCACGGCCCAGGCCGTGGCGGCCGGACCGATCGCCGAGCCCGCGCCGAAGAACGAAAAGAAACTGCCGTAGATGCGACTGTACTGTTTGAGTCCAAAGTAGCGGCGCACCAGATAGGCGATCACGTCGGATTCGCCGCCAACGGCGAGGCCGATGCACATGGCCGACAGCACCGCGAGCGTGCCGGAAGCGCCCAGTGTCAGCGAGGCGATACCGATGATCGGTGCCAGGATGAATCCCTGCGCCACGCGCGGTGCGAACAGGCGATCCAACAGCAAACCCGAAGACAGGCGACCCAGGATTATGGTGATGAGCATCATCGCCTGGGTCTGCGCCGCGAGTTGCGCCGAGACACCGCGACTGATCAGCAACGGGACCACGTGCAACTGTGCGCCCTGCAGGCTCAGGCCCATCAGAAACCACGTGATCGCCATGAGCCGATACTGGCGCGTGGCCACTGCCTCGCGGAGCGTCATGCCGGCAGCGCTGCGCGCGGCCTCATCCGCCTTGGAACTGCTCTGGTCGCCGTCGATGTGCAGCCCCATGCTCGCGGGTGCATCCCGCAGCAGCAGCCACAACAACGGTAGCGTGACGCAGGCGATCAGCAGCGCCAGACCGAAATAGGCATCGCGCCAGCCGTACAGATCGATGAGTCGCTGCAACAGCAGCGACCAGATGAAGCCGCCGACACCGACGCCGGCGAGTGCGACGCCAATGGCCAGACCGAGCCGGCGGTTGAACCAGGAGGAGATGATGCGGCTGAAGGCCACCTGGGTGGTGCCCATGCACAACATCGCGAGCGCGCCGTAGCGAAGCCAATAGCCCAGCAGGGAAGCAGTCAGGTAGCCGAACGAGCCCAGCACGAGGATCTCGATCACGAACGAGATCAGCACGATGCGCCGCGCCCCGAATCGATCGCAGAGCGCGCCGATGAACGGTGCGGTCAGTACTCCGCACAGGCCGGCGACCAGGGCGCCCTCGTAGATCTGCGGCAGTGACCATCCCATCGCGCGCGACAGCGGTCCGGCGAATATGGGCGTGATGGTCACCACCAGCACCGAGAAGCTGCAGGCAATGCCCAAGGCGCAGACGGCGGCGATCACCCAGCCGTAGAAGAATCGACGCGGCGGCACGGCGTTCATTGCGGAAACGAGGCGAACAGGTGCTGCGGATCGTACTGCGCGCGCAGCCGTTCGAGACGCGCGAGCGCCGCATCCGAGAAATAGCGCGCCGGGCGGCGCGCCATGTTCTCATCGTTCATCTTGCTGCCCACCGACAGATGCGCGATGCGCTGCATCTGCTCGACCACCCAGCGCTCCATCGGTTCATCGTCGGCCTCGTTTTCCCATACTGAATAGCATGCCAGATAGACATTGCCCTGGATCGACAGGGCCATGTCGGGCAGCGCCCGCAACGGTCCCCAGTTCCACCAGAAAATGTGCGAGTGCGCCGAGGGCAGGCTCGAGAACAGCTCACGCATGTAGGGCACGAGCTCATCGGCGCTGGCGTCGGTATAGATGTTGTCGGCGGCATAGCGCATGCCGTCCGGATCGGCGCGGCTGGTCATCTCGAGCCGCTCCTCCATGCTCACGGCCGCGGCCACGCGTCGCCGCTCGGAGCGCTCCACGCACGGGCAGCTCTCCAGCAGCTGCAGCATCTGCTGCGCCTGCGCCGGCGTGTCGGCAAAGGCCGTGGCGTTGACGAATACGCGCGGCGTGGCGCGCTTGCCGGTGCCGTCATGTCCATACGAGCCGATGATGAATTCCAGGTTCGGCGGCACCTGCGGCAACAGCTGCATCGCCCAGCGCAGCACGATCTCCAGATCCTGCAGCCCATAGGCATAGGAGCTGAAGCGAATGCTCGCCGGCAGCGCGAAAGTCCTGAGCTCGAAGCGCGTCACCACGCCGAAGAATCCGGCGCCGGCACCGCGCGCGGCCCAGAGATAATCGGCGTTGCGGCTGTCATCGGCATGGATCAGTTCGCCCTGCGCGTTGACCAGCTCGATCGCGCTCACGTTGGCACAGGCCACCCCGAACTGGCGCGCGTTCCAGCCCCAGCCACCGTTGAGCAGGTAGCCTCCAAGCCCGACGGAACGGTGATGGCCGGCCGGAAACATGCGCGCCTGCTCGCGCAGCTGGCGATTGAGGTGCCAGCCCTTGGCGCCCGGGCCCACCCAGGCGCGCTCGCCGCCCGCATCGATGCTGATCTCCTGCAGCTTGGAAACGTCGATCAGCATGACGGCGTCGCGCAGGTGCGAGGCGGACCAGCCGTGACCGCCGGAGCGCACCGTGATCTGCAGCCCGCGCTCACGCGCGATCTTCACCGCGGCCATGACATCCTGCGCCTGCTCGGCCTGCATGATGGCGGCGGGATAGCGCGGCGGAGTGTTCGCGCGCCATGCCGAAGCGCGGCGCGCCGCCTCGTACGGCGCATCGCCGCGCCACAGTAATCGCTCTTTAATAGCTATCGATCCATAATTCCCGCTGTCGAGAGTTTCCTCCAGGGCAGTGCGCCACGCAACTGGCAGCGCTGGTGCGCGTGCCAGGCGGCTGCGCTATCCTCGCCGGCAATGAAATACAAGGACTACTACGCCAGCCTGGGTCTGGATCGCGGCGCCAACGAGGAGGCGATCAAGAAGGCCTATCGACGCCTGGCACGCAAGTACCATCCCGATGTCTCCAAAGAGGCCGACGCCGAGGAGAAATTCAAGGAGATCGCCGAGGCCTATCAGACGCTCAAGGATCCGGACAAGCGTGCGGCTTACGACCAATTGGGTGCTCATCCGGCCGGGCAGGAATTCCAGCCGCCGCCGAGCTGGCAGCAGCAATACAGCGAGGCGCCGTTCTCGTCGGAGGAGTTTGATCTGTCGGATCTGTTTGCGCATCTGCGCGGTGGGGCCGGCAATCGCGGCGCCCGCATGGCGATGCCCGGGCACGACTTCGAAATCGCCGTGGCGATCACGATCGAGGACGCCTTCCACGGCACCCAGATCGATCTGGATCTGAACATGCCGGAATACGATGAGCGCGGCCAGCTGCGGCGGGTACCGCATGCCTTCAAGGCCCGGATTCCCAAGGGCGCCACCGATGGTCAGCGGCTGCGCCTGCCGGGCAAGGGCGGCAAGGGCCTGCACGGCGGTCGCGACGGCGACCTTTACCTGAACATCAGCCTGCGTCCGCATGCGCTCTACCGCGCCAGCGGCCACGATCTCTACCTGGATTTGCCGCTGGCGCCCTGGGAGGCTGTGCTGGGCACTGCCGTGGAGGTACCGACGCCCGCGGGCACCGTGCGGCTCAAGGTGCCCTCAGGCACGCAGGCCGGTCGGCACCTGCGTCTGCCTCAGCGCGGCCTGCCCAAACCCAAGGACGGGCACGGCGATCTGTACGCCATCGTACAGATCGTCGTGCCCAGTGTGGTCAGCGAAGCCGAGCGCGAGCTGTACCGCAAACTCACTGAAGGCTCGAGCTTCGACCCACGAGCTCATTTCGCTGTGGAGACGGGCCATGCGCATTGAGGCGACCGAAGTGCTCTGGTTGGATCAGCACGTGCTGTCATTGCCGGAATTGGCGGAGCTCTCGGGGCTGCCGCAAGCGGTGCTCGAGGAGCTGCTGGACTGCGGCGCCATCACTGCGCTCGAAACCGCCGATCCCGCCGGGCCGGATGCGCGTTTTGGTGCGGCGGCGCTGCGCGCGGCGCGGACCGCCCGCCGGCTTCGGACCGACTTCGAGCTCGACGTCCAGGCTTTGATCGTGGCGTTGAGCCTGCTGGATCGCGTGGCGGAACTCGAGGCACAGCTGCGAGAGCTGCGGGCGCGACAGCCGCAGCGGGTGCGATAGCTTACCCAGTGCTGCCCGCCCTGGGACGTCGGTGAGCGCCTCTCAGGTGCTCAGCGGCAGGGCACCGAGCATCAGTGCGGCGTCGACCTCACTCTCCGCGGCCAGCCAATCTTCCGCTTCGTGGCCGGCTGCGAAGCCGCGCCGCTCGGCGCGGTAGTAGGCGGCTTGGGCGATCAGTCCTCGCCGCAAATCCTGATCAATGAGGCCGGCGGGGACCGGACGGGCTTTTTGCTGCGTCGATCGGCTCGCTGTGCGGGCTCCACGTGATGTCGGGGATGACTGGACTGCCATACTTACACTCCTGAAGGTCGCCAATGAACACAGTTTATCTTCGCTCGACTTAACCCCGCGGGGCAACGGTTGAGTCGACACATTTTACAGCGCATGCCGATGATCCGCCGTGGTCCATGCTGACCCGCCTGGCGCCCCGGTCAAACTGTCGCGAACGGAAGTCAGTACACGCTGGCCGGAAATATGTCCGCCGGGCCGCTGGCTTCCATTCGGCGGCACAGCAGAGCAGGATTAGGCCCGTGTCGGGCGCAGCGGAGCATGCTCATGGATCCCTTACCCAGTGGTTTGTCGATGTGGTCGCGAGCCTGCGCATTGATCGATGAGGCCGAGCGTCGACACCGTCGGTTCTTCGAGTTGCTGGCCGCGCCTTCGCGGCAGCCCGCTTGGGAACCGCCGGTCGACATCTACGTGCTCGAGCAGGAGCTGCAGGTGCAGGTCGCGCTGCCCGGCGTGCGCGCCGAAGACGTCGAAGTCGAACTGACATCCAGCGGGCTGTGGGTGCGTGCTGAGAATCACCTGCCGCGCCTGGCCCATCAGGCGCGCATCGTGCGCCTGGAGATTCCCTATGGCCGGATCGAGCGCCGCATCGAATTGCCTGCGGGCCGCTACCAGATGCTCGGACAGGAGCTGCTCGAGGGCTGTCTGCGCATCCGACTGGCCGGAGAATGGCTGTGAGCGCGACGCCCGCGGCGCTGATGAGCACGCCGGCAGCTGACGATACCTTGATCGTGCTGTCGCTGCGCAACACGGTGCTGTTTCCGCAGACGGTGCTGCCGATCACCCTGCACAGCGAACGCACGATCGCCGGCGCCCAGGAGGCGGTCAAATCGCGACGTAAGGTGGGCTTGGTGCTGCAGCGCGATGCTTCCCAGGAGGATCCGGAGATCGAGGGATTGCACCGGATCGGCACCATGGCGAGCATCGTGCGCTACGTCACCGCCCCGGATGGCACGCATCATTTGATCTGCCAGGGCGAGCAGCGCTTCAGCGTGCTGGATTTCATCAGCCGCGAGCCGTTCCTGGTGGCGCGCGTTGAGCTGCAGCCGGAACCGACGCTGGTCAATCCCGAGATCGAAGCGCGCGCCATGCGTCTGCGCGAACTGGCGGTCGAGGCGCTGCAGTTGCTGCCGCAGGCGCCGACCGAGCTGGTCAGCGCGATTCAGAATATCGACTCGTTTGCGGCCCTGGCGGATCTGATTGCCAGCTTTCTGGACATCAAACCGAGCGAGAAGCAGAGCGTGCTCGCGAGCTTTGGCATTCGCGAGCGACTCGACCTGGTGCTCGAGTTCCTGCGCCAGCGCCTGGAGGTCATGCGCATCTCGCACGAGATCGACGAGCGCACCAAGGGCGCGTTCGACGAACGCCAGAAGCACGCCGTGCTGCGCGAGCGGCTGCGTCAGATCCGCAAGGAACTCGGCGAGGACGAGGACGAATCCTCGGAAGTCGCCGGCCTGAAGGCCGCGCTGGCCAAGGCCGGAATGCCCGTCGACATCCAGGAGCATGTGCAGACGCAGATCTCGCGGCTCGAGCGCATGGGTGAGGCGAGCGCCGAATACTCGCTGACGCTGTCGTATCTGGAGTGGCTGCTGGCGCTGCCCTGGTCCAAGCTCGACAAGGAGGAAATCGACATCGACAAGGCGCGGCGCATCCTCGATGAGGATCACTTCGGTGTCGAGACCATCAAGCGCCGCATCGTCGAATTCCTGGCGGTGCGCAAACTCAATCCCGAGGGCCACAGTCCGATCCTGTGTTTCGTCGGACCGCCCGGGGTCGGCAAGACCTCGCTGGGTCAATCCATCGCGCGCGCGCTGGGTCTGAAATTCGTGCGCGTGAGCCTCGGCGGTGTGCACGATGAGGCTGAGATTCGCGGTCACCGCCGCACCTACGTCGGCGCGCTGCCCGGCAATATCATGCAGGCGCTGCGCAAGGCCGGCACGCGCAACCCCGTCATGATGCTCGATGAGGTCGACAAGCTCTCGGCCAGCAGCCAGGGCGATCCGTTCTCGGCGCTGCTGGAGGTCCTCGATCCCGAGCAGAACCATACCTTTCGCGACAACTATCTGGGCGTGCCGTTCGATCTGAGCAAGGTGCTGTTCATCGGCACGGCCAACATGCTCGATACGATGCCCGCGCCGCTGCGCGATCGCATGGAGATCATTCAGCTCACCGGCTATACCGAGGAGGAAAAGCTCGAAATCGCCAAGCGCTATCTGCTGCGGCGCCAGCTGGCCGCCAACGGCCTGAGTGCCAAGCAGGTGCATCTGCCCGATGACAGCCTGCGCCGCGTGATCACCGACTACACGCGCGAGGCCGGGGTGCGCAGCCTCGAACGCCAGATCGGCGCCGTGCTGCGCTACTGCGCGGTGACGATCGCTTCCGGACAGGGCGGTTCGATCGCCGTGAACCCCGAGGACCTGGTGCGCATCCTCGGTGCGCCGCGCTTCGAGAACGAGATCGCGATGCGCACCAGCGTGCCGGGCGTGGCCACGGGATTGGCCTGGACACCGGTGGGCGGCGACATTTTGTTTGTCGAGAGCAGCCGCGTGGCCGGTTCGGGCCGATTGATTCTGACCGGTCAGCTGGGCGAGGTCATGAAGGAGAGCGCTCAGGCGGCAATGACGCTGGTCAAAGGGCATGCCGAGCGCCTCGGGATCGACCCCCTGGTATTCGAGAAATCCGATGTGCACATCCATGTCCCGGCAGGGGCCGTGCCCAAGGACGGCCCGAGCGCGGGCGTGGCGATCTTTGCCTCGCTGGTCTCGATGCTGACGCTGCGCACGGTGCTGCACGACGTCGCCATGACCGGTGAAATCAGCCTGCGGGGCCTGGTGCTGCCCGTGGGCGGCATCAAGGAGAAGATGGTCGCGGCGGCACGCTCGGGCATCAAGACCGTCATTCTGCCGGCCCGCAACCGGCGCGACTTCGACGAGATTCCGGCGAGCGTGCGCGAGATGCTGAAGTTTGTCTGGGCCGAGCGGGTCGAGGATGTGATCGCCGCGGCTTTCGCTGGCGGCGTCGCGCAGCGCGTGGCGGCCTAAGCGCTGGCCGCGCTCGCGGCGGCGATCTGCCGCGCCAGATACTCGATCGCGAGCCGATAGCCCTCTACCCCTAACCCGGTGATCACGCCGCTGCAGGCGGCCGCGAGGATGGAATGGCTGCGCCAGGCTTCATCGCGCCGATAAATATTGCTGATGTGGACCTCGACGACCGGACATTGGCACAGGCGTATGGCGTCGAGAATGGGCACGGAGTGATAGCAGAACGCGGCTGGATTGATGACGATGCCGGCGGCGCGGCGCGCCTCGTGCAGCCAGGCGATCATTTCGTGCTCGGCATTGGTCTGGCGACACACCAGCTCCAGTCCGAGGGCTTGGGCGGCCGTGCCGCACAGCGTTTCCACATCGGCCAGTGAACTCTGGCCGTACAGATCCGGCTCGCGCTCGCCGAGCAGATCCAGGTTAGGGCCGTTCAGCAAATAGACGCGTGTGCTCATCAACCCAGGGCAGGTCAGCCGGGCGCATCCTGCGCGGCTGCCGCCACGGCAGCGGCAGCCGCGGGCCCGGCGGCGCGCTGCTGCTGCTCCTCACGCACCTGGGCCACGGTCAGCCCCGTGTGCGCGGCGATGACGCCGATCAATCGGTGGGCGGTATCGCGCGGCAGGGCGATCGCATGCAACTGTTCCCAGATGCGGATGCGCGCCTGCGGCGTATTCAATGTCGAGGCCTGCTCGGTCAGCGCCTGTTGCCGTCTTTCGGAGGCGGCGGCCTGCTGCCGCGCCAGCCGTTCGCGAAATTCCGAGCTCGGTTCACCGGCAAAGGGCAGCGAATCGCGCCAGGAATTCATGAAGCAGCCTTGGCCACGATGCGGCAGGTGAGTTCGATTGGACAACCGGCGCCGGTCACGCGATCGCGCGCCCGCACGCCCGTGCACTGCAGTTTGGCCGTTCCGGAGCGGCTGCTGCGTCCGCTCGAGGCGGCAACCTGCGCCACGCTGGCGCTGAGGTCGAACTCGCCGTTGCAGTCCGCACAGGGACAGGTAAAGCGAAAAAACGCGCGCGCCGGCGGGTAGAAGGCGTGTGATTGCGATGACGGGGCGGGCTCCTTCGCCACCGTGCCGGTCCGGTCGGCGAACGCCAGCTCGATGCTCAGCTGCGAAACTTCCGGAAAGGCCGTGCGCAGGGGCGGGGCTCGGTCGCGGTCGTATTGCCGCTGATAGCGCCGTTGCTCATCGACAGTTGCGTTCTTGCGTGCAGCGAGCTTCATGACTCAGGCTCGATCGCCGACGGCTTGGCCAAGCTCGCCTCCAATTATGGTGGTGGTGGGATGCTTTCCCCTCGCCAGGTTGAACCAGTCGCGGCACGCGGGGCGGCGAGGCACACAGCCCGCCTATTCCTATTAATCGTAGCACAAAACGCTGACCTCGGCACGTTAGTTGCTCATCGATTCCAGTTCCGCCCAGCGCGCGTAGCCAGCCTCCAGTTCTCCAGCGATCGCGGCGAGCCGCTGCAGGCGCTCATGCAGCGTCTGCGGCGCGCCACGGTACAGCGAACCGTCGGCGAGCTGCGATTCAACCTGCCCCTTTTCGGTCTCGAGCGCCTCCAGGCGCTGGGGCAGCGCCGACAATTCACGCTGATTGATATACGAGAGCCGGCGAGTGCGCTGCGCGCGCTGGCCGCTAGCGTTGGCGTTGGCTGCAGCCACCGGCGCGGCCGGCACCGCCTGTAGCTCGCGGTAGCGCGTCCAATCGCTGTAACCGCCGACGAATTCGCTCACCACGCCGTCGCCCTCGAAGACCAGCAGGCTCGTGACCACATGATCGAGGAAAGCCCGATCATGGCTCACGAGCAGCAAGGTTCCGGGAAAGTCGGCGACGTATTCCTCGAACAGCTCCAGCGTGTCGATGTCCAGATCATTGGTCGGTTCGTCCATGACCAGCAGATTCGCCGGGCGGGCAAACAGGCGCGCCAGCAGCAGACGGTTGCGTTCGCCGCCCGAGAGGGCTCGCGCCGGGGTATTGAGCTGCTCGGGACGAAACAGGAAGTCGCGCAGATAGCCGGCGACGTGCCGGGTCTGGCCGTTGACGATCACCTGGTCGTTGCGACCGCTGACGTTCTGCATCACCGAGGCGTCCAGTTCCAGCTGCAGCCGCTCCTGATCGTAGTAGGCGATCTCGAGTCGGCTGCCGCGGCGTACCTGCCCGCCGCTGGCGGGCAACTCGCCCAGCAGCGCCTTGATCAGGGTGCTCTTGCCGACGCCGTTCGGCCCCACCAGGCCGATGCGGTCGCCGCGCATGATGCGCAGCGACAGGTCGCGAATCACCGGCTGAGCGTCGAAGGCCACCTGCAGATGCTCGGTCTCGAACACCAGGGCCCCGGACGGCGCAGCCGCTGAGCTGTCCAGCTCGATGCGGCCAGTGCGCTCGCGCCGCGCGCGACGCTCGGCGCGCAGAGCGTACAGTGCCCGCACGCGGCCCTCGTTACGCGTGCGCCGCGCCTCCACGCCCTGGCGGATCCAGGCCTCTTCCTGCGCCAGCTTCTTGTCGAACAGCGCCTGATGCTGTGCCTCGATCTCGAGCTGCGTCGCCTTGGCGCGGGTGTAGGCGTCGTAGTTGCCGCTGCTGGAGCTCAGCGTGCCGCGGTCGAGCTCGACGATGCGTGTGGCCAGGCGGTTGATGAAGGTCCGATCGTGGCTCACGAACAGCAACACGCCGTTGAATTCGAGCAGAAACCGTTCCAGCCACTCGATGGTTTCGATGTCCAGGTGGTTGGTGGGTTCATCGAGCAGCAGGATCTGCGGATCCCCGACCAGCGCCTGGGCCAGCAGTACCCGCCGGCGCGTGCCGCCGGAGAGTTGATCTAGGCGTGCCCCGGGATCCAGCTGCAGGCGCGAGAGCACCGTGGCGACCCGGTGCTGGAGCTGCCAGCCTTCGCCGGCATCCAGTTCATGGCCCCGCCCCGGCAGGCCCTCGCTGACCCACTGCGCGACCGACAGGGGCGAGAGCGCGCTGAGGTCCTGCGCCAGGTGGGCGATGCGCGCCCCGGGGCTGCGCCAGATGGTGCCCTGATCCGGCTCGCTGTCCCCACGCAGCAGCCGCAGCAGCGAGGATTTGCCTTCGCCGTTGCGGCCCACCAGCGCCACGCGCTCGCCCTGGTCGAGCTGCAGCGAGACCTGATCCAGCAGCGGCCGGGAGCCGTAGGAGAGGCTGACTTTGTCCAGACGCAACAGCAACGGCGCACCTGAGCTTGGGCGGCCGGCGGCGGCCGCCGGCGCATTGTAACGGCTGGGCTGCGGCGCGAGGCCCCGGGATGGCTGGGGCAACGCCGCGGCGCTATGATCCTGCCACAGCAACCCATTCCACGAATAACAAGGCGGGGAAGCCAATGTCGTCAACGGAATCCTGGGGCCCGGTGCAACGCAGCGTCGTGCTGGCGAGCTTCCTCGGCTGGATGCTCGACGCGTTCGATTTCTTTCTGGTCGTGTTTGTGCTCAAGCGCATCGCCGGCGACTTCGGCACCGAGGTCAAATCCGTTGCCTGGGCGATCACCTTCACGCTGGCGATGAGGCCAGTCGGTGCGTTCCTGTTCGGGCGCTTCGCGGACCGCTTCGGCCGGCGGCCGGCGTTGATGGCGAGCGTGCTGGCTTACTCGATGATGGAATTTGCCTCGGCGTTTGCGCCGACGCTGACGATATTCTTCGTGCTGAGGGCCTTGTACGGCATCGCGATGGGCGGGGAATGGGGCGTTGGTGCATCGCTGGCCTTCGAATCCATACCGGTGCGATCGCGCGGCCTGGTCTCGGGAATGTTGCAGGCCGGTTATCCGACCGGCTATCTGCTGGCGGCGATCGTCTATGGGACGCTGTTCGACCAAATAGGCTGGCGCGGTATGTTCATGGTGGGTGCAACGCCGGCGCTGCTGGTGCTGTACATCCGCAGCAAGGTCCCGGAGTCGCCTGCCTGGATTGCCGAACGTCAGAGTCGAGTGCCCGTGAGCCTTCGAGCCGCGCTTACCGGTCACTGGCTGTTGGCCGCGTATGCCATCGCCTTGATGACGGCGTTCAATTTCTTCAGCCACGGCACCCAGGATCTGTTTCCGACTTTGTTGAGCGCGCAGCGCGGTTTTACCAGCGGTACCGTCTCGCGCATCGCGATCGTCTATAACATCGGCGCGATCTGCGGCGGTATCTTTTTCGGCAATCTGTCCAGCCGCATCGGCCGACGCAAAGCCATTGCGCTGGCGGCGGCGCTGGCGCTGCCGGTGTTGCCGTTCTGGGGCTTCAGTGTGTCGCCTGTGAATATCGCGATCGCGGCTTTCGCACTGCAGTTCATGGTTCAAGGGGCCTGGGGCGTGGTGCCGGTACATCTCAACGAGCTCTCCCCGCAAGGCCTGCGTGCCACGTTTCCGGGCTTTGTGTACCAGCTCGGCAATCTGATCGCATCGCTGAATGCGCCACTGCAGGCCAATATCGCCGAGCGCCACGGCAGCGCCGCACACCCGGACTACGCCTTCGCGTTGACTTTGGTCATCGCCATCGTCGCGGTGTGCCTGTTGGTGCTCGCCCTCGTCGGGCCAGAGCGACGCAATGTGCGCTTTGGCGCGCAATTGGAGCCGAAATGAGGTAGACTTCCTGGCTGGAGTTTGTCGAATGCGCGGTTCGGTCCGCGCGCCGAGGTCTTCAGCGTCCCGCAAGGCAATCATCTGCCTTCACTACTCGGGACCCTTTCGCCCCTCCTGCAAGCCCATCGCTGCCGGTGCCTTAAGGTACCGCCGATCATCATTCATTATTGACGCGCCACACCGAGGGCTGCATTGGGCAGCAAGGCCGTTGCGGAGTATTCATTTGTTCAAGGATTTTTCGTTATGCCCGGCGCTGCTGCGCGCGGTCGAAGAACTCGGCTATGCCGAGCCGACGCCCATTCAGACTCGGGCGATCCCGCTGGTGCTGGCAGGACGCGATCTGCTCGCGGCCGCGCAGACCGGCACCGGTAAGACCGCGGCCTTCGCGCTGCCGCTGCTGCAGCGACTGCAGGCGCAACCCCATACGCAGCGCGCCCCACGGGTGCTGGTGCTGGTACCGACCCGCGAGCTGGCCGCGCAGGTCAGTGACTCCTTTCGGGTGCTCGCCCGGCACCTGCCGGTTCGCGGCGCGCTGATCTTCGGCGGCGTGAGCCCCAAGCCGCAGATCCAGGCGCTGTCGGCGGGCGTTGACCTGGTCATCGCCACGCCCGGGCGCCTGCTTGATCATCTGCAGGAGCGCGTGATCGATTTGACGCACATCGAGACGCTGGTGCTCGATGAGGCCGACCGCATGCTCGACATGGGCTTCATCCGTCCGATTCGGCGCATCATCGCCGCCTTGCCAAAGCACCGGCAAAACCTGATGTTTTCAGCGACGCTGCCCGAGGAGATCCGCACGCTCGCACGCACCTGGCTGGTGAATCCCGAGGTCATCGATGTCGCAGCGCGCAATGCGCCCGCCGAGCTGGTCGATCATCGCGTCTATCACGTCGATGCCTCCGGCAAGCATCCGCTGTTGACGCGCCTGATCATCGATGGCGGCATACGCCAGAGTCTGGTGTTCACGCGCACCAAGCACGGGGCCAATCGGCTGGCCGAGCGCCTGGAGAAAGACGGACTTGCCGTGGCCGCGATCCATGGCAACAAATCCCAGGGCGCGCGCACGCGCGCGCTCGAGGATTTCAAGCAGGGGCGCATTCGCGTGCTGGTGGCAACCGACATCGCCGCGCGCGGTCTGGATATCAACGAGTTGCCACATGTCGTGAACTTCGAGTTGCCGCACGTGCCGGAGGACTACGTCCACCGCATCGGCCGTACCGGTCGCGCCGGGGCGAGCGGGGCGGCAATCTCGCTGGTGAGTCGTGACGAGCGGGATCGTTTGCGGGCGATCGAGAAGCTGCTGGGGCGCGCAATTCCCGTTGCCGCCTGAGGCCGTTCCGGCGCAGCGAGCCGCTGCGGGCGGCGGTGACATAAGACGCGCAATTATGTCACCGCCGCCGAATCATTTTCGCGAGCACTGTCGCAAAAAAGTGGCAGTTGTGATCGCCGAGCAATCGGTGGTATAGATATTGCCGGTAAATGCGCAACAATGCCATGCACACCGCCGCCCAATCCTCGCCGTCGCGCCACGTCGCCAGTGGCTACAGTTGCGCGCGGCTCATGGAATACTCCGAGCAGCATCTGGCGCTGATCGCGCAATGCGGCTCGAGCGAGCAGTCGCATGTGGCCACACGGCTGCTGCAGGACGTGCCGCTGTATCGTCATTGGGAGGTGTCGCACAGTCGGCTCATGCGCGGCGTGGCCGCGCGACGGCAGCGCCCGCAGCAGGTGCACGAGCTCAAGAAGGTCACCTTCCTGACACTGCATCGCAAAGCCCCGTTCGAGTATCTGCGCGACCGGCAGGTGCAGGGCCAGGCGCGACGCCAGCTGGTGCGCGCGCTGTTCGGAACGCAGGAATACACGCAGTGCATCCTGCGCGAGCACACGGCCTACCTGAGTTCGGCCGGCAGCTTCCTGTGCGCCGATTCGCTGTGCGGCGATTTGATGCGCGATTCGGCGTTTTCCGAAGCGCTGGAACATTACGAGAACTCGTACAACGAATATTATCGTGCCTACTGCGACTCGCTGCTGGCCGAACAGGCGGGCGAGATCGCGCCGGTGCAGGCGCTGCTGCCGTACCTGCGCTACCAGCTCAAGCTCATCCGCGATCACATGCTCTCCGGGGCGCCGCAGCACAGCGAGTTCACGCAGCTGCAGTCCCTGTACGAGAATCTGGGCGATACCCAGAAGCTGCCGGTGCTGCGTCAGCAGTAAGCGCGGCAATCCCCGATCCGGGATCTGCTCATGAACATCGATTGCTCGGGCCAAACCGCGCTCGTCACGGGCTCCACGGCCGGCATCGGCTTCGCAATCGCGATGGGCCTGGCGCGCGCCGGGGCCGCCGTGGTCGTCAACGGCCGCACCAGCATGGGGGTGGAGGCCGCGCTGCACGCACTGAACGCCGCCGCGCCCGCGCTGCAGGCGCGAGGGGTGGTCGCGAATCTGTCCACAGCCGAAGGCTGCGCGGTATTGATCGATGCCGTGCCGGATACCGATATCCTGATCAACAACGTCGGCGTCTATGGGCCGAAGGATTTTTTTGCGATCAGCGATGACGACTGGCAGGAGTTCTTCGAGCTCAATGTGATGTCGGGTGTGCGATTGTCGCGCGCCTACCTGTCGGGCATGCTCAAGCGCAATCGCGGCCGCATAGTCTTCATCTCCTCCGAGTCGGCGTTGAACATCCCGCCCGACATGCTGCACTACGCCTTCACCAAGACCGCTCAGCTCTCGATCTCGCGTGGGCTGGCGAAACTCACGCACGGCAGCAATGTCACCGTGAACGCGGTGCTGCCGGGACCCACACTGTCCGATGGGGTCGTGACGATGCTGACGGATGCCGCACGGCAGCAAGGCAAGAGCATCGAGGACGTCGCGCGCGAGTTCGTGCGCACGCAACGTCCCAGTTCCATCATTGCGCGCGCGGCCAGCGCGGAGGAAGTCGCCAATATGGTCGTGTACGTGGCCTCGCCCCTGGCATCGGCCACCAATGGGGCGGCACTGCGCGTCGACGGCGGCGTGGTAGACACCATCGCCTGAGGCTGCAATTTATGCCGATGCACTGAAAATATTGTCACGCATGCCGCGGGCATGAGCGGCCAAGGTGCTGATTGAGCTGACCTGCGGTGTGGCACAGCGATTGCATTTCTCCCCTAGGTCCAGGAGGCCTTATCGGCAGGATGCTAAATCACCATCAGAGGAATTCACCATGCCGAACAACAATCCGCACGGACACAATCAGTACACCAAGAGCGAGTATCGCAGCAGCAGGGGCCAATCCCCCGGCGCGGGCTCGACTGAGGCAACGAACGCAACGAGCGCCTCATACGCAACGGGTGCGACGGGCGCCGCAGGTCCCGGCGCTACCCAGACGCCGGGCGCCCAGGCGCCGAGCGGCACGTCCCGTCGTGGCTTTGCCTCCATGGACGAGCAGACACAACGCGAGATCGCCAGCAAGGGCGGCCACAGCCAGGGTCGTGACAACAATCCGGGCAACTTCGCCAACGACCGCGAAAAGGCCCGCGAGGCGGGCCGCAAGGGCGGCGAGGCGCACGGCAGCAATCGCTGAACCTGCCATCGGCAACCCGGGCGTCTTAAGGACGTCCACGCGGCATCGCAGGGCCAGCGCCCCTGCGAGGCCTCTGCCACGAACCGCGGCCTGCGCTACAGTAGCCGCGTGACACCTGCGAGCCTCATGACCACGCGCCGCCGGCTGCTGGGGCTGCTCGCGGCCGGCGCCGTGGGTTGGCGCGTGCACGCGCGCGACGATGATCACGTTGGTACGGGCGATGATCCCAATGCGCGTTTTGCACGGCAGTTTGCCGAGCCGTTCTTTGAACAATACTGGTTGCGCAATACTGACCAGGCGGTGGCGCTGGGGTATTACCGGGTCGCCGGTTCGTTGAATGTGCCGGATGCGCGCTACCGCGCGGACTACGAGGGTTTCCTGGATCAATGGCTGGCGCAATTGCATGCCGTGCCGGTGGCGCAGCTCGACGATCGCCATCGCACCGACTGGGCGGTGCTCGACAGTCAGCTGCGCTACGAGCATTGGGCGCTGATCACGCTGCGAGAATGGCAATGGAACCCGGCGATCTACAACATCGCCGAGCCCCTGGCGCTGATTCTCAATACCGAGTACGCGCCGCTCGATGAGCGCCTGCGCACGGCCTCGGCGCGGCTGGCTGACGTGCCGGCGTATTATTCGGCGGCAATCCAGGCGCTGCAGCGGCCCACGCGCGAGCATACCGCTCTGGCGATCGAGCAGAATCGCGGCGTGCTGCCGCTTTTCGCCGGCCTCGAGCGCCAGCTGGCCGGCTCCGGCCTGAGCTCCGAGGAGCGCGCGCGGCTGGCAGGGCAGATCGAGGCGGCAGGCACCGCTGTGCGTGCCTACGTCGAGGCGCTGCAGGGGTTCGCGACCGGCCCGAAGGCGGCCGCGGCGCGCTCGTTTCGCATCGGTCAGGCCTTGTACCAACAAAAATTTCTGTTCGTGCATCAATCCGGCGAGAGCGCGCCGTCGCTGTACCGGCGCGCCTTGAGCGAAAAGGAGCAGGTGCTGGCCCGCATGGACGAGCTGTCGGCGCAGCTCTGGAGCCGGTATCTGCCGGACAGCCCGGCGCCGGCGGATCGCTACCAGCGCATCGGGCGCATGATTGCCCGGCTGTCGGAGAATCACGTTGCGCCGGCCGACTACGTGCCCGCGGTCCAGCGGCTAATTCCGCAGCTTGCCGAGTGGGTGCAATCGCACCGCCTGATCGATCTGGACCCGAGCAAACCGCTGCAGGTTCGCGAGACGCCGGATTACGAGCGCGGCGTGGCCATCGCCGGCATTGATGCGCCCGGTCCCTACGATCCCGGCGCGCGCACCTATTTCAACGTCGATCCGCTCGATCGGGACAGCCCCGAGCAGGCGGAGAGCTTTCTGCGCGAATACAACAACTGGATGCTGCCGGTGTTCATCGCCCATGAGGCCATTCCGGGCCACTACGTGCAGCTCATGTACGCCAATCGTTCGCCCAGCCGCATCAAGAGCATCTTCGGCAACGGGGCGATGATCGAAGGCTGGGCGGTGTACGGCGAGCGCCTGATGCTCGAGTCCGGCTATGGGGGTAACGCCCCCGAGCAGTGGCTCATGTACTGGAAATGGTATCTGCGCTCGGTGACCAACACGATTCTCGACTACAGCGTGCACGTGCTGGGCATGAGCCAGGCGGCGGCCGAGGATCTGCTGCGCCGCGAGGCGTTTCAATCGCAGAAGGAGGCAGCCGGCAAGTGGATTCGCGTACAGCGCAGCAGCGTGCAGCTGACCCAGTACTTTTCCGGCTTTTCGGCCATCTACCGGCTGCGCGAGCGCATGCAGCACGCGCTCGGGGATCGCTTCGATCTAAAGGCCTTTCATGAGCAGTTGCTGAGCTACGGCAGCGCGCCGGTGGAAGTCATCGCGGCGCTGATGAATGCCGCGGCCGCGCGGCCGTGAAGGCGCTTCGAGCCGGCGCTTCAGGCCAGCGAGTGAAATACGCGCTGCACGTCTTCTTCCTGCTCGAGCTTGTCGATGAGTTCGAGCGCCTCCGTGGCTTGATTCTCCGGCAGCTCGGTCGGCACCTTGCACAGATACTCGTGCTCGGCCGATAGCGGCGCGATGCGCCGTGCCTCCAGCGCCTCCTGCAGGCGACCAAAATTCTCGAAGGCGCAGCGCAGCACCAGCTGCGGCTCGCCTTTCTCGCCGCTGCTCTCACCCATTTCCTCGAGGCCATGGTCGATCATGTCGAGCTCGAGCTCGTCCTGATCGATGCCGGCCGGGTCGAGCCGGAATACGCCCATCTTCTGGAATTGAAAGCTGACGCTGCCGGTGGTGCCGAGGTTACCGCCATTCTTGGTGATAATGTTGCGCACATGCGCGACCGTGCGCGTCGGGTTGTCGGTCGCGGTCTCGATCAGCAGGGCGACGCCATGCGGTGCATAGCCCTCGTACAGCACCTCGTGGTAATTGGTGGCATCGCGGCCGCTGGCTCGCTTGATGGCCGCTTCCACCTTGTCCTTCGGCATGTTGACCGCACGCGCATTCTGCATCACGCGCCGCAACGTCGGATTGGAGGCGGGATCCGCGCCGCCGGCCTTGACCGACATGTTGATGTCCTTGGCGATGCGTGCGAACTGCTTCGCCATGCGATTCCAGCGCGCAAACATCGCGTGCTTGCGGACTTCGAAGATGCGGCCCATGGCTACTCCGGGGTCTGCGGCAAATCCAGCGGGATCAGGATCATGCCATTCTCGATGCGGGCCGGCACGGCGATCAGGAATTCGCCCAGGCACACGCCCTCGGTGCACTCCCCGGTATCGATCGAAAAGTGCGCGCCGTGGGCGTAGCAGACGATCTCGTGCCCGTCGCCGGACAGAAAGCGATCCGGCGCGAACTCCAGCGGCCGCCAGTTATGCGGGCAGGAATTGATATAGACGCGCACGCTCTGGCCGCGACGCACGGCGAACAGCCGGTCCTCGCGCTTGACCGGCATGAAGCCGCGCGCCTGCCCGTCCGGTATGTCCTGCAGCCGGCACAGGATGCGCTCTTTGCCGCGGGGCGCGCTCACGGGCTTCGGGTCAGTGCTTCTGATCCCCCGGGGACCATTTTTCCGCGTAGCTGAACAGGAAGGTCTGCGAGGTCTGCTTGTTGGCGGGAATGAAGCGCGGCGTCCAGCTGTCGTCGTGCAGATCCATATCCGAGTCGTACTCCATCAAGCCGCCGAACGGGCTGTTGAAGTACCAGAAATTGTTGGAACCCAGAATGTGCCGGCCCGGGCCCCAGAACGACTTGTAGCCCTTGTTGACGAAGTCCCAGCCGGCCTTGAGCATGTCGTTCAGATCAGGCACATGAAAGGTGAAGTGCTGCAGGCCCGGCCGCGGCGCCTTGATCAGAAACAGCGTGTGGTGCTCGCGCGTTCCGGCCGGACGCATGAATGGACCCAGATTGGTGAAGGTGTCGACGGTGCGAAAACCCAGCCGCTCATTGTAGAATTTCTCGGCCTTGGCAATGTCGGGGGCGAACAGCACGATGTGCGACAGCGTGCAGATCGGGATGGGGGCACCATCGACCGCGGCAATCGCGTTGAGCGGGCGGTGCGAGTCCATGCCCGGAACGTTGAAATACTTGGGGGCGCTGAATTTGCGGCGCTGGCTGAGCCGGAAGCCGATCGGATAGCCAGTATCATCGTGCGAGCGCAGCACGCCGTCGCTGCCCTGGCTGGTCTGCCGATCCTTGCTCAACTCCGCGCCGATGGCCTCGAGCGTCGCCTGATCGGCGACGCCGTAGATCTGATCGCGGATGTTGGGCGCTGCGGCCACCGGCGCCGGCAGTGCCGCATCGGAAGCCCGGCGCACCACCGCGCAGGTGCCGTCGAGCGCCTCGAAGGTCGCGCCGCTGGGCGCGCTGTCGACTCTCTTCAAGCCATAGTCGGTCAGATACTTGAAGCAGGCGTCGAGATCGTCGACGCCGAAAACCAATGATTCGGGACCCAGAATATTCACTCGCAACCTCCACCGCCGTGGTACTCGTATGAGCGCGGCGGCGCCATTGTACACGGGGCCGCCGCGCCGCCCTTGCCTAACTCGTCATATCACGATATAAGTAATTATAACTAGATATATCGGATTCGTCGAGTATGCACAGGAAGCTTCGGGGCTCGGGTCATCATCGCGCACGCTTAGGTGCCGGCCACGGCTGGGACGAGGACGAGCCGCGCGGGCACGGCGGCCGCGGCCGCTCCTTCGAATACGGCAAGCTGCGTTTCGTGGTGCTGCAGCTGCTGGGCGAGAAGCCCAGTCATGGCTATCAGCTCATCAAGGCCATCGAGGACAAGAGCGGCGGTGCCTATGCACCCAGCCCCGGCGTGGTCTATCCGACCCTGGCACTGCTCGAGGATCTGGGCTACATCGTCGCCGGCGCCAACGACGACAATCGCAAGCTCTACAAGATCAGTGCCTCGGGACGCAAATATCTGCTGGAAAACAAGGCCGTGGTCGAGCACGTCAACGCCCGCCTGAGCGATGCGGCGGCGGCGCGAGGCGCCGGCGAGGCGCCGCAGATCATCCGTGCCATGCACAATCTGAAGATGGCGCTGCGCCTGAAGCTCGAGGAGCAGCCGCTCACGGCGGCGCAGATCCAGGCGATTGCCGCGGCGCTGGACGGCGCGGCCGCCACGCTCGAGCGCATCTGAGGCGCACCGCCATGACTCAGAACAGGCATTCGGTCGAGCGCGTGCGTCACGAGCTCAAGCGGCGCGAGCTCATCGTGCGTCGGGTGCGCCGGCTCACGCCGCAGATGCTGCGCGTCACGCTCGCGGGAGAGGCACTGCAGGGCTTTGTCAGCGCCGCGCCCGATGATCACGTCAAAGTATTCTTTCCCGGCAGCGGCGGCGAGCCTGCCGCCCGCGACTACACGCCGCGACGCTATGATGCGCAGTCACTCGAGCTGGATCTTGATTTCGTGCTGCATGGCGACGGTCCGGCGGCACAATGGGCCGCGAGCGCGCAGCCCGGGCAACGGCTGGTGATCGGCGGTCCGCGCGGCTCCTTCGTCGTCAGTGACGACTTCGATTGGTATCTGCTGCTGGGCGATGAAACCGCGTTGCCCGCCATCGGCCGGCGCCTGGAGGAGTTGCGCGCGGCCACGCGCGTGCAGGTCATCATCGAAGTGGCCGATGCGGCCGAGCAGCAGCCGCTGCACAGCCGGGCGCGGCTCGAAGTAACCTGGCTGCATCGCGGGGCCGGCGAGCCGGGACAGGCCGAGCCGTTGGTGGGCGCGCTCAGCGCTCTGAGTCTGCCTCCGGGAGAAGGCTATGCCTGGATCGCCGGCGAATCACAGGTGGCGCGCGCATTGCGCGAACACCTCGTCCACCAGCGCGGATTATCCAAGAGCTGCGTCAAGGCCGCCGGCTACTGGAAACGCGGCGCGGTCGCGACCCACGAGACCCATAACGACTGAATGACGACCGAGCCGCGACTAGGCGGCGCGCGGCGTGAGCTCCACGCACGACGGCTCGCTCGTGGCCATGGCCAAGGGCGCCGGCTGCGGTACGCGCACGCACAGCTCTTCGATCACAGCGCCCGGGGACGCGGCCAGCACGGCTGGTTCGGGCGGACGATTCAGCAACGCCGCCAGCTCTGGCGGCGGCCCGGTCTCCTCAGGGGTCAGCAGCCAGCCGCGCGCGCGCAGCGCACGACCCAGGCTGGCACGGCTGGTCAGTACCGTGAACGGCACCGCTATGAGCATGCCGGCGAGCACCGGCATCATCCACCAGATGAATTTCGGCGCCAGCGCCAGGATTGCGGCGCCCCAGATCAGGCCCAGGATCAGATGCCATTTGTGGCGCATGAGTCCCTCGCGCCAGCTGATACCGCGATCCCCGCGCGGCTGCGCGTCCCAGCCGACGCTGCGGCCGAGCAGCGCCCGCAGCACGAAGCTGGTATGAAACAGCATCATCGTCGGGGCGAGCAGCATGCTCATGGTCTGCTCGAACAGCAGGCCCTCGACGAGCCGGCGGGCACCGCCGTAGGCGGCCCGCAACTGGCGATTGCCGAGCGCCAGCGCCGCGCCCAGCATCTTCGGCAGCATTAATATGGTCACGGTCATCGACAGCAGCGCGGCGATTTCGCCATCGCGATATTGCGGCCAGGAGGGAAACAGCGAATGCGCCCCCGGCTGGAAGTACTGATGGCCCGTGACCGCCTGGATGCTGGTCACGATCGAACTCAGGATCAGTACCAGCAGCCACATGGGGGAGGTCACATAGGAAAGTACGCCGGTCAGCATGTGAATGCGACTGAGCCAGTGCAGGCCGGGCATCGGCATGACGCCCAGATGCTGCAGATTGCCCTGGGCCCAGCGACGGTCGCGCGCGGCAAAGTCGATGACGTTGGTGGGCACCTCCTCCCAGCTGCCGGCGATATCCGGCACCAGCCAGATGCGATAGCCGGCACGGCGCATGAGCGCGGCCTCGACGATATCGTGGCTCAGGATTTCGCCTCCGAAGGGCGGCGCGCCGCGCAGGTGCGGCAGTGAGCAGTGTTCGGCGAAGGGCCGCAGACGCACGATCGCGTTATGGCCCCAGTAATTGCTTTCCCCAAGCTGCCAGAAGGTCAAGCCGGTGGCGAACATCGCGCCGTTGAGCCGCACCGCGAACTGCAGCAGGCGCGCAAACAGCGTCTCGCGACCGGCAAGCAGCGGCAATGCCTGCAGGATGCCGACCTGCGGATGAGCGTCCATCATCTGCGCCAATGACACGAGCGCACGGCCGGACATGACGCTGTCGGCGTCCAGCACCAGCATGTAGTCGTAGGCGCCGCCCCAGCTGCGCACGAACTGGGCGATGTTGCCGGCCTTGCGACCGCTGTTCTCGCTGCGTCGCCGGTAGAACAGCCGTCCGCCCGCGCCGCGGCGCTCCACCATCCGGCGCCAGGCCTGCTCCTCCGAGACGGCGATGTCCGGCCGGCGCGTGTCCGAGAGGACGAAGAAATCGAAGCCTTCCGACTGCGGCTGCGCCGCCAGCGAGCACCAGACCGCATCCAGGCCGGCAAACACACGCGCGGTCTCTTCATTGCAGATCGGCATGACCACGGCCGTGCGCCCCTGGAGCGGACGCAGCGGATCGACATCGGGATGCAGGGCGGCGGGATCGTGGCCGATGAGCCGCACCACGAAGCCGGCGACCGCGGTCCAGAAAGCCCCTGAGATCCAGATGAACAGCACGATGAACAGCACCAGGCCGCTGACTTCCAGCGGCCCCATGCCGTTGGCGCGCAGGATGTCGAACATCAGGAACCCGCCGGTGCAGGCGGTCAGCAGCGTCAGGCCGAAGAATGCGATCCGGCGCCACAACGCCTGATACTGGAGCCAACGGGCGCTATGGCTGGTCAAGTTCAAGGTGTCCATAAGTAGGTCCAGGTCTCTGTGAGCGCTTCGCCATATAAAGTCAAGTAGCACCTTAAGTCCGTAGGCTGATTGCCCTTCGGCGTCAGCCTGAAGGCCACGCGCCAGACGCCGTTTTCCGACAGGCGCTGCACGGTCACGGTATCGATATCGCCATTGCGGGCGCTGAGTTCAGCCTTGACCGGCTGCGTCGAACCCAGTGTATTGAGATCCCCCCCCGAGAAGTCAATCAGCAGACGCCGCGCATTGTCCGCCGAATGGCCATGGACCGCGCCGGTGCGCGTGGCGATCGCGCGGCCACCGGGGGGCCACTCGGGCGCATAGGCATAGGCCGACAGCAGATACATGAAGCTCACGGGCTTGTGCGGCACCAGGTGCGCGGCCGGGACCCAGTAGCTGACGATATTGTCGTGGATCTCCTCGTCGGTCGGAATCTCGACCAGCTCGATGTTGCCCCGGCCCCAATCCCCCAGGGGTGCGATCCAGTAGCTCGGCCGGCCCTGGTAGCGCGACTCCTCGTCCTGGTAGTGCGCGAAATCGCGATCACGCTGCGCCAGGCCGAAGCCGCGCGGACGCTCATCGGAAAAGCTCGAGACCCGCAGCGCTTTCGGGTTGACCAAAGGCCGCCACAGCCACTCGCCGCCGCCGGTTTGCATCAGCAGTCCGTCGCTGTCGTGCACTTCGGGCCGGTAATCATCGAACTGTCGCCGGTGCTCTTCGCCGTACAGGAACATCGAGGTCAGTGGCGCGACGCCGAGCTTCGCCACATTCTTGCGCGCGTACAGGGTGGCGGTCACTTCCACGTCGGTGGTGGCGCCCGGCCGGATCTCGAAACGGTAGGCCGCGGCCAGGCTTGGGCTGTCGAGCAGGGCGTAGATGGTCAGGGTGCGCTGTGCCGGACTGGGCCGCACCAGCCAGAAGTCGCTGAAGTAGGGAAACTCCTCGCCATCGGTGGTCGCGACATTGACGGCCAGACCGCGCGCAGAGGCGCCGTAATTCTGCCCGCGCCCGAGCACGCGGAAGTACGATGCGCCCAGAAAGGCGATCAACTCATCCTTGTAATCGGGTGTTTGCAAAGGGTAATGCACCCGCAGCCCGGCAAATCCCAGGTCTTCCGGCAGTCCCTTGGGCAGGCCGGCGTTGCGGCCGAAATCGAATTGCGTCGGGTCGTAACGTACCGGTGTCACGCCCTGCTCGGTGACCTCGTTGACGTTGATGCGTTTGTCATAACTCGAACCGCGATGAAAGAACTCGACTTCGAACAGCGCCTGATTACGCCAGAGCGCGCGTTCGGGACGGAAGCGGATGTCGCGATAGTCGTCGTAGCTGAGCTTCGCGAGGCTGTCGGGCAGTTTGTCAGTGGGTTCGTGGTAGGGCTGATCGGCGCGCTGCTGCGCCAGATGCTGGATCGTTTCGAAGCCGAAGGCCGGCGCCGGGGCCGGTTGCTGCGGGCGCGTGCGCGGTGGCGAGGCACTGGAATGCTGCACTACCGCTGCGACGATCGTCACGGTGAGCAGTAACCATCGTTGAGAGTGCACGCCTTATTTCCTGTCTAAACGAGCCGCTATCCAAGGTACTCAAACCGGGGGCCGAATACCACGGACAAAGAGGTCAAAAGCGTCTTGTCCGCGCCCCTGCCATCGTACCCGCGGTGCATGAATCGAGGCTGAATAGTGTTCCATCACTGCCTCGTTCCCGACCGCTGTGCATATACCCAGGTGAGTTCGGCGCCAAACAGGAAAATCTGCGCGGCGTAGTAGAGCCACAGCAGCAGCACCAGCAGCGATGCCGCCGCCGCATAGGCCGAGGTGGTCGCACTGCGCCCCAGATAGTAGCCGATGCCCAGCTGACCGAGGCTGAACAGCAGCGCCGTCACCAGCGCTCCGCGCCAAACGTCGCGCCAGCCGAGCCGCACATTGGGTAGAAACTTGAACAGCATGGCGAACAGCAGCGAATAGGCCGCCACCGACAGCGATATATTCAACACGTGCAGCAGCACCGCCTGCTGCGCGAAGATCCGCGAATGCCGCACCATGGCCGTCAGACCGACGTTGACGATCAGCGATACCAGCAGCAGGAAGCCGAATCCCAGGATCAGACCGAAGGCCAGCAGGCGTGCGCGCAGCAGCCTGGTGTAGCCGGAGCGATCATGCTTGGGCGCATGCCAGATGCGGTTGAGATCGTTCTGCAGCTCGATGACCACGGAACTCGCGCCGATCAGCAGCAAGACGACGCCCACTGCGCTGGCGAACACTCCGGTGCCGATGTTTTCCGTGGCATCGAGCAGTCGCTCCACCGCCTCGGCGCCGATCGGGCCGATCAGATCCTGGAACTGCGTCACCACCGCGCTGCGCGCTCTGCTCGCGCCGAACACCAGTCCGGCCACGGCGCTGGCGATGATCAGCAGCGGCGCAAGCGAAAACGCACTGTAGAAGGCCAGCGCAGCGCCCATGCTGGGCGCATTGTCGGCCAGCCACGCCTGACCGGCGCGCTCAAATAGCCCGAAGTGTTGGCGCATTCTCGACATGAGCATGACAGCTTAAACCGGGCCGGCGCGAGCGCTATCGGTGCGAATAGGCGGATGCGCCGTGATGCCGTCCTACGTGCCAGGCAGCGGCGCGGCCGACAGCAGCACGAACGCCATTCGCGCCGGCATCGCGCCGGGATTGCGCCAGGCGTGAATCGTGCCGCGCTGGACCACGACGTCGCCGCTGTGCAGGAGCACGCTGCGGCCGTCGTCGAGTTCCAGTTCGATCTCCCCGGACAGTACGATGCCGTAGTCCAGCGATGGCGTGCGATGCATGGGCGAGCGGTGACCCGGGGCCATCTCGACGATGCGCAGCACGCTGCCGTTGGCATTGCTCAGCGTGCTGTCCTGCTCGGCGCCGTCACGCTCGTCGCTATTGTCGCTCGGCCAGCACTCGGTGCTCCAGATCTTGTTGAACCAGGCCGTGCCGTCCGGCACGGCTCGCGCGCGAAGCTGACGATCGCTGTGCACGATCGCGCGTCCGCCGGCGTCGTGGCCGGTCACGATGCGTCGAATCTCAAAGCCCATGGAACCCTCCCGCAAGTGGTCGCGGCGCTCAGCGCGGCGCCATGCGCAGCGCGCCGTCGAGCCGGATGGTCTCGCCATTGAGCATGCTGTTTTCGACGATATGCGCCACCAGCGCCGCATACTCCTCCGGTCGTCCCAGGCGCGGCGGAAACGGCACCTGCTGGCCCAGAGAAGCCTGTGCCGCCTCGGGCAAAGAGGCCAGCATCGGCGTGTGAAAGATGCCCGGGGCGATGGTGACCACTCGAATGCCGGAGGAGGCGAGCTCGCGGGCCATCGGCAGAGTCATGGCGACGATGCCGCCCTTGGAGGCCGCATATGCGACCTGGCCGATCTGACCGTCGAAGGCGGCGATCGAGGCGGTCATCACGATCACGCCGCGCTCGCCCTGCGCGTCGGGGGCGTTGAGCTGCATGAGCAGCGCCGCCGCCTTGGAACACAGCACCGTGCCGACCAGGTTGACCTCGAGCATGCGGCGCAGGAATGCCGCCCCCATGGGCCCCGAACGGCCGATCAGACGGCCGGCGGTGCCGATGCCGGCGCAATTCACCGCCAGATCAATGCCGCCCAGGCGCGCGCGCGCAAACGCCATGGCCGCGTCGACCGATGCCTCGTCGCTGACATCGCCGGCGATGTGGTGCGCCCGGCCGGCCGACTCGGCCGCGGCCGCGGTGTCGTGAGTCGGGTTCAAATCGAACAGTACCGCCTGGCCGCCCGCGACGATCACGCGGCTGGCGACGGCGCTGCCCAGACCGGAAGCCCCGCCGGTGATGAAGGCGCGGATGCCAGCGAATTTCATAGGACTGTGCTTCCCCCAACTTTCCCGTTGCCACCGCATTATCGGCTATCCTTTTGCGCCGCGCGCGCTCAGCAGCGCGGGCATGCAGCAGTGAGGTCGGCTTATGAGCAGTATCCTGGTGGGAGTCAAACGCGTCATCGACTACAGCGTGCGTGTGCGCGTTAAGGCCGATGGCTCGGGCGTGGTCACCGACGGCGTCAAGATGAGCATCAATCCGTTCGATGAGATCGCGCTCGAGGAAGCGTTGCGCATCAAGGAACGCGGACTGGCGAATGAAGTCATCGCGGTGGGCATCGGTCCGGCCGATGCGCAGCAACAGCTGCGCAGCGCTTTGGCGATGGGGGCGGATCGTGCGGTGCTGGTGCAGGTCGATGGCGCCGCGGTGGCGCCACTGACCGCAGCGCGCGCGTTCCTGAGTCTGGTGCAGAAACATCAGCCGCTGCTGGTGATCATGGGCAAGCAGGCCATCGACGACGACAACGGCCAGACCGGACAGATGCTGGCGGCGCTGTGGGATCGACCGCAGGCGACCTTCGCCTCGAAACTCGAGCTCGACGGCGCGCGCGCGCGCGTGACCCGCGAAGTCGATACCGGACTGGAGAGCATGGAAATTGATTTGCCCGCGGTCATCACCACCGACCTGCGGCTCAATGAGCCGCGCTACATCAAGCTGCCCGACATCATGAAGGCGAAGAAAAAGCCGCTCGACATCACCACGCTGGCCGAGCTGGGCGTGGCCAGTGAGACCCAGAGCCTGCGGGCGGTGAAGTTCGCGGCCCCGGCCGTGCGCTCGCGCGGCATCATGGTCAAGACGGTTGCCGAGCTGCTCGGGGCGCTTAAACAGCGCGGGGTGCTGTGATGATTCAGGTGCTCATCGTCGGCGAACACGCCAGTGGCCGACTCAATCAAAGCACGGCCAAATGCGTGAGCTGCGCGCTCACGCTCGGCGAGTGCGCCATCGATATCGTCGTGCTCGGCGCGCAGTGCGCTGCCGTGGCGGCCGAGGCGGCCGCCCTGCAGGGCGTGCGGCGCGTGTTGACGCTGGAGCGGCCGGAAAACGCCGAGCCGCTCGCGGCTATTTACGCGCCACAGATCGCGGCGCTGGCCAAGGGCTATACCCATGTGCTCGGGCCATCCACCACCTACGGCAAGGATCTGATGCCACGCATCGCCGCGCTGCTCGGGGTCGGGCAGATCAGCGATGTCATGGCCGCGGAGTCCGCCTATCGCTTCCTGCGGCCGGTCTATGCCGGCAATGCCCTGGTTACCGTTGAGGCCGCTGGCGGAGTGATCGTGGTGGCGACCGTGCGCACGGCCTCGTTCCAGCCTGCGGCCGGCGGCGGTCAGGCGGCCATCGAGCCCGCAGCCGTAGCAGTGAATCTGCCCGGTCACACGCGATTCCTATCGCGCACGCAGGCCGCGGCCGGTCGGCCGGATCTACAAACCGCGGCGCGCGTGGTCTCCGGTGGCCGCGCCGTGGCCAGCGCCGAGAATTTCAAGCTGCTCTACGGCCTGGCTGACGCGCTCGGCGCGGCCGTGGGCGCTTCGCGTGCCGCCGTGGATGCCGGCTACGTGCCCAATGAGCTGCAGGTCGGGCAGACCGGCAAGATCATTGCGCCGGAGCTGTATGTCGCCCTGGGCATCTCCGGGGCCATCCAGCATCTGACCGGCATCAAGGATGCCCGCACCATCGTCGCAGTCAACAAGGACAGCGAGGCGCCGATCTTCGAGGTCGCCGACATCGGCCTGGTCGGCGACCTGTTTCAGGTGGTGCCCGAGCTCGAACGGCTGCTGCGGGCCGAGCGCGTCTGAGCCGCCGGCACATGCTCACGCGCCGCGCCTGGCTGGGGTCCGCGATCGCCTTGGCGGCGCAGCCGTTGACCGCGGGGTTTGCGCGCGCGCGCAGCGCTCTGCCGTTCAAATTGTTCGATGCCCATGCACATCTGAAATCCGATGATCTGCAGCGCTATCCGCGTGCACCCATCGCCGCGCCGGGCCCCGGGCCCGCGCCGCCGCAGCCGACCGGGGAGACGCCGGAGGTCGTGCGCGTGCTGCGCTGGATGGACCTCAGCGGCGTCGCCGGCGGTGCGGCCGTTCAGCACCGCGGCACGTATGGCTATGACAACCGCTACATCCTCGACAGCACCGATCAGTATCGCGCTCGCCTGGTGCCCGTGGTGGTGCTCAATGCCGAGGATCCGCAGACCCCCGCCATGGTGCGCCAGCTCGTCCGGGAGCACGGTCTGGCCGGGGTGCGCCTGACCGGCATGCGTGGCGCGGACGGCGGCTTTCCGTGGTTCGATTCGGCGGCGGCGCGTGACACCTGGGCCGCGGTCAATGAGGCCGGCCTGGTCATGGACCTCATGACGGTGCCTCCGGGCCCGGCCCCGGAAGCGCTGGCCGAATATGCACGCCTGGCGCAGCGCTATCCGCAGGCCCGGCTGGTGCTCGATCACTGCGCCTGGCCGAACGCCGAGGGGCCGCCCGAGTTTGGCATCGATGCCGCGCATCGCGAACTGGCCAGGCACCGCAACATCTATTACAAATTCACCACCGTCAACCTGGAGGCCCTGCGCCTCGCACGCGTGCCGGCCGGCGAGGCGTTGCGTCACCTGGTCGCGGTATACGGGGTCGATCACCTCATGTGGGGCTCCGATATCGGCAACTCGGCCGGCCTTTATGGCGAAATGGTCGCCCGCATCGTCGCCGCCTCGGCGCTTCTGCGCGCCGCCGAGCGCCGCCAGCTGCTGCACGACAC